>WNEV01000290.1_pt1 | contig 24403 bp, 20 predicted proteins | sample 5399861 | NCBI WGS metagenome assembly WNEV01 (sample SAMN13153335, study PRJNA577476) | soil metagenome | isolation source: 40 cm grassland meadow soil 2 days after 3rd rain plot 2 | place: USA:California | collected 2015-11-11 | reverse complement strand
AGTGCACGTCCCGCGCGTCGCCAGAAAACGACGCACCGTCCCTGATCTGCTTCCAGTCGATCGCGTAGCGTCGTGAGTCCACCGCCCGCCCATCAAGAATGACAACTCCGCGCCGATGATGATTGTCCTGATCATTACTGGGCCCATCGGCTGCAAGCCAGTTTGCACCTTCTACCGGCGGCCCGAGCACAAGCAGCTCAGTGTGATGTGTAGTGATGACCGCGCCTTCCCCTGCAGAGTCGGCCGTGCTCACACGATGAAGCAGTCTGTCCGGAATGTGTGAGCTGCGGTTGAACGCTACGGACATAAATGCGATGGCGCTCTGGCCATTGGCGATTACGAGCCTTTCTTTGGGGGCAGAAAGTGTCTTGCCGCCTAGAGGCTGCAACATGGCTTCGAGTTGTTCTGCCTCGAAGGTCGCAATCGGTTGGGCAGCTCTCGCATCTGCGTCGAGCACCTCGATACGACTCAGGGAAAGAGGAGTTTTCCCGAAGTTCGTCAGATGCAACTCGTACATGACATAGATATGCGATCCGCTTGGGAATGCGGTGGGCTCGAATGGCACGCGCATCTCAAGTTGTGGTGGCCAGGGAGCGGGCTTGGCCGCCGAATTTTTGCTATCGGATTGCTGATTCTGCGTTTGAGCAATGGTAGGACATGAGCAAAGGCACGCAGCTGCCAGAAGGATGAACAGACGCATGCTCGTGGTACGCTTTTGGCGACCACAAAGTTCCTTATTCCAGTAGCATGGTCGGCACCTCTTACCTTGGGGTTACTTCAGGGTTGTCGGCAACCCTTACCTAATCGCGTTACGTCAGAGTTGCCCGTCACTCGACCGGAACAGCGAAGTTTGCGCAACTTAGTTGATTAATTCTCTTGTCGCGCAGCGATATCGCACGATCAACTAACCCCAGCAACGCTATAGCCACAACAACGCCGGTGTAGCAGAGGATTCCCGGGACTAGACTCATAGACGAATCGAGAAGAGGCGCCGTGGAACCCGACAGCTACACGCCGTAGAAATAGAACGTTCACGATTTTTCCAAGTTCGTTGCCCATCGCTGGTCGCGTTGTTCCTTGGTAGTTTCCTCAATACGTGAAGCAACTGTCCACGTATGTCCCTGTGGGTCCATGATCCATCCCATTCGGTCTCCCCAGAACTGGTTTTGAACTGGGTACAGAATCTTTGCGCCTGTGCTGACTGCCCGCTCCACGACTTGGTCCACATCGTCGACGTAAACAAAGATTCCAACCGACGAGCTGCCATCAAGCTGCGGCGCGCGCGCGGGGAAACCCGGCCATTCCGCTTCGATCATAATCATTTCACCGCTGATGGCCATCAGTCCATGCGCCACCTTTCCATCAGGACCGGGACGGCGGTTCAGTTCGAGTGCGCCAAAGGTGTGGCTACAGAATTCCATTTCGGCTGCCGCATCTCGACAAAATAAACGCGGCATTACGATAGACGAATTCTCCGGAATGCCTTTCTTCACGTCCATAGCTCCTCCGAACGAAAGAAACCTCGCTGATCGGGAATGCTGGATCGGGCTCTTTTTACTCTGTTTGTCGCATTGGTGCAACGCTTCTGGCAACCGCCGCTGGATGCTGGGCGGATTAGGCAGTATGCAGGCCCAAAACGAGTAGGGTTCTTGATCCGCCCCGGATCGTCGGCCACCCTTCCGCAATCTCAAGGATTCGGCTCGATACCGATATGGTCATTGACCGCTGATTGAATCCGCTGCTTGCAGCCAAGATATCGTTCGGTCGTTTGAACTGAGATATGCCCCAAGAGGAATTGGATCTGCTCCAACTCGCCTCCCGAAGCATGGCAGAGCCGAGCACAGGTCCGTCGCAGATCGTGTGGCGCCAACTTCGCCACGCCGATGCGCTTGGCGGATTCCTTCACAATGTGCCAAACCGCCTTCACCGTCATGCCATCTCCCCATGTCCTTCCAACTTTGTTGACTCGGCGGAACAGTTTTCCTCGATCAATTCCAGCCGCGGCGAGCCAATCGTCGAGTTCGGTTCTCACCCAATCCGGAACTGGAACTGTTCGAACGTGGCCTCCCTTGCCGAGCAGATCAACAATGGCCCAATGCTCTTCGCGTTGCTGGAGGTGATCCAATCTCAACGCCACGGCTTCATGCCGTCTCAAGCCGCACGCGAGCAGCAATGCTAGTAATGCTCGGTCGCGTTTTCCTTTCAGTCGTTGATGATCGGGTGCTTGCCAAAGAGCGTGGCCCTGCTCCGCGGTCAGCCAATTGCCGAGGCGCACCCCCAGCTTCTTCACGCCCTTAACGCGGCGAATACCAGCCGCCAAATCGGCGCTGAGGAGACCGCAGTCGGCGGCCTCGTATGCAAGCCGGCGCACGGCACCGAGACGTAGATTGACGGTGCCAGGCGCAAGTTGACGGGATTCGAGATGAGACCGATAGCGCAGCACTACAATTCTGTTGAGAGCCAATCGAGGTTCCGAACAATACCAGTCAACGAATTCATCGATGGCGTGACGATAACCCCGTTGGGCGTCCAGGCTGGTGAGGCTATTCAAGACTGCGGCTTTGGCGTGCTCGAGGTCTGGCAGGCGCAGAACAGATTTTGTGGTCGTGCGTTTTCTTCGTGAGTAGGGTTTCCGCTTCATGATCGATGGCCTCCATGCCACCGACCAATGATTGGGTGAATGTTGCGGCGGTACGGTCAGAGGTTTGCCCGTCACCCGGGCATAATCGTCAAATCCTTGCACCTACTTGCGATGGCCGCTTAGGCTGGGTGTGCTAAATGGGGAGTATTGCTGGTGCCCAGAGCCGGGCTTTAAGGAATTATGCGAGTAGTCGCTCTTTACGATATTCACGGCAACCTGCCGGCGCTCGAATCCGTGCTGGAAGAACTTCAAGGCGTCACGATTGATCAAATCGTCGTACGCGGCGACGTGCTCAGCGGACCGATGCAGGTGGACTGCATCGAGCGGCTGTCATCGTTATCCGCACCAGTGCATTACCTCATGGGGAATAGCGATCGCGAGGTGATGGCGACGCGTCACGGAGACGAGAATAAGAAGCTGCCGCCGTTTGCGCTGGAGATACTCCGCTGGAGCGCACGCCAGCTCGCTCCCGAGCACGAGCAGTGGATCGCGGGCTGGCCCAAGACTGTGGCACTACAGATCCCGGGGTTTGGACGCGTGCTCTTCTGCCACGCCACACCACGCGACGATAATGAAATCTTTACCGCCCGGACCGACGAAGACTGGCTGTTGCCGATATTCGACGCTGCCAAGGCGGACGTTGTGGTCTGTGGCCACACCCACATGCAATTCGATCGCATAGTCGGCAAGACGCGTGTCGTGAATGCCGGCAGCGTCGGCATGCCGTTCGGGCCGCCCGGTGCCGACTGGCTCCTACTAGGCGCAGGCGTCGATCTGCGGCACACTAACTACGACCGCGAGAGCGCACGCCGACGCATAGCTGGTACAGGCTTTCCGAATGCGCCGGAGTTCGACATGCTGAACCCGCCCACGGCGGAGAAGATGCTTGAGCTGTACAGCAAAGCGGAGCTGAAGGCCTGAGTTTCGCGGAATAGTGCGACACCGTGCTGCACATTCGTCACGTCAAGCTGCGAGTCCCAGTCATTGAAGAACGCGCCTTGTACTGATATTTATCGGTTTGTCGGCAAACCTTACCTTGGGATTACTTCCCGCTTGCTCGTCATCCGCCAACAATCGGCGCCAAGTGTCAATGAAGCTTTCAACGATCCGCAACGGTGCTCGTACGGAATCTAGGGTCCTAAGCGAAGACTGCGGTTCTCACATGCTATCGCGCCAGGTGTTTCGGAAGGTCTGCAGATCCAACGTAACCTTTGGCAACGCCCACAGTCGAAGTCCCTTCGACATCCCTGCTTGACAAGCTCTCGTCGCTTGCCTAGGCTTGTGCACATTCTACGCCGTCCTTCTCACCTTGTTCACATAGCGACCATGAGCACGGCGTAAGGAGGTCCTATGAAGCGGTTCCCCTCCCATCGAGTGACCCTTGCTGTTTTAGCTCTTTCTGCTCTCTTGCTTTGCGCAGGACGCACGCCCGCCACCACAGAGATTAGCGGTACCATCTCCACCACACTCACCATCTTCGAAGACAGCGCACTGGCGGGCGACGTCACATGCACTGTCCAGCTGACCGTGCCCGGGGCAAATCCGTGTATCTCCTTCGGAGCGGACCATGTCAAGTTGCGCCTGAACGGACACACGATAACGGGACCTGTGACGCCTCCAACCGGTTGCAGTCTTCCCACCGATGCCATGTATGGCGTTGGCATCGAAGCGATTGACAGAACCGATGTGAAGATCGAGGGTCCGGGAATCATCCAGCACTTTGAGCGCTGGGGAATCCTCATCGGGTTGACGGGGCATCCGAGCAGCGAGGTCACGGTGAAGAAGGTCACGGCCTACCACAACTGTTGGAGCGGCATGCAGACCTTCAGCACTTCGGACAGCATCTTTGAGCAAAACGTGTTCGCAGACGATGCCGGTGGTTCAAACGGGGCGTCGTGCGGCGGAACTTGACTCTCCGGCAGTAGCCACAACCGAGTTCGGTTGAACACCTTCTATGGCAACGGTTCAGCGACTTCCAAGCCCTCGGCCACCTCGCTCTTTAGCAATAATTTCGGCTTGGGATTCATAGGTGTAAGCGAGCATAACCTGGTCGAGAATAATAAGATTGGCGGAAACATCAACGGCGTCTATCTTGGTGGTCTAGTGACCGGCAATATCATCCGCCGGAACATCATTGCGGGGAACCCACCGGTTCAGGTTTCCAAGGACTTCGGCACGGCCATCGGAGCCGACATACAAGACCTGTCGCCTGCGGGTGCAAACATCTTCGAGGACAACCGTTGTCTCACCTATGCGGGCAAAGCCGATCCTGCTCCTTGTCCAGACATTTCGCAGCGGGACAACGATGAAGACCGGCGAGAACGGGACGAGGCAGCCTTCTTGCGAAATCGCCTCGCGTTTCCGCAAGCTCGGTTGGTCAATGCTGTCTTCCACTCAAGTGCTCGTCCTCTTCCCAAGACTGTTGGTTCAGCAAATCCCGGCCAGGCCGCTGCGTCCGATTCCGTCACCGTCACCGGCAAAGTGGTCGACGCGGCCTGTTATATGTTGCATGCTCCGGCAGCCACAGCCGCGTCTCACAAAGACTGTGGCGCGGCCTGCCTTGCCCGCGGTGTCCCGCTGGCAATCGCCACCGACGATGGTGCGTTGTACTTTCCCGCCGATGGCAATCAACGGCTCAAGAGCCTGCTGCATGCCCGCGTCCGCGCCTCGGGCACCGTCGTGGAAAAGCACGACCCGATGGAACTGAAAATGCCCGTTGGCGACAAGAATCAAATGGTGGTCCGCGTCGAAGGCGGCTACAAGCAGATTACGATCGAAACGCTTGCGAGAATCCCGGCCGAAAAGCGGTAACGTGCGTGGTTGTGAGAAAATGCGCCAGCGATAACCAGCCGGCCGCAACGTTAAGCATGCGGTTTCGTTTCTCGTTTAGCCACACGAACGAAACCGCGGTTTTCATTCTCTTCTAAATTGCGCGAAGTGCATGTTATTCCGGGCGGGAAGTTCGCCCTACCGGTAACTTGGGTCCGGGGCATAAAGCTCCGCCTCTTTGCGTTTTCCTCGGTCGCGGCCTCGCACGATAGTTTCGCCACTGGGCTCCGGAGTGGCAGGCCCATTTTCGTACTCCCTCTGCTTCGCGAAAATAAAACTCCGGGTTGTCCAATTCAGAGGGTTCTCGAAAATGACTTTGTCGTCGTTACAGGCACTTAGGCACCGCGCGTGATTTTATCCGGCTTCTCACCGTCGAACTGCACTGAAAAGACAAAGAGAAAACCGGTTTGCCAGGTTTGCCAATTAAGGGCCTCGTGAAAATAGCTAAGTGATTGTGGCGCCTTGCCTTAGCTTATTTTTCCCACTGTTCGCAATGAGGAGGCCGGGGGGGCGAATCCCCTCTCGTCCACCATTCCTGATACCGACAAGTGCCGCTGGCCCACTAACGGCCTGATTCCTCCCAGTAGATGACCTCGTTCGATTTCCGGGCAACGACAACAACGCTCTCCTCTTTTCCGTTACGCACGATAGGCGCGAGCAACGGCTCAACAGAATATTGCTGAAAGACTGCAACCTGGTCGGCATTGCATCTTTTCAAGTCAGCCTTCACTATCTCTTTTACTTCATCTATGGTTGCGGGTTTCCACTCCATGACAATCCTCGGACTCCAATCATTAGGGGAGCCATCGCACGAGGCATGGATGGTGCTTCCGATGCATCAACGATAGGGTTCTAAGTGACAACGCCTGGTCTCGACAACTATGCTGCTACGTTACATAAGGAAGCGACAATCCGTGAGGCTTGATGGACCGAACGGCAGACTTAGACTCAGCTCTTAGCTTCGTGATAGGCCGGATTGCGGAACAAGCTACGGTATCAGGCAAGCCGCTCAGCGACGAACAACGTCTGTTGCTCAACTACCTTCCTTCCGAAACGCCAGCAAACTGGGACCCGGAATTTCCGGTGCTGGTTCCCAGAAATATCAATCTCGAGCGAGTATGTGCGCTAGGAAAGGCCGCGTACCTCCATGATCGTCAACTAAATCCATCATCGCTTGATTGGGAGTTTGCATTTGCTGTCTTCACGCTCAACCGGCCCCCTATGGGGGGTCTTCTACAATGGGCAGGCATGAAACTTCGCAGACCGCGGTGGGACGGCCTTCAACTTATTGGCACTGGTTTGGTGCCCATAGTGGCCGTGGTCCTGCTTGTCTGGAACGCAGATGGACCCTTGTTCCTGTCGGTAGCAATCGGTTCGGGATGCATTGCTATAATAGGATGCTCTTAATGTTCTTTGCTTCGAGGCGCATCGAAAAACAGCGATTGAAAGAATACATTGAGAGATGCAGGGTTGCCTCTCGTTTTGTCGCCACGCTGCCACGTTGACTGTCGAAATGTCGCCATTACACTCGTAAAACCTTCGAGGACAGCCCACCTACCAACTGGCTCTCTGGGAATCTCTGGGAATCTGACACTCTGGGAATCTGAGATTGACAGGAGCGAGTGGCTGCCGTATGGTCTTGCGCAGCTAGAGAGAGTCCTAATCCAGAATTCCCGCTGGCCTGCTTCACCCCCTGCCTTTCGAGAATTCTGCATGAGTCCTTATCCTTACTAGAGGGAGAATAAACACTATGAAGAAAAGTCTATTGTTAGTGCTGCTTGTCCTGGCCTTAAGTATTTCGACGGTCGCGGGGGATGACGATTTCATCACCCTCACCGCCGACCTGCATGGCGTGAATGAGGTACCAGCAATCAACTCGAATGCGACGGCCTCGTTCAAAGCCACCATTGACGAGAACGGTTCCATCACTTTCACCGAGACGTTCCAAAACCTCACAAGCAACGCGATCCTCTCTCACATTCACTTTGGAAAAAATCACGTAGCAGGTGGAGTCATGATCTTCCTGTGCGGAGGCGGTGGGCAACCGGCGTGCCCCGTAGCCACTTCAGGAACTTTCTCAGGCAGTATCACTCCGGCCAACGTGACCGGTCCGACGACGCAGGGCATTACACCCGGAGACCTGGCCAGCGCTCTGCGTGCCATCCGTCAGGGTGCCGGCTACGTGAATTTGCACTCGGTGAACTTCCCCGGCGGGGAAGTTCGCGGACAAGTGATCGTCCACCACGGGGACGACCGAAACGACCGCTAAGCATTCCATTGAACCCATCATGAGGAAGCCCCGCTCCGGCGGGGCTTTTCCTTCTTAATGCCACACGCCAGATTCTCTCTTGCTCAAGCTGCCCGATTTAGTTCAGCAACCGTAACTGCAGGGCTCCTGGGAAGGCAGAAAACCGGACATTTGCTTTTTCGCGATTCTACTTTTCCGATTTCGGCAGCCAGGCACTTGTTTCGCTCATGCTGCGCCCTCGATCTGGAATTGCGTCCGGGGACTGCTATGTACAAGTCTGGCCCCCGGCACCAGATTTTTCTTTTTCTTCACCCAGATCATTTGAAAACACGCTTCAAGCGGTTTCCCTCTCCCAGACGACCTTCAAGTCTTTTGTCGCGCAATCTCTTCCAAAAGCCTCACTCTTTCCCCCATCAAAATTGAATATTCAAAATCCGGTTCTTTCGCCAGTCGCACAAAGGAGTCCCAAGCTTGGAAACTCAAACACCGGACTCTCTTCCGCAAATACAGCTTCACTTGAGTTTCAGGCCATTGCAACTCTTCAAGGTACGTCGAGAACTGACGATTGCTCTTCCGGGCGTGTTCTCTCATGCGACGTGCAAACTCATCAGTGCCCAAGTTCTCCGGCAAACGTCTCTTCAGCTTCACGGCTACGTCAACGTCGTTGGGACGTTCTTCGCCCTTCAGATAACTGCCAAACAAAACGACAGCTTCAACAGAACACAGGAAATCATCGCTAGCGTTTACTTCCTTCGCGCGCTGCAAGAGTCCCTTGAGTGCCTTGTCTCCCGTCGCTCGAATAATGGCCTTCGCCGCGCTGCCCCGTCCCAAACTACGTCCCTTGTCTGTTAGTTGGTACGCGTCTTTATCGAATTCATGTGTGGACGGTTCGATCAGACCTTCAGCCTGCAGATCATGAATAAACTGCCTAGCCCTCCTGCTCGTGAAATTGAAATGCTGAACAACTTGTTCAGGCCAGGAAGTCCTGAAATCACTATGCACACGTCGCAGAAACTTCCGAACCTCCATCACTGGAATGCCGGCTACCTGTTGACTGGGGCTGATCTTTACCGTCACGACTCCTTCCCTCTGCGTGGACAGACGCTGTCTCGGCCAGTCGCAGCCACTTCAACATAATCAGTGAGTTTCGTACAACCTCAAGATCTTCGTGACGCGCTGTTCGACAGGTTCCATTACGTGCGACGTCGCTCCCAAGCGATCGAAGGCTTCGGCGCTTTTTTTAATTCTGATATCGAATTAGTTGTATTAGCTTGCGGGCAACACGCTGCGATGGGAAACGGGGCTCTCAATTCACTTTGAGGCGAACAGTCTGCGCGAGTTTTCGCTGGTGGTGGTCAAAGCTATAAAGGTAGTCGACACCCAGTTCGAGCGCCGCAGCTACGTGCAAGACGTCGGCGGCGCGTGTGCCAAGCTTAGCCGTAGTTTGGCGGGACAGCTGGCGAGCACGCTCGAAAACTGGGTCAGGCAGTCCGCGTAATTGGAAGAGGCCGTCGCGCAAATCCTTCTCAAAATCACTCAATGATGATTGTGCCTGCGCTTCGGTCACTTCCTTCCTAAATACGCGGAGTCCGAAGGCGTTGAGAAGCTCAAGCTCGCCAAGAATGGTCACGAATCGTTCCCCAGCAGAGGCTTTCACGGCTCGCACCGCTGCGGCGGAGTTGGCGTCGGGGCTATACAACGAAACCAGAAAGCTTGTGTCAGTGTAGATCCTCAATAGCGGCTCCGATCCTCAGCCACCAGTTCAGCGCCACTGACCTTCAACAACTTGTCGCCATAGGTGGAGCGCAGTCGTGCTAGAAAGTCCGGCATCTGCGCCGCACCTCGCATGCCTTCAGGGATCAAGCGGGCAATCACGCGCCGCCGCTTGGTGATCTGAATCTCTTCGCCCTGATACAAAAGGCGCTCTATCTTCTTGAAACTGTAGCGGAGATCTCGAATCGAAGCTTTTCTCATGTGATCTATTTTAGCATCACATCGATCGATTTACAACCTCTCGGAGCAAGCAAGTTCGGCCGACGTGACTGCGTCAGCCGTCGGGCTACGCGTTGGACGTTAAGTGGCCCTGAAACATCGCTGGCGAAGCCCGTATGCCCCTCCAGCAAACATCCTTGTGGTATTGCGCTGCGATCACCGCTGCCGAGTCCGCTCGACTAATCGCTACAGAGGTAGGACTTGATGGCGCCTTCTTACCGCCACGTCATTCTGGAAAGCCAACATGTTGCAATTGGAACACATGGTGGGGGCGGGTGGGGCAATTCAGAAGCCCTCAGAAAATCTAAGTGATTGTGGCACCGCGCCTTATCATAGATTTTTTCTCGTTCGCGACGAAGGGGCCATTGGTCCGAATCCCCCCTCGTCCACCGGCATCATGCTGCGACGGGGAGACAGAAAGAAACCGAGCGAACGGCGCGGACCGGGCCCCGGAATCGAAGTGGCTAGCCGTCATCTCTCACAGCTTGGCAGAAGGGGAATGAAGTTGTTCGAATTGGGAGTTGCGAGATAGTTTCTGCTCCGCAAACTGAGGTAAGAAAAGAGGATCGTCCTCTATCGGGCTGTAATTGTGCAGATAAGAACAGGCATGTGCGCTGATTCCGTCCTCCCCCTGAAAAGCCGTATGGCAATCGGTAAGATACGTCATGTATTGACCGACTTGAACGGACGGATGAGGCACATCCCGGACACCGCCGCCGACGAAGGTCGCTACCTCGTTCTTGCCAGATGCGCCTTTACAGCCGCTCCACTGCTTTAGCTCTATGATGACTGCGTTAGGTGCTTTTTTGCTGTCGTACCCGGTCACGAGGCAGTCAAGCCGCTTGGACGTAAGCGGGAGTCGGAGTTCCAACAAAACGCCATGATCAAGCAACGACGCTGTCTGAAAAACTTGTGAGATGGCGCGGAGAGAATTATTCCACGAGTTCACCTCGGCGACTGATGGCTGGTATCGAAACTCATTGAAGAAAGCATCCTTCAACTTAGGTGCGATACGGTTGAAAGTCGAGTCTTCAATGAGGGATTTGGTAGTGCCGGAATAAAGGCGCATGCGCTCCCAATTATCACATCAGATGCCTTCATTTAAGCTATCCAAGTCGACCGGCTTGGGGAATTCGGTAGTGTCCTAATTTCAAGGACACTACCGGGAATTCCCAAGTGTTGACACCCGTACGCAGGCTCCCTAGACTTTCAGCTAGAACGGAATTAAGGAGGCACGCATGGCACTGGATTGGACAAAATGTGCAGCAGTAGAAAGTGTGCCCGGAAAAGTCAGCGGGGCGTGGGTTTTCCGTGGAACCCGCCTGCCCGTGGCTACCATATTTGAAAACCTAGAGGATGGCCTGAGCATCGAGGAAATCATGGAACAGTTCGACGTGACGCGGGAACAGGTCACCGCGGTACTGGACTTTGCAGCACGGAGTCTTGAAGCTCCGATTCGCCGTTAATGCTCATTCTCTTTGACCACGGAACCCCCAGAGGCATTTCCCGCGCGCTGCAAGGCCATATCGTCAAAGAAGCAAGAGCACAAGGGTGGGACACACTAAGCAACGGTGACTTGCTGAAAGCGGCCGAGGAAGCTAGGTTTGATGTGCTTCTCACGGCCGATACAAATCTGCCTCACCAACAAAATCTGAAGGGGCGCAAATTGGCGATTGTGATTCTCAGCAAAAACAGATGGAGCTTGGTGCGTCCCATGATGCAACAGATTGCCAACGCGGTGAACGCCGCAAGACCAGGTACCTGCACTCTGGTTGACAGCCCTGAACGTTAATCCCTTTCGTCGGCCCATAAAGGGTAATGCCCTAAGAGGGGACGATAGAGAGGGTGTTCCTCACAAAGAAGGCAGCGCAACTCGGCCTACAGGTCACACTAGCCAACCCCTGACGCTTTCGACGAAGAAGTTTCTGGGGAGAGGCCTCGAAAACGGAAAAAGTCAACCTAAAAGTCGAGGGGAACTGTGTCTGAACGTCATCTTCGGCTTTTCCCTCGGCATCGCCCTTTCGTGCTCTCTAATACTATAGAGGCCTTCAAAACGAAAAAGGTAAAGCACAGTTTGAAGTTTTTAGGCGGGCCAAGTGGACTTTATTCTCGGGCGCCTAGTCGCCCATGGCAGTGCCTAAGAAGACGACTTTGAGGGCGAGTTGCCTGATCGAGGTCCAGAGGTTGCGATTGGAGTGCTGAAGGCGGGTGAACCGTTGGTCTGCGGGACGAGGCATGGCGTACAGCGCGAATGAGGGATGTGCTACTACTGTGTATCCTCGCTAACCACCGTCACCGGACCAAGTAGACCGGAGGGCAACAACGGCGAGTTGGCCTTATAGGGCTTTACGGCAGCAAAAGTGATCTTCGTGGCTCCGGGCTGCTCGTCGCCGATCATCCGGTTGACCCACGCGTTTACTACCTTTATTCGGATTTCGTTTGCACCCGGCTTGAGAGCAGACGTCGCGTCCACACGATAAGGCGCGTGCCACGTCTGTCCCAAGTCCTTACCGTTAATGGTCACCTCGGCTAGGTTCTTCACATCGCCCAGATCGAGCCAAAGACGCGCTCCCTTTCTGAACCAATTGGGGGAAGCCTCCACAGTTTTCGTGTACGTGCCGACACCCGAGAAGTACCTCACGCCGGGATCGTCGCTATGGCTCCAGTCCAAAAGCTCGTTCATGGTGATGGAATTGGGAGCTCCCCGACCGGACTGGAAAACGATATTCCAAGGACCGTTGATCGTAGCCACCTTTGTCGTCGTCACTTCAGGAATCGTGTGCGAAGTCTTAGACGTTCTTCGGCGAAACACGAAGAACACGCTTCCCCAAGGCTCTAGGTGAAGCGGGACCATGGTGCGTCCGTCCACCACCTTGAACGAAGCAGGCTCTTTGGTACCGGTCTCGGCGCGCCACAACTCCGGCTCCCTACCGGCCACGCGGAATGTGGCATCAATCACTTCCTCATGATCACTGCGGTTGTTGACGAAATAGATGTCGCCGTCCGCCAGCTTGCGGTGCACGAATTGCACGTCGGAGTCATTGGCCTTCTTCGAGTATTCGAAGTCCGGCTTCACGTTCAGGGTACTGAAAACCTCGCTCATGTTCTGTCCGGCGTATACGGTTCCCTTGCCTACCTTGTGCACGCCAGCACCATCGCCGAACAACTGAGACGAAAGCTTCTCGAACTCAGCCTGATCGTCCGCAAGACTCGGATCGTCGATAGGCTTCCCTCCCGCCACAACCGCGCCTTCTTCGACTAGCTTATGAATGGCGCGTAGGACGGGAAGGGACATGTGGCGACTGTAGGGATCGAGGCCCAGCACCCGGTATTGCATGCCGGCCTTGGTGACAATCCGGCCGTCCACGACGCTCAATTCATGAACCAGTGCGTCCGCGTTGATGTAATCAAACCCGTACCCAGCTGGGATCTCCGGTGCCTTATGTTGGAAGATCGCGGTAAGATTTGAGTCTTCGCCGTAGAAATAAACCAAGTCGGCGCTGAAACGCCCCTGTTGCAAGAGATAGCATGACCGCGCCAAGTAGTTGATCCATGGAGAAGCTTGCTCTGCCCAGGTTTCGTTGCGATTGAACCATTGTCCGAAGGGACCGAGCGTCAACCCAGGGGCCTTTCCGACCAACGGCTGGTGTGCTGACTCATGGATCACGAAGCGATTGATTCCATTCAGCATCTCCTGGTCCGCCGTGGGCTTCAGAGTCGCAGGCGACCAAGCCCACGGTGCTGCCGCAGCCGTCAACGATTCCGCTGCTGCAATGTTCTGACCGTAGATGTGAGCAACAGAAGCTGACTCGCGGTCGTCTGCGTTGTAACCGTACTGTACGTTGTTCACTCCCGGCCTTTGCGTCCACATTGCGCTCATGGGCACTTCGTTGAACTTCTTCACCTCCATGCCATCTGCAACAAACGCTCGCCCTGATTCGTGCGACTCCCCATAGTGGGCCATGCCGCGTTCATGAAGGGTTTCTTCCAATTGGCCGTAGTGCTCGCTGGTAATCAGATCCGCGATGGTCCTGCGAAAGTCCCAAAGAAAACGATCGCTGGCCGCGGCGCTTTCCACAACGCGACCGGTAAGTACCGGCAACCATGGTGTCGCATCGTAGCCGCGCAGTTTTTTGAACTGCGCTAGCATATTGTCGGTCCAGTTTTGCGACCCAGCCTCCCAGCTGTCGTTGATGACGTAGCGGATGCCCTTTTTTCCCATCTCATCCACGCCTACGGTGTCCTTATAGCTGTCCAGGTATTTCTCGAAATAATCCTTGACGAAGCGGCGATCGAGTTTGTCCACTTCGAGGCCAGTCGCCTCCGGGGTAGCAGGGTGATTGGTGATGCCCTGCAGCGAGTACCCGAACCGCAGCACCATCCACCGCCCCTCCTGTGGAGTCCAATCAAGCGTGCCGTCAGCACTGATCTTCGAGGTTAGGTCGATAACATCCGTCTTCCTGATCGCTGCCGAACTGTCGGTGGCAGGCGTTGGGAATTGGTAGAGGTCCCCCTCAGGTACGAAAGCCGCTTTCTCTTCAAAGTGATTTACCCGCGGTTCAGAGTGAAGAACCAGTTCCGCAACCTCATAGGACGTAGGCGGAGCAGGCGTTGGGCCAAATGAAGCAGGGTCTATTCCCTCCGCCCACGCAGGGCGAGGTGGCGGAGGGATATGTTTGAAGGTCACCCTATAATATTTCGCCGTTATGGCGTTAAAAGAGATCGTGTGTTGCGGCGCCCTGCCTCCGGTCAGGCTGGCCACCTTACGGAAGGCCTTCCCATCGTCACTTGCCTCCAAGGTCTTCTCTGGAGCAGCGATTCCGGACACCAGCTGCTCAATGAAGTTTGGATCCTTCGTTACGTACGTCGCTGCGCGAATCGTGTGCGGTGAAGGGTACTCGAACAGGATCCAAGACTCCGCTCCAAGCGCGGGTATCGGCACACCCGTAGTTTTCTCCAGGTCGCCGTCGCTCAGCATCGCGACATCCAACCCCTCGCCGCTGGAAGTAATCTTCGCCTGCTCGGCGCCTTCACGCGACTCACCCGAAGGAAGTCGGAACGCTACAACTATTGCATCCGAATAAAACTGTGGAGGCGTTGTTCGCGCCGGGCGACCGAACTCCTCTCGAACGCCGATGTTCTGGAATGCACCAGTGCTGCTCGGAGGATGAATGAGCTTGCCCGTGAATCGCTTGCCGCCTTCCACGATGGTTTCGCTCCAGACATATTTCTTCATGCCTTGGGAAGGGGGCACCCACGGGCCTCCTGTTTCGCTCCACCCAGGAGAACCGGCGATCGCCATTTCCATGCCGAGTTGGTCGCCGATGCCGATGGCGTATTTGAATGCCTCCTTCCATTCGGGTGTCATGTAAGCTAACCGCCTTTCGACAACCTGCGGTGTTTGCAGCGCTGCGTCGAAGTTCTGATAGCCCGCAATTCCCACCCGATGCATCCACTCGAGGTCCAGTTTGATACCTTCTTTGGTAATGTTGCCGTTCATCCAGTGCCACCAAACTCGAGGCTTGGCCGAATCACGCGGATTCTTGAAATTTAGCTCTAACTCGTCTTGTTGTGCAGACGTGCAGATGCTCAGCGACAGCAGCGCACCCATCACGGCGAGAGTAAGAAGAGATTTTTTCATGATCACCGCCTTTTTCCTGCGAGGCCGTCAATAGCCATGTCCCTCTTTGTCTCTCGGAGCACGCTCCCCTTAGCTCGTTCACCGAAGTGCTGCACTTGCAACCTCCAATACCTTTAACCTATCCCACAATGTGCGTTCCTGTCCGAAAGGATCCTCTTCAACTTTGCATTCCGCATCGATCATCATCGTGGCGCGCTTCTCCTGGGTATAGGCGGGCCAAACGGGTTGCCCCTTAGCACCAGGATGGCCGTCCCTTGCAAACGTGGCCCACATTTCGCTCATATTCCGCGCAGCCTTCTTGCGATCTGGATCTGTACCGATCAGCGACGGGCCCGGTGCATTCTTCGGCTCTTGTAGATCGACGTTGTCGAATTTGTACCAAATCTCTGTCGCATGAGCTGCTCCAAGCCGATGGTCGGTTCCGGGGACGAGGAGATTCGATTCGTGCGTGAACATGTACATGTACACGGGCGCAGCCTTCTGTTCGTACTTCTTTTCAGCGATTTCAATCGACCCGAGCCACATGGCTCGCGCTGTCGTAATCGCAACGTAGAGATCGGACGGCGTAGCCGTAAGGCGGCTCTTGCGATACGTCGTCAGAATAGTTTCGGCGTTAGACCCGAAATCCTTGTTCAGTTGCGCCTTCAATCCGTCTTCGGTCAGCGAGAATAGGTCCGTCGCCTTGCGTTCAAAGAACGCCATTTCGTCTTTGTTGGTCCCAACCATCAGCGGTTTGTCTTGAGAGATTGCAGGCGCATGGGGATCAAAAGGATGGTTCGGAAGGTAGGTCCCGTCCACTACTGGACCGAATCCCCCGGGACGGGCCACAACCATTCCGCTTCTCCCGCCGCTGAGCGTCAGGTTTCCGGGAGCCTTCTTTGCCACGGCGCCTTGAATTTCCAGCAGTTTGTCAGGTGGAACCTCTTTGAGTCTCACAACTTCTCTTGTGGACAAGGCGAGTTCAGTCAGGACCATCTTGGCGGTTTCCGTCGCCATGTCGCGAGGCGTCATGTGAACGCCCGGGCCGCTCTCAATCGACGCCTTATTGAAGTAGTTCTTTGCGAGCGGCAAGGCATATATGCAGGAGGTTTTTGCGCCACCCCCGGATTCGCCAAAAACCATTACGTTGTTCGGATCCCCGCCAAAAGAGTCGATGTTTTCGTGTACGCACTTGAGGGCTGCAGAAATGTCCAGGATTCCTTGATTCCCATAAGAGACATACTCTTCTCCTGCCAGATCCGCCAAGAACAAGTATCCGAGAAGTCCCAAACGATGATTGTTCGCCACTACAACAACGTCGTACTCACGCGCGAGGTTGCTTCCATCCTGATACCACGTACTCCCGGAACCAATTACGAAGCCACCGCCGTGGTTGTAGAACAATACGGGACGCCGACGCTGGTCCACAGCTGGCGTCCAGATGTTGAGCACCAGACAGTCCTCTGAGGGGAATGGTTCGTCAACTCCGAAGGAAGGCCGTTTCGGCTGAACCGCGGGTGGACCCGAAGTAAAGGCTTCTCGAACACCTGTCCAGGGTGCCAGTGGCGGCGGCGCTTTGAATCGGTTTACCCCCGAGACTGAACCGGCATAAGGAACGCCCTTGAACGTAACCAGGTCGCCCGTTCGCTTGCCACGCAATCGGCCATACGCCGTTTTTGCTTCCACGGTCTTGGTGTTGGAAGAGCGTCCCCAACCGGACCTGCCCGTGCTCATGACGGAACCACTCGCCAACCCAGCCAAAGCGGCTGAACCTTGCACGAGAAACATGCGCCGATTCAAGAAACGTAAATTGGGGTAAGTTGACATTTAAGCGGCTGTAATACTAGCCCATAAAGAACGAATGTCAATAGGCAAATATGTTTTGTATTGCAAAAAGGGGTCGACGCTCCCACAATGGCTTAATCCCGCAGTAGAACCTTGAAAGCGACGAGCATGGACACCTCACGAAGACTCTTCCTGACCGGACTGTTAGGCACGGCAGCAACAGCGTGTTGGGGGCAAGGAGTGGCCACGCGCAAGGCAGCCGTCCAGCCTCGAGGAAAATCTTCCGGATTGCCGTTTGACGCGCGATTAAAAGACGTGACGGCAAGGGCTGGTTTGCGTCACGTGACGGTCTACGGCGGCGTTGACCGCAAAGACTACATCATCGAGGTGACAGGCTGCGGCTGCGCATTTCTGGACTACGACAACGACGGTTGGCTCGACATTTTTGTCCTCTCTGGAGTTCGCTTGTCGGACACTCCCGAAGGTACGAGCAATCGCCTATATAAGAACAACCGCGACGGCACATTCACGGACGTCACCAAGGAATCGGGGTTGCTCAAAACGGGCTGGGCCTGCGGAGTGTGCGTCGGTGACTACAACAACGACGGTTTCGAAGATTTGTTTGTCACCTACTGGGGACATAACGTCCTCTACCGTAACAATGGCGATGGCACCTTTTCAGACGTAACCCAATCGGCCGGCCTCGCTGGATCAACCCATCGGTGGGGTTCAGGCTGCACTTTTGTGGATTACAACCGCGACGGACATCTGGATTTGTTTGTGCCCAACTACCTTGAATTCGATTTGGAAAAGGCTCCGAAACCCGGTCAGACGGCGAACTGCGAGTATTCATCTACTCCGGTGTTTTGTGGGCCCCGGGGATATCCCCACGGTCAGCACTGTCTATACCGCAATAACGGCGATGGCACTTTCACTGACGTTAGCGGAGTGTCAGGCGTTGCGTCCGTGAGAACCAGTTATGGTTTCACGGCAATCGCGGCAGATTTCGACGACGACGGCTGGCCTGACATTTTTGTGGCGTGCGATTCAACGCCCAGCTTGTTGTTCATGAATAATCATGATGGCACTTTCAGGGAAGAGGGCGCAATCCGCGGTGTCGCCTTCAGCGAAGACGGCCAAGAACAGGGAGGCATGGGAGCTGCTGTCGGTGACTATGATCTCGATGGGCGTCTCGATATCCTTAAAACGAATTTCATGGATGACACCTCCAATCTCTACCACAATCTCGGTAAGGCTACTTTTGAAGACGCCACCCGCCGAGCGGGTCTCGGTGTCGAAAATCGATTTGTGAGCTGGGGCGCAGGGATCGTGGATCTCGATAACAATGGGTTGCCCGACCTCTTCATTGTGACGGGCAACGTCTACGCTGAACTCGAGAAGCACTTCGCCAAATACCCCCTCCGGAGCCAAAGGCTTCTCTTCCGCAATCTCGGGAATGGCCGTTTTGAGGAACTTCTAGAGGAAGCCGGACCAGCGATTGCTGACCCTCATGTTAGCCGTGGCTGTGCCTTCGGAGACTTCGACAACGATGGAGACCTGGATATTCTCATAGTCAATCTAAACGAGCCGCCCTCCCTGCTCCGGAATGACGTCACCTCCGGCAATCACTGGCTAAAGGTAAAACTCGTCGGCACGAAGTCGAATCGGAGCGCGATTGGCGCCCGCGTGGTCGCCAAGGTTGGCGAGGCGACGCAAACGCAGGAACTCTTCAGCCAGTCCAGCTTCCTCTCCTGCAACGATTTTAGACTTCACTTCGGTCTTGGTTCCGCGATAAAGAGTGACATCCGCGTGCGCTGGCCAAACGGTACTTGGCAAACGCTAGCGGAGATCCCCGCGGATCGGCTTGTTACCATTAAGGAAGGCATTGGAATCGTGCCCAATGCGGGATGGAAATAAAGCTGAACCTATTTCACCGCAGCGCGTCGCAACTCCGTTCACACATCCAGATTTCGGTTTTTCACTGCGGCACCGCAGAGTCCAGCTTCTGCTTGGTGACCTCTGACCGCGAAAAAAGTTCTCTTGCAGCCTCCTGCTGGCTCGACTTTTGGGTTCTCAGTCGCTGAAACTCGGCAAAGGCTTTTTGCTGCTCGGCTGTATTGCCCAGCGCCATCTGAACTTGCGATAGCCGGTACCAAGACACTTCGTTATCGGCGTTGAGTGCGATCGCTTTTTTCAGATGTGGCAATGCATCCTGCATTTTCTGCTGAGCAATGAATGCCGCTGCCAATCCCAGGTGGGCGTCCTCAAAGTCTGGATAATATTTCAACGCCTGCTCGAAGAGTTGCCTTGCTTCTTCAAACTCTCCCGCGTCACGATGCATGTCTGCAAGCTCATACGCGGCGTTGGCATTGGTCGGATCCAGATCCAACTCACGTTCGAATTCCTTCGCCGCCTCGTTCGCGTCCTCGGTTGAGTGAGCCTGCTGCGACCTTTTCAATAGGGTACGCCCCAAGCGGAAATGGATCCCTGGGCGCCCGGGGCCGAGCTCCAAAACGGTTCGGTATTCACGCACCGCCAGGTCATAGGAGCCCTGGCTCTCAAATGCCTCGGCAGCAGCTTGGTGCCTCCAAACCGAACCAGGAGCCACCTGGGCCAATGTCTGCATCGTCAGGAACGCGAAGTTTCCAAATAGTCTGCCCGTGTGGTAGAGAACCTCGGGGTCTTCTGGATAGAGGCGATTTAATTCGATCGCTATTTCCACGGCTTTATTGTGACGTTGCATGCCAGTGTATGCCCGCTCCAACTGTAGACCGCACATTCGCTTTACCTCGGAATCGGAAGATCCGTGGAAGCCCTTCTCTAACCCTGGCAGAGCTTCGCCATACCGCCCCAACTCCGATAGCGAAATTGCCAAGAGGGTCGCGGACTTAACTAGGTGGGGGTTCAGCTTTATCGCTTGACGTAGGGCGGGTACGGCCTTATCGAATTTCCTCTCTTGAAAATAAATCGCTCCCAGGTTTGCATGCACTTCCGCCATTCCTGGTTCCAGTTCACGAATTTTTTCGAAGGCTTGTTCGGCTTCCCCGTAGCGCCCTGAGGCAAGCGCCTTCTGCCCCTGTTCGGTGTAGCGTTGAAGAGAGTTCACATGATCCGACTGGGCCTGAGCAAAATCAATCAAACAGGCGCACAAAATCGCAGTCTGTAGTAGCCGCCTTCCGATGTTAAACATTCTTGCGATGTTAACCCCAAATAAAAGGATCCGCCAGGCCGCTTCCAGCCTGGCGAATCCCGGGGTGGTTGGGGTGATTAAAACTGGAATTTCGCTCCAAGCTGAAGAATACGGCCGGATTGGGGTCGGGCGGAGTTAATCGAACCAAATCCCGGGCCGCCGAGCGCGCTGTTAGGAGCATTGAAGTGTGGGTGATTAAACGTATTGAAGGAGTCCAAGCGCAACTGAAAGTGCATCCGTTCCGTGAGTGCCACGCTTTTGGCCAGGGACATATCCCAGTTGTTGAAGCCTGGTCCCCGCAGATAGTTTCGAGGTGTCGTGCCATAGATTCCCGCACCAGGTTGGACAAAAGCGGCGGTGTTAAACCACTCCGCGGTGCTCCTTGTGAATCCGCTGTTTGGATTCTGCCCGGAAGCGAGGTTGGCACGATTTAGGCCAACACAGAAAGGCATGTCCAATAGACAGTTAAAGTCGTTGGCACCAATGGAAAATGGGAATCCCTTTTGCAGCGTTACAATACCGCCCAGTTGCCATCCGCCAATCACAGCATCCATTGCCCGATTCGCGTTGCTGAGATAGCGTTTGCCGCGGCCAACGGGCAATTCGTAAACAAAGTTAGAGACGAAATGACTCTTCACGTCAAAATCAGACAGCCCATAGTCAAGCTCCGGACGATGATTGTCCATGAACCCCTGGAATCCTCCGCCCGAAGCACCAATCCCGGCTGCTGCGGACTTGTCATCCAGGCTCTTTGACCAAGTGTAAGCAGCCTGGAACGTCAACGACGTACTCCGATGCTCCAGTTTTACGTTGCCCGATTGATAGTTGGCACGTCCCCGCCACTCGCTGTCGATATAGACCCCTGTAAAATTCTTGTAGGGCTTCCGGCTGGCTACTGGGGTAATGTTGTTTGGATCCGGCGCAAAAGCCTGTGCGATGTTGTTTCGCGTAAGAAGATGCGTTCCCTTGTTGCCAAGGTAGTTGATTTCAAGTGTAGTATTCTTGAAGATCTCGCGCTGCGCGGATAGCGTCCACTGCTGCACGTAAGGATTCTTTGGATTCTCCGAGATGATTACGGCAATGAAGCTGCTCTGTGCCGGGGTTACCGGAGAGATGGTGTTGTTGGGGATGAAGATTTGGTCCGACAGTTTTGGTGAGCTGGCCACCGGTTGGGCGGCGGGTGTAATGGCCGCGCGCACCGCGTACGGATAGATATCCCCGGAGTCGTCGATCTCGCGGCCTTCGGAAGAGTCGAAAAAGATTCCGTAACCGCCTCGAATCACAGTCTTGTCTCCGCCGAAAGGCCGGTAAGCAAAACCGAAACGCGGGGCGAAAGGCTTCTTCGAACCGTCGGCGGGATTGCGCCGCCCACAATATCGGTACATGCTTCCCGCTGGGGCAATCCCCTTGGTTAGCAGCGATGGATCCGCAATACACAGTCCACCATCGGGGTTGGACTGGTCCAGCCACCCCATCTTGTTGCTCTGCTCAAAGGGCACGGTGCGGAAGTCCCACCGAACGCCCAGGTTTAGCGTCAGGCGGCTGCTCACTTTCCAATCATCCTGCACGAAGGGAGCAAAATAAGTGAAGTGGTACTGGTTCAGATTTCCAGTTTGACCGGCCTTACTGAACGGTCCCGGCAGGAAAACACCCACACTTTGGTAGTAGCCGAGCAGAAAATCGGCAATCGCATTGCCAGTGCCGCAGGCAGGTGTAGGACACCCGTTCTGGGGACCGGGGATGAAGCCATTGCTGCTGCCATTCTGATTGATCAAATCGCTGCGATATGTGAAATCACCAAGGTAGTCTGCGTTGAGATTGCGCTTTTGTATCCAGAAACGATAGTCTCCGCCCATCATCAGCGTGTGCTTGCCGCGTATGAGCGTCAGTGAGTCGGTAACCTCCCGCGTGGGTATGTTACTTAGAGTCGTGTCATTGACGGGGCCGCCGGCTCGTGAAGTTGGATTGAGTGTGATTCCCGGGTACGAGCGGGCACAATCGGGCAGATTCGGGTAAACACCAGTAAAGCCAACCGCGTCGACCACGGACTGAGGCACGGCTTGGGAGCACTGGTTTGCCGTTGCCTCCAACTGCCCGTAACGCACCTGGTTGACCAGATGGCTTCCGAAGTTTACCGTGTGACCTACCGTCCAGCTCGTCTCCTTCTCAACAAAGCTGCCGTTACCAAACGGTACCGACACAGTCCCCCCCGCGGAGGTGTTCGAGTAATTTGCAAGTGTTCCGCGGCCGAACACCTTTCCAAAGCGGCCCAGGTCCTGATCGAGCTTGTAAGTTTGCTGATTCTGTGTAGTGGTAACATCAACGGCTTTCTGGAAGTTTATCCCGGAGCCACACGTAGCGCAATTCGGAGCCGGGAATATGTTCTGTGCGAGTGACGTTTTCGCGAGGCGCGAAAAACTGGTTGACGGAATCTTGTTGCCGGGGAAAGGCGCTCCCGTCGTTGGATCGATCGGCATGCAGGGCCGGTCCGCAGCTAGCTCCGTGTTGCACGCAGCAGTCCCGAAGGCGGGCAGCCCAGATGCAGAAAAATCTCCGGCTAACTGCGCGGGATCTGGAACAAGGCCCCGCACTGGCACTGGGCTTCCCTGTCTAACGCGCCAGCCTTCGTAGTTTGCCAGCCAAAACGTCTTGTTACGTCCGTTGTAAACCTTCGGCAGGTAGGCGGGGCCGCTAGCCACAAAGCCGAATTGATTTTGCCGCAACTTGGGATTCGGCGGCGCGAAAGGGGTCTGGGCGTCGAGGGCATCATTTCTTCCGAACCAAAATAGGGACCCATGAACATCGTTGCCCCCACTCTTGCTCACGATGTTGACCTGATTGGCGCTGAAACCGTACTCGGCTGAGTAAGTTGACGTTTGCTCTTTAAACTCTTGCATTGCATCAACGGACAGAATAACAGCCGGTGTATTCAAAGCCGTATCGGTATTCACCAAGCCATCTAATGTGTAGTTGTTGGACGTGGGCCGGGCACCGTTTATGCTGATGGCGTTGCCCTTGCCTACGCGCATGCTACCCTGTTCCCCGGTGGTCTCGACGGCACCTCCACCCAGCAACAGAAACTGTGTGAAGTTTCGATCTTGCAAGGGAAGGTTTTCCACCTGCGTGTTGCTTATCGTCTGTGAAATTGCGGACGTGTCCGTATCCAATGCCACAGCGCTGGCGTTCACCGTGACCGTCTCCGTCACGGTGCCCGCCTTCATGACGGCGTCCACGCGAACGTTTTGGTCGACCGCGAGATTGATGTTGTCCACGACTGCTTTCTGGAATCCCGCAGCTTCGACGGTAATCCGGTATGTGCCCGGCCGGAGGTATGGCACAGTGTAATTTCCATCGTCATTCGATTCCATCACCTGGCTGATATTTGTCGCTGTGTTCGTTACCGTCACCTTCGCCTTGGCGATAACCGCGGCGGAGCTATCAGTAATCGTCCCTAGAATGGTTCCGACCCCACCGCCTTGGCCGTAGACCTGGGCACCCGTTCCCAGAATGAACAAAACGCACAGCAGAAGACTTCGCAGTTTCATTTCGCCCCTCCAGATAGTCATCTTCGCAGTCCCCCAAGTTCGACTTCCCCTAATTTCTTTGCCACTGCGACGCGACCAAGCATGCTTCCATCTTGAGAGCCGCGCGACCGAGCGGTAATCCCCTCCTCGACTTATGGAAAACCCGCAATGACGTTATTGAACATGGCGCCCCGCTATAGCACCTGCGAAGGCTCCTGGCTGTCCCAACACTGCCGCGCACTCTACTGGCAAAATTTGGATGCTGTCAATAGAAAAATGAATTTGTTTACCTATTGAAATTGTACGGTAATTTCTCTATTGCAATTGGACACACCATCGGTGCTTTAGTCCCATTATAGGGTCCCAAACGAGAATTTCGTTCTGGTAATGCTTGCCTTCTTAAGCTGCTTTCAAACCGACAGCCTGGACGAGGTTGTCGAGCGCCTCAATCACAGCTGTATATCGACGATCGAGAGCCGTGATCTTTTCTTTGGGAATGGATTGGTCCGCGGCAAAGGGCTGCAGAATGCCGGCAGTTAAGGGAGCATAGATTTTTTCGTAGAGCTTCAGGAAT
>WNEV01000277.1_pt1 | contig 25902 bp, 18 predicted proteins | sample 5399861 | NCBI WGS metagenome assembly WNEV01 (sample SAMN13153335, study PRJNA577476) | soil metagenome | isolation source: 40 cm grassland meadow soil 2 days after 3rd rain plot 2 | place: USA:California | collected 2015-11-11 | reverse complement strand
CTGGCTTCCTGTTCTCTCGTCCTGCGTTGATTGATATTCCGTTCTTCATTGCCGGGACGCTCAAAATCGCTTACGACCTTGTGCTGTACCGAGAGTTCGCGGCGATCCGGCCACCGGAAGAGGCAGATTAATGGCTGGATATGATCATTCGCGGGTCGCACTTTCGGACACGGCGATGAGCAATGTACGAAGGTCTCTTATCGCAATTCTGGTCTTGGCGGCCTCTTTGCCCGCCCAAACCCTCAAGCAGATTGCGACGATTGATCTTCCTGGTCCCAAAGGCCAGCGCTTCGACTACCTGACCACAGACGATGAGGATCAATTTTTGCTTTCGGCTCATTTGGGTCCAGGGATTCTGTACGTGATCGACATGAAGACAAACAAGGTGGTCAAAGCGATTCCCGGCGTTCCCGGTATCACTGGCCTCGAATTCGTTCCTGAAGCGCGCAAGGTTTACACATCCGATTGGGGCGAGGAGAAGATCGGTATTGTCGATCTGCATTCGATGACAGTAGTCAAGCGCTTGGCAACCGCGGCCAAGCCCAACGGGAGCACGTATGCCGCTCCTTTTCACAAGGTTTATGTCTCGAATACTTTGGGGAAGGCAGTGGCGGTCGTGGACGTCGACAAGGATGAGATTGTCAAAACTATAGAATTCCCCAGCGAAACGGGCATGCCGCAATATGATTCATCGGCACGCAAGGTCTACGTAAATCTCCGAAACACAAATGAAATCGCGGAGATCAATCCGGCAACAGACACATTATTCGAGAAATATCCCGTGGATGGCTGCCAATTCAATCATGGCATGGCCGTTGATTCGGAACATCATCGTGCATTCATCCTCTGCAGTGGGAATCGAACGTTTACGGTTTTTGCTTTAGACACTCACAAATCGATCGCGCACCTATCCCTGCCTGCGGGCGCTGACGTTGTGAAATTCGATACGAGTTTGGGGCGAATCTATGTGGCTTGTTCCAGCGGATTCATCTCAGTCTTTCAAGCGCAGGACGCAGAACATTATCGAAAGCTTGAGGACTTCCCGGTCGAGAAAATGGTCCATAGTCTCGCCGTGGATTCGACAAGCCATCGTGTGTATGCACCTGAGCAACAAGAAAAAGGACAGCCCGTTGCACGCATGATCGTATATGAAGCTATTACCTCAGATCGGAGCAAGCCGTGAGGATGGGAATAAAAATGCGCCTAGCCATGTTGCTCTTTCTTTCAGCAACGCTGGGAAAGACTCAAGCAAACGAACCACTGAAACTGGAGAAGACGATCCAACTGCCGGACGTGCAAGGACGCATCGACCACATGTCGCTTGACGTTAAGGGTCAGAGGCTGTTCGTTTCTGCGCTTGGCAACAATACGGTTGAGGTCATCGATCTCAAGGCAGGTAAACGCGCGAATACAATCTCTGGGCTTAAAGAGCCGCAAGGTGTCCTCTTCGTCGCAAACAATGGCCGCTTATTTGTTGCGAGTTCCAAGGACGGCACAGTGAAAATGTTAGATGGCACTTCGCTGAAGCTCCTCAAAACCATCGAGTATGGCGACGATGCCGATAACCTTCGATTCGATTCCAATCGTCAGCGTGTGTATGTCGGCTATGGGGACGGTGCCCTCGCGGAGCTAGACACGGACGGGAACAAGATCTCAGAAACCAAGCTGGATGCACATCCTGAATCGTTCCAACTCGAAAAGAATAATCCTCGAATTTACTTGAACCTGCCGAAATCGCGACAAATTGCCGTCGTGGATCGGGAGGCGCACTCGATTGTGACAACTTGGAGTACTGGTATGTCGCTCGCCAACTATGCGATGGCGCTGGACGAAGGAAACCACAGGCTCTTCGTAGTTACTCGCTACCCGGCACGATTGCTAGTCATAGACACGGGAAGCGGGAAGATCGTGCAAACGCTTTCGGCAGTTGGAGATTGCGACGACATCTTTTTCGACCAAGCCCGAAAACGCATTTACGCCACCGGTGGAGAAGGCGCGATTTCCGTTTTTGAGCAACAAGACGCTGACCACTATAAGGAGATTGCCCGCGTGTCTACCGTTAAGGGAGCACGCACCAGTTTTTTCTCTCCGGATCTGGGCCGGCTGTACGTCGCTGTGAGACGGCAAGGCTCGAACTCGGCCATGATCCAGGTTTTCGCGGTTGGTCAGTAATTTTGTGCGACCCGAGACTAGGTCGGACTACGCAGGACTGATGGCGGTGCCGGAAGGTTGACTCGCGACAGGACGTCGCGGAAGAAAACCCAAAGAATTATTTGCTGACCGGCGGCCCGAAGGCCAATGAAGTACTCAGGACATTGCCGACACTCGAAGATTGAGTTTTTCGTTTGTGGTCGGCGCACGACCAGGTTCGGACCGTGCGGGCAAGGGAAACGTGATCAGCGGAATCCACAAGTGGACCTGCGTCTTGGGGACGTTCGTTGCCTTGTCCTTGGGTGCGTCCGCCCGCGCAGGCGCGCCGCCACAGCGTAATTCAACCTCTCAGGTGGAAACACGGGCGGCAGACACGGTGGAGGCCGTTCGCGTCGATCACGGTCCGAAACTTGACGGGACGCTGGACGATCCGATCTGGCAATCGGCGAAAACGATCACCGACTTTCGTCAGCAGGAACCATACGAAGGGCAGTCTGCGACGGAGAGAACGGAAGTGCGCATTCTCTATACGCGCCACGCTGTTTATTTTGGGATTCACTGCTTCGATGCAGAGCCGGCGCGCATCATCGCGAGCGAACTACGCCGCGATGTAAGCCAGGATTTGGACGACCACTTCGAAATTCTGATTGACTCGAATCACGACCGCCGCGGCGCGTATATCTTCCAGGTCAATCCGCTGGGCACGCAAATCGACGGCCTGATCATCGAGGAGCAAAGAGACAACTCCAGCACCGATTTCGATTCTGGCTGGGACGGCGTCTGGACGTCAGAAGCGCGAATCGGAGCGGACGGCTGGACCGCGACGATAGAAATTCCGTTCACCACGCTCAACTTCACGCATTCCACGGATGTTCATTGGGGCGTGAACTTCAAGCGGTTCATCCGCAGGAAGAACGAGTCTGATCTATGGAAGGCGTACCGCAGGACGTTCGGGATCACGAAGGTATCGCAGGCCGGAGACCTCGAAGGCATTAGGGATATCGGCAGTGGCCGGCTCTTCATCGTGAAACCGTATGGACTAGCGCGGTATGACGAGCAAACCGGGCAGGATCCGAAGTTCCCGCTGACGGGCGGCGTGGACGTGAAATACGGTCTCAGCTCGAATCTGCTCTTAAATCTAACGGGCAACACGGACTTTGCCGATACCGAAGTCGATCTCGAACCGTTCAACATCACGCCATTCAAAGTATTCATTCCCGAGAAGCGCCAGTTTTTTCTCGAAAACGCTGGCGTATTCAATTTCTCCTTGGGGGACCAGGACCAGTTGTTCTTCAGCCGGCAAATCGGAATCGATCCCATCACCGGCAATCAGGTTCCGATTAACGGCGGAGCCAAACTCACGGGCCGGATTGGACACCTGGAACTTGGCGTTATGGATGTGGAAACGCGTTCGAGCGGCCCCAACCCCTACTCGAATTTCGCAGTGGCGCGCCTGAAGGAATCCCTCTGGGCTGGCTCCTATGTCGGAGTGATGGGCATCGACAAACGGTCGGGTGATGTTCTCGATAGCTTCAATCAGACAGGCGGTGTCGATACGCGGCTGGTTTTCTTCAAGGACTGGTTCATGGACGCACACATCGCGGGCACGCAGTCGCTGGGAAATCCCAGCGGGAACAGCGATGTCGGCGCGTCACTGACGTACCGGTCAAACTGGGTAGAAGGAATCGTGGAGCGGAGGAAGACCGGGCCCAACTTCAACCCGGAAGTTGGTTTTGTCGAGCGGCCCGACTCCGACGAAACGTATGGAGACATGACCTTCAAGGTGCGGCCGAGCATTCCCGGCATCCGAGAATTGCAATTCGAAGGATTTCTGCTTCACGCGCCGGACACACTCGGTGAAGTTTCAACGCAGGAGTGGCAGAACACGTTCCGCGCTGAGTTCCACAACGGCGCCTACACGGACGATGACATCGTCGATGTGTTCACGCAGCGGATCACGACGCCTTTCCACATTTACAAGAGCGTGTTCATTCCGGTCGGCCTGTATCACTTCACGCGGCACCAACTCACCTACGGCTCGGGGCAGGACCGGAAGTTCACCTACAACTTTTTCGAGCGCTTTGGCAGCTATTACGGCGGGACACTGAACGAATTCCGCGTGCGCGCAAACTACCGTCCGACGGCGAAATTCTCCGTTTCCGCTTCCGAGACCTGGGACCGCTTTCGATTGCCACTGCCCAATGGCAATTTTTCCGTCGTGCTGGCAAGCCTGCAGGGGAATTACTCGTTCAATCGCTTTCTGACCTTTACGAGTCTCATCCAGATGGACACATCAAACACACAGGCGGTGAGTGCGAATTTGCGGCTTCGCTACAACTATCGGCCCGACAGCGACCTCTACATTATTTATAATGTCGGCACGCAGTTCGCCAGCATTGCCCCGGCGAATCCCCCGCAGGTTCGGGAAACTCGGTTCGCGATCAAATGGACCTATTCCTTGGCCCCGTAAAGAGGATTGGAGGCGCACAAGGGTGACCCGGATTGAGCGGCCTGAACATAGGTAACACATCGTACCGGACACATGGGTAACACTTTCTCCCTTGGGGGAGGGTGCGAGTATGCCATGGAAGGAGTGTTCGGCGATGGATGAAAGACTGCAGTTTGTGGCTCGCCGGCTAGCCGGCGAGGCGATGTCAGAGCTGTGCAGAGAGTTCGGGATTTCCCGCAAGACCGGCTACAAGATCTTTGAACGCTACCAGGAATGTGGCGTGCAATGGCTGACCGACAGAAGCCGCCGCCCGCATCACTACGCGCACAAGCTGCCTTTCCAGGTGGAGAACTACACCCTGAACGTGAAGCGTGAGCACCCCACCTGGGGTGCGCGAAAGATTCGCGAGCGCCTGATCCGCCGATTCTCCGGGATCAAGATTCCGGCCAAGAGCACCATCCATGCGCTGCTGGATCGCCACGGCTTTGTCGAGCGCCGCGGCCGTTTACGTCGTCGCGCGCAAGGCACGGCGCTCTCCTTGGGCCAGCGTCCCAACGAACTTTGGTGCACCGATTACAAAGGGGAGTTCTTGCTAGGAATCGTCAGTACTGCTATCCGCTGACGGTCACCGATCATGCCAGCCGTTATCTCCTCACCTGTGAGGCTCTTTGTTCTACCCGAGAAGACTACGCTTTCCGTGTGTTTGAGCGGCTTTTTAAGGAGCGCGGCCTACCGGTCAACATCCGCAGCGATAACGGCGTGCCCTTCGCTTCCGCGCACGCCTCGTTCAACCTGAGCAAACTCGCGGTCTGGTGGCTCCGGCTGGGCATCGGCATTGAGCGCATCAAACCCTGCCATCCTCAGCAAAACGGCCGGCATGAACGCATGCATCTCACTTTGAAAAAAGAGGCTACCAAACCGGCGGCCGCGAATTTCCTTCAGCAGCAAGCGCGCTTCGAGAAGTTCATCGAGGTCTTCAACAAGGAACGACCACACGAGGCGTTAGACATGAAGTGTCCTGCCGATGTCTATCGGGCCACGACTCGGCCGTACCAGGGCTTGCCAGAGATCGACTACCCTTTCCACGACCGAACTGTCGTGGTCACCCATTGCGGCCGCATCTGTCTCGGTCGAAAAAAAATCAATTTCAGCACTGTCTTCGCCGGGCAGGCTGTCGGCATCAAGGAAGTGCAAGACGACATCTGGCTGGTAAGCTTTATGGATTATGATTTGGGATACTTCGATCTGGAGACCCGCGTGCTCGAACCGCTGGAGAATGCGTTCGGCCCAAAAGTGTTACCTATGTAGCCGGTACGTCAGGCTCTTAGGAAGCTGGACATGCTAGATGCGGCGCAGGACATCCGGACGCTCTCAACGCTGCCAGGAAACAGGCTAGAGCGCCTGAGAGGAGACCGGAAAGGGCAGTACAGCATTCGCGTCAATGACCAATGGCGCGTCTGTTTTGAATGGCGCGATGGGCATGCCTACGAAGTTGAAATCGTGGATTATCACTAGGAGACAGCAGGATGACGAAAAAACTTAAGCCGGTGCATCCAGGAGAAATTCTCCGAGAAGAGTTTATGCTCCCTCTGCGACTAAGTATGAATAGAGTTGCTATGGACTTGCGCGTCCCTGTGACGCGGATCGCCGATATCGTCAACGAGAAACGCGCAATTACTGCTGACGCAGCCCTGCGCTTCGCGCGCTACTTCAACAATAGTCCGACGTTCTGGACGAATCTCCAAACGCGCTATGACCTGGAAGTCGCCGAAGATGAGATTGCTGATAAGGTTGAACGCGATGTCCGCCCTCTGGAAGCAGTGCCAGCAAGGTAGTTCAACGATTTCTCTCAGGCAGACAAGTGCGTGTATGGCCGGGGGATCCGAAAAGCGATCTGCGCAGACGGCTGTCGTTAGGCTCTTCGTCACGAAATAGAGATCCAAATGAACGGCGCAGGGCCCAGGAGCCTGTGCATCTTTGGTCCCTTTTTGTGCCCGCGCGGGGATGGAGCCTATTCTGTAAGTTTGAAAAGTTATGGCGGGGACGACGAGACTCGAACTCGCGACCTCTGCCGTGACAGAGCAACTTGATGTGGAAATTCAAGCACTTACGTGGAGCTCTAAGGAACGCAAAGTATTGAGAAAACGCAGTAGGGTATTCGTATTGTTCCCGGATTGTTCTCGTGAACGCGTCGGTTCCAAAAGCCAAATCGGTGGACGGATTGGCAACCGACGCAGTTTGGACGACTGACGTCTGGTTCCGGAGTGCCGTAGAAAGTCGGGTTTCGCTCAAGACCCTGCGTCAGGGCGTCTTGAGATAAATGTTGCTGATGTTATGCTCGCGCAGCATGGCGTTGAACGCCGCCAGGTCTTTCCTCACCAACTGCTGAAAGTCCTCCGCCACTTTGTCGCCCCGCTGCTTCAACTCTTCTTGCACAGCCGCTTGCTGCGTAGTGGGCGGAAAATCCGCAGTGCCGTCGAGCTGGCTGAACAGATAGCCGACCTTCTGCAGCAGCATTGGCGACCAGCGGCAATCATCCTGCCCGCGGCCGGTTAGCTTGAGCTGCAGCAAGGTTCCCTCGATGCCGGCGAGCTTGTCGCCAAGTTCGTCGGCGGGTTTGCGGATCGGTTTCGCGTCCTCCTCCGGACCCAGCTCCTTCCCCAGGGCAACGAGTTGCGCGCGCAGAGACTCGATCTGGTTCACCCTGGCCGCCATTGCGTCCATCTCGTCGAACAGCGCGGTCTCCACGCGCGTTTGCGCCTCGATATCACTCTCCGAACCGGCGGTATGCGGGTCCTTCAGCACAGTCAGCTTCTGTGTGAATTTCTCTTCTCCCAAGGTGAGCGTGACCGTGTAAGTTCCCGGCAGGGCCAGCACCGCCAGGCGACCCAAGGCAGGAGGCTTGCGCCAGCCTTCCGGTCCAAACGGGACATCCGGCGCAAATTGAGGCGTGGTCCTCAGGCGAATTTGTGTACTGCGCTCCGAGCGTAAGTCCCACCACACGCGGTTGACGCCGGCCTTGACTTCGCAAGGCGGCGGTTCGACATCGGGAAAATCATCATCTTCGCTGGGCTTTTTTGCCTCTGCGGCGCCAGGTTTGGGTGCGCGACATTCGATTTCGCGCACTTTTTTACCGCCGGCGTCCGCGATGGTCAGTTTGGCCACGTCCTTCTCTCCCAAGTTGGACTTGAGATAGAAATTAATGGACGCGCCGTAGGGCGGATTTTTCCCCGTGGTTGGGTCGTACTCGACGGCAGCCGGCTGCACCACTTGCTTAAAGCGATATGCATTGCGAGGCGCAAACAGATGGGCCTTGGCCGCGCCGAAGTCCGGCGTGAACTGCTCGAGCGCAGTAATGTCGTCCAGGATCCAAAAGCCGCGCCCGTAAGTGGCCACCGCGAGGTCGTGGAACCTCTCCTGGACGGTCAGCCAGTAGACCGGCGCGTGCGGCAGGCCGGACTGCAACGGCTGCCAGTTTTTCCCGTCATCAAAGGAAACGTACAGCCCGCCCTCCGTGCCGAGATAAAGGAGTCCCTTTCGGACGGGATCTTCGCGCACGCAGTGCGCGTAACTCAGCATGTTGTGCGGAATCCCGTTGGTGATCAACGTCCAGGTTCTTCCGTAGTCGGCGGTCTTGTAGACAAACGGGTCGCGGAAATTCACCTGATGGCCGTCAACGGTCAGGTAAGCCGTCCCTGCGTCATGGCGTGAAGCCTCGATATTGTCCACTGTGCCCCACTCCGGGAAATTGGGTAGATTTTTCGTGACGTTGGTCCAGTTTTTTCCGCCGTCGCGCGTCACTTGTACCTGTCCATCGTTAGTGCCCGCCCAGATCAGGCCCGCCTCTTTCGCCGACTCGGTCAACGCGAAAATCACGCCGGCATATTCCACGCCGATGTTGTCGGGAGTGAGCCCTCCCGAAATCTGCTGGCGGCTCTTGTCGTTGCGCGTCAGGTCGGGACTGATGATCTGCCAGCTATTGCCGCCATCGGTGGTCACGTGCACAAACTGGCTGCCCACGTACACTCTGTTGTGGTCGTGGGCAGAAATGGCGATGGGGAATTCCCAATTGAAGCGGTACTTGGCCTCCGCCGCCGGCGCGCCGGCTACATAGTCGGGCCACACCTCGACCTCGCGGTCCTGGTGCGTGCGCTCGTCAAAGCGGGTTACCGTGCCGCCGATGCTGCCCGATCCGGTTCCCGTGGACCAGATGATGTTGTTGTCAACCGGATCCGGCACGGCGAAGCCGCTCTCGCCTCCGGCCACCGGGTGCCACGCGCCGCGGGGGATGCTGTTGCCGGAGAAGCCGCCGAACTGCAGGCTATTGCTCGGGCCGCGCCATGACGGGCCGTCCTGCCGGTTGCCATAAACGAAGTAGGGAATCTGGTCGTCCACGGTGACGTGATACATCTGCGCGATGGGCAGGTTGACGTGGTTCCAGGAGTTCCCACGATTTACGGAAATATTCACGCCGCCATCGTTGACCGCCGCCATGCGATCTCCGTTGGTGGGATCGATCCACATTTCGTGATTGTCACCGCCGGGATTGGAGGGCAGCTTTGTGAGCGTGTGGCCGCCATCGAGCGTCCGCGAAAATGACGCGGAGAAGAAAAACACTTCGTTCTCGTTGTCCGGTGCAATCTCCGTGCGCGTGTAGTAATGCGTGCGCCCGCGCAGCTGCCGGTCGGAGTTGACCATCTCCCAGTTCTCGCCGCCGTCGTCGGAACGCCATAGTTGGCCGAGTTGGCCGGGGCTGTTCAGTTGCGGGATGCCGTCGCCTGTTTCAATTTCCGCGTAAACACGGTTGGAATCTTTCTTGGCCACGCGCACAGCAATTCTGCCTACCGGAGAATGCGGCAGGCCATGCCCTTCCAAGCGCTTCCAAGTCAGGCCGCCGTCGGTCGACTTGAACAACCCGCTGCCAGGCCCGCCGCTGGTACGGCCCCAAGTGTGAATCTCAATCTGCCACATCCCGGCAAAAAGGATTCTCGGATTGTTGGGATCCGCTCCCAGGTCGGAACAGCCTGTGTTCTCGTCGACGAACAGCACTTTGTCCCACGACTTTCCGCCGTCGGTAGTGCGGAAGACGCCGCGGTCCGGCTGCGGCCCATAGCCGTGACCCAGAACGCAAGCCAGCACGACGTCCGGATTGCGCGGATCGATCTCCACGCGGCCGATGCGACCTACCTTCTCCAATCCCATCAACGACCAGGTATTGCCGGCGTCGAGGGATTTGTAGATCCCTTGTCCTACGGAGATGTGGCTGCGGATGAAAGATTCACCAGTCCCCGCCCATATGATGTTCGGATCGCTCGCCGCCACCGCCAGTGAACCGATGGACGCCACCGGCTCTGAGTCAAAGACAGGATCCCAGTGGATTCCACCGTCCGTGCTCTTGAAAATGCCGCCAGAGGCCGCGCCCACATACCAGATGTTCGGTTTCCCCGGCACTCCGGCAACAGATGTGGCGCGGTTGCCCTCCGGGCCGATATACCGATACTTGAGCTGCCCGTACACGTCAGGACTGATTTGTGGCTGCTGCGCCTGCAACAAACAAGGAGCAACCAGCAGCACAACCACTGCGATCGCTACGACATATATCGCGACAACGTATCTCGCACGCTTCAACATGGTGAGCCTCTCCGATGGAAATGAAATTGGGATGCGCGGATGATACAGGTGCGGCAACAGCAGGTCAATGGCGGCGCGCGCATGGGAATCCTCGCCGAGCCGATGACGATCCATTACGCCGCGGTCAATAAGGATGGTACGTGGCACGAGATGGGTGACCGCATCTTACCGGGCAAGGAGCCTGTCTTCATCTTCGAGAAGAACCTCAAGTGCGTACGGGACAAGGACTGGCTGTGGCCGACGCGATCGGCTCCAAGTGCAACACGCGATGCAATCCTTCAGCAGATGTCCAGGAATCCGACTTAACAAGAGCAATATGACTTCGGACCTATATAGATTACGGATCCGATTGATCCAGTTCGCTTGACGTGGAAATGGGGGATGGTGCGGGGGCTGAAAGAATTGCTTGCCAATTTAAAATGGCATTCCAAACGAGACGATGATCGCCGCGATTCATGTCGCGGTGAAAAGGATTGAAGTTAAACGAGACGACGTGACCGCGGCCGACTGGCATGTCGAGAATTGCGGGGCGGCGCAGAAGATTTTCTTCGCCCCAGGCCTGGCCGCTGATGACAAATGGAGCGCCAGCGGAGTCGCCCCATTCGAGGACGATCCCAGAGCGGTCTTCGGGACCATCGAGGCAGGTAGTGCAATAGGCCATGCGCAGCCATGCGCGGGGTGCGCTGTAGAGCGGATAGTTTTGGCGGAAGACATGGGTGTGCGCCGGGTAACCATAGGCAATGGGGTGATCCGGCCGAGCGAAAGTGACACGCACGTGCGCGCCGGGAGTACGTGTGGCGGAATTCTGCGCGGCTGTGGCTGAAGCCGAGCCCCCGCCCGCGATGCTGCGCGGGACGCCCCCAGCGACAGAGCGCACGCCACGCACGATGCCGCCGTTGAGAGCGAGCATCGAACCGCTTCCCAGGGTTACCAGCAAACCGCTGTTGTCCACGAAGCGTTGTATTTCCACGAGGCCTGCGTAACCGATACCGCCGGTGATGTCGTCGGACTCGGCTGGCGTGCCGAAGCTGGGGGTCTGCGGCGTTTTCTTGAAGGGCATAGGGCTCCAACGTTTGGGTAGGCCCTCAATTTGCTCAGCGAGTTCAAGATCGACGTGGCCATAGAGAAGCACATCAAGGTGGTCCCGAAGATTACCGGCGCGAATGTCTTCGTCGCGAACATACGTATAGGGAACGCGGCGCTGATCGAGGATGTAGCGGATCCAGCCGATGGAGTCGGTGTCAGCCCAGGGCACCCAAACGCCGATGCGCGGAACGCTCGCAGCGTGATGCGAAACGACGGGAGAAGCAGAAGTGCTGACGAAGTCCAGGCCAAGCTCGGTGGCGACAGAATGAATCGCGCCGGCCAGGCCGTCCCTGGCGGGCAAAAACCAGGAGCCGGCAGGAAAGTCGACGCCGCCCACTTTGAATGGGTGCTCGGCGATTTCCACATCGAAGGCAGCAAGCCGATAGCGGGCCGCGAAAAGACTCTCCTGACCGGTATCTTTCAGCAGAAACACAGGACCTTCCCCAGAAACGGCGCCCGCCGGCCGTGGCGTCTCTTTCAGAGGTGTGAGTGCCGCGGATCGAATGGAGGCATCCGCGGTGGGGATGGCAGCAAGATGGAAATTCGCGGGAAACTCCCACGAGACATCATCGTAGGGTTCGCCTTTGTCCTTGGGAAATACCTGAGGCGAGAGGAGATCGACTGCGTAATTGCGATAGGGCTGATCGAGACGAATGACGTAGGTGCCTGCTGGGAAGTTGCCCTCTTTGAGAGTGATGGAGTTTTGGGCGCGGGCAACTTCGATGCGTTGCTCGAGGAGACGGCCCACCATGTCGGCAACGCGTTTGCGATCTCCTTGATCTTCCGGGATGAGATAGGCGTAGGGAGGTTCATCGAGTCCCTTGCGCCACGAGTCCCAACCTTTTTTGTAGAAATTGCGAAGCATCTCTTTGGAGTTGCGAGCGGCAAAGTCAAGAGCGGCAAGCGCGCCGGTTTCCGTGTAGTTGAGGTTGTCGCGCTCGGACCAGTCAAATTCAGCGGGAGGAGGAGTGGGGCGGTACCACTCCATGGAGGTTTGTGAAGGACGGAGAGAGTAATGCAGGGTCTCAGCGGTGCCGTTGCCGAGAGTTTCATAGCCGCGGCCGATGCTATTGTGATTCATGGCCACGGAATCAAGATAGAGATGGCTGAAGGCTTCGCCGAAATTCCAAGTGGAAACGCCGGGCATGCCGAAGGCGGTCATGGTTTGGACTTCATGAAAGCTGAGCTCGAGAAATTCCGTATAGGTGATGGGATCGATGTTTGGGTTGTAAGGCCCGGTACCGTTCCAGGTCATCATGAGGGGAGAGCCTTCGTGAAGATCGTGGACAACGGTGGGATGCCATTCGTGAAACATGCGGTGAACGGCCTTGGTGGTTTCGTGAGTTTGCTGATGGGTGTCACGATTTATGTCGACGAAGGCGTATTTGGACCAGTACGGCGGAGACTGGCGAGGCAAAGTGGCCCGATTGGTCTTACCCTTGAGGTAGCGATAGAACCACTCCACCATTTTGTCGCGACCATCGGGATTCGAAACGGGATTGATGAGAACGATGAGTTGTTTGCGGATGTGGCGGATGTTCGGCTGGTCGGAGACGGCGAGTCGATAGGCGAGTTCGAGCACAGCTTCTGCGGAACCGGTTTCATCGGCATGCAAGCCAGCGTTGAAGTAGTAGATCGGCCGTGAAGTGGCGATGAGCGCTTCTGCTGGGGCCGCTGAAAGCGTGCGCGGGTCAGCGAGGGATGCTGTGGCGGCCTTCAATCGGTCGAGGTCGCGAATGCCGGCTTCGTCGGCGACGGTGAGCATCAAGATATCACGGCCCTCTTCGCTGCGACCGATTGAGAAAACGCGAACACGCGGTGACGCCGCGGCAAGGGCACGGCAGTAGGCGTGCGCTTTCGCCGTGTCAACGAATTCACCGGGGGTGCCGGGGATGCGGCCAAAAAAGGCGAGTGGTGAGGGAACACCGTGCGCTTGGGGAAGATAAGAAACCCAAGGGGAAAGGAAACGCGGATCGCCGGTGGCTTTCGCGATTGCTTCGATGGAACCGGGTTCAGGGGTGTCGGGGGCTGTTGTGTCGGTGGAAAGCGCCGCGGCCGCAAGGGTGCTGAGCAATGCCGCGATTCCCACTAGCCATCGAATCATCGTGCGTCTCCGTTTGGAAGTAATTGATTCGCTTTAAGCGAGCGCAGTGTATCACGGGCAGTCGGCAGGCGACCAAAGCGTCAGGCTTCAAAAGGTGACGTGAAAAAGAGTAGTTGTTTGCACGTTATGAGGATACGAAGTGGTGCGGGGAACGCCGATTAAATCACAGTGATGGAAAAGCAGAGAAGTTGTCGAAAACGCGGGCTGTGATACGCTCGATGCTATGCGGATCTTTTTTGTCCTCCTCGGCTGCTATTTAGCTGCTGGCGCCAGCGTAGCCCGCGAGCCTGTGCCGGACAAGACCGCCCGTCCTGGCGTTTTTCTCATTACCATCGATACTCTGCGTGCCGACCACGTTCACTGCTATGGATACGACCGAATCCAAACTCCCGCGTTAGATCTGCTAGCAAAGCAAGGAATCCGCTTCACTCAAGCGTTCACGCCCAGCCCCATCACGAATAGCTCGCACGCGAGCATCATGACTGGGCTTTTGCCGAGCTCGCACGGAGTCAGCGACTTCGGTGTCCCTTTGACAGCTATTTATCCCACCCTGGCAGAATTACTCGCGAAGGGGGGCTACCGCACTGCGGCATTCATTGGCGCGGTGATCCTCGACAGCAAGAATCTCGCGCCCGGCCTCGATCGCGGTTTCGAATTCTACGATAACTTCCCAGAGCTCACGACAACTAAGTCCCGGTGGGGACGCATCGAGCGCCGAGGTATGGAAGTAGAGCAACGCGCAGAATCGTGGCTCAACGCGCACCCAGCCGGTGCACACTTCGTTTGGGTGCACTTCTACGATCCACACGATCCGTACGAGCCGCCTCCGCCGTATTCCGATGTTTACAAGGACCGGCTCTACGACGGAGAAATTGCTTACGCGGATTCGGCGTTGGGTCACTTCCTTGCTTACCTCAAGAAACAGGGGTGGTATGAGGGAGCAATGATTGTTGTGGTGGGAGATCACGGAGAAGGACTGGGCGAACATCACGAAGATACTCACGGCATCTTTCTCTACGATTCGACGACTCACGTTCCGCTAATTGTGAAGCTACCAAATGAACCCGAAGCGGGCAGGACGGTTGACGCGCAGGTTCGCACAACGGACATCATGCCCACGATTCTGGGGTTGCTCGGCGTTGCGGCTCCGGCGAGTCTGGATGGCGATTCTCTGGAGCCATTCCTCAACGGCGTCGAGGCGGCTCCCCGCACGGTTTTCGGTGAAACCGAATACCCACTGCGGTTTGGATGGGCCCCGCTGCGGTCGATTCGAAAGGAAGGCTTCAAGTTTATCGAGGCGCCGAAGCCGGAGCTCTACGATCTGCGCGCCGATCCCGGCGAATTGCGCAACCATTACGAGCCCTGGGATGGAACGGTTCAGAAATTGCGCAGAGTGCTCGCGGAGTTAAGCGCCAAATCACCGGCACCCGGAAAAAGTTCGCCTGGGGCGGTATCCTTGAGCACCATCGATGAACTGCACGCGCTCGGGTATTTGGGCTCCGCCGACGCTCGAAGCGCTACGGATGTTCCCGAACCCTCGTTGTTGCCCGATCCCAAAGACAAGATTGAGGAGCAGAATCTGTTGCACACCGCGATGATGGCGTCAGAGGACGGGGAGCCAAATAAGGCTCGAGTGGCACTTGAGAAGGTCCTGAAATTGGACGAAAGCTCGGCGATCGCTCTTAGACAACTGGGCCGGCTTGAGATTGCTTCACGGAATTACGCCAAAGCTGCCGGCTATTTGCGACGGGCGCAAGACGCGCGCCCGAATGATGCGACGGATGCACTTGAGTACGGGCGAGCGCTGGAATTAGGCGGCGATCTGCCCGGCGCGAGGGACGCTCTGCAGGCAAGCTTGAAGTTGAACCCTCACCAGTTTGCAGCGCGGCTCTCACTTGGGCGAGTTTATCTGGGTTTGAACGATTCGAGAGCGGCAGAGGAACAGTTTGTAGCCGCTGTACTTTTGCAGCCCGAAAGTTTCGAAGCACAGATCGACCTCGCGAAGGCGCTGATCCACCAGAGAAAGTTTGCCGATGCGGTGGAGCTGCTTGAGCCGGTTGCTGGTTCTTCGAGCAGCGGTGCAGAAATGTTTGAGGCGCTCGCAGAGGCCTACACTGGGCTTGGGCGGCGGCAAGATGCTCAACGGGCCCAATCGCAGGCCAAGGCACTACAAAAATCGAAACGGCCGTAATGAGCGGCCGGTCGACGGGATCAAAGCAAGTTCCTCTCTCTGGCGGGAAGATTCGAACGAGTTACTTCTTCACGGCCACTTTATTGTCGGAGCTCTCGAAGATTTCAGTCAGAATGCGTCCCCGCATCTTCTTTGGCTGCTCGATGCCATAGATGTGTAATAGGGTAGGCGCCACGTCATACACGCTGGCTCCCAAACCCATCAACCGAAGGTCATGCTTGATGCCGGGGCCCATGGCGAAAAACGAGCCGGGGACGTCATCGCCATCTGCAAAATCGTGCTTGGCGATAACCGGAGTGGTCTTCTCGTGGTCCATGTGCGCGTGGGGATCTTTCTCCTCGAACTCGCGCAGGGGTTTGATCCCATGGTCGGAGAAGATAATTAAGTACGTGTTCTCATCCACATGCTTTAGGATCGATCCAAGCACTTTGTCGAAAGCCACGTACTGGTCCGGAAAGGCATCCTGTCGCACGTTATTGATGCTCGCATTGTAGCCAACATTGAACGGCGTAATGGGGTAGAGCCAGTGCCCGGTGCGGTCTTCGCACGATTGCGCCAGGAAAGTGAACTCGGTCGGGTGGGTCGTCAGCAGGTAATCGAAAAGCTTGGTTTGCTGCTCGCGAATGAGCTGTACCTTGCCAAGCCACTTGTCGATGAGCTCCGTTTCGTGGCCCTTCAGATCTGCCGCGGCCGGCATCCGCTCGCAGTCAATATAGAAGTCGCCGACATTTTTCAGAAGCTCGGCTTGCATGCTCTTGGGATAAACAGCGTCACCGCCCATCACTTCGCTCAGCTTGGGCGCGCAAAGTACGCCGTCTTCGCAGTTCTTGCCCCGCGTGAGCATCCCGCTGATCATGTACCCGTTCACCGGCATGACGGGGAAAGTTGCCGGAACATTCGCCATGCCCACGGTGATCCCGCCTTTTGATAGCATCGACCAGACGGGCTCCTCCTTAAGCATGTTCGTGTTGGCAGTGATCCCGCCAACAATAAAACCGCTGACGCCATGCTCCTCCGGATCCGTGCTTGTGAACAGCGTGCTGTACACTCGCGGACAATTGGGTGCAGAAACCGTACGGAGTTTCCCGTAGGCGCCCTTCTCGATCACCTTCGACAGATTCGGCATCTGGCCTTTCAGCAAGAGCGGTCGGATGATGTCCAGCTCCATGCCATTCACGCCGACTACGATGACTCGCGGTTTTTGTTTGGGAGTGCTTTGTTGTTGTCCAAAGACCGGGAGAGAAAGCAAAAAGACCGCTAGCGATAAATAAAGTTTTCTGTGAACCATGGAACACCCCTGAGTTTGAAAATGAAGTATAGCTTTGCGTATCGTGGCTGTCTAGCAGAGGGCGGCGCCGTGCACGGAACGCTTGGTGCTGGGCGCGCAGGCACGCAAGGTTTCAGGGATGGCCTGAAGCTCTTAGCCGGTGGGCTTCAGCGCGCTCTCGCGCGGCATCCGCGGCGCGGCCCAGCTTGTCGTATTCGTCCGCCAGGAAGGAATGCGCCTCGCTAGAATCCGCTTGCACAGCCGCGGCCTTTTCCAGGTAGGGCAGGGCCTCGGCGAAAGTGCCGTTCAGAAACAGCATGCGCCCGAGAAGCAGGTTCGCGCGGTAATGGTCCGGCTCTCCCTGGAGGACTACGAGCAGGTTCTTGGCTGCTTCCTGAGGCCGTCCAGTACGAGCATAAATGGAGGCCAAGGAATAGCGGGCGTCGCTCCAATCGGGCCGGTTTTCCACCAAGATTTCGAAATACGCGGCAGCGGTATTCAGGTCGCCGGTTTCGTAGAGGCAGATGGCCAGCTCGTACTGTGCCATCAGCGCATCCGGCCGCAGCTCGACGGCTTTGCGCAGGGGAGGAAGGGCTTTGGAAAAGTTGCCCTTCCGCGAGTAGGCGATGCCCAGATAATACTGCGCCGCCTGGACTTGCGGGTCTTTGGCTACCACGCGCAGCAGCAACGGGATGACGGTGGCTTCCTTTCCCTCTTCGATGGCCAAGCTGGCATCGTGCATATCGTTGGCCACATCAATGCGGTCCTTGGGGTCAATGCTTGTGGGCGAGCCGATCTTTGCGGAGGCCACGTAGCCCAGCGCGGAGAGCTTTTCCCTGCTCTTTTCGTCGAGTCCGTCCTGCAGGGCCTGAGGCGCCCCTGTGCTGATATGCTTCACGAAACTATCCAGCTGGATGGCGAGGCGTACGGCGGCGGCGTGGTTGCCCGGATAGAGGTTTACCTTCTCGCCAGGGTCTGAGGCCACATTGTAAAGCTCGGGCGTTGGCGCGCGCACATAAAGCTGGTTGCCGGTGCGCAGGGAAACAAGCGCGCTCCACCCGAACGAACGTTCGGAGTGGTCGCCGGTGGCAAACGAAGGACGGTTTTCAGGGTGCGGGTTTCCAATCAGAGGAAGAAGCGAACCGCCCTGCATGGCCGCAGGCGGCGTTTGCCCCAGCGCTTCGAGAACTGTTGGCGCCAGATCCACAAGGCTCGCCGTGGCATTGACACGTTGGGCGGCAAAACGATTGCGAGGAAGTTTGAGGAGCAAGGGCACGTGGATAGTAGCGTCGTAAAGGAAAATACTGTGCGTCAGTTCTCCGTGTTCGCCCAGGGATTCGCCGTGATCGGCGGCGACGGCGATCAGCGCATTGTCATACAGCCCCTGGCTCCGCAAATAGTCCAGCAGCTTCCCGACAGTGGCGTCCACGTAGGCGATAGCCCCGTTGTAAGGGGCGTTTGGATACCGGCTGCGGAAAGGTTCGGGTGGATTGTAGGGGTCGTGCGCGTCCCACAGGTGAAACCACAGGAAAAACGGACCGCCTTTCTGCTGCCCGACCCATTCGAGCACGTATCCCAGGGTCACCTCGCCGCGGCGCTGCATGGAAGCTTCGCGCCGCTCCCCGGTCTTCTGCCGGTGAAAGCCGGCGTTGTAGACATCCAAGCCTCGTTCGAATCCGGAGGCAAACCCGTTTTTCGGGTCGAGGATGATGCTGCCGACGAAGGCCCCCGTGTGGTAGCCCTGGGCGTGGAGGATTTCGGGTAGAAAGGGGATGCTTGGCGGCAGACGATCGCCGAAGTTGCGGATGCCGTGGTACTGCGGAAAAGTCCCGGTCAGTATGGTCGCGTGAGAGACCGGCGTAATGGGCGCCTGGGAGTACGCATGCTCGAACACCACGCTCTGACTCGCCAGCGCATCTAGTTGAGGCGTCAAACCTTGCTTTGCCCCGAGAAAGCCCATGCGGTCAGCTCGCACTGTATCCAACGTGATCAGAATAACGTTTGGATGGTCTGTGGCTGCCGCGGCGAGCGCGGGCAACAGAACGAAGAGGCAATGGATGCAAGCGCGCCGCATAAAAGAAAAAGGAGTCTGCATTGTAGCAGACTCCCTTTTTGGAACCAAAGCCTGGAGTCGAAGATCAGAAAATGAGCTTCGCCCCGATCTGCCCAGCCCGCGGACCGCCCTGAGAGAGGAAGGGGTTGCCTGAGGAGACATCTGGCGTTTGCGCGTACGTGGAGAAGCTGGTGTTCGGGAAGTTGTTTATCTTCTTCTGAGAAATCGTGGTCCCAGCCGGTAACGTGTTGAAATTGGGATGGTTCAACAGATTAAAGATCTCAAAGCGGACCTGGAGGCTCATCCTTTCCGTGATCTTGGTGGTCTTGTTCAGGTTGAAATCCCACTGGACGATATGCGGACCGCGGAAGGCGTTGCGGCCGCACGTACCGATGGTTCCGTCGGCTGGAATGGCAAATACCGCGGGCACATTGGTGATGGTGGGGCTGTTGGGATCGCTAAACTGGTAGGTGGGCTTTCCGATGCAGTCTGGTCTCTGATAGCTGAGGTCCTGCCCGGAATTGTCCGCGGTGCTCGAGAGCAGCGCTGTCCACGGCCGCCCGCCGGCGTAGGTGGCGACGCTTCCCATCTGCCAGCCGTCTCCCAAGCGGCCCACTGCCCTCCATTTCGGGAAGTCGTACCCGATGCCCGTGTTGAAGTTCCGCCGGATATCCGTGTCGCACGGGCCCTGGTTACTTCTGGGATTGTACGGATTCTCCGCGATCGGAAGCGTGGACGAACCGCCGCGATTGACGGAATTGGTGTCGATGCAGTTCGACCAGGTGAAATTCACGATGGTGTTGAGCCCGTGCCAATTGCGCTGCCGGTAGCTGACCTGCATAGAGTTGTAACGTGAAAAGCCGTCGTTGGTGAGTTGGTTGACGTACTGGAATGTAGGTACACCGCCAGTCTGGAAGACCGAATCAAGCGGCCGGTTGCAATTAAGCGTAGTCGAGTTGGTTGGGGTGCCGGGCAGGCCAGTTTGTTGTCCGCCATTTGCCGAATCAAAGCACCCGATGGGGCGTAGATTCAGTTGGCGGTTCAGGAGCATGTTCGTGCCATGAGCGCCGATGTAGCTGATCGTGAGGACATTATTCGGGAACAGTTCGTGCTGGATGGTGGCGTTGTAGTATTGGATTCTTGGCGTCCGCAAGGGAGAAACCGTCCCGAATGCATTGAAGGGCGGGGTGCCCGTAGGATTGGCGCCATAGGTTTGGAAAGGCGTGGTCGGGTTCGGGCTGCCCGGCTGCGGGCCGATGCAGACCCAGTCTGGCGTAGTGGTATTGGTTGCAGGGTTGTAGCACGTGTTCGGCCCAAATGCTTCGAAAAGAGTCGCTAGGTTCGTGCCCACATCCTGGTTCCCATCAGCAGTGACCGAGAAGACCCCCAAGTCGGAATTGGTAAAGGCGCCAGCACGCGCACCCTGATAGAGGTAAGGCGCGAGGATGGCGGCAAAATTCGCCACGTCGTAGGCCATGGTGTAACCAACCCGGAGAGAGGTCTTGCCGTTGCCGAAGATGTCCCAGGCCAGTCCAGCGCGGGGGCCAAAATCATGCAGGTCCAGGTCATAAAGACGGGAGATCCCCTTGCCTAACTGGACTAGACCCTGGTTGGGGAAAAAATTGGAGCCACGATTGCCACTTTCACCAAGCGCTCCGTTAAGGTCCCAGCGCATGCCGTAGCTGACGGTCACACGGGGGGTTGCTTTCCACTCATCCTGGAAAAAGAGTCCCAGAGAGGGTTGGTAGATGTGACGTGAAGTGTCGCCGAAAGAGCGCGCAGCACGGTCCATCCGGCCAAGGAGCAATTGCGTGAGGACGACGTCCATATCACCCTGGAAACTGAACAGGCCCGTGCGAGCGCGGTTCCGCAGGCTGCCCGTCGAAGCACGCTGATAGTTACCACCGAATTTGAAGGTGTGGGTACCTTTGATCCAGGTAGTATGCGCCGATACATCGTAAGTCTGCGTGGGGCGGGTGCTGAGCGGATAGCCTTGGATGCCGCCGATGTTTCCATACGTCACACTGCTGGCATAAACAGGCGGCACGCCGAAGTCCAGGGGGCTCAGTGGACCGGTGTCGATGCCCAGGCTCAGAGGATCAATCTTGTTATTAGGCGCCAGGATCTGGGAGAAGCGCGACCAGCTGAAGCGCACATCGAGGATCTTGTTGGCGGCAATGTTGTAAATCAAATTGCCACCGGCAAACTGCACCCGCGTGGGCACAATGCTGTTAAAGCCGTCTGCGCCCAGGCCGCTTCCTTTTGCTGGGGGAATCGTGTAGCCGAACGCGGGGCCAGACTGCACGCTGTCCGCATAAAGATAGCGGCCCGAAAGACTCATTTTGTCGTTCAACTTGTGGTCAATCTTGACAATGAAGCTGCCGGGAAGGGTGTTGATATCGGGAAGGAACACGGTTTGCGTAAACCCGCCTGGTTGCACAGTGGCGCTGGCGGCCCCGGGAGTACACTGGACAGTGCCGCCTGCCCCATCTGAGCATGGGTAATACTTCAACAAGGCCAAGCCTGCAGGATTCATCGGTAGATTATTTTGGTTGGTGACGATGGGACTCATTGTCGTGGGGTCAATCGCGCAAGAGGACGTATTCCCGGGCTTGCAGTTGAAAAAGTTAGTCACGGCCTGGAGGTCGCCCTGTGTCGGCAGGATCACGTTGTAAGGAGCCAGTGACTTGTTTCGTTGCGCCTCGAAGTTGATGAAGAAAAAGGTTCGGTCCTTGATGATGGGACCCGCCAGCGTGCCCCCATAATTATGATTGTGATAGGACGTCCGCGTGGACGAGAAAAAGTTGTTTGCATTGAGCCAGTCGTAGTCGCCAAAGTAAAAGGCCGTTCCGTGGAACTGGTTGGTGCCGCTCTTGAGCGTCACGTTGATGGCCGCCCCTCCCTTGACCCCGTTCTCCGCGGTAGGCAATTGTTGGATCGTATACTCCGCAATCGAGTCGTTGCCGAGAAGAGCGGAAGGAACCCCCAGGAGTCCGGGCTGGCCAACCAGCTCGTTGCCGTAAAAGCGGTCGTTATTGGGCACGCCGTCGATCATATAGTTGTTGGTGCTCGTCCGCTGTCCGTTGATGCTGACGTCCATAAAGCCGCCGCCCGGGGAGCGCTGCACGCCCGGTGTGAGGCCGAGAATGGATTTGAAGTCGCGGCCTTCGGTGGGCAAATCCAGGATGGCCTTGGTGTCGACCTCGGTGTTCACGCCCGGGGAGTAGTCCACTAGCGGGCTGGCCGCTTCCACCATGATGGTTTCCGTGCGCTCGCCCAACTGAAGTCGGAAATCCGCTTTGGTCTCCTGGGCTGCGGTAACCGTCACATTGCGCACCGTCGTCTTGAACCCCTGAGAGGAAACCGAGACCTTATAGACGCAAATGGCCATGTCGGGCAGCCGATATTCGCCGGCGCTTCCGGACGTTACCGCGCGCGTCTGGTTCGTGTCAGGACAGACTGCCGAGACGCTGGCACCTGCCACTGCCGCACCGCTCTGATCCATCACCGTCCCGGTGATTTCACCCGTGGTGATCTGCGCAGGCAAAGAGAGAGCGCAACCGAGAACCAGAATCAGTGCACAGGTAAGCCGAACACAATGAGTTTTAAGCATCGAGAGCCACCCCTGTTGAAAAATGTGTTGAACCCCGCGCAAAGACCGTTTTATTGGCTGAGATTCTATTCCCGGATAGGTTTTTGTCAACTAAAATTCAGATAATTCCACAAATGGGACGTCGCTGCCGCGTACACTGTCCACTTGTTGCTTGACACCGAGTTCCGCCGTCTTGGGAAAGGTGTCTCCAGCGAAAGCGGCGTGGTGATCCAGACTGACCGGTCAGTCGAATGCCGCGAGAATAGTGGTTAGAAACTGAGAAAACCTGTTACAGTCAACGCGATCGAGCTAGTGGAAGTATGAGAGTTTCAGGCAATACGGCGATCTCCGGATCACCCCGGGCACATGCGCGCCGCGCCGCGCTGCTTCCGGCGGTATTCCGAACGATTCTCCCAATGGTGACCCTGCTTCTTGGACTGTCTCCATTCGCCCCCGCGGACGATTTCTGGAAGCAGAAACCTCCCGCGCAGTGGTCCCATGCAGAAGCCCTGAAGCTTGTGCGACACTCGCCTTGGGCGAAGGTGGAAATTGTGGTGTTCCTCCGGCGGGAGAATCAAGCGAGCTACAGCATTCCCACGGGTACGAAGCATTGCGACCCCGACGCCATCGATCCAAACGGGAACTGCCTGCAGAAAGGGCGAATCGAAGCGCCCCTTGATTCTTCCCGGCAGCTGGATGGGGCGCCGAGGCTTTCGCCATCCACCGCCTTCCTCGTGCGCTGGGAATCGGCCGTCCCGGTGAACCAAGCGTTTGCGCGGCTTGAGGAACTCGGCGAACGCGCGCTCGCCGCGTTTCAGGCACAGGCGCCGCGGCTTCCGGCGGATCGTTACGTTATCACGGCGAAACTCGAGCAGCCCGGCTTCGTTGGGTTCGAGCCCTTCGCGGTCACACCGGCGGGAAGCCCAGACTTGCGTGCGACGCTCAAGACCCGCCGTGGCACCGTCGCCCCGCTTGAAATCGAGTTCACCGGAACTGGCACGAGCTCCTCCGTCCATTTCTTCTTTCCGAGGACCCTCGACGGCGCTGCTCTTCTCGGCCCCGGGCTCGATGCAGCGGAATTCACCTTGCGGGGGGTCGGCTTCGCGGTGCACACCAAGTTCACACTCGACCCCGAGTTCCTCTACTAAATTGATTTGCAACGGTCAGCAAGGCGAGCCGTGGACCGAAACAGATATCGGTGCTGATTTTGCCGACACGAATTCAAACTGCTGAGGCGGGAGTAGGGAATTGATTCTGCTTATTGTTGCTTCTTCTTCCCACGCCGGAAAGTCAAACTTTCCGAAAGTGCTTGAAAGGAATGGCGGGGACGACGAGACTCGAACTCGCGACCTCTGCCGTGACAGAGCAGCGTTGTGATGTAACTGATTGATATCAAACGGTGTCGGCGGACATCTTTTTATACCACAAGGGACCGTAGGTCATTTCTTATCGTCCCCTTATTGTACCCGGATCGTGCCTTGTCCACTCGCCCGGCTATTGTCGGCCTCCTTGACGTTTCTTGCGCTCGGCATCCTGCTCTAGCATGCTCACCATGAGGCGAACCGGTGACCGGAACGTGGTCGCGCGCAGCCGGTCGAACATGGTTTGCAAATCAACGAGTCCACGGGCTGCAGCAAGGTCCAACGCTGCGAGCGTACCCACCACCCTCAGTCCACGATGTCGAGCTATAGTCACCCCGTCTCGTTCATCCATCAACAAAAGGATGGCTTGGAGTTCGGACGCGAGCGATATCGCTTCGCGCTCACCCGCGTCGAGATGTTCCAGAGCCGAATCGACGGGCCGTTTCAGGCTCACAACTTCCAACCATGCAGGAGGCTGCGAAATCCACGCGCGCACGACGGCGGGAGTGTTTGCATGAGCCAGCTCGGCCTTCACAGCGGGAGGGATCAAAACCGTTCGATACAGTTCTGGAAGAATATCGGTTGCTTGGATGAGTAAAAGATAGTTTAGAGGAGTTGTGTCAGCTACGATCGCTTGCATCTACATGCCGAGCTGCCGGTGTGTCTCGCGATCCCGCTCAATGTCTTCTAGAGTGTATTCCAGTTCGACGCCATGACTCTTCAGAAAGGCATCGACTTCCATCCGGGTCTCGTATCCCAGCAAGTGGCGCAGTTGGGCAGCCGAAATCTTGCGTTCGCGGTACGCTGCTAGGGCCAAAGCCTCGAAGGCCGCGCGGGACAAATCTTGACCTGGAGCAGCCAAAGCTGCTGAGAGTTCGTCAGGAAGCGCAATCGTGACGTGTCGCATTATTAGAAATTATAACATCATTCGACAGGGAAATACGGTGGCCGACCCGAATGGTCGTTAGCAGTGAGCCCCATTTAAAGAAATAAGTCTCTTGAAATATGGCGGGGACGACGAGACTCGAACTCGCGACCTCCGCCGTGACAGCGGCCCCCTGAAAGGTTTTACAACAACATACAAGACCGCGGGGACTGCCAAGGGCCGCCTAAGTTGTTAAAAATCGGACAAGACACAGTATTCTGTGGGTTGGGTTGTGGGTTGGAAATTTTGCGACTGAAGTGGCGAGGGCTAGCTCGCCATCGACCTATCGACAGGAGATTTAAAGGTGATCAAACCTCAGCTGCCTGGCCGAAGTTTCTTCCACGGTACCAAAGTAGACCTAAAACCGGGGGATCTCATTAGGCCCGGCTACAATTCTAACTACGGTAAGAGGAAGAAGGCGGCCTACATTTATTTGACCGGCACGTTGAATGCGGCTATCTGGGGAGCCGAGCTCGCCCTTGGTGAGAGCCCCGGCAGAATCTACGTGGTGGAGGCGACTGGCCCTTTTGAAGACGACCCCAATCTGACTGACAAGAAGTACCCGGGTAACCCTACGCTTTCATACCGCTCCAAGGATCCCCTTCGTGTCATAGGCGAGGTCCTGAATTGGCAGGGGCACTCCGCCGAAGAACTCAAAGCCATGAAGGATGGTCTCGAGCGACTTAAGAACCTTGGTCTTGAGGCAATCGAAGACTAAGGAATGGTCAACAAGGGAATCATTCGCACCTGGGGTCTGGACAGATAAAAAACGGGGCGGGTAGCCCGGGTTCCGGTTTAAGGAACTTGGTGCTTTCGTAGTTGGCTGCCGAGTGTAACTGCACAATTCGCCTCGCGTCGTGTACAAACGAGCGAGTGCCCAAAGTCTGCCCTGAGCGTTTCGCAAGAAGGGAACTACGATGTTTGGGAAAAATGGCGGGGACGACGAGACTCGAACTCGCGACCTCTGCCGTGACAGGGCAGCGTTCTAACCAACTGAACTACGTCCCCAGCCGTGGAATCAACAACTTAGCCTAAAACCTTGCAAATAAGGGCTTTGCAAGATTCGCATACAGCGCACCGGTCGCCTCGGTT
>WNEV01000260.1_pt1 | contig 26681 bp, 23 predicted proteins | sample 5399861 | NCBI WGS metagenome assembly WNEV01 (sample SAMN13153335, study PRJNA577476) | soil metagenome | isolation source: 40 cm grassland meadow soil 2 days after 3rd rain plot 2 | place: USA:California | collected 2015-11-11 | reverse complement strand
CAACGTCGGTGTGACCGAGGTGACGTGGACGAACGGCCTGGGCAGCGGGACGGCGAGTGGGACAACGAGCTGGACCGCCAGTGGGATCGCGCTCCAGGTCGGGACCAACATGCTCACGGTCACGGCGCGGGACGCCGCCGGCAACACCGCCGTGGCCAGCCTGGCAGTGACGTTCCTCCCGACCTTCGCGCTGACCGTCAGCCCGAGCGGGGAGGGAACCGGGACCGTCACGAGCACGCCTGGGGACATCAACTGCGGTGCGAGCTGCACGGCAAGCTTCGCGAGCGGGACGGTCGTGGTGCTGACGGCGACCCCGGGCGCCAGCTCGGTCTTCCTGGGTTGGAATGGCGGCGGCTGCACGGGCACGGGGCCCTGCACAGTCACGATGTCCGCAGCGACGACGGTCACGGCGATCTTCACGCCGACCTTCACGCTGACCGTCAGCCCGAGCGGGAACGGGACCGTCACGAGCATTCCCGGGGATGTCAACTGCGGCGCAAGCTGCACGGCGAGCTTCGCGAGCGGGACGGTCGTGGTGCTGACGGCGACCCCGAGCGCCAGCTCGGTCTTCATGGGTTGGAGTGGGGGCGGCTGCACGGGCACGGGGCGCTGCACGGTCACCGTCTCCGCGGCGACGACGGTCACCGCGACCTTCGCGCCGACCTTCACGCTGGCGGTCAGCCCGAGCGGGAGCGGGACCGTCACGAGCATTCCCGGGGATATCAACTGCGGCGCGAGCTGCACGGCGAGCTTCGCGAGCGGGACGGCCGTGGCGCTGACGGCGACCCCGGGCACCAGCTCGGTCTTCATGGGTTGGAGTGGGGGCGGCTGCACGGGCACAGGGTCCTGCACGGTCACGGTCTCCGCGGCGACGACGGTCACGGCGACCTTCACGCCGATCTTCTCGCTGACCGTTGGCCGGAGCGGGGAGGGGACCGGGACCGTCACGGGCATTCCTGGAGACATCAACTGCGGCGCGGCCTGCACGGCGAGCTTGGCGAGCGGGACGGTCGTGGCGCTGGCGGCGACCCCGAGCGCCAGCTCGGTCTTCGCGGGTTGGAGTGGGGGCGGCTGCACGGGCACGGGGCCCTGCACGGTCACGATGTCCGCAGCGGCGACGGTCACGGCGACTTTCGCGCCGACTCTCTCGTCGCTCAAGACGGTCTTCGTGCTGGTGCTCGAAAAAACCTCCTGGGCGTCGATCACGCCTTCCGTGGCGCCCTATATCAGCAACACTCTCGTGCCCATGGGAGCCCATGCCGAGCAATACTTCAGCCCTCCGGTGAATCCCGTGAACGGGTCGAACTACGTCTGGCTGGAAGCGGGGGACACCTTAGGCCTCACGATGGCTGACCCCAGTGCGTCGAATTCCACGAGCACTGTGGATCATCTGGCGACGTACCTCGAGACCGCCGGCATCTCGTGGAAGGCCTATGAAGGGAACATCAGCGGCACCTCTTGCCCGTTGCAGAGTGGCGAGGGATATGCCGCGAGCCACAACCCCTTCGTCTTCTTCCAGGACGTCACCAGCAACAACGATTCCAATTCGTCTCGCTGCATCGCGCACAACCGACCGTTCAGTGAACTCGCGACCGACCTGCAGAACAACGCCGTCGCCCGCTACAACTTCATCGCCCCCAACCTCTGCGACGGCCTGCCCGATTGCAGCGTCACCACGGGGGACACGTGGCTCAGCAATAACCTCCCCGCGATTCTGAGCTCGCAGGCCTACCAAGACCATGGCGCGGTCTTCATTACGTGGGATGGGGGGGCGAACCACAGCGACGGGCCGGTCGGTATGATCGTGCTTTCCCCATTAGCCAAGGTCAACTACTCGAACTCGATCCACTACACGCATAGCTCGACGCTCCGCACGATGCAGACGATCTTCAGCGTCGGACCGCCGACCAACGCGTTTCTCCGCGATGCCGCCAACGCGACGGACCTGAGCGACCTCTTTACGACTGCGAACCCTGTGCCCGCGCTGAGCTCGCTAGCGCCGAGCAGCGCCACCGCCGGCGGGGCGGCCTCCACGCTGAGGGTCAGCGGCAGTAGCTTTGCGGCGTCGTCTGTCGTGCAGTGGAACGGGACCGCCCGGGCCACGACCTTCATGAGCAGCACCCAGCTTCAGGCGGCGATCGACGCCAGCGACATCGCCGCGGCGGGCACCGCCCAGGTCACCGTGGTCACCCCGGCGCCCGGCGGTGGTACTTCTGCGGCCCTGACCTTCACCGTCGATCCGCCGGCGCCCACGCTTAGCTCGCTGGCGCCAAGCAGCGCCTCCGCCGGCGGGGCGGCCTTCATCCTCACGGTTGGCGGTAGTAGCTTCGCGGCATCGTCGGTCGTGCAGTGGAATCTGGCCGCCCGGGTGACGACCTTCGTGACCAGCACCCGGCTTCAGGCGGCGATCGAGGCCAGCGACATCGCGGCGGCGGGCACCGCCAAGGTCACCGTGGTCACCCCGGCGCCCGGCGGTGGTACTTCCGCGGCCCTGACCTTCATCGTTGATCCACCCGCGCCCACGCTCAGCGCGCTGGCGCCGAGCAGCGCCGCCGCCGCCGGGGCGGCCTTCACGCTAACAGTCAGCGGTAGTAGCTTCGCGGCATCGTCGGTCGTGCAGTGGAACGGGACCGCCCGGGCGACGACCTTCGTGAGCAGCACCCAGCTTCAGGCAGCGATCGACGCCAGCGACATCGCTGCGGCAGGCACCGCCCAGGTCACCGTGGTCACCCCGGCGCCCGGCGGCGGTATTTCTGTGGCCCTGACCTTCACCGTTGATCCGCCGATGGCCACGCTCAGCGTCACGAGTTCCGGGAGCGGGAGTGGAACCGTGACGAGCAGTCCCACCGGGATCGCCTGCAGCACCGCCTGCACGGGGAGCTTCACGAGCGGGGCGCTCGTGACGCTGACCGCGACGCCGAGCGAGACCTCGGCCTTCATGGGCTGGAGCAGGGGCGGGTGCAGCGGCACCGGGCCGTGTACGCTAACTCTGACTTCGGACACGTCGGTCACCGCGGTCTTCGATCTCCGTACCGCCTCGAGCTTCACCCTCACCGTAGCGATCGGGGGCTCCGCGGGAGGGACGGTCACCAGTAGCCCCCCAGGGATCAATTGCGGATCCTCTTGCTCGACTGCCTACGTCACTGGCATGTCCGGTGTGCTCACGGCGACACCGGTGAGTGGAGCGGCGTTCAGGACGTGGCGAGGCGCCTGTACCGGCGACGCTCCGACCTGTACCGTGGCGATGAGCACGGCGCAGTCGGTGACCGCGGTCTTCTCTCAAGTGTTCACCGACGGTACGGGCCAAGGCTCGGACATCCCCGTTGAGAGCGTGGTCATCAAGGCGGTCCACGTTGCCGAACTCCGGTCCGCCATCAACACGCTCCGCGCCGTCAACCATCTGGCACCAGTCGAGTGGACGGACGCGACTCTCTCGCCCGAGACGACGACGGTGGAGAGTTTCTATATCAGCGACCTGCGGGCGGCCCTCACGGCCACGTATCGGGCCCTCGACATCGCGGCGCCGCAATTCACTGATCCCGACATCATCCCCGGCGTGACGGTCATCAAGGCGGCCCACCTGAACGAGCTGCGTGAGGCCGTGCGAAACCTCGAGTGACAGTGCCCTGCGAGGGTTATGGGCTGACGGTGACTCTTTGGCTCCGATATCGTTGCCAGGCTCCCAGACCCACCAGGCCAAAGGTCAGCAGGAGCAGCGAGGCGGGTTCCGGTACAGTGGCGAATTGACGGAGTGTGAATGAAGAGTCGGTCGAGTCCGGAACATCGAGCGAAAGCCCGAAGTGTGCCACGCCGCCCGAAAACACCATACCACCCGACCAGTCGATGGTCGTGTCCTGGTGGTCGAGGACCGTAAAGCCAGTCGATGGCGGTGGACCGGCGGTTGATGTCGGTGTGGGATCCTTTTCGGTGGTCGGCGCGGTCCCAGTGCCCGCGATCCCCGTGTCAAAGTCCGTGACGGTGGCACCAAGGACGAACGCGTCTGGGGTTCCGAAGCCTCCTCGCCCGAGCTGGAAGTGAAAGCCGGTCCACGTGACACCGCTCGTGTTGTTGATCGTCACGTCGGCGTATTGATACTCGGTGGTGCCCGATGAGTTAGTGACATTGAAGACGTAATCGATTGGGCCGAGACCCGTAAAGGTCATGACCAGGAAGACTGAATTCGTACTGAAAGCGCTGTTGTCGTTGTTGGGCGCCACCTCTGGGAGCACGACACCTCCGCCGGAGCCACCGGGGCCGACGCCAGAGACCGTGAGCGGGGTCGGGCCCCCGTTCATTACGGCCGCATGTAGGATGCCAGCGGTCCCGATCACAGCGACCGCTACCACACCAACGGAGACTACGCACTCTTTGAGCGTCTGACGCATAGCCACCGTCGGGGTGGGGCAAGATCCGTACCGGGGAGTCGCTGACGTACAACTCTGTGAAATATTAGCCGACCGAAATTTCCACAAGACGCCTCTCGGCTCTTCGCAGCTGACAGGGTGCAAATTCCTGCAGAGCCTGTGAAATCTCGTGTTGACCTGCCCGTAACCCGCACAGGTTCTCGGGGATTTCTACCTTGGGGCTCAAGGTATTCACCTAATGGTAAACCCCACCCTCAAGAGCGATAGAGGTTACACCGCAGACCAACTAAGGAGGGACGGGAATGAAACGGAGCTTAATCCTGGCGTGCACGTTGATTCTGTTCGCGTTCGTCGCCGAACCCGCGAGCGCCCAGGTTCAGACCGCGACGGCGCACGGGGCTGGAACGATACCCGGCGTGAGCTTCGACACCGTGCTTGCTTCCTTTAATGCCGGCGGCCAGGGTGTGAGCTTCCACTTCGACTTTAGGGGAAGTGGCATGGGGCCTGGAATCCCGGTCAGCGGCTCCTTCACAGTGATTGATCGGGAGACAGGTGTCAGCCTCGACTTCTCGGGTGCTGGCGTGGTCTTCCCGGCATCGCACGAGCTCCAGGTAACGGGCATGTGCGACGTGACGACGCCAGGGGGAGGGACACTGCCGGGCGCCTGCAGCTTATTCGCACTGGACCGCACGTCCAATGGAGCGACTGACGTCATCGTCATCACGGGTTCCGCCGTGAACGGGACTCTCACCGCGGGTCTCGAACCGTCGAACGGGAACATCAATATCAACTAAGGCGCAGCACCACCACAAGGAGCGACGAGAATGAGGCGGAGCTTGATCCTGGCGTGCACGCTGATCCTGTCCGCGTTCTTCGCCGAACCGGCGAGTGCGTGGCTTCAGCAGATGGTGAGGGCGCAGGGGGCTGGAACGGTACCCGGCAGCACCTGCGATACTGCCAAGGTACCTGCCTGCATGGCCGGCGACGAAGTGAGCTTCTACTTCGTCTTTCGTGGAGATGGCACGGGGACGAGCGTGCCGGTCGAGGGCACCTTCACCGCGATTGATCTTCAGTCAGGTGTTCGCCTCGACTTCTCGGGTGCCGGGACAGTGTTCCCAGCAACCCACGAGCTTCAGGTAACGGGCATGTGCCTGGTGACGACGCCCAGCGCGGGGACGGTGGCCGGGTCTTGCACATTACTGGCAATCGACGGGACGCCTAGTATGGCGCCTGACACAATTTTCATCTCCGGTTCCGCCGGCACCGAAAGTGTCTCCGCCGGTATCACACCGACGAGTGGGAACATCACGATCAACTAAGCGCCAGCTGAAAACGCCCAAAAAAAGGGAGGGACCTCACGCGAGGTCCCTCCCCCTTCTCGGATGCGCCCGCCCTGTTGTTGATTTAAACCGCGGCGCTCTTCATCCACTGGATGACGGCAGTGACATGTCGCTTCGGAGAGAGCCGCCACGCTCCTAGTCCAGCGAGACCAGAGACCACCAGGAGGAGGGAGGTGGGTTCCGGCACCGAAGCGACGACAGGCAACAGGCGGAGCGTGAAGGTGCTAAAGGTCAAAGGCAGGTCCGGAATATCGGTCGACAGCCCGAAGAGTGCTGCTCCGCCGGGAGCTACTCCCGCGCCACCTGACCAGTCGATGGTCGTGGGGAGATGGGCGACGCTCGCAAAAGCAGTCGATGACGGAGGGGGATCCTTCTCCGTGAAGGGCGCAGACCCGGTGCCAGCGATCCCGGTGTCGAAGTCCAGGCCGGTAATCCCAAGGGTTCCCGCATTGACGAAACTTCCGCCGGTTCCGGCGCCAAGCTCGAAGTGAAACCCGATCCACGTCGAAGTCGTCGTGTTGTTGATTGTCACCTGGGCGTGGAGGTACTCGGTCGCGGGAGTACCTGTGCCTGTGGCAATGACGGGGAAGACGTAATCGATCGGGCCGATCGAGGTGAAGGTGCTGTTCGAGGCGATGAAATTGTTACTGGCGGGACTGTTGTCGTTCATCGGCGTTACCGTGGTGAACACTTGTGCGTTGGACGCAAGGGGGGGCGTGCTGCCTACGCCGGAATAACTGCCGAACGGAATTATGCCGGCATGTGTGGTGCCTGCCGTTCCGAGAAACGCGACCACCAATACGCCAATCGCGACCACCTTCACACGGCATCTGCGCACAACGACTGATCGCCTGGACATGTCTAACCCTCCCCTAAGGAACCGTATGCGGTGCACGCGCGATGCCAGCAAGTCGAGCCGGGACGTACTCTGCGAAAGTTCCGTAAATCCAGATAGTTATGGGACGACCAGGCGAGAACGCGGGCAAATACCGGAACCCCGACAAAGTCTATATCTTTCAATTACTTAGAACCCCGGAGTGTGCACTCCGGTTCACACCACGACAACTTTCTTTCATAACCGACGCGTCGAGTTTGCAATGGAATCCTTCTCACCTAAGCTGCGCAAGGGTTCTTTTCGCTTCGTCTTTTCCCGTAAAGTTCGTTGGTGAGGCGGCAGCCGCGGCCAGGCTCTTCTTGGCGGTGTCCTTGTCGCCGGCCTTCAGAGAGGCCATCCCGAGGTGGTACTGGACCTCTGGGCTCTCAGGAAGCTTGGCGGCGCTCTCCTTCAGCAGCGCGAGTGCCCGCTGGTAGACACCCCGGTTGTAGAGGATCCAGCCCAAGGTATCCGAGATCTGTGGCTCGTCGGGAGCCGCTTCCTTCGCCGTCTGGGCCAACTGGAGGGCCTTTTCCTTATCACCCCCACGCGCGGCGAGAAGGTAGGCGAGGTTGTTTGCCGCCGGGGCGAAGCGTGGGTTGACCGCCAGGGCCTTCTGGTATGCCTCCTCGGCTTTCGAGAGGTCGTCCCTTCTCTGATAGATGGCCCCGGAAAGCATGAGCGCGGGCAGGTTTCGTGGGTTCAGCCTGAGGGCGCCCTCGAGCTTGGTGAGCGCCTGAACGTCGTCACCCTTCTGGATATACAGCTCCCCCAGTTGCAGATAAGCGCGGACGAGGCGAGGCTCGAGTTCCAGCGCTTTCAGATAGGCCGTCTCGGCTCGAGTCAGGTCGCGACGGACACGATGGACTTCGCCGAGGAGGAACTGCAGCTCCCCGGAACTGGGTACGAGCGTGATCTGCCTGTGGACCCGCTCAAGGGCCAGGTCCGGCTTCTTTTCGGCCAAAGCGACCGACACGAGCTGCGTCAGCGGGTCGGCGTAGGCTGGAGCGAGGGCGAGTGAGGTCTCGAACTCCCGCTGCGCCTCGGCGCGCTTTCCCTGCGCGAGCAAACCGACCCCCACGAGGTATGGCCCTCGCGGGTCCTTCGGTGCGAGGGTCATCATCTTGCGATACACCTCGGTCGCCTTGGCGGGTTCTCGTTTGGACAGGTATGCCAGGCCGAGGAGGAAATAAGCCCTGACCTCGCCCGGGCGGTTTGCCGTGATCTTCTGCAGGGCCTCGATGGCCGGCGCGACGGCCCCCGTCCCGATGTCGAGCTCGGCTGCCAAGAGGCTCGCCTCGGTGAAGTTCGGGTTCGTGCTCGTTGCCTCGTTGAGCGACGCTCTGGCCTGCTGCGGGTTCCCGGCTCGAAGCTGGGCCAGCGCGAGTTGATGGTGCGCCACGGCGAGCCGGGGCTCCAGCTTGACGACTTGCTGAAAATCCTGAATCGCGTCTCCGGTCTCGCCCTTGGCCAGCTTCATCCGTCCTCGGAGGAAGAGCCCGTCCAGATCGGAAGAGTTCTTTTCGAGGAGGACGTGGAGCGCTTTGGCGGTGTCGTCGTACTTGCCTTCGGCCAAGGCGACCTCGGCGACCCGGCGCCACCCCGGCAGAAACTCGGGAGCCTTCTGCGTGATTTCTCCCAGGAGCTTCCTCCCGTCGTCGGGCTTGCCGGCCCGAAGGTAAAAGTTGGCCAGGGCGAGCGACGCGAGTGAGCCTCCTGGGGCAAGGTCGGCTGCCGCCTTCAGCTCCCGCTCGGCCTGAACGATGTCTGGCTTGCTGGCGTAGAAGTTTCCCAGCGCAAGATGGGCATCGACCGATTTCGGCTCCCTGGCGACCGCCTCCCTGAAGGCGCCCTCGGCCGCGGCGGGGTCTTGCTTGCGGAGGTAGAGGCTCGCGAGCGAGAGGTGAAACTTCGCTCGTTCCGCAAAATCGCCTCGCGCGGTTTCCAGGCGCCGGATCTCCGCGGCGATCTCCTGCGGGGTGCGCGCGGCGCTGGCCAAGAGGGTCAGGGCGTCGAAGTTCTTCGCGTCCTTTTCGAGGACGAACGTCGCTTCTTGCCGGGCCTCTGCTGACCGACCCCCCAGGAGGTAGATGGTCGCCAGCTTCTGTCTCACCTCGAGGTTCACGGGGTCGAGCTCTTTAGACGTCCGAAGATAGCTGAACGCCGGCGCCAGCTCACCGAGCTTGTAGTGAGCCAGCCCGAGGTGTCGGACGGCCTGAGCGTGGGCGGGCTCAAAACGGAGGACGTTCCGATATTCGATGACAGCTTCTCGGTACTGCGCGCGTGCAAAGTACTTGTCGCCGCGGGCGAGATGGCGCGCCTTTTGAGCTTCCGGTGACCGCGCGCACCCCATCATCGCGAGCAGGAGGGCCAGAAGCAGAACCATCCACGCCCGTGTCGTTCCAGGCATTTTGAGCTCCTTCATGAATTTAGCGGTCAGAATGCGGTCGCGCCTGTGGTCACGAGGCGCGCTCGCTGAACACAAGCGCCCAGTTGCACGGGCGTCGCAAGTCGCCAAACAGGCCGTTGACCAGAAACCACAGCGCGAGGCGCGTACGGACGTATCGGCGTAAGAGGTAATGTCCTGGCTCTGCAGAGACCCCATCGACGCGCCGGCTGCCGGAAGTTTCTCCTTGGGCAAAGTGCTCGATGCCCCGTACGGTCAGGGCCACTGCGTACTTCTCGTCGTCCTTGTATCGGTTGGGGACCATGAAGACGCCGTAGACGTGGTGCTCCCCCAGCCACGGCTGCACGACAACCTTTCTCGCGACGATCCTATGCACCGCATGATCGGCAGGCACCTCGGTCCTACAGTCGACTGTTGCCGGCCTGTTGAGAAGCCATGCGACTACGCCGGCAAGCACCATGGCGACACCCACCGAGGCGATGCCCAAAGTGTTGTCGACGCCCCAGTGCTTCATCAGGGGCAGCGGAGGCGGCAGAGCAGCCGGCCGATCCCATTGAGGGAATTTGGGTGAAGAAGACCCTGATCACTTGCGGTGAAGCTGGCGATCCGCCCGGCTCGGTCGCAGCGCAACAGAAATTGCACGCCGCCGACCCCCTTAACAACGGAACCGATGGTCATTTCGCTCCGTTCTCGGCGCTGCAGCCGTTGTGTATTGGGATGATGAGGGGAAGGGGACTCCTGACCTCAAGGAACGTTACTGGAGGACACCGCCTGTATCAGCGCCGTAGTGAGGATTCTCGTGTCTCTCTCGCTGACCCGACGATGGGTCGGTAGGTTGATCAAATGCTGTGCTGCCTGCTCGGCGTGCGGGCAGGATCCAGGCTCGTAGCCCGCGACGTCCAGCGATTCCGCCTCCTCGAGCACGGACGTGAACCAAGTGCCGATCACGGCGCGGGGAGTGAGCGCCCGAATCACGCTCGGCCGATCTTCGACCCAGATCGGGTATCGAACAAAAGACGGCTCGGCCCTCGCGGGAGGCTGAGGGAGCCGGAGGCCGTGACCTGACAAGTAGGCTCGATAGGTTTTCGCAACGAGTTCCCGATGCCCCAGATTCTGATCGAGATTGCCGAGTTGGCAGAGGCCTAGGGCCGCCTGACCGTTACTCAGACGCTGTTTGTAGTCCGGAGGCCGTTGACCTCTCCGCTCGCTCAAGGTCGTCGGCACCGGCAGCGGGTTGCGGCGTCCCAATCTCTCGTAGACAATGCGCGCAAACCGGTGGATGTGCGGCTCGGTCAGGATGTAATACAGCACGAATTTCAGCAGATGTCGCGCCGCGAGCCACCGGCGCGGCCGTGTGCACGAAGCCTGAAAGCCTCGCATGTGCGAAGCCAGCTCTGGATCGTTCGTGACGACCATCCCTCCCATCACCGTCGAGATCGTCTTGGTCTCCTCAGTGCTGAAGAATGCGGCGTGGCCAAAGGTCCCCACCGGTCGACCATCATATCGAGCACCAAGAGCATGGACACAGTCTTCGATCACCACGAGATTGTGGCGGCGCGCAAAGGCGAGAGCGGCGTCTAGCTCCACAGGGATGCCAAACGTGTGCTGCAAGAGAAGGACGCGAGAACGCGGAGTGATGCGAGACTCTGCGCTCTCGAAGTCGATGTTGTAGTTCTGCAGGCTGCAGTCGACATAGACGGGTCGTGCGCCCGTGTACCGTATTGCATTGGCCACCACAACGTGTGTCGGGACGGAGAGCAGAACCTCCGCTCCTTCACCGATTCCGAGGACGTGCAGAAGTCCGTAGAGACCCACCCGCCCACTGGCGAAGCTGATCGCGTGCCTGACGCCCACCGTGCGAGCGAACGCTCGTTCGTACGCATCGACCTTTGCCCCCTGGACAAGCTGTGTCGGGGTCAATAGATGGCGCAGAGCCTCAACGCAATCGGGCCATCCGGTCGTCCCCCCGAGCAGAGCCAAACAGCGCGGCAGATGCCAGGCCAGGGTGCCGTGCGCGCGGCTGGTTCCGAGGTCGAGCGGCCGGGGCTTCGGACTACAGCCGGTCATAGAGCCAGTTGCCCAGCATCTCTGTGAGGCGCAATGGTAGGACCTGCCAGATCGCCCGGACCGCAGGCGTCAGAAGTCCGTTGCCACTCGTCGCGCTGCCGTCCCGACTAACCGTCGTGTAGTAACGGTAGAGGCGCTGCGGCGTCGCTCCCCATTTGCGCTTGAAGTCCGCTAGCATCGGATGGTCCTCGGCCACCTCTCCCAGGTCATACCAGCGAAAGCCGCGCCTGCAGGCGTCGTGGATGGCGTGCCATTGGATGATGTCGTTCGGTCGGAGCGAGAAGGCATCACGCCGGCACCCGTTGAAGGCATAAGACGCAGTCTGGCTGTAGGACAGAATGATCGAACCCGCCAGGAGGTGGATTTGGCCAGCGACCGTTTGCTCCGCGAGCCAGAGGCGGATCAGACCAGCAGGGTGCAGTTCTCGCCAGAGGGCCTCGAAGAAGCGATAGGATCGCGGGGCCACCGCATTCGAACGCATCGTTTCCAGATAGAGCTGGTACCAGGCTCGCAGGTCACGCTCGCCCTGGGCCGCCCGTACGCGCACGCCGAGCTTGACTGCCTTGTTGACCGACCAGCGAATCCGCGAGTGGTTGCGTCCATTGCCAAAACGAAGCCTTTCGGGATCACGGGGAAGGTCCAGAACGAAGGTCTGTCGCCACGGCGAGCGCACGAGTCCGTCGGCTGTCTCCTCAAGTTGTCGGTGAGGCTTCAGTTCGAGTTGCAGCGAAGTATCCATGTGAACGCGCTCGACGGCGGCACAGATCAGGGCCCGCGCGGCCTCCGGATCGGTTGCGAGCGGGCCAGCGACGGGTGTCCGCGGCAGCGACGACAGGCGGCGCCGGGTGCGAGCCCCTCCCAGCTCCCAGGGCAACCCGTACGTCGCCATCAACGGCAGAATGCCAAGAAGCCGACCACTCGCGTCCTCGCAAGCGAGCGTGATGCATTCACGGCCGGATTCTTTCTCCAAGGCCCGAATCCACCCTGGATGGTGATAGATGACGGCGTCTGGATGGCTCGCAAGGAACGCCTCCCATCGTGTGTCGGCGCGCAAGTCGACCACCATCACGCGAAGTGGCAGGTACGGGGGATTCGGCATCAGACTGGCTTTACGCGTGAGGCAAGGCCGCGATCACGGTGCATTGTCGGCCACAAGGTACGCGAAGGCGACGGTCGACAGACGTGACTCGAGACATTTTTGATCCTCTTCGTAGATCCAGTCCGGAAGGCTATTACGGAGATTGATCAATAAACACGAGCGTCCAGCTGCAGGGGTCTTGTAAATCGCCGAACCGGGCGTGGACCAGAAACCAGAGCGCCACCCGCGTCGGAAGGTAGCCGTGCAGAAGGTAATACCCTGGCCCAGCAAAGACATCGTCCGCATACTGTTCGTCAGGACCTCCACGTACGACAAAGGCATGGTCGAAGCCGCGCACGACCATGGTCACTTCGTACTTCGTCCTGGGCGTGTATCGGGTTGGCACCATGAAGCTGGCGTAGACATGGTGACCACCGAGCCAGGGCCGCACGACAACCTTCGCCGCGCGAATCCTATGATTTGGCGGTGCTTCGGCGCTACAGTCCGCGGTCGGCGGGCTGTTCAAAAGCCATGCGACAGTGACGGCAAGCACCAGAGCGACACCTGCCGAGGTGATCCCCAGGGTCTTCTCGGCAGCCCAGTGCCCCAACATCTTTATGGAGTTTCCGATTTGGAACCATGCGCGATGAGGCGGTGATCGACTAGCTCGAGATACTCTGTTTTTTTGACCTCCCAGGTGTTCGTCTTTATGAATGCTTCCGCGTTCGCGGCTAGGCGGCGCCGCAACTCGGCATTCTGGATCAGCAGCAGCATACCGTGCGCCAAGTCTTTTTCGTCGGAGCTTCGAAAAAACTTCACGATTGACTCGTCGAAATAGTACTTGTCGATCTCTGTATCCGACACGATGACGGGTACGCCCACCGACATGAATTCCAGTATCTTTGTGCTGAATGCCTCATTCCCGAACGATTCTTTCCTCTTAGGCACCACACCGACGTCAGCGGCTTCCATCACCGTGGCGATCTCGGTGAGGGGCACAATCTCGTTCAGAAAGACGCGATTTTCTAGACCCAGCGTACCAATGAGATCCTTCAGGAAAGCCTTCTGGTCTCCCTCGCCGTAGATGTGGAATTCGGCGTTTGGGGCATCGTTCCGGATGAGCGCGAAGGCCCGAATGGCAAGATCGACGCCTTGGTGATGGTTGAGGCTCCCTGGATAGAGGATGACGAATTTGCTGTTCGTCTTTGGTCGCCCACGACGGAAAAAGATGGACGCGTCTGGAAAATTCAGTATCGTGGTGCACTTCTGAGGATCTCTTATGGAGCGTGAGAGGAGCTTGTCCCGCCAAGGATGATTCGCCACGATGACATGGTCGGCGAAGGCTGCTGAGGCCCGTTCGACTGCGACAAGGAATCTCGGGATGAGAGAATTACGGGGTGTTCGAAACTTGTCGGCGTAAAACTCGGGAAGCAGGTCGTGGATATCGAGGATGACCTTGGCGCCCATCAGTTTGGGCAACCAGGCGGTGAATACGAGGAAGTCCGGAACGGAATGGATATGAAATAGATCATAGGGGCGCCGGAGATGCCGCGTCGTCAGGAGCGCCGTGGATCTCATAAAGAAGAGGGCCAGCCTGAACAGATAGGTCAGACGGTGCCGCTCGTTGATCTCGCGTCGTTGAATCTGGAAGACGCGAATGCCACTGATCACTTCGACCGGCGGTCGCCCTCGCCGCCTTAACGCGATGACGTCGACCTCGTCGCCGCGCTTGGCCAGAGTCTCTGCATATCGCCGAACCCTGTTGTCGTAGGCATAAAAGGTATACGCGACCACGCAGACTCTCGCTCTGGTTCTCTCACGCAACGGCGTCTGGGTTGGATGATCGTGTTGTCCTTGCATCGCTTCAGATTTCTGTAGTAACAGGAGGACAGGGGCCATGAGTGTCAAGGCGAACAGGAAGAATAGAATGCCACCATCGCGATGAAGACTGCCAGTGAGAAAGCGCGGATCGACATAAATGGAGAGCAGGGACAGGGTCACGATCCTCACCCCGTTCTTGAGGACGATCAGCGGGAGAGTGGCCAGGATCAAGACCGCTTTTGTGCGGACGGACCTGAGGAAGAGGTGGCCAGCCAGGAGACTCATGATCAGCAGAGCCAGGCTCGAACGAATCCCGCTGCATTCTTTGCTTACCTCGATGGTGACGCCGGGCAATAAAAAAATGAACCCGGTCCTGAGAACTGGAACGCCGAGTAGCTGGAACGCAGCGTCGGTGACTTCCGCCGAGCCCGTCTGCAACGAGGAGATCGCTTGATTCAATAAGGAGTCGGGGATGGGGACCATGAGAAATAAAAAGAGCGCCGGAAAGAGGCCCGCCCGGAGCGTTCGGAGGCCGTAGCAGAGGACGAATGCGCCGATCCAGACAACCACGATGCAAAGCATCGCGATCGAAAGCTGGTCATTCTCGCTCGGCGAGGCGGAGTCTCGGCGCCCAAACCAGTAGAACAGAGTGCCAGCGAGGAGGAGCCCCAGGCCGGGTCCCCAACGCGTCTCGACATGGGAGAAGATCCTTTTTCTCTCCAGAGAGAAGACGGCTGCGCTGAGCAAGGGGATCAGGATGATGTGGGAATAGTGTTCCTGCTGGAACGAGAAGCGGATCAGCCTGCTCAGAGGCGCCCAAAAGGCGGCCAGCGTCGAGCCGAGCAGGATCGCGAAACAGGCACTTCGGTTCGAGAACACGTTCATTCGATAGAGGAGCGTTGGGCTGCAACGAGCAGCCACGGACTTTGCCCTAGCCATCGGTTCAGATGCAGGGCGCGCTCGATCGACTCAAACAGCGGCACGAGTCGAGAGTTAGAAGTGACGGCAAAAGGCATCCACATGAGGCCGTCCATTGAGAGGAGTTCGAAGCCTGCCTTTCGTAGCGCGGTTTGATAATCGGTGGGGCCTGCCACGTTGTACCGAACACACTTGCGGCCGCGGAGGGTATGTAACGCGTGCCTCCAGCTGCGGCTGTTCAGCGCCGTAAAGACGAAACGCCCGCCGGGGCGCAACACGGAATGGATCTTGGCGAACAGGCCCTCGAGCGTCACCGAAGTGAAGGATGGAATCGACTCGATGGCTATCACGACGTCGAATTGGTTATCGAACGTTTGCCTGAGAAAGTCAGCGCACCGTGTGGAGACCCGGGGGTGCTTCCTCCTGTGGAGCAGGCGGAGCGCGTCTTGAGAGATGTCGACGACGGTGACGTCGTGCCCACGCTCGGCCAAGGGCATCGCGAATCGTCCGCTGCCTCCACCGGCGTCCATAACACGCTGCCGTGCTTCACTCACGTGAGCGAGCAGAAAGGCCAGTTCTCGCCTGGTTTTGTACCGGCCCATGGCGTTTGCATAGCCTTTGGGGTTTTCAATATCCCAGAGGTATGTGGACGGCAGGTTCACTGGTTTTGGTGGAGCCTTTGGAGGGATTGGCGCACCTGGCTATCCGATGTGCCGATAGAGCGTCTTTCCAGCGGCGATCAGGAAAGTATCAGGCATCCGAGCGAAGAACTGCTTCGCAACTCGCATCCTCCAGCGTGCGCTGACGCTCGGGGCCAGAGAGGCGGGGCACCGCAAGTAGTGGATGACGGATCGTGTGGTTCCCCACCGGTCCTTGAAGGTGACCAGCCCGGGAGTGTCGTAGTCCGAACGACCAAGGTCAAATTCGTGAAGTCCGCTGCCCTTGGCCTCTTGGATGGCTTTCCAAAGCAAGAGGTGTGTTCCGCCAAGGCCGTTGAACCTCGAGTCGGAGCAGCCGTACTTGTAAACGAGCGAGCCCTTGAAGCGCAGAGTGATGATGCTCGCCACCGGGTGACTATCCTGGGAGGCTACACGAATCGTGAGGCTGCCGCCCGCGGAGGCGAGCAAGTGACGAAACCAGCCGAGCGGTTTGGGCGGCAGCTGCTTTTGGCGGCTCGTCAACAGGAGCAGGTGGTAAAACTTACGGAGCAGCAGTTCAGATCTTCCTTCTTCATAGGTCAGGGCCTCTCGCTCCGCGCGCCGAATCTTCCGTTGGATGCAGCTCTTGTGAAGATTGCGGAAGAGCTCGTCGATCGTGGGACGGAGGTCCATCCTATGCGAATAAAAGACGCCGCTCCTCTCGAAACCGGTTGAGTGTGCCAGCGATTCGCGCAACGGTCTGATCTCAATGTATTTCCACTTCCCCTGCGTCCGATCTCGCTCCAGGCTGCCGAGCAAATATTGAAGCTCTCCCTCGCTATCGACCAACGGTTCCGTATGGTCAGAAAAGGGCAACGACACCAACCGGCGGCCGGTCAGCCAGCTATCAATACGGCAGAAGACCAGGCCATTGGCCAGATCCACTGTCGGCGGTGAGGTCGTGTACGCGATAGGCTCATACCCGTACGTGCGGCGCAGGGCTTCCAGCCAGCCGCGGGAGTGAAAAATGCTGGCGCTGGCGTGTCTTTCTAGAAATTCGGGCCAACGAGGGTCCAGCAGGGGATCAAGCGTGTACGCGGGCACGGGCATTCCTCGCCAGAGTCAGTTCGGCCCTTCAACGGTGAAGGCGAGCTCATCACCGACGAGAGTCGCAAAAGCTACCCTGGCGCGCTCGCTGCCCCTTCCCTCGATGCGCCACCGATTCCCGACGGACAGGAGCCTCATCTCACTTCTCTGCCGCCACCAGCGATCCACCTCGTGGGGAAGGGGAATCCAGATCTTCCGATCCTTGCGGAGCCGAGCGAGAAGCTCCAAGAGGGCTTGGTAGGTCGCTCGCGCTCGTTTCGAGATGATGTAGTCGGGATGAACGATAAAGCTGGCCAGGCCGTGCTGCTCCGTAATCGAGGTCAATTGTTGCTTCCACAACTCGATCGAGTAGTCGTTCAGGATATGGAACAGGGAATAGTCCTGGATCGTGGTCAGCGGGAGCTCGAGGATCCTCCCGATGAAGAAAGGCATCAGGCTGCAACAGCCGCCGCGTTGGGGATCCAGATGGGCGACGCTCGGCACGGACATGTCGTAGGAAAAGTCCAGGGCGCCATACCACGCCTGGTTTCGATAGAGCGCCCCCGCGCGGAATCCGAGCGCCCGATACTTCCGTGCGTACTCGTTGATCCGTTCCACTCGGCGCAAGAACTGCTCCTGGGTGGAGAAGAGATGACCATCATGGTTCAGGTCCTGGATGTTGATCTCGAAGCCGCGATCTCGGATCTCGTCGAGGAAACCGTCTGGGACTGGATACCGTTTCTCCGGCACGATCTGGAAGGAAGCCTTGATTCCCATCGAATCATCCAGATCCATGAGGCGCGAGCAGAAGTTTCTGCCGGCCAGCTCCTCGACATCGTGGGTCATGATTGCGCAGCTCGTCGCGCCATCCGGCCAAAACCAGACGAACGGTACTTGGCGAACGGCTTGTGCCTTCATGGAGAGGACCAGGAGCCGCTCGAGAATGCGTTCCACCGTTCGATCGACCGGCCAGCGCGGAAAGGCAATCTTCGTCCAATCGCTCAGGCGCGCTTTCTGAATGTGTTTCCGAATGGGAAGCGGCAGATAGGGGCGCAGTCGATAGTAGAAGTCCCGGACCACCGGCGGGGCGCCGAGGGGACTTTGGCCTTCATGGCCGTTGTTCGAGTAGCGTTCGTAGCGGAGATTCTGGAGGATGTCGTTAGGATCGAGCGGAAGGCGCACGGTGCCGTCGGCGGCAGTCACATCGTTTAAAGCATCGTAGAGCGGGCCGATGACCTCCTTGCTGCGGAAGCCGGACGACGACTTCCCGTAACAGATCGTCTCGGGGCCGAAACGGAAGTACCCGGGATCTTCGGAAACCTTTCCCGCAAGCTGGAAAGCCGCCAGGTTTTCGGGACAGCGATAATATTCGACGATTGCTTGATTCATGGCGCCTGTCGGGTCGTTTTTTGCCCTTGGTGGGAAGCCAAGCCGCTTCAGGTTATACTCGCTCTTCTCATCCATGGCCATCTTCGGAAATCACACGCTTGCGTCGGCATTCAAACGACTCGTCGATCTTCTGCGAGGCTTTGGTGTCGTGAACACCCTGTCAGTGTGCGTGTGGACGCTCGACGACCAGCATCTGAGGTCTTTTGACCGCAGGTATGGAGTCAGGACGAGCGGCTATGTGTCCCTTGCCTCTACATCGGTTGACCGCGCCAAGTTGCGCCACGCGACGTCGTATGGCCCTGTCAACGCGTGGGCCTTCCGCAGGCTTCTCCGGAACCTGAGCTTACCCAGGACGCTGCACTTCGCCGATCTGGGCTGTGGTCTTGGCCGCGCCTGCATTCTGGCCGCCGAATATGGCTTCGAAAAAGTGACGGGAGTCGAGCTAGCTCCGGAGCTGTGCGCGGTCGCGCGAGAAAACATGTCGTGCTGCCGGTTGCCAGAGTCCTACCGGTCGCGCATCAAGATAGTCGAGGGAGATGTCCTGGATTATTGTGCGGCTACCGACGATGACGTGTTTTTCGTCTATCGGGCCTTCTCGGTGGGGTTCTTTCGTAGGGTTCTCACGAAATTGGCCGAAGGGGCGACGCGCCGAAGGCGACCGCTCACGATTATCTACACTGAGCGGCTGAGCTGGCCTCCGAGTGATGGAGTGAAGGTGTTTTCGGAGGACCAGACCTTTCGGAAGGTCGACGAACGCTCCATGTTTGGGCAGGCATTTCATGTCTATGGCTGCGGCGCGAAATCCTGAGAGGAAGCGAACGATGCGGGCGTCAGCTCTTGGATCGCCGGCGCGTTCGTTTCGATCTCGATGACGCGCTGGGCGAGCCGCGCGGCGGACTCTGGTGAGAGGGCCGTGTAAAGGGGAAGCAGCGTCACATTCTGTGCCGCCCAGAGCGCGTTGGGAAACTGCTCGTGCTTGGATGCCTCCGGCAGAAGTCGCGGCCAGATGACTTGCAAGTACAGCCCCCGCTTCAGCGCGCGCCGCAGGATCTCCGATCGATCCTTCCCGAGAAAGGCGATGGGAAATCGCATCAGTCCGCCGTTGTCGCAACCTGGCGGCAGGAAGGTCGCTATCGGAGTGCCCCGAAACGCCTCTAGGTAAATGGCCGCGAGATGCGCAATCTGCTCGCGGATCGCCTCGATCCTCCGGAGCATGCGCAGCACCAGCTCTGCTTGATAGGGATGCATTTCTCGCGTGTAGTAAGGAGTCCGTGGGACAGGGCGTGCTTCTGCAGCCTGGTGGTCGGCGCGTCCTGGGGCGGGCTCGCGACGATAGCGCCTCAACAGTTGCGGCAACGTCTCCCGGAGCGGCAGCAACGGCCGCGTCAGCGTTCGATAGACCCAGGGGATGGTGGCGAAGTTCTGCACCAGCGCTTGCACCAGCTCGCGGACCGGCATCGCACGTTGCGTTTCAACTAGACGGCGAGACCCAAGCTTCACCGGATCGAGAATCTCACTGTTGTTCACGACAATCACAGCGCCGCGAAACGCCGAAAGACGCTTCGATTGCTGGAAACTGAAGACGCCAACGTCGGCGAAGGTGCCTAGAAGGCGGCCGTGACGCCTTCCCCCGAAAGCAGGCACGGCGTCCTCGATCGTCACGCAATCCCGGCTTCTTCCCAGCTCACAGATAGCCTCGATGTCCGTTGGCACTCCATACACATGGGCAGCCAAAAGGATTCGCCCGGGTCTGGCAGCTTCGGCAAACTCGGCCGACGTGGCGTTGACACTGTTCTTTCCCGCATCCACGTAGATGATGCGTTTGCCCGCAACCTGGGCGGCTCTCTTCACCTCGTGGCACATGTAGGCCGGCATCACGACTTCGCGCTGGGGGAGCAGCGAGAGGACTTGGGCGATGGCGCATTGACCAGACGGAGCGAAGAGAATGTGTTGTCGCCCCGTCAGCTCCCGCAAGGTATCTCGCACCGTCGCGAATGGGTCGGGGTGCGACGCCCACCCGAGCGCTGCGAGGAGATCCCAGGTGCGCGTTTCGAGCCGATTGAAGGCGACAATCGATTCGTCCCACGTGCTCATCTCGTCTCTGCGCCCCACTCCCGGCGCACTGTCTCATACAGGAGCGCTGGATCGTCGCAACGGCTGCCAACCATCTTCGATCCGCTGACGAGCGCCGCAACGTCGCCGACGACTGACTTGGCGACGGGCAGGCACGACTTCGTGATGGTCGTACAGCAAGTCTTGATGGGTAAGTGGTCCCACCACTTGCGCCGCAGGTAGAGGTACGAGCGCCAGAACGCTCCCGGGAGATATCGAATCCCATTGCTGTTATGAATGCAAAAGGCCGGGATGATGTAGCTCTTCATGCTCTGTTTTCTGGCTTGGACGCACAAATCGGCGCCGTAGAGATGGAAACCCGGCAATCGCTCGTCGAAAGACAAACCCGACGAACGCCGCGTGATCAAGAGGAGCTCATCAACCGTGAGGGCCTCGACGACACCTGCGAAAGGCGTCCCGAAGGTCGCTTGGAGACCGGTCGAGTAAACAAAGCCGTTCGGCGCTCCGGCGTTGGCGATTCCAAAGACTCCCAACACTCCCCATTCCGGATCGACTCGCTGCAGCTGATCGAGGGCGGCGGCGAGGTCACGGACCCACGTTTCTGGCAAGTACACATCCTGATGAGCAAATACCATAACGTCGTTCGTGGCCTCGGCGATGCCGGCGTTGTAGGCCCTTCCGGCACATTTGAACCCCCGCCTGATGATGACTTGGCATCGCTCGTCGATGGCCGGGGACTTCAAGAGGGTCTGATTGAGGACGCGGTCATCCGACACAGCGACGATCAACGACCAGTCGGGGTGTCCTGGTCTAGCCCTTGATGGCAATGGCGAGGATCCCGCCGCGGCGATCAATGCCGATAACGCGCCAGATGAGGTTTCTCATTCCAGTCAGCACTCGCCGAAGGGGCGACGAGAAGTTATAGATCACTCCGTAAATCTCAATCTGGTCTCTCGCAAAGCCGACGCCCCTGAGAATCGCGTAAAGATCGTCCGGCGGCCAATGCTGCTTGTGGCTGACGTCCGAAAAGTACTGCGTGGGATGAAAGGGATTTGGAGTCGAGATGAAGAGGCGTCCCTCCGGCGCGAGAAGGCTATACGCCTTATGGAGGAGATCGTCCACCTGCTCATAGGGCAGGTGTTCGATCAACTCGAACATGGCGATGACGTCGAAGTATCCTTTTACGTTGTCGATGTTATCGAAGTCGTGCGCCGTCGAGTTGTCAATGTCCAGGCTGGAATACATACACGGAAGGTTGGTCCGTGCGAGGGACCGCCCAAACGCCCGATCGTGTGCGCCGACATCCAAAACCTTGAATGCTTTTGTGCGACCGAGCTGGGCGAGGTGCCGCTGTAAGACGGCAGCGATCCTGCCGTGTCGTCCGATCAGATCATGCGTCACCGCTATCGTTCTCAGCGCCGGCGCTTCGATCCGATACCGAGCGATTTCGCTGAACGAAGGCGCTGGCATTGTTTTCAGCGTGGGCAGGTAGTTCAAGTGCTTAAGGTCCAGCTTGCAGCTCTGGGTGATCGGAGCGTGGCCGCATCGATGATTCAGTTATGCTTCTTGTGGATGTAGTCTTGCGCTGCGCGTGATAGTTCGTAGGACAATTCTTCGCCGTAGCTTTGCGCGCCAAAGTGATGGATATAGCTCTTCTGGGTCCACACCACCCGGATACCCAGCTTCAGTATCCGCCGACAGAGCTCAAACTCATTCCCATAATCAGGCAGGTTCGGGTCGAACCCCCCAAGGTGCTTCCACAGACCGCGTCGAATGAAAAAGGCAAAGCCCCCGACTTGAGGCAGGTCAACCCATGATCGAGGCTCCACCGCTGCAACATATTCCTCCGCGAAAGCACATATCTGGCTGTCGTTCCAATAGTGACGACACAGCATCGCGCGGCCAATGGTCTGTGCGGTGCCACAGTAGCTGGTCGACGGACCAGTTACACCGATATTTGGATCACTCTCAAACGCGTCTTTCGCTGCCCACCAACCCCAGGGGGTCACAACCGTATCTGAGTTCAGCAGGCAAAGATAGGGTCTCGTGGCGATGCGAGCCCCGGCCTCACAGGACCTGCTGTGCCCCATCGACTTCTCGTGGCGGATGTATGCCCACTGGTTTCGACCGCAAAAGTCATGGAGGACTTCGACCGTTGCCTGCAGTTCAGAACCGTCGTCTACAATGATGACCTCGGCCCCTGGCGCGAATCTTTCTAGATTCACTAGACATCGACGTGTGATGGCGGGGGCGTCTTTCACCGGAACGACTATCGACATGTCTCTACTGGCCTCGGTCTCGCGCTGCGGCTGGGTGAATTCAGCGGCACGTGGCAGTCCAATGCTCAAGAGCTCTGCCCTGATGTCACGGCACGTTTTCCTCAGCGGCTCCGGTATCCTCCTCTTGAATGACAATGGCAGTCCGATCCTCCGGTACATCCTTCGCAGCGGCTTTGGTATCCTCCCCCTGAACGAGGGCGGCGGTCCAAGAATCAACATTTGTCGCAGCGACGCTGACACGTGCGTCGTGAATGAGAAACGTACAGTCCTGGTTGCGCCCAACTACTATCCTCTGGTGGATTGCTGAGTCACAGGTGCGTGGCTGGCTGCCTGAATCAATCGGAGGCGTGGATCGAGAGCAGGATCATCGCAATCGCTGCCAGTAGACGCCCGTCCAGTCGATCTCGCGTATCGGCTCCGTTATGCCGTGGGCGGCCCGATAGTCGTGGACGGCCTGGCGGCACGAGGGGATAGCTCCGAAGTCGTCCACGATCAGATACCCGCCGGCGGAGAGTTTTGGATAGAGGCTTTCAAGGCTGTCCATTGTTGATTCGTACATGTCTCCATCGAGCCGCAAGACTGCGAGCTTTGTTATGGGAGCGCTCGGCAATGTGTCTCGGAACCAGCCCCTCAGGAAGTGGACTTGATCGTCCAGCAAGCCATAGCGCTCAAAGTTGCCCTTGACCTCTTCTAGGGATACCGCGAGCTGTTTGTGGAGGTGATGGGTGTCTCCGGCATCGGCCGGAAACCTTCCCGGACTCGGAGGGGGGAGGCCCGCGAAGGAGTCCGCAACCCAGACCTTACGGTCACTGATGCCGTAAGCCTTCAATATCGCCCTCATCAGAATGCAGGCTCCTCCGCGCCACACGCCAGTCTCAATGAGGTCTCCTGGAATCTCACTACGTAGGACATCCTCGACGCATGCTCGCAGGTTGATGAGTCGGCCCGCACCGATCATGGTGTGAGCGAATGCGGGCCAAGCGCGTCCTTCCGTACAGGCTGACCGATCGATAGGTGTGACGCGCACGACCTGGAGGCCACGTGCAAGGATGGCGCGATGGACCCGCCTTCGGAGAAATCCAATGGGAGCGGCCGGTTGAATGCTGACTTCCGCCTCCCGATAGATCTCGTTCGTAAGGGAGCGTGCAAGGAGACTGAGATAGAGGTCGCGTATCGTGTGCAGTGGATCCGTTGAATTCGCGATCTCAGGCAAATGGAGCATCTTGGGTCGTCCAGGTGGACTGGGCAATGATTGGGCCATAGAACGGCTGATAGGGCTCGCCGTTGCCATAGTTATTGCGCCAGCCGACCTCGAACCAGGCAGCATTGTGAAGTCCGTCAATGACATCGTATTTGCTGCACACGCTGAGGCTGACAAGGTAACGACCGCTTCCGAGATTCAAGCGAGGCAGAATGCATGTTATGCGGCGGGGGCTATCGATGTCTGGCAGTCTGTCGCTCTGGAAGTAGGACGCGAGGGTCATGATTCTCCTCCCGAAGCAATCCTCGATCGCGAGGGCGACCCTCGGGTCGCGGATTGGCTTAGGCGGTACTACCGTCACCTCTGCGATGAGGGTATCGTCGGGATAAAAGATGTGGTCGGGGTGGATGTTGGAAGACCGCAGCGTGAGGTGTCGAATAGCCGGTAGGTGTTCGCGGGATCGCGCAGGGTGTTCGGCGAGGTCGAAATTGCCATCAGGGGAGGCGGTGGCGTCACTGAGGTAGTGTTTGAGCACTTCAGTGGTCGTGGCTTGTTCGACGAGATGGCCGTGACCAAACAGAAGGGCGCGCGGGCACAGCTGTTCTATGGCCGACATGTTGTGGCTTACGAAGAGTACTGTTCGTCCCGCAGCCGCGACGTCGCCCATCTTCCCGAGACACTTTTTTTGAAAGTCTGCGTCGCCTACGGCGAGGACCTCGTCGACGAGCAGGATTTCTGGCTCTAGGTGTGCGGCGACGCCAAAGGCCAGTCGGACGTACATGCCGCTGGAGTAATGCTTCACCGGGGTATCGACGAACCGCTCAACTTCAGCGAACGCGACGATCTCGTCAAACCGCCGCTGGATCTCGGCCCTCTTCATGCCCAGAAAGGCGCCGTTCAAGTAGATATTCTCGCGACCGGTGAGTTCAGGATGGAACCCGGTTCCGACCTCCAACAGGGAGCCGACGCGTCCGTGGAGCTCGGCGAACCCGGTCGTGGGCTCGGTGATACGGGAGAGGATTTTCAGCAGTGTGCTCTTTCCGGCCCCGTTTCGACCGATGATTCCGGTGACTTCGCCGCGTTTGATTTCGAACGAGACGTCCCTCAACGCCCAGATGAACGCGGATTCTGAGATGGTGGGGCTCACGCCATTGCAGCCTAACAGGCACGACAATTTGGAGAACGGGCGGGTCAGCGCCTCGGTGAGGGTGTCACGAAGAGTGTAATATCGCTCCTGTCTTGCACCGATGCGGTAGAGCTTACCGAGGGCCTCAACGCGAATAATGGCTTCGCTCATATGGAATCTCTAGATGACATCAGCGAACGTTCTCTCCATTCGGCGGAAGTAGAACGCGCCGGTGACGAGGATCGTCAGTGCTGCGAGGGACGAGGCAAGGATGGTCGGAGTGGGCAGGGACTGAGTCCCCAGTAGTGCCCAGCGAAAACCCTCGACGACCCCAGCCATGGGATTAAGCCCGTACAACGCCTGCCATTTCTCGGGAACCAGACTGCTCGGGTAGGCGACGGGTGTGGCGAAGAGCCAGAGCTGAGCGAGAAAGGGGACGGTATAGCGCACATCCCGATATTCGACGTTGAGCGCTGACAACCATAGGCCAACGGCCAGAGCCGTAGCCATGGCAAGTAGGAGGAAGAGGGGGAGGGCAACGATAGCGCTCGTCGGAAAGACGCCGTAATAAAACATCATCGGGAGCAAGAGGATAAAAGCGATCGCGAGGTCGATCAGCCCCGAGAAGACCGGAGAAATGGGAATGACGAGACGGGGAAAATAGACCTTGGTGATGAGTTGTTTGTCGGCAACCAAGCTGTCCGCCGATTGCGTCAGCACGTGGGCAAAGAGCTGCCATGGAAGGAGAGCGCAATATGCGAAGAGTGGATATGGAATGCCATCGGAAGGAACGTTTGCAAGACGGCCCAAGAATACGCTGAACACAACCATAGTGAGGAACGGTTGAAGAATTGCCCAGGCCGCGCCCAGGACGGTCTGCTTATAGCGCACCTTGAGGTCACGCCACACGAGAAACCAGAGCAATTCTCTATACTCCCACAGGGCCCCCAGGTTGAGTGAAACCCAGCCGCTGGAGGGCTGCACGCGGATGACAGGAATGGAAAATACCGGTGACGAGTCTGTCGACTTCATTTCATGTTCGCGCGAGTGCCATCGCACGCTCCGGTTTGCGAGCCAAAGCACACAGCTCTTCACCTAGCCCCGGGAAAAGGGGCCTCAGCACACTCTCGAGTCGCTCGAAGACAGTTCCCCCGATGGAAGGCAGCAGGGCAAGGTTGGTATGTCCGTGAAGCCGGATTTGCTGGCTCGCGCAGTAGATAAATGCGGCGCCGGCAGGGCGGGGCACGCACCGAAGCACGCGAAAGCCTGTGTCCCGAAGGACCTTGCTCAGCGTGGCGGCGCGCCAGAGACAGAGATGGCGGGGTGGATCCAGTGCCAACCAATGTTGCCGAAATATACGGTGTCCCAGACTGCCTAGATTCGGCATGGCCAAGACCAGGTGGCCGCCTGGAGAGAGGAGGCGATAGCACTCCTTGAGAAGTGACGTGGGGTCGGGGACGTGCTCGAAGACATGGTTCATCGTGATGGCGTCGAATGACCCTTCGAGGAGCTGAGCCTCCTCGAGAGTGCCGACGAAGACCGGGAGCTGGCGGTATTCGCGGGCCACCTTGGCGGCTTGCGGATCCATCTCGACTCCCATCGCGCGCCAGCCGACGTCTCTTATTTGAGCGAGATAGGACCCGTTTCCGCAGCCGACGTCGAGAAGGCGTCGTTCGCCATACCAGGGAGGGAAGAGGGCGAGGCCGAACGTCGCGCGGCGACGGAGAAGGGGGACCATGCTCAGAAATCGCCCGGCGAGAAGTCGGGGCACCTTGTGTCGGCTTGGCTGCGGCCAGCCGTAGTGGGCCTCGAGGATGAGGCGCCGCAGTGTCTGACGCCATGCGCTTGGAGGTCGGCGGTTGGGCCGCTGGTCGTCGGGGGGCTGACGCGCCTCATGGGTGAAATAGTTCGTGTAGCACTTGGGAATGTCTTCCCGGATCGGCCGCGGGTTGAGCCAGACGAATCGGCACTCCGGGCATTGGGAGAAGCTGAAAGTGCCAGGGACGCCGAAAAGGCGGTC
>WNEV01000259.1_pt1 | contig 26843 bp, 33 predicted proteins | sample 5399861 | NCBI WGS metagenome assembly WNEV01 (sample SAMN13153335, study PRJNA577476) | soil metagenome | isolation source: 40 cm grassland meadow soil 2 days after 3rd rain plot 2 | place: USA:California | collected 2015-11-11 | reverse complement strand
CTATGCCGAACGCAGCCGGGTCGCACCTACGGCAGGCCACCCGCCGAGTGGCTCCGACCTCGCGGACCCCGGTACAATGACGCGTCTGCCGCTCGCCGGGGTCAAAGTCGTCGAGATCGCGCAGAACCTGGCGGGGCCGTTCGCCGGCGAGATCCTCGCGCGGCTCGGCGCCGACGTGGTAAAGCTCGAGCGGCCCGAGGGCGGCGACGACGCGCGGGGCTGGGGCCCGCCGTTCCTCGACGATCTCTCGCCCGTCTTCCACGCCGCCAACGCGAGCAAGCGCTCCATCACGCTCGACCTGCGGGACTCCGCGGCGGTGGCGTGGCTCATCGAGTACCTCGAAGGCGTCGACGTGCTCGTCCAGAATCTGCGCCCGGGGGTCCTCGAAGAGCTCGGACTCGGCCCGGAGACGCTGCTCTCGCTCCACCCGCGGCTCGTTTACTGCTCGCTCGGAACGTTTGGTCGGAGCGGACCGCTCCGGCTCCGACCCGGCTACGAGCCGATGGTACAGGCGTTCGCGGGCCTCATGATGGTGAACGGCGAGGAGGGCGGACCGCCGATGCGCATGGGGACGTCCGTCCTCGACTCCGGCACGGGGATGTGGGCGGCGCTTGGCGTGCTGGCGGCCCTCGTCGAGCGCCAGCGGACGGGGCGCGGCTCGGTCGTGGACACCTCACTCTTCGAGACCGGGCTCGCCTGGCTCGCGAACCACTTCGCGAGCTACCGGATCACGGGCACCCCGCCCGTCCGGCATCGCACCGGAAGCACGCGGCTCGTCGTCTTCGAGGGCTTCGAGACGAAGAACGGGCCGGTGATCATCGCGGCGGCGAACGACCGGCTCTTCGCCAAGCTCGCGGTCGCGCTCGGCCGCCCGGAGTGGGCGGCCGACCCCCGCTTTGCGACGAACGCGCTCCGTCAGAAGCACAAGACGGCGCTCGTCCCGGAGATCCAGAAGATCATGCTGACGCGCACCAAGGGCGAGTGGGTGGACCTCCTGGACGCGGCCGGAGTGCCGTGCGCGCCGATCCACACGTTCCTCGAGGTGCTCGCTCACCCACAGACGGCGGCGACGGGGATGATCCAGAAGGTGCCCGGCCTCGACCTCGAGCTGATGGGCCTGCCGGTCGCGTTCGACGGCGAGCGGCCGCCGCTCCGGCGGCGCGCTCCGCGGCTCGGCGAGCACGACCGGGAGATCCGCGGAGGCGGAAGGCCCTGAAGATCACCGACGTCACGCTCACGCTCTTTGCCTGGCGCGGCATTCCGCCGACGCAGTACGGGCGGCACACCGGTCGCTTCGGTGGGGAGAGCCAGCTCGGGTTGCTCACCGTGAAGACCGACGCGGCCGTCGAGGGCCACGCGTTCCTCGGCTCGGCGATGCGCGGCGCCCATCTCGACGCCGCGTCGCTGATCCAGGCCCTCAAGCCCGTGGTGCTCGGGCAGGACCCGCTCGAGCGCGAGCGACTCTACCAGGCGATGTGCCAGCGGAGCCGCGCGACCACGCTCCGCGCGATCGGCGCGGTGGACGTGGCGCTCTGGGACGTCGCGGGGAAGGTCGCGGGGCTCCCGATCCATCGGCTGCTCGGCTCCTACCGCGATCGCGTGCCGGCCTATGCCAGCTCCGCCGTGCTCGAGTCGCCCAAGGCCTACGCGGAGGAGGCGGCGCGCTTCAAGGCGGAGGGGTGGACGGCGTACAAGATCCACCCGCCGACGGACCCGGCGATCGACATCGAGGTGTGCCGGGCGGTGCGGAAGGCGGTCGGCGACGCCTACACGCTCATGCTGGACTCGACGTGGGCGTATCAGTACCCAGAGGCGCTCCGCGTCGGCCGCGCGATCGAGGAGCTCGGCTTCTACTGGTACGAGGATCCGCTGGCGGACGACGACATCTACAACTACGTCAAGCTCAAGGCGCAGCTCCACATCCCGATCCTCGCCACCGAGTACTCGCCCGGCGGCTTCACCGCATTCGCGCCGTGGATCGTCGCGCGAGCGACGGACTTTCTCCGCGGCGACGTGGCGGTGAAGGGAGGCATCACCGCGCTCGTGAAGACGGCGCACCTGGCCGAGGCGTTCCACATGAACTTCGAGGTCCACCACGGCGGCAACTCCCTCAACAACGTCGCGAACCTGCACGTGATCATGGCGATCAGGAACTGCGAGTTCTTCGAGGTGCTCCTGCCGGCCGGCACCCAGAAGTACGGGCTCGTCCACGACATCGAAGTCGGCTCGGACGGCCTCGTGCACGCGCCCGAGGGGGCGGGGCTCGGCGCCGAGATCGACTTCGCCCTGATCGAACGCAGCACGCTCTCCGTCCTGAGCTAACCGCGGGTGCGACGGAGCCGCTTCGATCACATCGCGCTCGCCGTGCCGCGCCTCGCCGACGCTCCGGCGTTCCTCGTCGGCGAGCTGGGCGGAGCCCCCGCGCACGGCGGACCCTCGGTCGCCTACACGTTCGCGCAGTGGCGCTTCAAGGACGGGGGTCGCCTCGAGGTCCTCGAGCCGCGCGGCGCCGACGGGTTCCTCCACCGCTTCCTCGCGCAGCGCGGGCCCGGCATCCACCACGTGACGTTCATCGTGCCGAGCCTCCGCGGGGTGTGCGAGCGCGCGGCGGCGGCGGGGCACGCGATCGTCGGCTACGATGACTCGAACCCCGAGTGGCGAGAGGCATTCCTCCATCCCAAGCGGGCGCTCGGCATCGTGGTCCAGCTCGTCGAGATCGTCGAAACGCGTCCACGGAGCGACGGAGAGCGCCGCTCCCGCTGGGTCGTGCCGCCGGGCCCGCCGAACCCGCCGCCTGTGACGGTGCTCGGGCTCAGGATGCGCGCGCGCTCGCGCGAGCGCGCGGAGGCGCAGTGGGTGCGCCTGCTCGGCGCTGAGGCGAGCGAGGGCGCGGGCGGCGTCGTGATCTATCGCTGGCCGGGCTCGCCCATGCGCATCGGCGTCGAGGTCGATCCGACGCGCGACGAGGGACCGGTCGCGATCGAGCTCGCGAGCGAGCGGGCAATCGCGCTCCCCGCCGGGCCACATCCCGTGCTCGGCGCGGTCTTCACGGCTCATTGACGGGCTCCGCGTCTCGAGCATTCACCCGCCGGCCTCGGCGTCCCAATAGGCCGGATACCGGGTGACGAATCCCGCCGCGTTCACGCGGAGCTCGATCACGAACTCGCCGCCCGCGCTCTCATACCGGTACGTCGTCGCATCGAGGCGGCGGTAGCGCTGCGCGAGCGGCTCGAGGGTGAAGCTCGGGAAGCGGAGCCAGGCCGCTTGCACCGCGGCCTCCTGGCCGACGACCAGACCGAGCCGGCGAATCGGGAGCAGGTTGGTGGACGGGCTGAAGTTGAGGTCGAGGTCGATCGAGCGTTCCACCGTGGGACACGCTACGCCGTTGAGCCGCCAGCGGCGGGCGGAGTCGACCGAGAGCTCGACCTCGATCGTCGCGTCTCCGACCCAACCCGTCACGCGTCCGGAGACGGTTCGCCATCCCGAGTCGCAGACCACCACGTAGTCCAGGCGGCACGGCTGCCGCTCGTGGGCGAAGACCGCCGTTCCGACGAGATGCCAGGAGGAATCCTTCGAGAACAGTCGCGCGGACTCGTGGCCAGGCGCATCGAGCCTGCGCCACAGGATCGCTTGGTCTGCCACGGCTAGCGCTGGTGGACGAGCGGGAGCCCCGGAACGGGGCTCCGCGCGTGGAGCACGTAGTCCCGGCGGATCGTGCCGATATAGAGATCGCGCATGTCAGGGCCGCCCCACGAGACGTTCGTCGGCCAGCTCATCAGCTCGCCCGTGGGATCGTGGATCACGGTCACGACCTCGCGCTTCGGGGTGATGGCGATCACCTTGTTGGCGAGGACGAGCGTCACCCACAGGTTCCCGTCCGCGTCGAAGCCGCAGCCGTCCGTCGCCCCGAACCGCGCGCGCTCGGCGGGCGTCGCGCCGGGGAACGCGGGTTCGCCGAGCACGGGGCCGTAGGGCTCGGCCGGCCCGAGCAGGCCGTCCGCGCGGATGAGGAGTCGGACGACGTTCCGGCCCATCGTCTGGCAGACGTAGAGGTGCGACTCGTCGGCGTCGAGGGCCAGGCCGTTCGCGAAGGTGAACCCCGACGCCATCACCTCGGCGCGGCCGTCGGATCGCACCCGGTACACGAAGCCGTCGGCGAGCCCCTGCTCGGACCGCGCGCGGTCCCACGTCGAGTGGGAGCACCAGACGTTGCCCGCGCGATCCACGATCGGATAGTTCGACGCCACGAGCGGCTTGCCGTCGATCGCGTCGCAGAGGACCTCGAGCTCGCCCGTCGCCGGGTCGAGGCGCTGGAGCGGCCCCGTCGGCGCCGTGCCGAGACCGAAATTGGCGATCAGGATACGCCCGCGCGTGTCCATGTTGATCCCGTTCGGCGCCCCGCCCGCCTTGCCGACGCGGCGCAACGTCCCGTCGGAAAGAATCTCGGCGCAGGCGCTCGCCTGGTCGGAGGCCCAGACGCGGCCGTCCCCACCGACGACCACGTCCTCGGGGCGCCTGAGGCCGACGCCGACCTTCCGGAGGCTCTCGATCGGGATCGGTGCGAGCACCGCTGCGCTATGTGGGGCGGGAACGACCGGGTGGGCGCTACGCGAGCGAGAAGCGCCGCCGCTTGAGGACCAGGAGCCCGTTCGCGCCCTTCCCGATGATTTCGTGGGTGACGCCGGGAGGGAGCTTGCCCTTGACCGCCTTCGCCGCCTCGCCCCGCGCCAGCACGCCCTTGACGAAGAGCTCGGCCGCCGGCCTCGCGATCCCACTCACCTCGGTGGACCGCGCGGGCCCCCGCGTGGCTGGGCGCGCTCGCTTGAGGGCCTTGGCCTTCTTCGCTCGCTTCTTCATGGCGGTATGCTACACCGGCTGGTTTCCGACCGCGACGGGTTCCTTCACGACACCGGGTCGAAGCCGCAGTCGAACGTCCGCCGAACGAGCGCGAAGTCCTCGGCCTGGGGCACGAGCTCATGGGTCTTGCGGGCGAACGGGTGGACGACGCGCGTCTCGGCACGCCCGTGCGCGCCGAGGTCGACACGCCCGCGCCTGAACAAGTACTCGACGAAGCGCCGGGCCTCCAGCGTAGGCGCCGGAGCCGTCCGCGAGCCGAGATCCTCGGCCGCGGAGGCCACGTCGAACCGTCGTGCCTCGCCCGGGGCCTCGACGAAGAGCGCCCGGCCCTCGAACCCGAACTCGTCGGCGCTGAGCGAGAGCCGGCGCGTGTGGCTCTCGCCGGCGGCCGGCGCCGTGCGTCTCGCCCGCCGCGCTTTGGCCCCCGGGCCCGGCCCCGTCACAATACTCGCGGTTTGAAGCGACAGGATCCCGCGCCGCACCAGGGCGCTCTTCAGCGCGTCCCGATAGCGGCCCCGGAAGAGCTCGGCGTCGGACTCGATGAGATGCGCGGCGACCTGGCTCCCGTAATCCGCCACGATCGGCGCGGCGGGGATCGCGTCGACCAGCAGCCGGCCGGCGTCGAGACTCACCTGGAGGAGGTCCGCCTCGGTCGGTGAGGACGCGCGGACGGCGAGCATTCCCGCCAGGGCCTCGAACCAGCCTCCCGTGAAGACGCGCGAGAAGGAGTGCGGCTCGGCCGTCAGGGACGAGGACGGGCCCGACGGCGGCAGCGTCTCCGGCGCCCGATAGAAAAATGGGTTCACCGCGTTGCGCAGGCAGTCCGGCTCCGCCGAGCCCGGCAGGATCTGTCGGAGGGCCCACCCGAGCTGCTCGGCGAGGCGGGAGAGGCGCGACGACCGGCCGATCCGGGCTCCCGTCTCGCTCAGCACCGCGCGCCGGAGGGACGGGAGCTGAAGGCCCGCGAGCAAGGCGCTCAGATCCCCGAACGACTCGTGAAACGCGGCCACCTCGACGCTCATCGCGTCCCACAGTTCGGGCCGCAGCGCGTCGAGCACCGCGTGCCCCAGCTCATGACACACGACGTCCGGGCTCTCGCCCGAGTACACCGTGGTCCGCCCGACCGTGTCGTGGAAGAACGACAGCCCGCGCCGGTCGTAATACGCGTTGAGATCGACGCCGGCGTCGAGCGTGACCCTGAGCGTCCGGCCGGGCTGCCAGCGCGTGGACCGCGGCAACAGCGCGCCCCAGAAATCGGCGCCGCGGCGGAGAGCCTCGGCGGCCGCCCAGTACCGGAACTCACGCGTGCCCGGCCGGTAGCGCTTCGCCGGGACCGCGGGCCCGGTGATCGCGAGCGCGAGTGGCGTGGCTCCGAGACGCGGCACCGGCCGCTTGATCGGCTTGCCGCCGGACTTCGGGTCGTCTTCCCACGCAAGAATTGCGGCGCGTGGCGCCGTCTTTGTCGCGCGTCTCATGGAGCGGCGGTGGGGGGTCCGGGTTCCCTTCAGGCGCGTGGCCGGAGGAGCTTCGTCCTGAGCGCCTCCGCCTGTCGGTGGAACGGCAGGCCGCCGCGGTCGGTCATCGGCGTCTTCTCCGCGAGACCCGTGTGGAGCTCGACGAGCACCGGTCCCTCCTCCGTCAGCATCGCGGGCAGGCGCCGCTTGAACTCGGCGGGCTCGCGGATGGCGTAGGCGTTGCGGTAGCCGGCGCCCTTCGCCATCAGCACGAAGTCCACGGTGAGCCCGCCGGGAATCCCCTGTGCGCCCGAGGTGTGGTAGACCCCGTTCTTGAAGACGAGGTGGGTGAGGTTCCGGGCCTGGGCGCCGGCGATCGTCGCCAGCGAGCCGAGCTGCATCAGGAGCGAGCCGTCCCCGTCGAAGACGATCACGCGGCGGTCGGGCCGGGCGAGCGCCAGCCCGAGGCCGAGCGACGAGGCGCCGCCCATGAAGCCCACGCACGTGACCGAGAGGTCGTCCGGCGCGAGCGTGCGCCATGCGGGCGCCGTGGTCATCGTCGGAACGCAGATCGCGTCGCCGCGCGCGGCGGCGATCGCGCGGAGGATGTCCTCGGGCTTGAGCATCAGATCGTCTCCAGGCCCACGAGAACTACCGCGGCGCCGCGCCGCTCGCGGGCGAGGCGGAAGTACTCGGGGATCAGGTGCACGTCGTCGGGGCCTTCGAGCCGCGCGTGGGGCACGCCGAAGGTGTCGAGGAGGGGCTCGCAGTAGCGGACCATCGAGTGGTGCGACTCGCGCGGGTCCTTGTCCTTTTCGCGCGAGAGGAGGCCGATCATGTAGAAGGCGGGCACGCGCCCGTCGATCGCGACGCCGCGGAGCGTGTTCACCGACGCGTAGAGACCGGCGTGCTGGATCATGAGCACGCACGGCTCGCCGCCCATCCAGAGGCCGGCGGCGATCGTGGTCGCCTCGTCCTCGGTCGCGCAGGTGAGGACGCGGAGCACCGCTTCCTTGTCGAGCGCCGCGAGCACCGTCCTCTGGTGTGTGTCGGGCACGCTCAGGATCCAGCCGAGGTGCGCATGGCGCGGCGGCTCGGCGACCTCGGCGGCGAGCCAGGCCCGCGCCTCCCTGAACGTGTCCTTGAGCGTGTCGATGATGAGCGACGCGGGAATGGAGTCCGGCATGATGCCTCCCGTGAGATGATCGCCCTATCGTACCCGAAACCGACGACAGAAAGGATGCCTCATGCTGAGAGCCGTCGCCGCATCGATCGCGTTCGTCCTCGCCCTGGCCGGAGCTGCGGGAGCGGCGGGGCCCGAGCTCAAGACCGACGAGCAGAAGACCCTCTACGCCCTCGGGCTCGTGATCGCCCGGAACCTCACCGGCTTCTATCTGACCAAGGCTGATCTCGAAGTCGTCGAGGCCGGCCTCACCGACGGCATCCTCAAGGCGAAGCCGAAAGCCGACCTCGAGACCTGGGGCCCGAAGATCCAGGAGCTCGCGACGGCGCGCGCCTCGACGGCGGCCATCGCCGAGAAGAAGGCGTCGCAGGCGTTTCTCGACAAGATCGCCGCCGAGCAGGGCGCGGTCAAGACGGCCTCGGGGCTGATCATCACGACGCTGAAACCGGGCGACGGCGCCTCGCCGGCGGCGACCGACAAGGTGAAGGTCCACTACGAGGGGAAGCTCATCGACGGCACGGTGTTCGACAGCTCCGTCAAGCGCGGCGAGCCGCTGACGCTCAGCCTGGGCAGCATCATCAAGTGCTGGAGCGAGGGCTTGCCCATGATGAAGGTCGGCGGCAAGAGTCGGCTCGTGTGCCCCTCCGACCTGGCGTACGGCGATCAGGGCCGGCCGCCCACGATCAAGCCCGGCGCGACGCTCGTCTTCGAGATCGAGCTTCTGGAAATCGTGAAGTAACGACGGAGCCGTGGCGGGCATCCTCGACGTCCAGCGCTACCCGGAGGCGTGTCAGACCTTCCGCTGGAGCGACCTCTGGGACCTCTTCGAGGGCGATCCCGAGCGGCTCAACCTCGCCCACGAGTGCGTGGACCGTTGGGTCGGGCGGGGACCGGCGCTCCGCCTGAAGCACGCCGACGGCCGCACTGAGGAGCGGAGCTTCGAGGCGCTCGCCGACTGGTCCTCGCGCTTCGCCAACTTCCTCGAGGCCGACGGGGTCGCGAAGGGTGACCGCGTCGCCGTGATGCTCGATCCCTCGCTCGCCTTCTACGGCGCCGTGTTCGGGATCCTGAAACGCGGTGCGGTCGCGGTCCCGCTCTTCACGCTGCTCGGCCCCGACGGCGTGCGGCTTCGCGTGGACGACTGCCGGCCGCGCCTGTTGCTCGTCGGGCGCGACGCCGAGCGCTGGCAGGGGCTCTTCCCACGCGTCGGCGTGGTTGCGGTCGACGACCGGTTCCTCGGGCGGCTCGCCGGTGAGAGCCCGCGCTACGCCCCGACGACACGCGCCGACGACCTCGCCGTCCTCCAGTACACCTCGGGGACGACGCGCGGGCTCCCCGAGGCGGTACGCCACACCCACCGTGCGGTCGTCACGCTGATGGTGGCCGCGCTCTATGGCCTCGGGCTCCGACGAGGCGACCGCTACTTCTGCCCGTCCTCGCCGGCCTGGGGCCACGGGCTCTGGCACGGCACGATCGCGCCGCTCGCGCTGGGCGTCGCCGTCGGCGCCTACTCGGGGAAGTTCCACGCCGGGCGACTGCTCGAGGCGCTCGAGGAGTTCCACGTCACCAACCTCGCCGCCGCGCCGACGGTCTTCCGCATGCTGCGCGCCTCCGGGCTCGCCGACGGGCGGCGGCTCGCCCTCGAGCGCATCTCGTTCACGGGCGAGCCGATGGACTCGCGGACGTGGGAGTGGATCGAGAAGACTATCGGCGTCACCCCGTGCAGCATGTACGGCTCGACCGAGGTCGGCGTGATCATCGTGAACTATCCCGGCTTCGCGGGCTACGTGGTGAAGCCCGGTGCGCTCGGCCGACCGGCGCCCGGCTGGGAGGTCGCGATCGTGGACACGCGCGGCGAGCCGGTCCCGCCCGGCACCGTCGGTGAGATCGCCGTGCGACGCAAGGGCGGCTGGTTTCCCGTGAAGGACCGCGGCTGGATGGACGCGGAGGGCTACGTCCACCACGAGGGCCGCTCTGACGACGTGATCATCTCGGCGGGCTGGACGATGAGCGCGGTCGAGATCGAGGACGCGCTCCTGAGCCACCCGGACGTCCGCGAGGCGGCCGTCGTCGCGGCGCCCGACGCGCTGCGCGGCCAGATCGCGAAAGCCTACGTCGTCGCCGGGCGCGCCGACGCCGCGTTCACGCGTGAGCTCCAGGAGTGGGTGGGCGCGCGGCTCAGCCAGCACGAGTACCCGCGCGCCGTGGAGCTCGTCGAGGAGCTGCCGAAGACGCCGGCGGGCAAGACCGACCGGCGGGCGCTCCGCGAGCGGGCGGGAGGGCACGCGTGAGCCGCTTCCCGACGATCAGCGACGAGGCGCTCGGCGCGCTCCGCGCGCTGGTCGGCAAGGAGATCCGGCGCCCCGAGCCCTACGTGGAGGTCGCGACGCGCGACGCGATTCGCCACTGGGCCCACGGGATCGGCGACCGCAACCCGCTCTGGGCCGCGGCACGGCTCGCCCCGCCGACGATCCTCTTCGCGATGGACCGGATCGTGTCGGGCTACGTCACGGGGCTCCCGGGCATCCACGCGATGTACGCGGGCACGGATTTCCGCTGGCGCCGCGCGGTCCGCGAGGGCGACCGCGTGCTCGGCCGGAGCGTTCTGCTCGACCTCGAAGAGAAGGCCTCGACGTTCGCGCGTCGCGCGATCAGGCAGACCTACCGCACGACGTTCGTGGACGACGCGGGGGCGATCGTCTGCGAGGCGGACTCGTGGTGCTTCCGGACCGAGCGCGACACCGCGCGCGAGCTCCAGAAGTACCGGGCGCTCGAGCCCCACCGCTACGCGCCCGAGGAGATCGAGCGGATCCGCCGTGCGTACGCGGGGGAGGCGATCCGCGGCGCCGCGCCGCGCTACTGGGAAGACGTGACGGTCGGCGAACCCCTCCCGGAGGTCGTCAAGGGGCCGCTCACGGTCACATCGGTCATCGCCTTCGTCCAGGGCTGGGGGAGCCTCTACGTGCGCGCGCACGGCCTCGCCTTCGACCTGTTCGAGCGCCACCCCGCGCTCGGGATCCCCAACGAGTTCGGCGTGCCCGAGCCGCCCGAGCGCGTCCACTGGGACGCGGATCTCGCCCGCGCGGTGGGCGTGCCGGCGCCGTACGACTACGGTCCCGAGCGCGTCGCATGGCTCGGCCACCTCGTCACCAACTGGATGGGGGACGCGGGCACTCTGGCGCGGCTCAACGTCCAGGTCCGACGCCACAACCTGATCGGCGACACCACGTGGTGCCGCGGCCGCGTCGCGGCGAAGACGGTTCTCGAGGCGCGCGGCGAGGTCACGCTCGACCTCGTCGCGGTGAACCAGCGCGACGAGACGATCGCGCAAGGTCAGGCCGTCGTCGTCCTGCCGCGCCGTTCCGCTGCGCCCCGGGAGGGCGCCGGGCACCCCTCGTCGACCACGCTAGCACTCTGAGGGTGCGATCCATTCAGGCGGTCGACGACGAGACAACGCCCAGAAGCTACGGGTCTCCGAAGAGTGCCCGGCTCCCTCCCGGGGCGTTAGCGACCGCGGGGCGAGGCGCCTGGGCTACTTCGCGGACGCGAGGACCGTCGGGCCGGTCGGCGCCGGCACGCCGCGCTCCGGCTCGAGCGTGACGGCGAAGACCCGCACGCCGCCCTCCACCGGCTCCACACGGTGAGTCGCCCGCCCGAGGGCGTCCACGCGGAAGACGCCCGCCGGCCGCGGCGCCCCCTCACCGATTGTCCACAGCTCGTACGCCTTACCCGGCGGCGCCGGCGGCAGGTTCGCGACGACGAGCTGGCCGCCTGCCGCCGGGTGCCAGATCATCCGGCCCGTCGCCCCGGGACTCGGGCCGAGGCCCCGGAGCGTCACCACCTGCGTCGTCGGGTCGCGCAGGAGGTCCGCAGCGTTCCGGTAGAGAGCGACTTCGCGCTGCAGACGCTGGCGCGTCGCCGCGAGCTCGCGCGCCATCTGCCCGAGTTCTCCCTCGTAGCGCCCGGCGACGAACGCGCCCGTGAGCGCGGCGGCCACGATCGCGGCCGCAGCCGTGCCGACGATCCACGGGAGGGAGCCGCGCACCGGAGCCTGACTCGCTAGGCGAGGGCGCCTGCGCAGCGCAGGCGGTCGAGCGAGCGGTCGAACGCGTCCACCATCTGATCGATGTCGGCGTCGGTCATCGCCGCGTTGAGCCAGCCGATCGCCGAGCCGCGGCTGTAATCGACCCCGTTCAGCAGCATCGCCAGGTGGAGCCCTTCGAACTTCACGACCTTGGGCCGTCCCGTCGCCGCGCGGGCGACGCGCACGGCGAGCGCCGTGGTCTCGGTGCCGGTCAGGGCGAAACGGACCTTTTCCGCGCCGGGCACGCATGCGCGGATCAGCTCCGCCCAGCGGACCTCCAGCTCATGGCAGGCGCTATAGTGGAGGCCTCGCTTCGCCTGCTCGGTGATCGCCGTCACGATCGCCGGGTGGTTGTGGCCGAGGATCAGGGCGCCGTGTCCGCTCCAGCAGTCGAGGTAGGCGTGGCCGTCCACGTCCCACTTCCGCGCGCCGTCGGCGCGCTCGACGTAGAACGGGAACGGGCTCAGGACGCGGCCGTCGTGGGCGACACCGTTCGGCATGCTGCGGACCGCGCGCTCGTGGCGCGCGCGCGACTGCGCGTGCGTCTCGACGTACTCCTGCTCGATCGTCGGCATCGGCGGGCTCCTCCCGGCTCATTTTCGCACACGGCGGGGGACGCGACGCGCGCCGTGAGCTGTGCGTCAACGGGCGAGCGCGATCAGCACGAGGCCCGCGAAGATCACCGCGGCGCCCGCGATCCGTCCCGCCGGGTGGCGCTCGCGCAGGACGAGGGCGCCCAGGATCGCCGCGACGACGACGCTGACCTCGCGCGCGGCGACCACGTAGCTGACGGGGGCCTGCGCCATTGCGGCGAGGACGGCGAGGTACGCCGCCATCATCAGCACGCCCACGACGATGGTCCGGCCCCAGGGCGTGTCGCGCACGCGGGTCCCCGCGAGCCCGCCGCGCAGCCAGCGCGCCAGAGAGATCAGCGTCGCGTCCACCGCGAAGACCAGAAGGGCGTAGAGCGGCACCGGGACGAGCGCAACGCCGAGCTTGTTCACGAGTGAGTAGCCCGCCGTGAACACTCCCGTGAGGAGCGCCAGCGCGAGCGCGCGACGGTTCACCCGCGCGGGCCCGCCGGGGAACCCGCCGTGGCCGGCGGCGATCCCGAGCACGACGAGGCCGATCCCGACGAGACCCTGCCACGCGAGGCGCTCGCCGAGGAGGACGATCGCGAGCGGAACGACGAGGAGCGGCGGCGTGCCGCGCGCGACCGGGTAGACGAGCGACAGGTCGCCCGCCCCGTACGCCGCGGTGAGCGCGAAGACGTATCCCGCCTCGAAGAGGCCCGACACGAGGACCGCCCCCCAGGCCGCCGGGCTCACGGCGGTGAGGGGATAGATCAGGAGAGCGGGGGAGCAGAGGACGACACCGACGAGCAGTGCGCCCGACTGGATCTCGAGCCGGCGCGCGTCGCTCTTCACGAGGAGGTTCCAGACGCTGTGGCAGACGGCCGCGCCGAGCACCAGCAGGAGCGCGGCGAGCGGCATTGCACGAGTCTGCTATGCTTGGGGCCCGATGTCCACCCGCGAGACGCGAGGGGCCGAGCCATGAGCGACCATCACCACGACCACGCGAGCGAGCCGGGCTCACCGCTCGCCGAGACCGATCTCCGCGTGCGGGCACTCGAGTCCCTCCTGGTCGAGAAGGGGCTCGTCGACCCGGCGGCCCTCGACGCTGTGATCGACACCTACGAGACCAAAGTGGGGCCGCGCAACGGCGCGCGGGTCGTGGCGCGCGCGTGGGTCGATCCCGCGTTCAGAGCGCGGCTCCTCGCCGACGCCACCGCTGCGATCGCCGAGCTCGGCTACATGGGCCGGCAGGGCGAGGACATGGTGGCGCTCGAAAACACGCCGAAGGTCCACAACCTCGTCGTCTGCACGCTCTGCTCCTGCTACCCGTGGCCGGTCCTGGGGCTGCCGCCCGTCTGGTACAAGTCGGCGCCGTACCGGTCGCGCGCCGTGCTCGACCCGCGGGGCGTCCTGCGTGAGTTCGGCGTCGAGCTCGGGGACGACGTCGAGGTACGCGTCTGGGACTCGACGTCGGAGATGCGCTACCTCGTGCTGCCGGAGCGTCCCGCGGGGACCGAGGGCATGAGCGAGGAGGCGCTGGCCCGGCTCGTCACACGCGACTCGATGATCGGCGTCGCCAAGGTCGAGCCGCCGGCGCGGGGAGGCCCGCGATGAACGGCGTCCATGACATGGGCGGCATGCACGGGATGGGGCCGATCGAGCGCGAGGAGCACGAGCCCGTCTTCCACCACGAGTGGGAGCGCCGCGCGTTCGCGCTCACGATGGCCGCGGGCTTTCTGGGCGAGTGGAACATCGACATGGCGCGCCACGCGCGCGAGCGGATTCCGCCCGCCCGGTACCTGGCGTCGAGCTACTACGAGAAGTGGCTCCTGGGCCTCGAGACGCTCCTCGCGGAGCGCGGCCTCGTCACGCGCGACGAGCTCGCGACGGGACGGCCGCGCGGCCGGAGCTCGCCGGGGCGGGTGCTCAAGGCCAGTGACGTCGGCCGGGTGCTCCTCAAGGGCGGCCCGGCGCGACTCCCGGAGCGCGTCCCGCCGCGGTTCAAGCCGGGCGACCGCGTCGTGGCGAAGAACGTCAATCCCGTTGCCCACACGCGGCTGCCGCGCTACGCGCGTGGGAAGCGGGGGGTCGTCGATCGCGACTACGGCGTCTTCATTTTTCCCGATGCCCACGCGATGGGGCTCGGGAAGAAGCCCCAGCACCTCTACAGCGTCCGCTTCGCGGCACGGGAGCTGTGGGGGCCCGACGCCTCACCGGGCGACGCGGTCTACGTCGATCTCTGGGACGATCACCTGGATCCCGCGTGAAGTCGGAGCTCGCCGCCCTGCCGCGGCTCCCGCGCGACGCGGAGGGCCCCGTTTTCAGGGCCCCGTGGGAGGCTCAGGCCTTCGCCATGGCGGTGACCCTCGCCGAGCGCGGCCTCTTCACGTGGAAGGAGTGGGCGACGTACCTGGCCGACGAGATCGCGGCGGCCCGGGTGCGCGGCGAGGCGGACGACGGCAGCCGCTACTACCATGACTGGCTCGCGGCACTCGAGAAGATCGTCGCCGACAAGGGGCTCGTCGCGACGGACGCGCTCCTCACGCGGAAGGACGAGTGGGACCGGGCCGCGCGCGCGACGCCACACGGCCAGCCGATCGTCCTCCCGCGCCGCCCGTAGCCTTTCGCTCCTCCAGCTCCTTGAGCGTCTGCGGCCAGTCTTCCCCGAGCAGTCGTGAGAGGGCGCGGTCGGCGAGGAGCCGGCCACCCGTCTGGCACCGCGCGCAGTAGTTCGTCTCGTTCTCGGCGTGGACGATGCGCTGCACCGGGGCGCCGCACGCCGGGCACGGCTTGCCGTAGCGCCCGTGGACGGCCATCCCCTCGCGGAACGCCGTGACCCCCTCGGGGAATTTCGCGCCGGCCTCCCGCCGCAACCGTTCGCACCAGTCGAGCAGCGTCGCGCGCGTGGCCTCGAAGAGGCGCGCGCTCTCCGCGTCCGTGAGCTGCCGCGAGAGCTTCACGGGCGACAGGCGCGCCCGGTGGAGGATCTCGTCGGAGTAGGCGTTGCCGATCCCGCTGAAGAGCCGCGGGTCGGTGAGCGAACGCTTGAGCGTGTGGTTCTCCGCGACCAGCGCCGCACGAAACGCCGCGAGGTCCGCGCCGAGCACCTCCAGCCCGCCCGGGTCGTGCGCGCGGACCCCCTCCTCGCCCCGCACGAGGTGGATCGCCGCGCGCCTCTTCGTGCCCGCCTCGGTCAGCACGAGGGTGCCCGTGGAGAAATCGAGCGCGGCGAGGCCGATCTTGCCCGGTGGCCGGGCGCCGGCCGGGCGCCAGTGGAGGCGCCCCGCGATCATCAGATGGAGGAGCAGGAAGAGGTCGCCGTCCAGCCCGATGACGATGCGCTTGCCCAGACGGCGGAGCCCGCTCACCGCCCGGCCTGCCGCCGCGGCGAGGGGCGGGTCGACCGAGCGGAGCACGAACGGGCTCAGGAGCCGCACGCGCTCGAGCCGGGCGCCCCGGAGGCGCGGCTCCAGCGCCTCGATGTAGAGCACGACGTCGGGCAGCTCGGGCATCCTGCGTATACTGTGCCTCATGACCGAGCTTCAGGCACCGTTCGATCGTTATCGCGACCACGTCCGGCCCGAGTGGATCGACGGGAACGGCCACATGAACGTCGGCTACTACCTCGTCGTCTTCGACTACGCGACCGACGAGTTCCTGAGCTGGGTGGGGCTCGACGCGCGCCACCGACGAGAGCATCGCGTGACGACCTTCTGCCTGGAGGCGCACGTCTCCTACCACCGCGAGGTCCGGTCGGCGGACCCGCTCCGCTTCACCACGCTCCTGCTCGGTCACGACGCGAAGCGCCTCCACTACGTCCACGCGATGTACCACGCGACGGGGGGACATCTGGCGGCGACGAACGAGCTGATGTCGCTCCACGTGAGCGAGGCGACGCGGCGGGGCGCGCCGATGGCGCCGGAGATCCTCGAGCGCCTCGCGCGCGTCCAGAAGGCGCACGACGCGCTGCCGCGGCCGCCGCAGGTGGGGCGGACGATCGGGCTCACGGCGCCTCCGACGACGCACCGTTGACGATCGCGCGTTCTGAGGTCACAGTAGCCCCGTGACGATCGACCCCGCGTCGATCAGAGCGCTGACGTTCGATGTCTTCGGCACCGTCGTCGACTGGCGGTCGAGCCTGATCCGCGAGGGCGAGGCGCTCGGGCGCGCCAAGGGCCTGAGGGTCAGCTGGTCGGCGTTCGCCGACGCGTGGCGCGGGTTCTACCAGCCGATGCTCGAACGCGTGCGGAGCGGCACGCTCCCGTGGACCAAGCTCGACGATCTCCATCGGATGGCCCTCGACCAGCTCCTCGTCCAGTTCGGCGTCGTCGGGCTCACCGAGGAGGAGATCGACCACCTGAACCGTGCCTGGCACCGGCTCGACCCGTGGCACGACACGGTGCCGGGCCTCGTGCGCCTCAGGCGGAAGTTCATCCTGGCGACGCTCTCGAACGGCAACGTCGCGCTCCTGGTGAACATGGCCAAGCGCGCCGGGCTCCCGTGGGACGCGATCCTCGGCGCCGAGGTCGCGCGCCACTACAAGCCCCAGCCCGCCGCGTATCGCACCACGGCGGAGCTCCTCGGGCTCGCCCCCGCGCAGTGCCTGATGGTGGCCGCACACAACGGCGACCTGGCGGCGGCCGGCGCGCTTGGCTTCCGCACCGCCTTCGTGCACCGGCGGACCGAGCACGGCCCCACGCAGACGACCGACCTCCGGCCGTCGCGCGACTGGGATGTCGTCGCCGACGACTTCATCGACCTCGCCGAGCAGCTCGGCTGCTGACGTCTGGTCGCGAGGCCGGGTCAGTCGCTCACGATCGTGAGACCCGGAATGTCGCGGAAGTCGTGCGGGTTGAGCGTCCAGAACGGGGCGCCGTGGACGAGCGCGCACGCGGCGATCGCGAGGTCGATTTCGCGCCCACGCGGCCGTCGAATGACTCGGTAGAGCTCCGCGGCGAGGGAGGCCTCCTGCCAGCCGAACGCCACGACAGACTCGTTCGGAAGCAAGGCCTCCTGCGCCGCCAGTTCCTCGGGCAGTCGTGGCCCGCGGCGCCATTCGTAGAGGACGAGGGTGCTCAGGGCGAGGCGCTCTCCTCGCTCGATCGTTTTCCTGAGCGCGCCGGAAGAACGTCGAGGTCCTGTGAGAGCGTCGACCAGGACGGAGGTGTCGAGGTGGATCACCGAGCCCGACGCCCTTGCCGCCGTCCACCCCGTCGCCGTGCGGCGCGGATGGCGCGCAGCTCGGCGTCCACGCGGGCGACGGGTCGAAGCGGGATCGCCGGGACGACCGTGTCGAAGAGCTTGAGAAGGCGCGTCCGCTCCTCTTCGCTGAGCTTGCCGACTCGCTCCGCGTAATCCTTGACCGCTTCGCGAACGACCTGGCTCTGAGGCTTCCGGACGCGCGCGGCCGTCCGCCGTAGTCGGTCGATCGTCGCCTCGTCGAGCGTGAACGTCACCTTTACCATATCGATACCATACTACCATACCAGCGGCCGACCGACCGGACCCGAAAGCCTGGACGGAGGCGGTACACTTTGCCTTGCCGACCGTGCCGACACCTCCCGTCGCGAAGAAAATCCCGAAAGTCGACATCGTCCACGGCGACCGTCGCCAGGACGACTACGCCTGGCTCCGGCACCGGGACGACCCCAAGGTCCTCGCGCACCTCAGGGCCGAGAACGCCTACACCGATCTTGTGATGACCCCGACCGCTCCGTTCCAGGCGGCGCTCTACGCCGAGATGCTCGGCCGGATCAAGGAGGACGACACGACCGTCCCGTACCGGCGGGGCAACCACTTCTACTACTCGCGCACGGAGAAGGGCAAGCAGTACCCGATCCTCTGTCGCAAACACGGGAGCCTCGAGGCGCCCGAGGAGATCACCCTCGACCTCAACCGGCTCGCGGAGGGCCACGCGTTCCTGGCGCTCGGCGCCTATGCCGTGAGCGACGACGGCCGGCGCCTCGTCTACACCGTGGACGTCACGGGGTCCCGCGAGTACACACTCTACGTGAAGGACCTCCAGACGGGCGCGCTCGAGCCCGACCGCGTCGAGCGTGTGGCGTCCGTCGCGTGGTCGGCGACGCCCGCGACGTTCTTCTACGTCACCGAGGACCACGCCAAGCGTCCGTACCGCCTCTGGCGACACCCACTGAGCTCGGTCGCGGACGATCTCCTCTACGAGGAGACCGACGAGCTGTTCCGGCTCGGCGTCGCGCGCACGCGGAGCCTCGCGTACCTCGTCCTGTACTCGGCGAGCCACACGACCACCGAGGTGCGTTACCTCAGGGCCGAGGACCCCGGCGGCGTGTGGACCGTGGTCGCCCCGCGAGAGCACGAGCACGAGTACGAGGTCGATCACGGCGGTGACGTCTTCTATGTCCGTACGAACGGCGGCGGGCGGCGCAACTTCCGGCTCGTCACGGCGCCCGTGGCCGACCCGCGGCCCGAGCGCTGGACCGAGCTGGTCCCGCACCGCGAGACCGTCATGCTCGAGGGCGTGGACGTGTTCACGGACCACTACGTCCTGCAGGAGCGTGAGGACGGGCTCGTGCGCCTGCGCGTGACGGCGCTCCCGTCGCACGTGTCCCATCACGTCGCGTTCCCCGAGCCGGCCTACGAGGTCGAGCCGGAGGGGAACGCCGAGTTCAGGACGCGGGTCTACCGGTTCCGCTACCAGTCGTTCGTGACGCCCCCGTCGGTCTTCGACTACGACACCCTGACCCGCGAGCTGCGGCTCCTCAAGCGGACGGAGGTGCTCGGCGGGTACGACCCCACGCGCTACCGGTCCGAGCGGCTTCACGCGACGGCCGCCGACGGGACGCGCATCCCGATCTCGCTCGTCTGCGCCAAGGACGCGCCGCGCGACGGCACGAGCCCGATGGTGCTCACGGGCTACGGCGCGTACGGGATGCCGTATCCCGTGACCTTCTCGTCGAACCGTTTGAGCCTTCTCGAGCGCGGCGTGGCCGTCGCGGTCGCCCATGTGCGCGGGGGCGGGGAGCTCGGGAAGCGCTGGCACGACGACGGGCGGCTCCTCAGGAAGCGCAACACGTTCACCGATTTCATCGCGTGCGCCGAGCTCCTGGTCCGCCAGGGCTCGACCGCGCACGATCGGCTCGTGATCGAGGGCGGGAGCGCGGGCGGCCTCCTGCTCGGCGCCGTGCTGAACATGCGGCCCGACCTCTGCACGGCCGCGGTCCTCCGCGTGCCGTTCGTGGACGTGATCAACACGATGCTCGATCCGTCGCTCCCGCTGACGGTGGGCGAGTTCGAGGAGTGGGGCAACCCGAAGCTCCCCGAGCACTACGCGTATATGAAGACCTACTGCCCGTACACGAACCTCGCAGCCCGGCGCTACCCGGCGATCCTCGTGCGCACCTCGCTGAACGACAGCCAGGTGATGTACTGGGAGCCCGCCAAGTGGGTCGCGAAGCTCCGGCCGCTCAAGCTCGACGATCGCCCGCTGCTCCTCAAGGTCAACCTCGAGGCCGGTCACGGTGGCGCCTCGGGCCGCTACGACGCGCTCCGCGAGCTCGGCTTCGACTACGCGTTTATCCTGGGACAGCTCGGTCGAGGGAGCTGACGCCCGGCGGTACAATCGGCGATTGTGACGAGGGCGTCCGACGCGGTCGAGATCGAGACGGGTCCACGCCCGGCAGCATCGGTCATCTGGATGCATGGGCTCGGCGCCGACGGCCACGACTTCGAGCCGATCGTGGCGGAGCTCGAGCTGCCGGCGACGCTCGCCTTCCGGTTCGTTTTCCCCCACGCGCCGATGCGGCCCGTGACGATCAACCGGGGGTACGTGATGCGCGCCTGGTACGACGTCGTCGGCGACGGCAGCGAGGACGCCGCCGGGATCCGGGCGTCGCAGGCGCGGGTCGAGGCGCTGATCGCGCGTGAGAAGGCGCGCGGGTTCCCCGCGGCCCGGGTCGTGCTGGCGGGCTTCTCCCAGGGGGGCGCGATGGCGCTCCACACGGGCCTCCGCCACCCCGAGCGGCTGCCGGGAATCATCGCGCTCTCGTGCTACCTCCCGCTCGGCGACACGCTCGCCGCCGAGGCGAGCCCGGCCAACCGCGACGTGCCGATCTTCATGGCGCACGGGACCGACGACCCGATCATCCCGCTCGATCGCGCGCGACGATCCCGCGACAAGCTCACCGACCTGGGCTATCGTGTGACGTGGCGCGAGTACCCGATGGCACACTCGGTGTGCGACGCGGAGGTCGACGACCTCTCCGCGTGGCTTTCCGCGGTGCTCGGCGAGAAAGGCGAGGCGAGATGAGGGCGCGTACGGTCGGCGAGCTCCGGGCCAGCGGCTGGCAGGCGAAGTCGGTCAAGCAGGAGCTGCGCGACAACCTGGTCGCGCGCTTCCGGCGCGGGGAGCCGCTCTTCCCCGGGATCGTGGGCTACGAGGAGAGCGTCGTGCCGCAGATCGAAAACGCGATCCTCTCGGGCCAGGACATCGTCTTCCTCGGCGAGCGCGGCCAGGCCAAGACGCGCATGGCGCGACTCCTCCCGACCTTGCTCGACGAGGCGGTGCCCGCGCTCGCCGGCTGCGAGATCAACGACGACCCCTTCGCGCCGATCTGCGGCGCCTGCCGCGCGCGGCTCGCCGAGCAGGGCGCCGCGGCCGAGATCGTCTGGATCCCGCGCGACCGCCGCTACGGCGAGAAGCTCGCCACGCCCGACATCACGATCGCCGACCTCATCGGCGAGGTCGACCCGATCAAGGTCGCCGAGGGCCGGTACCTCGCCGACGAGCTGACGATCCACTACGGGCTCCTGCCGCGGACCAACCGCGGTGTCTTCGCGATCAACGAGCTCCCCGACCTCGCCGAGCGGATTCAGGTGGGGCTCCTCAACATCATGGAGGAGCGCGACGTCCAGATCCGCGGCTACAAGGTGCGCCTGCCGCTCGACCTCTACGTGGTCGCGAGCGCGAACCCGGAGGACTACACCAACCGCGGGCGGATCATCACGCCCCTCAAGGACCGGTTCGGCTCCCAGGTCCGCACGCACTACCCGAAGCGGCTCGAGGACGAGATCGCGATCATGGAGGCCGAGCTGACGCGCTTCCCGGCGGACGGCTTCCAGACCGTCACGCCGGCCTATATGAAGGAGATCGTGGCCGAGCTGACGCAGCTGGCCCGGAAGGCGCCGGAGATCAGCCAGCGCTCCGGCGTCTCGGTGCGGGTCAGCATCTGCAACTACGAGAACCTCGTCTCCAGCGCGCTGAAGCGCGCGATCCGGCTCGGCGAGCAGGCGGCGGCGCCGCGCGTGAGCGACCTCGGGGCGGTCCTCGCCTCGACGAGCGGCAAGATCGAGCTCGAGACAGTCGGCGAGGGCGGTGAGGACAAGGTGCTCGGCAAGCTGGTCCAGCGCGCCGTGCTCAACGTGTTTGGCCGGTGCTTCCGCGCGGGCGAGCTCGACGAGGTGGTGGGCGCGTTCCAGGGCGGGCTCGCGATCACCGTGTCGGACACGATGGCGTCCGCCGAGTACGTGAAGCAGGTCGGCCAGCTCCAGCCCCTTCAGGCCGCGGTGAAGAAGCTCGGCGCCGCCGACCCGGCCAGCGCGGCGTCGGCGGTCGAGTTCATCCTGGAGGGGCTCCACCTCTCGCGCAAGCTCAACAAGGACGTCCAGGCGGGCCGCGCCCGGTACCGGGGCTCGGCCGGCAGCGCGCCCTCGGGACGCGACTAAATCGAATTCGTCCGCGGCCTGTATTGGTTTGCCGACACGGCGGTCGGGCCGACGCCAATTCCACGGGGTCGAGACTGACACCCCACGCGGCGGATATCGGATATGACCGGTCTGCGTAACACGAGCATGCGAGAGCTGGGAGTGGGTGCCAAGTTCGCGGCAGTCAAAGGGATCAGTCAGCCGGGCCCACGGGTCACGCGGCATTAGCTTGTCCGGGCCTGCAGCGCACACGTATTATCAAGTTCTGTAACATCGAGTTCGTCGATCGAGGCAGGATCTAGCACATGAGTGAACGACCGCGCATCGTGACCGCCTGGCTAATTGGAGTCCTGGCGCTCGTAGCCCTCGATATGCGCTGGACACTCTGGGGGATCGCCGATGGTGATCCGGTGAAGCTGCAGACAGGGCTGGAGCGTCAGGCGTGTGAGTCGCTTGTCGATGTCGCGACTCGGGTAGTAAGCGAGGGTCAACCGTATGTGGAAATCGAGTGGGACATCCCTCAATTACGACACAGGCCGTGGGCCGCGCCACCGCCTCGCTATCGCTGCCGTCCTGATGAGCAGCCCTACGAGTGACCGACCGCCGCTTCGCTACTGCGATTTCCCTGATCGCCGAACAGCGCCTTGCAGCCGCCACGCTGACGCGCGCGGCTGAAGGCAGCGTTCGGCGTAAGCGGGAGCGTCGCGAATGGGCTTCTTTGACAGACTGTTCGGGAAGAAACCCGCCGCCACCGCTCCCAATCAGGTGGATGAGGATGAAGACATTCAGCCTACCGGCTCGCAACCCATCCACGGCCCGCCGGAGTTCGTGCGGGCCGTCGAGCTGCAGCGGACCTACTGGACGCACAACACGGAGGAACAGTTCCAACTGGAGGCTCGTGACCCTGAACAACTCAGCTGGCGAGAACGCCTACGGCTGCACCACTTGACCTGTCTGCAACGGCTCAACTCGGGCCCAGAGCGTGCAGCCGCCACTGAGAAATGCCGGCAGATCGTCCGCCGGTTGATTGCATCCGGCAGTCCGTATCGGCCGCGTCCCGCGATGGTCTGGCAGGGGCAATCTGCTCAACCGGGGAGCGGCCGAGAACCGGACATGCAGGGTGAGTTTCTGAATCCGTCGCTCACGCATCTCGGCTGCTTGGAGATTTATCGGGTCGATGCCGCAGACCAGCCCACTGCGATCGACTTCGTTAGCTTCGATGAGTTGTCCGGCGCGGTGTTCGCTCCACAGAATCTGATTCGGGCGGCGAAGCTGTTCTACGACGACGGCCGGGACGAGATCGTCCTTGTCCCGATGCTCTACGGGTTGACCTGGGCGATTGGGAACGCGTACGAGCGGGCGGGGCGGATGACGAGGTTCGTTGCACACATGGACGGTGCGGAAGTCAGCGCGCTTGGGGCGTCGGGGCTTGGCGTGGGCCAGCAAGACTTCACCATTCGCAACCAGGACGGAGGCCGTCGTTTGTTCGGTATTGGGTCCATGGCCCAGATCTCCTTCCCGCTCGACATGCGTGATACGCAATTCGACGAAAGGGCCCGCGCCCGAGGCATAGACCCGGGCGAGGTTCGTCGGCGGATGGGTTGAATGTGCCTTGTTACCGGGGGTTGGCGAAAACGCCGAACCAAGCGCTGCACCTGACCGGGATCGCATTACAGTTTCGCGCGACATCAAGCTCTTGCGGTGGCCCCGGCAGGTGAGCTTGATCGTTAGGCCCGAAACGGTGAAGATTTCGTCGCGGCTACCGGCTTCTGCTAGGGTGAAGCGGTGCCGACAGTACTGCGGGCAGGGCCCTATCGCTTCTTCTTCTATTCCGGCGATAGGAGCGAGCCGCCCCACGTTCATGTCGAGCGGGATGACGGTACGGCCAAGTTCTGGCTGAACCCTGTTCGTCTTCAAATCAGTCGGGGCTTCAGGCCTACCGAGGTTCGACAGATCGAGCAGCTGGTACAACGCCATCGGGAGGAATTGCTGAGGAGCTGGAATGGCTTCTTCAACGAGTGAACGCCACAGCGTGAGGGCAGTAGACGTCAAGGTGACGGAAGACGAGCTCAGCGTCTTGCTTGAGGACGGTCGGACGCTGGTAGTCCCCCTCGCCTGGTATCCGCGACTCTTTCATAGCAGCCAACGGCAGCGCGCCCGCTGGCGACTAATCGGACGCGGCGTCGGTATTCATTGGCCGGCGATTGACGAGGACATTAGCGTCGAAGGCCTTTTGGCCGGCCGGCGTTCCGGTGAGAGTCAGACATCTTTCAAGCGCTGGCTAGAAGCGCGTGTGTCGGCCCGGCCTAACAAGCGCATGCAGGCGACGGCGCGCAGGGCGCGCCGCGGCTGATACGCAGCGTTAGGCTGAAGGGCGGAGCAGCTGTCGCCCCCCTACACTAAGTGCGATAGGAGAGATTCGCGCATGGGTCGCATCATCAGCATTCACGAGTATGACCTCAAGCCGGGGACCAACATCGGCCAGTTTGAGCGCATTCTCCGTGACGCAGAAGCACGCGGCCTGCTGCAGCTCCCTGGACTCGTGGCACATCACTTTGTCAAAGGGGCCAAAGGCGTTCGCCGTGGCGCCTATGCCGCGCTATGGATCTACGAGAGTCGTGAGGCTTGGGAGCGCCTCTGGGGCACCGCCGAGCACCCGCGGCCCCCACAGGAGTATCCGGACACCTGGAAGATCTGGGAAGACGAACTTCTTGCTCCGTTTCTGGAGGACCGCCCAGACGATCTCAGGTTCACGGCGTACGAAGAGTTGTAGGGTTTGGTGCGGAATTTCACGCTCCAGCGGACCGCTGGCTCGCATTCGCTCGCCGCGGCCGCTCGACGTGAGCCGTCAGGCTACGCAACCGACACCGACGGATGGCCGCCTATCCGAAAGAAGGGAGACGCATGTTGCGCCAATTGATCGTGCTTCTGCTCGCCGTCCTCGTCAGCTCTGCCTGCAGCAGCTACACGGTCCCTCGGTACGGTCTTTCGGCCGAAAACATCACCGGCCTCCGGAAGCTCGGCGCGAAGGTCAACGTTGGGAGGTTCACGGCGACGACTCCCGCCCAGACGGAGATTCGCTGCCGCGCCAGCGGGCCTGTGAAGACGCCTGACGGCCGCCCGTTCGAGGACTATATCCGACGGGCATTGGTCGAAGAGCTCAAGGTCGCGGAGATGCTCTCGGATTCGGCTCCAGTCACGCTCACGGGTCATCTCGACAAGATCGATTTCAACTCCATGGCGGGTGACTGGACGATGCACCTCACCGCCACATCGTCGAACGGGCGCTCCTTGAGCGTCTCGAGCAAATACGGCTTCAGCACGGGCCCCGTGTTCTACGTAGGCGGCGGCGGCACAGCGGCGGCAGAGCGGGCGTGCGCGGAGACAGCCCAAGCGTTCGCGCCGGCGGTGCAGGTGTTGATCGGAAAGCTCGTGCACCATCCCGAGTTCGCCGCTCTGCTGAAGTAGGCGAGCATCCTTGGCGGCGTCTCGATTCGCCCTGGCCTGGGTCGTCGCCGCCGTCCTCGCGGTCGCAATGGCTGGCTGCGCCCGCTATTACTGGTCGAAGTCCGGGGCCACGACCGAGCAGTTCGACCGGGACAACACGGAGTGCGCTCGCGAGGCGAGCGCGAACCCGACGGAGGCGGCGCACGGCATGGTGAACGAAAAGCTGTATCGCGCGTGCCTCGAGGCGCGCAACTGGGTGCGGAAGAAGGAGTTCGACCCTCCGCCGGCTGGCTCCTACCGAGGGTTCGAGTAACCTGGCGGTCGATGAGCCTGGCAGTCGCTCGCCGCGGCCGGTCAACGTGGGCGTGAGGCGGCGCCAGAGGGAGTGAACGCCGTCGAGACCAATCGGCTTCTCTTACGTCCCTGGCGTGAGGAAGACGGCGTGGAGCTTCAGCGCCTCTTTAACGACCCGGCCGTCAGGGGTGGGCGTAACCTGCCTCCGGACCGAATCGCCAGGCTCGCCGACGGGAGCTTGCGACAATGGCGCGTGAACGGGTTCGGCCCGTGGGCGGCTATCGACAAGGCCACCGGCTCCTGGATCGGCAGGGTCGGTCTGGATGAGCTTGATGACTGGCCGGGTGTCGACAAGATCGAGGTAGGGTTCGAGCTGCACAAAGCATGGTGGGGCCGCGGCCTCGCCACCGAAGGTGCCCTGGCGGCGCTTGAGTTCGGCTTTGAGCAGCATGGCCTCCAATGCATCATCAGTGTCACTGCCGACGCACATGCCGCCGCTCGTCGGGTAATGGAGAAAGCGGGGCTCACGTACCGAGGCACACGCTATTGGATGAATCCCGAAGTTCCGGTTGTTTGGTACGCCATCGACCGTGCCGCGTGGAAAGCGGGCAAGTCGGAAGCGAACACGCTGTGACGACGTTCCTCCGCCTAACCTCAGCTTGGAGCCGTCGGTGCTGCCGCACCGCGGCTCAAGCTGGCCGTTAGGTGACTCGCGGAGTGCTTCAGAACGATGACCGGATTGCGCGACCTGCGCGAGGGCGATTCTTTCCGATAACCGTCGCGGAAGCGGTGACACTTGTTCGGCAACTAGGCTTCGCCGCGCCCACGTACCGCAAGCGCCTGGACATGACCTTCCGGAATACCGAGCCGACAAGCGCCTACGGCATCGACGTCGCAGCCTTCTACCCGGCCGACGAAATGATCGTCTACTCGTTTCCCGACGATTTCGACCACCAGCGCGCAAAGGCGCTCGTCGAGGCAGCGCTTCGCGAGTTCGCCGTGCTGGCAAAGAGCGCTGCCACCACCGATCGGCGCCAGAAAGCAATCTCTTTCCGCGCCTACTACGGACCGCCGGCCCGGCTTACAATTGCGAAGCGAACGCGACGAGCAACATCGGCCAAGTATCGTGGTGATGCGAAGTTCTCACATGCCTTCAAGCCAAAGGGCGTGAAGACGGATGAACGGGTCGTTCACTCACTCGACGTCACCTAACCTCGGCATGCAGCCGACGGCCTTCGGCCGCGGCTGATACCGACCGTTAGAAGGCT
>WNEV01000245.1_pt1 | contig 28061 bp, 45 predicted proteins | sample 5399861 | NCBI WGS metagenome assembly WNEV01 (sample SAMN13153335, study PRJNA577476) | soil metagenome | isolation source: 40 cm grassland meadow soil 2 days after 3rd rain plot 2 | place: USA:California | collected 2015-11-11 | reverse complement strand
TCATGATTATGGTGTGCCTGGAACTTTCAACGTAACTCTTCGGGTCCAGGATACTGCGGGGAACACTGGTTCGGCCCGTGATACTCTTGGAAATGTGATTCTCAATAATCAGCCTAGTCATACTCAGCGCTTGAACTTCGCTGTTCCGCCAGTGGCTGCTCATTCGACCACGACAGGTGTTTCTTGTAGTCCATCGTCTGTTGCTGTCGGCACGGCCACAAACTGTACTGTTACAGTAACCGATACGTCTGCTAGTCCGACCACGCCGACAGGCACTTTTGCCCTTACAACCAACAGCACCGGAACATTCGGCGGCTCCTGCGTCCTCGCAGGCTCGACCGCGTCCGCTACATGTAGCGTGTCCTATACGCCGAGCGGATCTGCTCCACGCCACGACCTAATCACTGCTAACTATCCTGGCGACTCCAGTCACACATCTAGCTCAGGGACGTTCAAGCTTACAGTAGCCTCGGGGGTACAGTCAACCACAACATCAGTGTCCTGCACGCCATCGACTGTCGTGATCAACCAAGCATCCAGCTGTACCGCGACAGTAACGGGACAAACCACGTCTCCATCAGGCACGGTCACATTCTCCAGCACGGGAGCAGCTGGCACCTTCTCATCAACAACCTGTACTCTAGTCCCTGGGGTAAGCCCCGCGTCTAGCTGTTCCGTCAGTTTCACACCCTCAGCATCCGGGACTACCACCATCCAGGCGAACTATGGTGGTGATTCTAGTCACTCTGCAAGTAATGGGAGCACAACGATCACTGTCAACAAGCGAACCACCACGACCAGTATAGTATGCAGTCCCGCCAGTGTAGCAATTAACCAAGCCTCCACGTGCACGGCAACCGTCGCCGATGCAAGCGGGGCTGGAGGAACTACACCAGCCGGCTCAGTAGCATTCACGGCGACAGGTCTTGCTGGCGCGTTCAGTGCCACAAGTTGCACGTTGGTGAGTGGCAGCTGTTCTGTAACATTCACTCCGAGCGCTGCCGGGACCGCTACGATTTCCGGCACTTACACTCCGAGCGACACTACTCACCTTGGCAGTTCGAGCAGCGGCGCTAGCAACGGCACAGTAACTGCGACTCTCCGAACAACTTCCACAACGATCGTTTGTTCACCCTCGTCCGTCGCTGTTAACCAACCTTCGACCTGCACCGCGACAGTTGCTGACACTAATGGTGCCGGTGCTACAACTCCCGCAGGTTCTGTAGCTTTCACCGCTGCAGGTGTCACTGGAAGCTTCAGCGCGACAAGCTGCACTTTGGTCAGTGGAAGCTGTTCCGTAACGTTCACTCCCAGTGCCTCTGGGACTGCCACCATTAGCGGAACTTATACTGCCAGCGACACTGTTCATGCGACTAGTTCTAGCAGTGGTGCTGGTAATGGTTCGATAACGGTAACACGTAGGACCACCTCGACTACGATTGTCTGTAGTCCTGGCACTGTCGCGGTTAACCAGCCTTCGACCTGTACAGCAACTGTCTCCGACACCAACGGAGCTGGCGCAACTACACCAGCCGGCTCAGCAGCATTCACGGCGACGGGTCTCGCGGGAACATTCAGCGCCACGAGCTGTACTCTAGTGAGTGGTAGTTGTTCTGTAACATTTACTCCGAGCGCTGCTGGGACCGCTACTATCAGCGGAACCTACACTGCGAGCGATGCTGCTCACGCAGGCAGTTCGAGCAGTGGAGCTGGCAATGGTTCTGTAACAGCCACTCTACGAACTACCTCTACAACGATTGTCTGTAGTCCTGGTACTGTTGCTGTCAACCAGCCGTCAACGTGCACCGCGACGGTTGCTGACACTAATGGTGCTGGTGCTACAACTCCCGCAGGTTCTGTAGCTTTCACCGCTGCAGGTGTCACTGGAAGCTTCAGCGCCGCAAGTTGTACGCTTGTCAGCGGAAGTTGCTCGGTGACGTTCACGCCAAGTGCTTCTGGGACCGCTACTATCAGCGGAACCTACACCGCGAGCGATTCCGTTCACGCGACTAGTACTAGCAGCGGAGCGGGTAATGGTTCCATAACTGTCACGAAGAGGACAACTTCGACGACCATAGTATGCTCTCCTGCTTCTGTAGGGATTAACCAGCCTTCGACCTGTACCGCAACTGTCACTGATACTAACGGTGCTGGTGCTACAACTCCCGCAGGCTCTGTAGCCTTCACCGCTACGGGTCTCGCAGGAACCTTCAGCGCCACAAGTTGCACGTTGGTGAGTGGCAGCTGTTCTGTAACATTCACTCCGAGCGCTGTTGGAACCGCTACAATTTCCGGCACTTACACTCCGAGCGACACTACTCACCTTGGCAGTTCTAGCAGTGGAGCTAGCAACGGGACTGTAGCAGGAACTCTGCGATCGACGTCGACGACAGTCGTATGTTCGCCTGCAACTGTCGCGATCAACCAGGCCTCCACATGTACCGTGACCGTTGCTGATACCAGCGGTGCGGGAAGTAGCACTCCAGCCGGCTCGGTAGCATTCGCAGCGACAGGTCTAGCTGGCACATTCAGCGCTACCAGTTGTACCCTCGTCAGTGGTAGTTGCTCTGTCACCTTTACACCGAGCGCAGCGGGAACCGCTACGATCTCCGGAACTTATACTCCAAGTGACGCAGTTCATGCTGGAAGTGCCAGTAGTGGAGCAGCCAACGGCTCAGTGACAGGTACACTCCGAACAACGTCAACAACTGTCGTCTGTTCGCCGTCCTCTGTCGCAGTTAACCAGCCTTCGACTTGTACTGCGACCGTTGCTGACACTAGTGGAGCTGGTGCGACTACACCTGCGGGCTCTGTAGCCTTCGCCGCTACGGGTGTCACTGGAAGCTTCAGCGCCGCAAGTTGTACGCTTGTTAGCGGAAGTTGCTCTGTGACATTTACTCCAAGTGCCTCAGGAACTGCGACGATTAGCGGGACTTACACTGCGAGCGATTCTGTTCACGCGGGCAGTTCTAGCAGTGGTGCTAGCAACGGTTCGATAACGGTAACACGTAGGACCACGTCGACAACCATTGTCTGCAGTCCGGGTACTGTCGCGGTTAACCAGCCTTCGACTTGTACTGCGACTGTCGCTGACACTAACGGAGCTGGCGCAACTACACCTGCGGGCTCAGTCGCCTTCACCGCTACGGGTCTCGCTGGAAGCTTCAGTGCAACGAGCTGCACGTTGGTGAGTGGTAGTTGTTCTGTAACCTTCACTCCGAGTGCTGCGGGAACCGCTACCATCAGCGGTACTTACACTGCAAGCGATGCTGCTCACGCGGGTAGTTCTAGCAGTGGAGCTGGTAACGGCACGGTAACCGCCACTCTACGAACGACATCAACAACGATTGTCTGCAGTCCTAGCACTGTTGCGATTAACCAGCCGTCAACCTGCACCGCAACTGTCGCCGACACTAACGGAGCTGGCGCTACGACACCTGCGGGTTCTGTAGCCTTCACCAGGACAGGTGCAGCCGGCACCTTCAGCGCCACGAGCTGCACGCTGGTAAGCGGTAGTTGCTCGGTAACATTCACACCAAGTGCGGCAGGAACCGCGACCATTAGCGGAACCTACACGCCAAGCGACTCTGTACACGCGGGCAGCTCCAGCAGTGGAGCAACCAACGGCACGGTAAACGCAACCCTCCGAACCACCTCCACGACGATCGTCTGCAGCCCAGGTACAGTGGCCATTAACCAAGCTTCAACTTGTACAGCAACTGTTGCCGATACTAACGGGGCTGGCGCAACAACACCTGCGGGTTCTGTAGCATTCACGGCAACTGGTCTTGCTGGTACGTTCAGCGCCACGAGCTGCACGCTGGTAAGCGGAAGTTGCTCGGTAACATTCACTCCGAGCGCAGCGGGGACCGCAACCATCAGCGGTACCTATACTGCGAGTGACGCCGTGCACGCTGGCAGCTCTAGCAGTGGAGCAACCAACGGCACCGTGACTGCAACGCTCCGAACCACCTCCACTACAATCGTTTGTAGCCCCGCTTCCGTCCCGATCAACCAATCATCAACCTGCACCGCAACTGTCGCCGACACTAACGGAGCTGGCGCAACAACACCCGCCGGCTCGGTAGCCTTCACAGCAACTGGCCTTGCGGGAACCTTCAGCGCCACAAGCTGCACTCTCTCGAGTGGCAGTTGCTCCGTAACATTCACACCAACCGCCGCAGGAACCGCCACCATCAGCGGAACCTATACAGCGAGCGATGCTGTCCACGCAGGCAGTTCAAGCAGTGGGGCCACTAACGGCACCGTAACGGCAACCCTTCGAACGACAAGCACAACGGTCGCCTGCACACCTTCTTCCGTCAACGTTGGCGGGTCAACAACGTGCACCGCCACAGTCGCTGACAGTAACGGCGCTGGAGCAAGCACACCAACAGGAACCGTGAATTTCTCAGTATCCCCAACAACCCTTGGCTCTGTCAGCCCGACCAGTTGCACATTATCAGGCGGCAAATGCTCTGTGACATTCACCGCGGGCACGACGACCGGAACCGCTACAATAACTGCGAATTACCTAGGCTCCACTCGTCATGCAGCGAGCACTGGAAGTGCATCGGTACAGATCAACGCGTTACACTCGACGGCAACGACGCTCTCGTGCACACCTACCGCAGTAGCACTCAACCAGCCAACCAGCTGCGCAGTAACGGTAAAGGACACATCCGGAACTCCGACCACTCCAACAGGAACTGTCAATCTGAAGAGTAGCGGAACTGGAACCTTAAGCGTGACCTCATGCACTCTCGCGACCCTAAACTCGACGACGGCCAACTGCCCGTCGGCGGTCACCTATACGCCCACAGCAGGGGCTGGAATCCACACCCTAACCGGCAACTACACGGGTGACGGAACCCACAACGGCAGCGTTGGGACAGCTGCAATTACAGTCAACCTGAGAACAACTTCCACAACCATCGTGTGCAGCCCAGCAACGGTCGCCGTTAACCAGCCGTCCACATGCACCGCAACCGTCGCTGATACCAACGGAGCAGGATCATCCACACCCGCTGGCTCAGTCGCCTTCACCGCTACGGGTCTCGCTGGAAGCTTCAGTGCAACCAGCTGTTCACTTGTCAGTGGTAGTTGCTCTGTGACATTTACACCAAGCGCAGCGGGAACCGCTACGATCAGCGGAACCTACACAGCAAGCGATGCGGTACACGCAGGTAGCTCAAGTAGCGGAGCAGGAAACGGTTCCATCACATCAAACCGTAGGACAACATCGACAACCATCGTGTGCAGTCCAAGCACCATAGCCATCAACCAGCCCTCGACATGCACAGCGACAGTAACTGACACCAATGGCGCTGGCACAACCACACCTGCGGGCTCAGTAGCATTCACCGCAACGGGTCTCGCTGGAACCTTCAGTGCAACGAGCTGCACTCTGTCTGGCGCAGGCACTTGCTCGGTAACATTTACTCCAAGCGCTGCAGGGACCGCTACCATCAGCGGAACCTACACAGCAAGCGATGCTGCTCACGCGGGTAGTTCTAGCAGTGGCGCAGGCAATGCTATCATAACGGCAACACTTCGAACTACTTCGACAACCATCGTGTGCAGTCCGAGCACCGTAGCCATCAACCAGGCTTCGACGTGCACTGCGACGGTAGCTGACACCAACGGTGTTGGCGCTACAACGCCCGCCGGTTCTGTAGCGTTTACCGCTACTGGTCTAGCCGGCAGCTTTAGCGCAACCAGCTGTACACTCGTCAGCGGAAGTTGCTCTGTAACATTTACTCCAAGCGCTGCAGGGACCGCTACCATCAGCGGAGCCTATACCGCGAGCGATTCTGTTCACGCAGGCAGTTCAAGCAGTGGTGCTAGCAACGGTTCGATAACGGCCACGTTGCGGACTACCTCGACAACGATTGTCTGCAGTCCTGGTACTGTTGCTATCAACCAGCCGTCAACATGCACCGCAACTGTTGCTGATACTAATGGAGCCGGTGCGACAACACCTGCCGGCTCTGTAGCGTTCACAGCTACAGGTCTTGCTGGTGCGTTCAGCGCCACGAGCTGCACTCTAGTGAGTGGTAGCTGTTCTGTCACCTTTACGCCAAGCGCTGCTGGGACCGCCACTATCAGTGGCGCCTACACGGCAAGCGATGCTGTTCACGCGGGCAGCTCTAGCAGTGGTGCTAGCAACGGCACAGTAACAGCGACACTACGGACAACATCTACCACGATTGTCTGCAGTCCATCCAGTGTCCCAATCGGAACCCCCTCGCAATGCACTGCAACAGTCGGCGACACCAATGGAGCAGGAGCGACCACTCCAGCCGGATCCGTCTCATTCACCGCGACGGGCGGCGCTGGAAGCTTCAGCACCTCCAGCTGCACTCTCTCAGGAGGCAGTTGCTCAGTTAATTTCACCCCCACCACCACAACCCCAACCACCATCTCTGGTAGTTACACTCCAAGTGATTCAGTCCACGCCGCGAGCGCAAGTAGCGGTGCTGGCAACGGCACAGTCACGGGAACCTCAGGCGGTCGCGCAACCACGACTACGGTCGTGTGCACCCCCTCAACCGTCCCCGTTGGCCAGGCATCATCATGCACGGCGTTCGTGAAAGACACAGCGTCGGGCACAGCGTCCACTCCTGCGGGCACCGTCGCCTTTACGCTCGGCGGTGCGAGCACAGCGACCGGCACGTTCAGCCCCACAAGCTGCACACTAGCCACCGTCAACAGCACGACCGCAAGTTGCACCGTCAGCTTCACCGGAACGAGATTCGGCAACGCCATAGTCAACGCTGCCTACTCGCCCAGCGAGACGGTTCACGCACCCAGTTCCGGCGCGACCACAGTCACAGTCACTGCGAGAACCACGTCAACAACGGTTGTCTGCAGCCCTGCCTCCGTTCCAATCAACCAGCCTTCGACTTGTACAGCCACCGTGGCTGATACCAACGGAGCCGGAGCATCTACGCCTGCAGGCTCGGTAGCTTTCACCGCCTCGGGTCTTGCAGGAACTTTCAGTGCCCCCAGCTGCACGTTGAATGTAGCTGGAAGCTGCTCTGTCACATTCACTCCAAGTGCCGCGGGAACTGCCACGATTAGCGGCACATACACCGCTAGCGACTCTGTTCACGCAGGCAGTTCGAGCAGCGGTGCCAGCAACGGAACCGTGAACGGCCTACTGAGAACGACTTCCACCAGCATCACATGTTCCCCTGCCACGGTAGCGATCAACCAGCCCTCGACGTGCACTGCGACGGTTGCTGATACTAACGGTGCTGGCGCGAGTACGCCCGCCGGTACTGTAGCTTTCACGAGGACCGGCACTGCTGCAGGAACATTCAGCGCGCCCAGCTGCACTCTAGTCGGCGGAAGTTGTTCTGTTACATTTACTCCAAGCAGCGCGGGAACCGCTACAATCAGCGGAACCTACACTCCAAGCGACTCCGTCCACGCAGGTAGCACTAGCGTGACCAACGGCTCGGTAACAGCGACGCTTCGCACGACCTCGACCACGGTCGTGTGCAGTCCAAGTTCGGTTACCGTTGGACAGCCATCAACCTGCACCGCCACAGTTGCAGATACCAACGGTGCGGGAAGTTCAACCCCTGCAGGTAGCGTCAGCTTCACGTCGTCGGGCGCGGCGGGCACCTTTAGTTCACCAAGCTGCACATTGAGCGGAGGCAGCTGCTCTGTAACATTCACCCTGACAGCCTCAGGAACCGCGACCATATCAGGCTCCTACACTCCAAGCGATGCAGTTCACGCCACTAGCGCGAGCAGTGGCGCCGGGAACGGAACCGTCAGCTCGAGCACAATCCAGACCACAACAAGCGTAGCGTGCTCACCTTCGACCGTCGTGACCGGACAGGCAAGCAACTGCACCGCCACGGTTGCCAACGTTGGCACTAGCACAGTAACTCCAACCGGCACAGTAAGCTGGACTAGTAGCGGCGTCACGGGAAGCTTCAGCTCACCAAGCTGCACACTTTCAGGCTCTGGCGGTAGCGCCACGTGCTCCGTCAGCTTTACCGCCTCTACAACTGGAACAGCAACGATCACAGCAAACTACAGCGGCGACGCTGCTCACGGAACCAGCCAAGGCAGCACGACACTCACTGTCAATCCGCACTCGACGTCGACGAATGTCAACTGCTCCCCATCCACCGTCACTATCAACCAGGCTTCAACATGCACCGCAACCGTAATGGACACTTCCAGCGTACCGACCACGCCGACCGGCTCAGTAGCCTTCACCAAGACAGGTGCCGCAGGCAGCTTCAGCGCCAACAGCTGCACACTCAGCGGCAGCGGCGCATCAGCCAGCTGCTCAGTAACATTCACCGGGACAGCAGCCGGAGCAGTAACAGTAACCGGCACCTATAGCGCAGACTCGACCCACACAACGAGCCAGAACTCGTTCACACTTCAAGTCACAGACTTCTCACTGCAGCCTTCCAGCCCAGTCACGATCAACTGCACCGTGGGCGGCCCATGCAGCACAACGATCGCAGGCATGAGCCTCAACGGTTTCGTAGGCAGCGTCTCGCTCACAGCCAACCCATCCAGCGGGCTATCCGCAACACTAGGCAAGTCCGTCTTGGTCCTCACATCGGGCGGCACCGACAGCACAACCCTTAGCTTCAGCGCCGCAACGGCAGGCAGCTACACCGCAACGGTAACAGGCGTGAGTGGCGCTGTCACTCACATGACAGCAACGATAACCGTCGTATTCACACAGCCAGACTTTAGCCTGTCATGCACTCCGCCAAGCGTCAGCTTCGTAGCCGGCACCAGCGGCACCTCGAGTTGCACTATCACCCCGACCGGAGGCTTCACTGGAAACGTAACCCTCAGCGCCACCCCATCATCGCCCGACATTTCCGCCTCGATGAGCCCCTCAACCATCAACACCTCAGGAAGCTCAACCCTCACAGTGTCTGGTAGCGTGGCTGGAAGCTACAGCGCCAACGTCACCGCAGCCAGCGGTTCGATAAGTCACTCCTTCCTGGTAACGGTCACAGTCACCCCGCCCACCGGAGCAAAAGAACCAATCATAACCCAGTTCAACTTCAAGCACCACCTCTCACTGTCCAAGAACGGCTTCGCCCAGACCTTCAGGGTCGGAATCTTCAACAACAACACTAGCACAACCCTCTACGCGTACGTAGAAATCGACGGTGTCGACGGGACCGGTACAAACCCGTTCACCATCACTAGCAGCGTCGTCACGATTGCTCCCGGGTTGACCGTCAACAACATCCAGCTAGTCAAGGCGTTCACAAGTGCGGACGTAGGTGAGACCTGGACCGTCACGGTACTAGTGCATTGGGGAACGAGCCCGACATCTCAGCCATTCGTGTCGAACACTCGTAACCACGACGCTTCGACGACTGGCTCCTTTACAATCTACGCCTAGAGCGTGTGGAGGAGTCTCCTATCCTTTTTTCCACTTGCAATCCTGAACGGAGAGACCGAAGAACATCAGATAGACGAAGAATCGTCTCTCCTTACGCCTCACGCCCGTAATGCCTCATCTAGAATAGCTATGGAAGGCCGTCTGCGGCGGCCTCTAGGAGCTCACAAGGGGACGAGATCTATGAAGAAGGTCACAGTCTCGGTCTTTCTGTTTCTCGCGCTAGGATCAGTGCTCCTCCAAGTACTTCCGGCCCGCGCCAGTGTTAGCTGGTCCAGCCCCGTGGCGATTGTTGTGGACGATCCTGCTACAAGCATACTCCCCGGAGCACTGCAAGCCAGCAATGGCACCGTATGGCTTGCGTGGCAGACCAGCAAGTACAGGGGAGACTCCAACTTTGATATCGCATACAAGACTGGAATACTAGGCAGTAGCGGAGTCACATGGTCCTCTACAGTTCGACTAACTAACAACAACGGTCTAAACTCCCATCCCTCCCTTGTCCAGATACCCAATGGCACAATCTTCCTCTTCCAGGGCTACAAGCCCGGCACCAACACCCAGATCTGGTACCTCCGATACAATCCAACTGGCTGGTCAAACCCGGCACCGATAGTCTCAACCACACTCAACGACACGTCCCCATCAGCCGCTGTCGGTAGAGACGGAACTCTCTGGCTGGTCTGGACCCGGATAAACCAGACCTGCACCTCTTGCACAAAGACGCAACAACTGTTCTACAAGACTCTCAAGAGTGGCGTCTGGTCCCAGGAGCGACAGCTGACTTTGGACACTAACCAAAACTTTGGATCATCAGTCATCGTCGGTAAGGACGGCCTCGTCAGAGTCGTCTGGTCAAAGGGAGCCGCCGGCCAGAACATATACCAATTATATCTGAAGTCATACGACGGGACCACGTGGAGTCCAGATAGTCAAGTAGTAAGCTCCGGGTCTGCGGATGGAAACCCGGCACTTATGCAAGATCGAAACGGCACAATCTGGCTCTTCTGGAACAGGGTCGTGATCGTCAGCCAGACGGCCCAGTACGATGTCCTGTTCGGAAAATACTCCTACAACAACGGACAAGACCTCTCCACCCGGCCTGAGATTCAGCTTACCAACACGCCAAACACCGTTGACAGCTGGATGCCCTTCGCGATACAGTCGATCAACGATAAGAAAATCTGGCTCTTCTACACCACCGACCCTAACGGCGGCATGAACGAGATCTGGGCACTGACCAGCATCAATCCCATAGCCCCAGTCTGCGACGTCGCCGTAGGCTCTCTGAGCCCAGTCTACACGCCCCCCAATACCGCTCAATACCCTGGAGGTCAGAAAGCCATCGGCCAGAACCCAATGCTTCCAATCAATACCGGACTCAGCAACTATGGCGATGCATCCGAAATAGTCACCGTCCGGATCACAATATCCAACTCGACCAGCTACAACCTTTCAGGATCAGCCTACGTCAACGCCGGTGGCTCTACCACGGCTCAGCTGAACTGGAACACGACCGGCGTCAGCCCCGGCCGCTACAACCTGGCTGCAACCCTCACCATAGTCACGCCATCATGCGCCTACACGGTAGGCAATCAGCCCGACACTTCACTTACCGTGAAAGGCGCAGTCCACATCGTCCCAACGGGAGACGTCAACCTGGACGGAACGGTCAACATAATCGACATGGCTCTCGTCGCGGTAAGCTTCGGCACAACAGTAGGCAATCCACTCTACAACCCCTTTGCTGACATTAACGGGGACGGACTCGTCAACATAGTAGACATTGTCGCCTGTGCGACACACTTCGGCCAGACAGGCTGAGAAGAGAACGTTCTCCGGACCCTTCTCGCAGGAAGACCGGGCCTTTCATCCAAGAAAGCCGATCTTAGTCGCTCCTTTAGCTGATGGGGCGAAAATCTGACCTGACCAGCTTTCGATTCGGCATGAACTTTTCGGCGATATCCGCATGCCTTGTATATCTCTAATAGACTGGAGATATAGGACGAAGGATGTCCGCAGGAAATTCTTATATCAAGTAATCATTCTATCCGTTCTACTCTTTCCCCGAGTGAAAACTGAATGAAAAGTAGGATACTTATATCTATAGTAGCTGTCCTCCTGTTGGCTGGAGTTTTCACATCGTTCAGTGTGACTACGGTCCACGCGGCCAAATGGACCCTCAACCTAGACGCCAGCAGTCTCTCAGCCGTCGATAGCACAATTACTGCAAGCGGCACCCAAGCTCATGGCTTTCGTGTTGGCGCTGTCTTAACCAACGCTTCGTTCACGGGGAATGCTCTGACGGTCTATGGCTGGCAGTTCCAGATTACTTACAACGCTACCGCTTTCGTTCCTCAGGGAGATCCCAACACGCTAGCGACGCCTGGGAATCCTAGCGGGTTGTATACCGACTCTTCTACGAATACCGTTCTTTATGGTGCGACGACGTCGCCGACTACGTGTCCAAGCTGGAATAGTCGTCTGACGGCTGGAACCGCTTTCGGGACGAACAGTATCGCAACATCAGGTAGTGTTGGGCAGATTCAGGTTGCGTTTACGATGCTCGGGACGAATCCTGCTCCGGTGGTTTCTGCTGCGAGCTGTATTTTTGCGAATGTTCAGTTTGAGATAATCAACCCCGTTACCACTCCTCAGACGTTCACTATCAGCAACGTTGTCTTCGTTGACAACACCGGTGCCAACATTCCGGGTGTTGTTCCTGGAGCTCCGGTGACTGAGACTATTACCGATGTTCCGCCTATTGCTAGGGTTGTTGCTACTGGTCTTCCTTCTGGGTCCTCAGCCTGTGTTCCGGTGACCGGTGCTGTTTGTAGCGCTGATGCGGTCCAGTTTGACGGCACCAGTAGCAGTGGGGCGATTAGTGCCGCTGCTGGCACTGCTGGCTTCTTCTGGGACTTTGGAGACCCTGCAGCAGCCTGCGGCGTGACGACAAATGATGATTGTGATGGGTTCTATTCGGGGTCTACCTTTTCGGGCGGCATTACGTGCACGAACGGTAACCTCGCCACTTTCGGTTGTCAGGGTGGTGTTGCTATTCATGATTATGGTGTGCCTGGAACTTTCAACGTAACTCTTCGGGTCCAGGATACTGCGGGGAACACTGGTTCGGCCCGTGATACTCTTGGAAATGTGATTCTCAATAATCAGCCTAGTCATACTCAACTCTTGAACTTCGCCGTACCGATAGTGTCACAGGCCCACCCAACCACTACCAACATTACGTGTAGTCCTGGTAGTGTGCAGGTTAGCCAATCCTCGTCGTGCACGGCAACCGTTACTGACACCTCGGCTAGCGGGGCGACGACACCAACCGGTACTGTAGATTTCACTACTAACTCGACCGGAACTTTCACTCCCGCCACCAGCTGCACTCTCGCCGCAGGCGCGACAGCAGGCACCGCTACATGCTCGGTAACATACACGCCCGGCGCGTCGGCTACGGGTCATCATCTCATCACCGGCAACTATGCCGGAGATTCGAGTCACACTACTAGCAGCGGGACTTTCCTACTGGCGGTAACCCCAGCCCCGCCCCACCCGACAACTACCGCCGTTCAGTGTTCGCCCGGCTCAGTGCAAGTCAGCACGGCCACCACCTGTACCGTTACAGTCACCGACACTTCGTCATCCCCAACAACGCCCACCGGCACGGTAAGCTTCACGACCAATTCGACGGGAACATTCACTCCGGCCGCGAGCTGTACACTCGCCGGCACCGCTGGCACCTCTACTTGCTCCGTGACCTACACACCCGGCGCCTCAGCCGTAGGCCATCACCTCATAACCGGAAACTACGTCGGAGACTCAACACACACTAGCAGCTCAGGGACCTTCCTTCTTGCCGTAACACCAGCACCTCCGCACACGACAACGACAGCTGTATCTTGTTCTCCGAGCTCTGTACCAGACAACTCGGCCACGACCTGTACTGCAACAGTCACAGACACCAACGCATCTCCCACGACGCCGACCGGAAGCGTCAGCTTCACAACCAACTCCACCGGCACCTTCACTCCATCCGCGAGTTGCACTCTCGCGGCAGGCGCGACACAGGGCACCGCGACCTGTTCTGTAACTTACACTCCAACCGTTGTCGGTCATCATCTGATCACAGGCAACTACGCGGCCGATTCGACACACACGTCGAGCAGTGGTAGCTTCAACCTAGCATCCACACAACGCACAACCACCACAACAGTCGCATGCACTCCTTCCCCAGTAACCGGAGGATCCGCGACCAGCTGCACAGCAACAGTCACCGATTCGACAGCAGCGGGAACCCCCGTTACACCAACCGGAACAGTCAGCTTCACCACAAATTCTACCGGAACCTTCACCCCTTCAGCCAGCTGCACACTGGTTGCGGGTACGGGAACCGCGTCATGCTCTGTAACCTACACTCCGGGATCAACCGCCGTCGGTCATCACCTGATAACCGGCACCTACCCGGGTGACGCGACTCACACGACGAGCAACGGCTCGTTCAACCTTGCCGTGACTGCTGTTCCGCCACATCCAACCACGACGACAGTCCTATGCTCACCAGCCTCGGTACAGGTGAGCACGCCCACATCATGTACAGTCACAGTTACTGACACCTCCTCGTCACCCACAACACCTACGGGAACGGTCAGTTTCACCAGCAACTCGACAGGAACCTTCACTCCAGCTACAAGCTGCACTCTCGCTGCAGGAGCGATGGCAGGCACCGCTACATGCTCGGTAACCTACACGCCCGGAGCATCAGCCACGGGTCATCATCTCATAACTGGCAACTATGCAGGAGACTCGACACACACCACCAGCTCAGGGACTTTCCTGCTTGCAGTAACACCAGCTCCACCGCACACCACAACAACAACAGTGGACTGCACTCCCAGCTCGGTAGCTGACAACAGCGCTTCCACATGTACCGCAACCGTCACAGACACCAACGCATCCCCAACAACTCCCACAGGCACAGTTACCTTCACAACGAACAGCACGGGAACCTTCAACCCAGCAGCTGGCACTTGCACACTTGCCGCCGGAGCAACAGCAGGTACAGCAACATGCTCCGTGTCATACACTCCAACCGTTGTCGGTCATCATCTGATCACAGGCAACTACCCTGGCGATTCGACGCACACGTCGAGCAGTGGTAGCTTCAACCTAGCATCCACACAACGCACAACCACCACAACAGTCGCATGCACTCCTGCACCCGTTACCACTGGATCCTCTACTAGCTGCACCGCAACGGTCAGCGACTCAACAGCAACCGGAACTGTGATCACTCCGACCGGCACAGTCAGCTTTACCACGAACTCTACAGGAACCTTCAGCCCAGCAACAAGCTGCACACTCGCAGCAAGCGCAACAGCTGGCACAGCCTCGTGCTCCGTAACCTACACGCCAGGTATCACCGGTCATCACCTGATAACCGGCTCATACCCAGGCGGCACAATATTCACGGCGAGCCAAGGCAGCTACAACCTCGCCGTAGTGACTGCTCCTCCACACTCGACAACGATCGCAGTCACGTGCTCTCCCGGATCAGTCCAAGTAAGCACCCCGACAACGTGCACCGCAACAGTCACTGACACATCTGCAACCGGCGCCACATCGCCAACGGGCACGGTTAGCTTCACCACCAATTCTACGGGAACTTTCACTCCTACAGCCAGCTGTACCCTAGTGGCAGGCGCCGCGGGAACAGCGACGTGCTCCGTAACCTATACGCCGGACGCGGGATCGGCCGGTCATCATCTCATCACCGGAGACTATAGTGGAGACACATCCCACACTACGAGTTCGGGAACTTTCACGCTGACAGTGACCGCTGCACCGCCTCACTCGACTACAACGACAGTCCAATGCTCTCCCTCGACGCTCGATACGGGCACAGCGACGAACTGCACCGCAACAGTCACAGACACTTCCTCGTCACCAACAACACCCACCGGCAGCGCTAGCTTCACAACGAACAGCACAGGAACATTCGCTCCAGCGAGCGGGACTTGTACCCTCGTAGCAGGCGCGACAGCTGACACGGCAACCTGCTCCGTATCCTACACCCCGACTGTTGGAGGTCACCACATGATCACCGGGTCTTATGGTGGCGATTCGACTCACTCCTCCAGTCAGGGATCCTTCGTCCTCGCTGTGACGGCTCCACCGCACTCAACCACGACCACTCTCACATGTTCTCCGGGGACTGTGCAAGTCGGCACACCGTCAACATGCACCGCGACAGTAACGGACATCGACGCCAGCCCCACAACGCCCACAGGCACCGTCAGCTTCACAACCAACTCAACCGGCACCTTCACTCCATCGACGAGCTGCACCCTAGCTGCGGGTCCGACCGCGGGAACCGCTTCGTGCTCCGTAACCTATACGCCGGACGCAACGGCGGTCGGCCATCACCTGATCACTGGATCATACTCTGGTGATTCAACCCACACATCCAGCTCGGGCAGCTTCAACCTCGACGCGACCTCAGTGCCCCCGCCTCCGCCTCACTCCACGAGCACTACAGTCGACTGCTCGCCGGCCTCGGTACAAGCAGGCTCCGCCACGAGCTGCACCGCCACCGTCACCGACACATCCTCGTCTCCAACGACACCAACTGGCACAGTCAACTTCACCACTAACTCGACCGGAAACTTCACTCCATCACCTGGCTGCACTCTCGCCCCAGGCGCCACAGCAGATACTGCAACATGCACGGTAACATACACTCCAACCGTCGTCGGCCACCATCTCATAACAGGCAATTATGCGGGCGACTCGACACACGACACAAGCAGCGGTAGCTTCACCCTTGAAGTCACATCAGTGCCGCCACACAGCACAACCACCAGCGTCACCTGCTTACCGGGATCCGTTCAAGCGGGCACGCCCACAACATGCACTGCCACCGTCACCGACACATCCGCGTCCGGAGCCACGACACCGACGGGAACCGTCAGCTTCACAACCAACGCTACTGGAACCTTTACCCCAGGGAACAGTTGCACGCTTGCCGAGACAACCACCGGCACCGCATCATGTTCCGTAACGTATACTCCCGGAGTTTCCGCGGCTGGTAATCATATCATAACAGGAAACTACGCTGGAGACTCGACACACAACTCCAGCTCGGGCAGCTTCACCCTCGCAGTGACTGCGGCGCCGCGTCACGCGACCACGACGACAGTCTCGTGCAGCCCATCACCTACACAAGTTAATTCGACGGCGAGCTGCACTGCAACAGTAACCGATACCAACTCTACTCCGACGACACCCACGGGCGTCGTAGTCTTCGGGACGAATTCAACAGGCACCTTCGCTCCAACCTCAGCCAGTTGCACACTCGCAGCAGGTGCAACAGTAGGCGCGGCGTCTTGCTCAGTCTCCTACACTCCAAACGTGGCGGGCCACCACTTGATCAATGCCAACTACACGGGCGACTCGTCCCACACGTCTAGCACTGGCCAGTTCAACCTCGCCACTGCGACAGTCACGCCTACAACCCACCCGACGCAGACCCGCGTCTCCTGCGGCCCAGGCTCAGTCCCAGTTAACACCCCAACAACATGCACAGCCCGGGTCATGGACAAGTCGTTGACCCCAACCATTCCAACAGGCACCGTGAGTTTCACGACCAACGACACTGGCACCTTCACTCCCTCAGCCACGTGCACCCTTACACCCGGTCCAGGATCCAGCATGGCAACGTGCACTGTAACATTCACGCCCACCCACGCAGGTCGCCAGCTGATAACAGCCAACTACGGTGGCGACTCGACACACTCGGCCAGCCGCGACACCTTCACAGTCAACGTGCGCGGCAAAGGCCAAACCCTCCTCACATTCAACGGCTTCGACCTCGACGACTATGACAACAGCGTAGGCCAACTACAAGTCGTCGTCAACGGCCAACAGGTCGTAGACATTCCCGCGGGACTAAACCAGCTCACCGGGACCGGAGACTTTTCCGCCTACGAGGCCAGAACCCTCAAGTTCGGACCCTTCGACATATCCAGCTACCTAGTCACCGGCCAGAACACCATCCTCTTCCAGGACCAAAACCCGGCCGACCACTTCGGCATCGTCAGCAGGATCACCATAACACAAGACAACACACTACTACTCTCAGCTCCCAAAGCGAGGGGAGTCGGAGGACACTCCAGCTTCAGCTACACATTCTCCAACCCGCCCCTAGCAGCCTCAAGCTTCTCCGCGCTCAACCCCGACGGCCAAACAGTAAGCACAGCACCACAAGAAACCACTCTGAACTTCGCAACAACCTACACCGGCGGAACAGGACCCTTCTCCTGCACATTCTCCTTCGGAGACGGTCAGCGCACAACGGTCACCGGCACAAACGGAGCATGCTCCGCCAGCCACAACTACGACTACAGCCGCACCTTCAACGTCCGCGTAAAGGTCAGAGGAGCAAGCACCTCCGACCTCATCACCACCAGCCTCAACATCGCGGTAACCTAAAACAACCCCTCCCATCCCAAAGTCTTCTAGAAAGATCAAATGTATACCGTGCGCTCCCGGGGGTCCCCTCGACTATATCGCGACCCGAGCTAGCGCTACTCGAAACCGGCCGCAGAACTTAATTGAGGGCATACCCAGTGTCCTCACGATAGATGAGGATCTACATGGGATCCAAGGGATTAGCCCTCGCCTTTGTTGCGATTATCGTAATCGGACTATTGCTCACAGACGTTCCTCGGCTTCATGCCTTCACCGGAGAGGATTTCACGATCACATCTGATCAAACGGCCCCGCCCACTCCGACCCAACCAAAGTCGAACGATACTGTCACCATCACCATAACAAACAACAGCACAGGATCTATCCCAGACGTTGGGCCCATTACTCTGACAAGCAATTCGACAGTCACTACGAACTGCTCCCTAACCCCAGCCTCCCACAGTAACATTCTCGGCGGGCAAAATGCCAACTCTACACTATCATGCAAGCCCAATGTTGCAACAGGCAGATTCGTCATCAACGTCACCGCGACCGACACCGCTGTCGGTAGTGGTAGAGTTCACTCAGTCTTCGTCCCATTCGTCTTCGACAATCTCGTCAACCTGGACGCGAACAGCGTTAGCCCAATCGACGCGACAGTTGCTCCGTCCGCCAGTCAGGCAAAGACCTTCAACATTGGGGCTGTTGTCAACGCTTCGTCGAATCCAATCAATAGTGTTTTCGGCTGGGAGTTCCAGATCAACTACAACGGTAGCGCGTTCACACCCCAGGCCGATCCTAGCGCGTTTTCTTCATACCCGGATGGTCCCGGGATCACTGTAACCTTCGGTTCACAGACTACAGCGGGAACCGTGAACTGGGCAGGGTTGATTGCTGCGAACAAAGCGTTCCCAGTCATCACGTATACCCCGCCTCCGCCTCTAGGAGGAACCGGCTCCGTGCTAATCGCAGTTTCTATTATCGCTCCTAATCCGCCCGTCACTATTTTGGCAAACAATTTGCTGGCGAACGTCGCCTTCGAGTTGAACAGTAAGCCTTCGACCAACCAGGTCTTCACCGTATCGACCGTAATATTTACTGATCAAAGCGGTGCTCTACTCCCGGTCTCGTATGGTGCGGACGCAGTGGAGACTGTGACCAATGCTCCTCCTGTTACCCGTTTCTCTGTACAGCTACTGCCCGCGGGAGACCCGTCTTGTGCCTCTATAACTGGGTCCCTATGCAGCCAGTACGCTTTCAAGTTTGACGGCACACCCAGCAGTGACTCGGAGGACGGGACCATTACAAAGTCGGAGTACTTCTGGGACTTTGGCGACCAGACACAAGACTCCGTGAACGCTGGCACTGCGGGCTGCGCGACTGGAATCCTCAACTGTACGCAGGGAGCGATCGCGATACACGACTATGGCTCAGCCTATGCCACGAACGGTCCCTACACTGTGTCGTTGCGTGTGGTTGACAGCATCGGCGCAACGGGAACGGCCAGGGACGATTCTGGGATCGTAATCTCCAACAGCCAGCCCAGCCACATGTCAGCCACCGCGTCAAACGTCAACGGCTTCTCCCTAACAGCCAATGTAAGAGTCATGCCGATAGGCCCCGGAGAAAACGGGCCGATAGGATCATCGCTCATCACTCTGACCAGCGTCGCTCCTGGATTCACGGGCGAGATCAGCCTGAGCTATTCGATCAGCCCTAACGTGTCTGATCCTCCGTCCGTGTCGTTCAACCCGAGCCTTGTCAATCTGCCCGCGGGGGGTCTAGCCTTCTCCAACGTCACAATATCTGTCGGAACCTCGACGCCGGTCAGAGGATACAACATAACAATCTCAGGAGCCTACGGCCCAATAATCAACAATGCTACGATCATGATTATACCCGTGACGATGAGCGTTCAACCCCCTAGGGTTATCTCGCCTGGGAACACGTTTACAGTCAACATCACGACAACCGCTGCTGATCTCCTGAGCTGGCAGTTCCAGCTCAACTACAACCAGACGTTCCTTCAGGCAGGTCTTACAAGCGTAACCTATGGGTCTTACTGGGCACAAGCAGCTTCCCAGAATCAAGCAATCCTGATCAGACAGGTGAATCAGACCCGAGGCACAATTCTCGTAGGCGGGACTCTATTTTCCGGATACCCATTGTTCAACGGAACTGGCATTTTGGCTAGTGTTACATTCACAGTGTACGGGAGGGGTGTTACCACGCTCGCACTTTCTCACGTCATAATGATTGAGGGTGTCTATCAACTCCAGCGCGGCCAGCTCGTCGAGGTCGCCGTGCCCCTCCACTTTGAACAGTCGAACGGTGTGTTCTGCAACAACACTTCCTGTCCCGAGCACTACGTGGCCATCTCGAAACTTACGACCTCTGTCACCTCAACCGGTCCCGGGACCCCCGTCACCGTCTCCGCAGCCGTAACCAACACGGGTCTGAATCCTGAGAATGTAACGGTCGCGGTCCAAGCCGGAACAAGTACGATCGCTTCGAAACAGATCATTCTCAACCCCGGAAACAGTACCGTCCTCACAGTCCAATGGAACACAACAGGATTGCCCGCCGGTCCCTACACAATCAAAGCCACCATCACAGTAAACGGTGCCACCAATCAGAACCCGAATGATTCAGCTTCACAGACCGTAAATCTCAACGCCGAAAGCCCGGGGATTCCGATAACCTACATCATCGCAGCCGTGGCCGCAGTTGCCCTCGCCGCCGTCCTAGCTACAATACTCATCATGCGTCGACGACGAGCAATGTCTCCGCGAACCTCGCCAACCACGAAAGCTCCACCGTCGCGACTCTCCCCCGGCAAGGGTTAAATAAAATCGGCTCGGTGAGCTTTTCAAATTGCAGACCACCAAGCCCAAGAGCAATCGTCGAAGGATAATCCTCGCAGTAGTAGTCATAGCAGTAATCGGTGGCGGAGCGGCCGCAGCACTTTTCTTCCTCGGCAACACCGGGGGAAACACCGGTAGGGACTTTACCATTTTTGTCAAGCAGGGAAATCCGAACTCTCCCTCGGGAACATGGTCCTCGATAACACAGGATACAGTTCTCCTCAACGGTAGTAGTACACGCCTTGTTGTTGGAGCTTCAGTTCCTGCATTTAGTTCGTTCAACGACATCCTAACGCTCAGTTTCAGTTCCCCCCTAGCGGGCGTGACTGGGCTGATAGCGCGATCTGCTCTGCACCCGGCGAAGGGAAACATGGATTGGACAGGTCTCAATGTAACGGCCGCATCGAACGCTCCAAGCCGGCAGCAGTACTACAATTTCACCGTGACCGCTACAGGTGGGGGAGTTACTCACGTCGCCACCTTCCCCCTCCTGATGAGGACGAGCGTGCTGAGAATATACCCCGTATCTCTTCAGACTACGAAAAACAGCTCGTTCGTCGTCGGCCTTGGAATCAATGACATCTACTCACTCTATGGCTTCCAGGTTTATCTCAACTACAACGCTTCTCTGCTCAGGGCTGAAAGCCTTAGTATTGCAAGTGCCTTTCTCCCGCCCAACGGTTTCATAGCTCTCAGTTCTATCAACAATACTATCGGACAAGTTGCAGTTGTAGCCACAATGCTGGGCAGCCCATGCTACGTTTCCGTCGCCTGCATAGACTCTCCCGGCTCACAAGTAACAAACTTCGCAAATGTGACGTTTACGGCTAACGCGACAAACGCGGGGATCTCAAGTCTAACACTTACCCAAACCATCCTGACCCTGCTTCACGGCCAAGGGGACATAGTACCAGTAAACGCGAACATTGGCTACCACCCGACCACGGCGGCCGTCTCGGTCGTCAATCGTACGAGTGTCACCAGTGTCAATTGCGTTCCACCGTCCGGAATTGGAGCCACAGGCTTCACCACGCAGTGCACAGCTACGGTGAGCGACTCATCGCCGGGGGCTCTGAATCCTACACGCGTTGTTCGTTTTTACAACGGCACCTCTTTCATCCAGTCCTGCAACCTTGCATTCGTTTCAAATGGAGTTTCAAGTTGTTCTGTTCCCTTCGCTATTGCGGTAGGGACCCCCTCGGGCACTCCACAGATGATTATTGCAGACTACTTGGGAGATGAGTCACATGATGTCAGCTCTGGCAGCTTCGATGTGACAGTTACCTAGGAACCGTTTCAAGCCTCAGTTGTACACCGATACCGCGGACTATCTTGCTATCAACCCGAATGGAAGTCGTATCCCACGGGCGCGTTTCCGAAAATTGACGGTCGTCATCCACGATAGATTGTATGTGATTCTGGATTCTCCGGGAAGTCTTTGAATATCCGAAGCGGCCTCTTGATATACAGCGTCATAACGATTCCAGAAACTCTTATATCCGATGTGCCGTAACCCAGTGCTGAAAGGAGTCTAGAAAAGACATTGCATAATAAGCTCAAGACAATAATGATCCTTCCCATCCTCTTGCTCTCAACATTTGCCGTAATCGGACTAGCCCCCGTCGCATCAGTCTTCGCGCAGCCCAGCCTCTCACTCTCACCTGCACTCATCAACGACAGCTGCCCGAGCACGACCTGCACCCATGACGTTGGCTCCCAGTTCCAGTACACAATCACCGCCACCGGAATAGGCGGAACAGACGCCACTCTCTTCGCCTTCCAGTACTCGATCTTTTACAACCCCGCAGTCCTTCAGGTAGCAAGCATTGATTCCTACGGACCGTTCTTCGACAGTCTCGTCTCGGCCGGAATGGCGGCGCCCGTCACAAGTATTGACAACAACGCCGGGCAAGTCACCGTTGCGGTAACCTCGCTCGGTCCGTCGACACCCGCGTCGGCAACCACTGAGGTTCTTGGTGCCATAACATTCAGCGTCGCAGGTCTTGGAAGAAGTGACCAGTCACTAGTTAACAGCATACTCATACACAACGCAGGCGGCGGAGTCCTCGACAACCTGCCAGTCACGACGACAGGCGGGGTGTTCTCGAACACCGGGCTCTTAGGTATCGCTGTCTGGCCCTATGCCTTGCCAGCAAAACAATGGGCGTATCCAGAGGCTTTCAAGTACTCTTACTCGGGAGACACGGCTTTCAATCCAGGTTGTGACGACCTCTTCGCCAACATCAACAGCACCGGAACTCTGTCAGTAATGGTCTCCGTACAGTTCACCGTCAACTCTGGCTATGGCACTACCTTGGTGAGCACTCCAGTACAGGAGATCGCCGCAAACACGCTCTACCCAGTACCTCTGCACACATGCTTCAGCCCCGTCAGCTCTTCAGGCGTTCTCCAAGTGGGCAACTACCACGTAAAGGCACAGATCTTCTACCAGCAAATCAACCTCGACAATTCGCTCGGACCAGTAATCAAGGGTCCACTGCACAGCTTCGTCACAAAGGTCGCGCCATAACCCGCCTCCTCCCAAACACCAAAAATTATTTTTTTATCCTAGTCAGAGGACACTCTATGCCGCTTATGACGATCGCTATGAAGAAGCTACTCTGGTCTGCGCTCCTCGTCATACTCGCATCCTCGACCCTAGCCCATGTCGGCGCCTATACAGTCGACCAAGGGTCTCAGATAACTTCCGACAACAACAACAACATCGACCCATCACTCGTCTACTACCGCCAGAACAATACGGCGTGGATATTCTGGTCCGCTCAAAACCAGTCGCTCACACCGACATTCGATGTCTACTACCGAATAGTTCCGGTAGAGTGTCTCCAGAACGCGAGCTTCTCATGCCTCTCCATATTCCACCCCACACACAGGCTCACCGCGGGCCCCGGAAACAACCAATTTAGCTCTGCGACTCAAACGGTGGATGGAAAAATCTGGATCTTCTTCGCATCAGATCGAAACTCAAATGCCACTCGTCACTATTCCACTGTCTTCTACAAGATATTCGACGGGACCTCTTGGTCGTCAGGGGCATCACGACTCACGCAGTGGAACGGGACAGACGTGCACCCGTCGGCCATCGGTACAAGCGATGGCGGGCTTCTCGTGGCCTGGGGCTCTGATCACAACTGCGTCTGCCTCTCCAATGTCTGGCAACAAAAGTACAACGGTGCAGGCTGGCTTCCGCCATTACAAGCAACATCGACAGGACAGGACTCTGAACCCTCACTGTCGCAGGCGGCAGACGGGACAATATGGCTCGCGTACTCGGAGGTCATGCCGTCGAAGAACAGTGACCACGACATATTCTACAAGGTGATCAATGCCGGTTGCTCGTCGAATCCTCTGAGCTGCACTCCGGTTGATCTCAGCACGATCAATTCTACCGGTGCGGGAGACAACGAGTGGCCCTCAATCGTCGCAATCAAAAACGGAGCTACGAACGGTGCGATTGTGGTTGTCTGGGCGTCGGACCGTAATAATCCATCTACGGTCTCATATGATCTATTCATGAAATACTCGCTCAACAACGGGTCGTCGTGGTCGACCGATATACAACTCGACAATGGCAGTCTTCCCAACGACACGGAGCCTTCTACCGCCCAAGTTGGACCTGGGAGAGTTGGGATCGTATGGATGTCCGACATTACCGGATCTTCAAACATATTCTCGATGGCGATTCTGGTCGCAGACGTAGGCGTCACTGCGATCACGCCTAGACAGACGGTGATAAGACGGGGCCTGACGATTACAGTCAACGTGACATTAACCAACACTGGATGGGAACAGGAGATGCCCCAGTTGAGGCTGACGGCGAACGGTACTCTGATAAACGGGAATGTAATTGGAAGCGCTGCCTGCGTCGCGGTTGCGACCGGCACTGCCGCGTGTAGGGTGCCGTACTCGGGCGCTACCAGAGCTAGTTTTGCCTGGAACACCACTGGGCTGAGAGGGCACTATGTCTTGACAGCCACTGAGGGAAACCTGACAGGAGATGCTAACACGGCTGACAACACTCTGAGCACGACTGTGATCGTCACTATCCCTGGCGATGTCAGCGGCGATGGAGTCGTAAACATAGTAGACCTCGCGGGCGTCGCCCTAGTCTTCGGCTCGACCGTTGGAAGCCCGAAGTACAATCCGAATATGGATTCCCTGCTCCTCGGCGTGATTGACATACGGGATCTCGTCTACGTTGCGGCTAGATTCGGAAACACAGGCTAAACATCGCTATATCGAATAGCTCAAATCAGCCTTATCCCCACCGTAGCCATCTCAGTATATCTCAGTAGTTCCGAGGGTAACAGGGGCAACTTCCAGCCCATAATACTTGGATAAGCTTATATCGTGTCAGCCGGTCGTAGCTTCGAAGAAAAAAGTGACTACCACATTGAACAATAAATATCTCTCTAGATCAATGCTAATGATCTCAGTGACAATTCTCTCAGCTCTCGTCGTCACAGTCGGATTCAACTCGGCAGCCGGATTCTTAGGCATGACAAAATCGTATGGTCCTGCCATCGGCTCGCCTCAGCCCTATGAACCCACCGGACCGTTCGTTGACGGCATTGCCTATCCACAATTCCTCATCACTCAGGACGGTGAATGGACCGCTCTGAAATCGGGAGGAATCGACGTATACGACTTCGCCATGACTGCGGCTCAGCTGAACGAGTACAACAGCAACATCTGCGTCGCGGGACCCGATGCCCCAGGTGGGCTCGGAGGATGCCCTGCCAACCAGGCACCGATCCAGCACGAAATAGGAATCCAGACCCTCCGGGCACTCGACAAGTGGGAGCTCGACTTCCAGGTCCAGCTTTTCCCATCCAATGTTCTGGCTTTCCGCCAGGCCATTGCGTGGATTACCGATAAGCAGAACTTTACGACCAACTTCCTCGCAGGACTTGGAGTACCCATCTACACCACTATGCCTGCTGGGCTTAGCAACGTCTGGGTCAAAGCACCATACCTCACTTGTGCAACCGCGCCTGCTCCGGGCACATGCTACGGAGCCGGGCTACCCATCAGCCAAAGGATCGCCGTCGCCAATGCGATACTCAACAATGCAGGCTTCACCATCGGCGGCAGCGGCTTCCGCGAGAACCACAGAAGCACCTGTGCCTCTGATCCTGGAGGCTGCGGTGCTCTGCTCAAACCATTCTTCTACGTCAGGTCAGACGATGTCAACCGTCTCAGCCTCGGACGATTCATCAGGAACATCATGGCTGGGACCGGAACGAGTGGTCTGAGCATACAGATGGTCTCTGGCTGTACTAACAGCGGCTACCCGTCTGCACAGAACTATTGTGAGACAACTCGTGCCTCTCTGCGACCGGCCGTCTTCGGCGCAAACAACTTCAACATGTATACTGGTGGATGGAGTCTAACGCGAGACCCGACGTTCGTCAACATATACGACCCCTTGGGAATCTTCCCATTCGGTACCAACTACAACCGCTACAACGACCCGGTCTTCACACAGGCGGAGAGAGGCCTAACAACGGCTCCCTCTCAGTCGACCGCACAGACCTTCGCGTACGCTTTGGAGGATGAGTACAATGCAACCCTTCCAGCCCTGGACGTATGGTCTACACAGGCACCCTACGCGTACCGCATCTACCACTCTGACTCTGACGCTACACTCAACGGTCTACAATGGTCAGGAATCAACGTACTGCTTGGCGTCGGTTGGAACAACGGATTCAGCTTCATCAACGCTCAGCTCATCGGTGCTCCACTCCATAACCCAGCCCATCCAGTCTTCATCAAATACGGGATAAAGACCGACGTGCTGGACGCTCCCAACCCAATCACCACCCAGTTCCTCTACGATTTTGAGACATACACTTCAAGCTACGACTTTCTCAATGCTCTAGCCAACGACGACCTAGGCTTCTCCGGTGACCTGCCGAACATGGCAAGCATACCGGTCGTAACTAGCAATGTTGCCAATGGAGCCGCCTTCCCAGACGGCTCGATCTGCACCCCTGACAATCCAGCCTCAGGATGCCAGGTCCTAACCATTCAGCTGCGCCCTGATCTAAGCTGGGCAGCTTCGCTCGACGGTGCTATTCCATCACTACCCGTAACAGTTGACGATGTGCAGTTCTCAACGCTTCTGGCGCGCGACGACCCCGGCAGCTTCATCAGTGCTTCGTATTTCGACCTCCAGAATGTTCTGACCCACAACTCGCACCCCAGCGTCGTAACTAATCCGAACGCTGTAGTGTTTGAGTTTAGGACCCAGGCAGTCTGGAACCGCCACTATGTCGGCGGGACTCCTGTCGAGTCGTTGCAGCACTGGTGTGTCGAGGCTCACGGGGGAAGCGGTGGACCAGCAGCTACTCCGGGCTGGCCGGGAACGACCAATCCGGGCGTTGATTGTCGTCCGGTGAGCAGTTGTGTGCTCAGCGGGACCAACTTCAACGCTAACGGTGTCTACAGCTGTCCTTGGCCTCAGGCTCCTTCAGGCTGCTCAACCTGTAACTGGCCTGACCAGGGAGTTTCTGTGACATCGTCCGGTACCCAGAACAGCATCAACCAGCAATCGTTTGTACCAGGCAACCCAGTCGGCACAGACCTTGGCTCGTTCGCCTTCGTCTATGACTCGAAGAACTCGTTCACAGGCGGAACCAACGGTCCTATGGTGTTCCGCACACGAGAACCGGGCATGACGTGGCCGGGCTATTCTGGCTCGTCTCCCAACGACGGCTACTTCACTAGCGTCGGCGGCACGACCTTTACCATCAACGGCAATGGTGCTGGCTGGTACAAGTTCCACCAGGCGGGCAACACCAACTGGTACTGCACAGCATGCGTCGGCGGCACCTCTGAATCCGGTCCGCTACCACCGCCAGACATGGTCATCAACATTGTTGACCTGTCTCTCGTAGCAGCACACTTTGGACAGTCCCCAGGACTTGTAGGCCCGTATGGACATGCAGCCTGGGACCTCAGCGGATCAAGCGGGACACCTGACGGCAGCGTCAACATCTTCGACCTGACGAGAGTAGCGCTACACTTCGGACAGAGCTTCCTAGGCGGAGCAGACCAAGGCGGCGGAACCGAGGGCACAATACCCGGATGGGTATTCGAGAACATCCCAGGAACCTAAACGCGAAACGGCAAACCCCAAATATCCCCCTCCTTATTTTTCTTACGCGATTCAGAGGAAACTACGTTGACATGGTATCTCGAAGTGAAGGAGTATGGGTCTTAAGGCGTATCTACTCAAACGTCTCGTCTACACCATAGTTCTGGTATTCTTTGTTCTGACTCTGAACTTCATAATCTTCGAA
>WNEV01000250.1_pt1 | contig 28858 bp, 23 predicted proteins | sample 5399861 | NCBI WGS metagenome assembly WNEV01 (sample SAMN13153335, study PRJNA577476) | soil metagenome | isolation source: 40 cm grassland meadow soil 2 days after 3rd rain plot 2 | place: USA:California | collected 2015-11-11 | reverse complement strand
ACAAGTGAACGGCGCCCCGCTGATACCGGGACGCCGTCTTTGAAACAGGGTTGAATGTAAAAAGTTAAATGGTCTTGGCTGCTGGCGCGGCCGCAGACGAAGACGAGCGGGCAAACGCGTTCGAACCAGATTCCTTTTCGGGGCTCTTGTCGATCTCGATGGAACCTTTGAAGTAGGCACCGTCTTCGATCATGATTCGGGAAGTGGTCAGGTCGCCGTTGACTGAACCATCCTTCTTGATTTCAATTCGATCTTTCGCGCGAAGGTTGCCCTTCACGTTGCCGTACACCACCACCTCGCGGGCAATGATATCAGCGGTTACTTTTGCTGAGGGCCCGACAGTCAGTTTCCGCTCATCGAGCTGAATCAGTCCTTCGACCGATCCATCGATCAACAGATCTTCGTTGCCGGAGATCTCACCTTTCACGTGCAGACTGGCCCCGAGCCGCGCCGTGGCGCGGTCCGCGGTTGCACCTAATGGACGCATCGCATCTGTACTCATCGCGGGTTTATCCTCCCAAGCCGCCGAAGCAGGCTTCGGCGACTGATTCGTTTGTAAGTTTTTTTGTTCCGGTTGCCCTGCTTGCGCTGCATCCGGTTTCTTATTGCCCCACATCGGACCTCCCAAAGGGACAGCACCACCCCACGCAGAACTCCGGCCGGGGTACTGCAAACTGTATTCCTCGGAAGGGTGCGCGGCAAACAATGTGTGAAGCCGCTGTTCCAGACAGTAACTGGACTTTGGGACAGGCGTGCCGAGACTGGGAGGCAGGCCGCGGGAATAGTGAAGGAATTGGCGGTAAATGTAAAGCGGAGTGTTGGACCGATGGTCGGTCAGTTTAACCGGCGTTTGCATTCCAGCCAAAAAGTTCAACCACGAAACTCTGCATCGCAGCCGCGGAGCGGGCGTCCGACTGGGCATGATAAGCAACCCCGGGGACAAATGGCCCGGCCTCATGAGTAAAGCCGTGCACTGCACCGCCGTAAACAATGAGTTGCCAGTCGGCGCCAGCGCGGTTCATTTCTTCCACAAACGCGCTCACGTGCGTCATAGGGACATGAGGATCCAATGCACCATGGCAGACGAGTATCTTCGCCTTAACCAACCCCGGCTGAGCTGGCCGTGAGGTGCCCAGGCTCCCGTGGACGCTAATTACTCCCGCGAGATCTATGCCGCCCCTCGCCAGTTCCAGCACAGTCATCCCACCGAAACAGTAACCCACCGCCGCGATGCGTCCATCGACTTGTGGTTGCGATGCCAATGCGTCTATCCCTGCGCGCGCCCGCTGGCACAATTTGGCGGGATCATTCCGCAGTTCCATAATTCGGGCCATCACTCGTTCACGGTTGCCGGCGACCCCGTTGCCATACATGTCGCAAGCAAATACGACAAAGCCGAATTCCGCCAGCCGCCTTGCTCGCCCCTTGGCGTGGTCGTCGAGGCCAGCGCCCCCATGGACCACCAAAATACCCGGGCGCTGGTAATCCCGGGAAGCATCCCAGGCCAGCAGGCCGGTGAGTTCCGTATCGCCATCACGGTATCCAATTGTTTGCGTATTGATTGGCATGTGTTCGCTCCTCCGAGCAACCGGCGCTGGGCCTCATGAAATAGCGACTCCACGAAGGGGCAGAGCGTTTTGCAGAGTCCAGCGAGGCCGCTTCATGAATCTCCGTTTATAATGATACAATATTTGCTATAAATAATCAAGATCGAACAGACCGTCCACAGCGATTTCGCAAAGCCGTTCAGGAAGTGTAGGTAGTCGCCTGATTCGGCAGGTATTGGCTGTGTGCGACGGCGCCGGCAGGTTTTGCAGGGGGGAAAAGACCTCAGGGAGTGCTTCGGCGGAGCCTTTTGGAGAGGAAAAGGAAAGGAATGCCATGCACCCGGACAAGAAGGCGCGGAGGGTTTCCATTGTAGCGGGGAATCAACTGGAATCCGGCTGCGCAGTAACAACAAATTGATACGCCAGCCGCTGAGCCAAATCGCAAAAACCGATGCAACAACTTCTGAGGTGGCTGCGAACCTGGCGATGAAAGAACACCATGGTCAGCGTGAAGGCCAGAACACGAATCATGGTGAGCACGAGCAACGCCTGGCCGCGGCCCTGATGCACGGATGGTTTTTTGAGGTGGCCGTCGGTGGTGATGGTCTGAAACACTTCCGTGTCGATGACCCAACGACTGCGGCCTAACTGATAGACGAACACCGGAGGAATGGTGCCCAACTCCAGGTTGCTGGCATAGAAGTTGGTGCTTTGTTCGACGACTATTTCTTTCCGCGGTCGCCTCTGCCCGGCATCGTTTAGGCCCACCCGGACTCGATTCTTCTGTTGGGTCCGGACCGTTTTGACTACCCGGACGCTGCGGTCGGCGACCGGCCAATAGACTTCCGGAGCGTGCCAGAGCTGTAATTCTTGCTGCTCATCGCCGTCTCGATGCAGTGCTGCTCCTGCGGTGAGGCGCTGTGCTTCGGCCAACAATTCGGGCTGGTTCTCTTTGAGATTGATGACCCAGTCCAAACCCAAACCTTCGACATCGCGCACAAACGGCGCCTGCAAATACAGTGCATCGGCCACCAATAAATCGAGGAACCGACGACCGACGCGGCCGAGCAAATCCTGCAATAAGGACAGCGAACAACTGACCTCGGTCTCGCCATCTTTTTGAAAGCGAATGCCCAGAGGAATGGGAAAGGCGGAGCTGACGACAGTCACGGCGCAAATGCGGTGGTAGTACTGCATCTCCTCGCGCAACTCTCCGTCGACCTTATGTTCCACCTTGCGCTCCATACAATAGTCACAGGAACGCGCGAAGGAGCTGCAGATTTCTATGCCGTCAACGGCGGCAACGACGAGACCTCTGGACCACTTCGAGCGGAATATTCCGTTGCGCTTCAACTGCCGAGCGAGATCACCGCCGAGATTGAAAATAGCACCAGGATCCTGCCGTTCGAGGGCGTATGCGATGGCATCTTCACTAACAGAGCCGATGCGTTTCGAAAGAGCACCGCTCTGGCATTCCGTTTCGATCCGGTGCACGGCAGGAAACTGACAAGCGGCACCCAGAAACACGGCGTCAAAGATCTTTTTCCCGTGGTGTCGTGGAAACTGGCGACTGTCGGGTAAAGCGCCTACTTTTGAGGGGAAATCAAACACCTTATCGAGATAGGTCTCGAACGGGTGTCGGCGCAAGGTTAGGGTTTTTCCTTTTGTTTCAAGTAGCGGCGTAAATTGATTTTACAAATGGCCGCCGCCGCAGCCTCAAAACGCCGTCGCAGTTCGATTTTCTGGCGTACTTGCTCCACTAATGCAGCAGGAACATTGAAAGTCTTTACCTGGCCGTCGACCAGGACGGAAATTTGATATTGCGTATGCAAGTTCTTGCCATCCGCGCAATGGCAGTTGGGCCGCCCACAAGAACGTTTCCGTTCCACGAAGGACCCCGGCAGCATCTCGCGAAGCTGCCCGAGGCTGCGTACCAGCCGGCCACGCAAATGCAGGTCGGGATCAGAATCCGAAGACATAGCGATAGAATACCACTCCGGACCTACTGACACCATAATAATATGTCAGATACAAGGAAGTCAAGGGTCTTTTGAGATTTGCAAAAATGACAAGGAAAGCGCCGCATCCTGAAAACTATGCAGCTAAAGACCTTTAGATCGCTTCAGGGCTGGGCTTTGCGAAACCGCTGAGACCGTCCAGAAATCAAAATGGGAACCAAATGTGGTCAGGGGTGTAACGGGATGGGTTCATTTGGGACGAAGGGAAGCGAACTTGCTTATCCCCGTTTAATTGGAAATCACTGAGGAAACGTAGCGGGAAATGATGCTAAGAAGTTGGTTTTTCTGGAACCGGCTGGGTGGCGACGAAATCAGATTGAAATCGCGTAGCGTAAGAATCGAGCAAGTGCTGGATGCGTTCGGGGTTTTGGGACTTCAAAATGAAGCCGACGTGATGATACTTGGTGATGCGGTGCGTGATTTCCGGATCGGTGTAGGCAGAAGTGTCGGGATGTTCCTGGCGCGCAAGTGAAAGAATCACGGCAGCGTAGTCGCGGCGCGACGGCGGAAGCTGGTAGGACTGGTTCCCTGCCCCAACTTCCAAGCAGGCCCACTCTCGCCAGAGGTTGATTCCCGTGGCGGTTTCGATGACATCGGAAATGTAGGCGCCGCCGACGCGGGCAGCGACTTCGATGAAATAAAACTTACCGTCGGCATGGGACCGCAGGAACTCGGCATGCGTGACTCCGCGCATTAGGCCGAATCCCTCGAGCAAATTGCGATTGATCTGGAGGAGGGATTTGGTTTCTTCGGCTTCACGGGGAAGAGTGCGCGTAGTGAATACGCCGCCTTGGTGAGAGGTATCGAGGGGCGGAGTGCCATAGGTGTGAGCTTCGGCACAGACAACAGTGCGCTCGGAAACCACGCTGTCCACGTGATACACGGAGCCGGGGACGAATTGCTCCAGCAAATAAAAGGATTGCTGATCACCGAGCTGGTCGAGCCATTGCCACAACTGATCGGGGTAGTGAATTTTCTTCATGCCTATGCCGGAGGCTTGCGAACGAGGCTTGAGCAGCCAGGGGTTGGGAACGCGGGACATGAATTCGCGAAGATGGTCATAGTTGAGGACGTGGACGAATTCAGGGACGAGGATGCCGGCTTCGCGGGCGCGGGCGCGCATAGCCAGTTTGTCGCGAAAGTAGCGGACCGTGGTGAGGCCCATGCCTGGAATGCGGAGATGCTCGCGGAGGGCGGAGACATTTTCCATGTCAAATTCATCCAGCGCGACGATGCGATCGATGTTCCGCGACCGGGCCGCGTAGCTGACGGCGTAAATCAGGCCCTGCAGCGGAAGCTCTTCTGGCATGGTGAAGACTTCATCGATGCATTCGAATGGCCACGCGGCGTGGCGAAGTTTTTCGACGGTCAGGAGGAAGACGCGGCAGCCGAGCACTTTGCAAGTGCGGATAAATTCCTGGCCCTTTTCGTAGGAACTGACGCAGAGAATGGTGAGAGGCTGGCCTTCCGACATGCGACGCCCCCAGGAAGCCAAATGAATCGAGCGCGGATTATACAGCGGCCTCGCGTGCGGGATACAGAAATTGCAGAAACGGCGCGACGCGCTGCGCCCAGGCCGCCTCGTTGTGCTCGGCGCCTTCCACACGCACATAGTGCAAGTCGTGCTCGAGCTTCCAGCCTTTTTCGAGGAGCACGTCGCGGAATTTTTCGACTTCGTGCACGATGCGCGGGCCTTCGCGCGTGCCGATGTCCAGCCAGATGCGCGGGCGAGGCTCAACGATTGCCCCGTGCGCAAAACGATGAATCACGTGCTGGTTCCACCAGACGGACGGCGAGAGGGCGGCGATTTTCCCAAAACTGCGCGAATGCTTGAGCCCCACATAAAGGGAGACGAGGCCGCCCAGAGATGAGCCGCCGATGCCGGTATGCTGCGAGCCGGAGAGCGTGCGATATTCGCGGTCGACCAAGGGCTTCACCTCTTCGATGAGGAATTTTGCGTAGCGATCGGCGCGGCCACCGCCGAGTTTAGGCACGTGAGTGGGAGTATATTCGCGAATGCGCGCTTTCGTGTTGTACATGCCGACGATGATGAGAGGAGCGACCGAGCCCGACTGAATGCAATGATCGGCGGTCTGGCCAACGTGCCAGTCTTGGCCGGGAATGAAGGAAGTGGTGCCATCGAAAAGATTCTGGCCGTCGTGAAGATAGAGAACGGGGAAATGGCGGGCGGGCTGATCGGCGTATCCGGGCGGCGTGTAGACAATGAGGTCGCGCTGGTTGCGGAGAAAGCGCGAGCGGAATTTTTCGTGTTTGCGGAGCTGTCCGGAACTCACGGCGCGATCATCACGAGAAGATCTTTCGCTTCGACATGCTGCCCGGAGGTCACAAGAATTTTCACGATGCGTCCTGAAATGGGCGCATAGATATTGGACTGCATTTTCATGGCTTCGAGAGTGAGAAGTTTTGCGCCGCGTTCCACCGTGTGATTGGTTTGTACGGCGATGCCGCTGATGACGCCGGCAGTGGGAGCGGCGACCTGGCCCGGATCAGCAGGGTCGGCCTTCGGATGAGCGCGCTCGACCACCCGCAGCGAACGATCGCGAATATTCACTTCGCGAGGCTGGCCGTTCAATTCAAAAAAGAGCGTGCGAGTGCCATCGGGATGCGCTTCGCTGATGGTCAGAAACTTGATGATGAGAGACTTGCCAGATTCGATCTCGACAGTGATTTCTTCGCCGGACTTTAGGCCGTAGAAAAATGCGGGAGTGGGCAAAACGCTGACATCGGAATAAGTCTGGCGAAATTTGTCGTACTTAGTGAAAACGTCGGGATAGAGCAGATAGCTCAGCAGGCCGTCGCGGCGGATGGCGTGACCGATCTTTTTCTCAAGAGACTCGTGCTCCTCTTCCCATTTAATTGCCTCCAGGTTCGCGCTTGGGCGGCCGCGAAGGGGAGTCTGGCCGCGCAGGGTGATTTTTTGCAGTTTCTTTGGCCAACCGCCGGGGGGCACGCCGAGAACACCGGAAAGCATTTCGACGACGGAATTTGGAAATGACACGTCGTGATTTTCGCCGAGCTTGAGAACGTCAGCCGGCTCCATCTCCTTGGCCATCAGAAAAAGGGTCATGTCACCGACGACTTTGCTGGATGGCGTGACTTTGACGATGTCGCCGAAAAGTTGGTTGACCTGGGCGTACATCTTTTCGACCTCACGCCAACGATGGCCAAGTCCCATGGCGGCGGCCTGTTCGCGCAGATTAGTGTACTGGCCGCCGGGAATTTCATGCTGGTACAAACGCGCCGAGCCGGCCTTGGGGCCGGAATCGAAGGGAAGATAGTAGGTGCGAGCCGTTTCCCAATAGTCGGAGCATTCGTTGAGCGTGTCGATATCGAGCTGCGTGTCGCGCGGCGTGTGGCGGAGCGCTGCGACGATGGAATTGAGATTTGGCTGGCTGGTGCCGCCGCTCATGGACGCGATGGCACCATCGGCGACGTCGACACCGGCGTCGGCAGCTTTCAGCACGGAGGCGGAGTTGATGCCGCTGGTGTCATGCGTGTGAAAGTGGATCGGAATGCCAACTTCATCGCGGAGGGCCTTCACCAAATCGAATGCGGCATAAGGTTTGCAGAGCCCGGCCATGTCTTTAATGGCCAGGAAATGCGTGCCCAGTTTCTCCAGTTGCTTGGCCATGGCGACGTAATACTTGAGCGAATATTTCGGGCGGCTTTTGTCGAGAATGTCGCCGGTGTAGCAAATGGCGGCTTCGCAAACGGCGCCGGCTTCAAGGGCAGCGTCAATCGAAACGCGCATGTTCTCAATGGAATTGAGCGAATCAAAGATGCGGAAAATGTCGACGCCCTGGGCATGGGCTTCGCGAACAAATTCAGTGATGAGATTGTCGGGATAGGACGTGTAGCCGACGGCGTTGGCGCCGCGGAGAAGCATCTGGAAACAGATGTTGGGAATGCCCTCGCGCAACTCACGCAACCGTTGCCAGGGATCTTCGTGCAGAAAACGCAATGAAGTGTCAAACGTCGCGCCGCCCCACATCTCGAGACTGAAAAGATTGGGGAGGCGATGCGCGACGGCCGTGGCCGTGGCCAGCAGGTCAAATGTACGAACGCGCGTAGCCATCAGAGACTGATGAGCGTCGCGGAAAGTCGTGTCCGTAATGAGCAGGCGTTTTTCCTTTCGCGCCCAAGCGGCGAATTTTGCGGGCCCGAGCCGTTGTAGGAGCTGGTGTGTGCCGGCCGGCGGCTTGCCGGTGGGCGATGCGGGGATCACCGCTGCTTCAATTTCTTTGGGGATCTGCTTACCCTTCACTTCGGGGTTGCCGTTGAGGACGACGTCGCCGAGATAGGAGAGCAGCTTGGTGGCGCGGTCGCCGCGACTTGGAAAGCGAAAAAGCTCGGGCGACTCGTCAAGGAAAGACGTTGTAACCTCTCCGGCGCGAAACTTCGGATGATTGACGACGTTTTCGACGAAGGGAATATTCGTCTTCACGCCGCGGATTCGGAATTCGCGAAGGGCGCGGTCCATTCGCTGGCAACCTTCGGGAAGATTCGAGCCCCAAGCGGTCACTTTGACGAGGAGCGAATCGTAGTAGGCGGCGAGCGTCGCTCCGGCATAAGCGGTGCCGCCATCAAGACGAATGCCAAACCCCGCGGGAGAACGGTACGTGGAAAGCTTCCCATAGTCTGGGGCGAAGTTTTTCTCAGGGTCCTCAGTGGTCACGCGGCACTGGAGAGCCGTGCCATTGAGCGGAATGTTCTCCTGACTTGGCAAGGACATCGGCGGCTCGTGCAGCTGGTGACCCTGCGCGACAAGAATCTGCGAACGCACGAGATCGATGCCCGTCACCATTTCGGTGACCGTGTGTTCCACTTGAATGCGCGGATTGACTTCGATGAAATACCATTTCCGCGAATCCACGTCGTAGAGAAATTCGACTGTTCCCGCATTGCGATAGCCGGCCTTCCGCGCGAGTTGCACCGCGGCGTCGCAAAGTTCGCCACGAATACTCGTGGGGAGATTCGCAGCCGGAGCAACTTCGACGACTTTTTGGTGGCGCCGCTGGACCGAGCAATCGCGCTCGTAAAGATGCAACAAATTGCCGTGATGGTCGGCGAGGATTTGGACTTCGAGGTGCCGCGCGCGGGGCAAATATTTTTCTAGGAAAGTGGAGGCGTCGCCAAAGGCAGAGCGCGCTTCCCCTTGGGCTTCTTCGAGGAGAGCGTCGAGCCGCGCGGCATCATGAACGACGCGCATGCCGCGACCACCGCCGCCCATCGCGGCTTTCACAATAACGGGATAGCCGATCTCCCGAGCAATTTTCTGCGCCTCCGCCGGCGACTTGACAGGATTATCGGTCCCCGGGAGCACGGGGACGCCCGCCGAAGTAGCAAGCCTTCGAGCGGCGGTCTTGTCCCCAAGCAACTCTAAAAGGTTCGGCGGAGGTCCAACGAAAGTGATGCCGGCTTTTTCGCAGGCGCGCGCAAACGCAGGGTTTTCAGAAAGAAAGCCATAACCTGGGTGAATAGCGTCGACGCCCTTCTCCTTCGCCACCGCGACGATTCCTGCAATGTCCAGGTAGGCTTCGACAGGACCCTTGCCAGCGCCAACCTGATAGGCCTCGTCAGCTTTGAAGCGGTGCAGCGACAGCCGATCTTCCTGCGAATAGATGGCTACGGTGCGCAGGCCGAGCTCATTGGCGGCGCGAAAGATGCGTATGGCGATTTCGCTGCGATTGGCGGCGAGCAGTTTGCGGATCGGTTTGGCTTCTTTGGCTTTCTTCATGTCAGGGGCGAACAAAGCGTCGCGCGAAATTCTACATTGTTTCACGCTGGCGATGGGACTCAGGTGCAGTTTTTTCAATTTAGAGAAGCAATTATTTTTGTGCGCCGAGAGAGGCAGCCGTGCCGCGGGGCTCACCTAATCTACGGATTGGGACCCTCGGCCGTCGTCAGTTGCGCAGAATTGGCAGGAGTAGCCGTGACCTGTGCTGATTTCAGCTGTTGCAACTGCGTTTGAACTTTTGTCCAGGCTTTGGCGTTGCGCTTCATCGCGTACGGCGCATCCGGTTCCGCAAAAAAGCGCAAAAGCTCCGCCTTGACTTCCGAAGTGGCGTCCACGAACTTGTTTTCCGACAGCTTATCCAGTAACTCCGCATGGGCTTCATCATTCAAGAAGTATTTTCCGGGACCAGTTTTATCGCCGATGTCGAAATTATTATTGGGCAAGTCCAGTCTGCCTTCGCGAACCTCCGTCAATAACTCACGGTAGCGATCGAGCGTGGCGTTGAAACTGGCTTCAAACATCTGCTCGGTCTGCGGCGTCGGCGTCCGGAACTGCAGAATCTTGAGGGGCCCGAACTTGGGAATCAGCTTGAAGAGGAACGCCAGAAAACGCTCGCCAGGACTGGGTTTGCGATAATCCTTTCCCCACTCGCGTTCGTAATTTGTACGAGATAGGTTGAACAGAAACCTTTTCTTCGTTGCGTCCGGGATGTCATCCTTAATTTCGTCTTTCTTGAGGTGCCAGGCGATGCGAGTGGCCTTGGGAATCAGCTTGCTTACGTCGCGGCGGTAAGAGTTGAGAACCTTCTCTTCGCTCACGAGCACATCCTTCAGCTCGAGGCCATAGGTTTCCAGGAAGGCTCGCTCAAGTACCGGGCGCGAAACTTCGAAGCCGATGAAATCGTGATAGCTGTCTGGCGCGTAGCGTTCCCGCGCGATTTGGAGAACGTCAAAGCCAAATTCGGTTTTCACGTGCGCCAGCCGGTTATCCTCAAAGGCAACGCTGTCGCCAAATTTCTTACGGAGATCCGGATACAGAACAGGAACGGCCCGGTTGGTGCCAAGGCGGTGCCCAGCGTTGTCCGCGGCATAGTGCGAAAGCGAGCCAACGGCGAAAGCGTACTGGTTGAGATCCTGGGCGTCGCGCAGCAGAGCCTGGATGAAATCGCCGCTGCGGACGTAATGCGTTAGATCACTGAAAAAGGGGCTGCCGTACGGGTAATAGCCCATGTCTTGAATAATGGCCCCGCCATAAGCGTAGGCTTGCGCCCTGCTCAAATCTTCCTCGGTTGCTTGCGGAAATCGTTTCAGAAGGAGCGGCTTGATGTGTGTTTCCCAGGCAGCATCGATGATGGCTTCATGCGACAGAACGGCGTAAGCGTAAACGGGAGCCGGCACGGCCAGCAGAACGGCGATCGGGAAAACTAGAATCAGGCGAACGAGACTGGGCAGCCGCTTTATGCCGCGAACTCGCGACAGAGGATGCCGTTTCGGCTCCGCGCCAGGAGATAGGACGGACCGGTCCATCATGGCTTAAGCAGCGGCTGAGCGAAGCGAATGGGAACGCCAAAATTTGACCCGCCAAAACCTTTGACCACGGCAAACGTCACGCCAATCACTTCTCCATCACGATTGATGAGCGGCCCGCCTGAGCCGCCGGAAGTGGTCTGCGCATCGTAGACAATTTTGTCCGGAAGAACATCGCCGATATGGCCCTGAGTGACAAGGGGACGAATGAGTTTGCGCCGAAGAAGTTCGTTGACAACTTCTTTCGGCTTGCCACCGGTGCTCTTGGCGATTTCGTCCACGACGTCCTCTCCGGCGCGCGCAAGAATGGCGCTGATACCGGTAGCGTAACCAAGCGAAAGCAACGGCTGGCCGCTGACGGCCGCTTCCTTGCGCGCATCCATTTTCAGAACAGGCTTTTTCAAGCCGGACAAATCGCCTTTTAGCACCGCGAGGTCCGCCACGTCGGAAATTTCGGAAACACTGACGGGAACACCGGCCGTGGTATCGGGAAAATAGGCCGTCAGATCCGCAATAGTGGGACTAAGGCCCTGGCTGGTGACCGCGGTGAGTTCGTCATTTTTCCACCAAGGTTGCGCCACATGATGATTCGTAAGAATGCGGCCTTCTCCGGCCATGAATCCGGTGCCGAAGAAATCAGCGCGAACTTCCGGCGCGCGACCTTCCAACGTATAGACGGGGTTACCATCACTGTCGTGAAGAGGCTCGCCATCCGGATTGATCCCGCCGTACCGCAGGGGGCGTCCCGAGGCCCGGTCCACGAAGGCCACGGACACGTGGATGAGGCACACGCTTGGCGCGTAAGCACGAATCACCTCTTCCGCGGATTGCGATTCGCTCTCCACGCGTTTTAGGCGAGTAGTGGTATCCTCGAGCTCCTTGCGAAGCGCGGTCACGTCGCCGGGTTGGGCGTCCGAGATTTTCTGCCGCAGCTCATCTGTATGTTGCTTGAGCTGCTGCTTTTGCTCGAGAACATCGGATTGCTTAAGATCGGCGCGCGCGCTGCGAGCATCCGCCATCAATTGCTCCTGGCGGTGGGCGCCGCGCTCCATCTGAGCGATCACCGCATAAGCGCGGTTCGCTTCCTTGCTGGCCCGTCGTGAAAAAACAACGAAAATTCCAGCGATCACCAGGGCAATGGCAAATAGGGCGGAGACGCCAATCTTCAACGCTCGCCCCAAGGAAAACGCATCGCGAGTCATCTTCTCCGTTACGGCGAGCGCCTGAAAGGCAGTCTGCGCCACCTCGCGGCCCTCGTCGGCGATGCGCGTCTTTTCCCGCAGTTCGTCGAACGCATGTTTATCGCGCAACTGAACGCGAACCCGGGCGAGCAATTCCGCCGCCGCCCACGGCGAAGTAAGCACTTCGTCCGCACCGAGATCGAGCCCGCGAGCACGTTCCGCTCCCCCTCCCTTCGTGAGAAGGATCACGCGTGTCCCAGAGGTGGCGGCATTGCCTTTGACCTCGGCGAGCGCGTCGCAGCACTGGATGTCGGCAAGGTCCGCGGACAGAATCAAAAGGTCGATGCTGGCCTCTTGAACAAACTGGAATCCTTGCGCCTGGGAGGAGGATACGGCGACGTCGTAGCCGGCTGAACGCACGAGCTCTTCAAGCAGTTGGCGCGAGGCCGCATCGGGATCAACGATCAAAATACTTTGGCGTTTCGAGGACAAGTCAGCGACCTCAAGGGTTAAGAATGCTTCGGCGTGTCTTGGTTCAGCTTCATCTTCCCTGCCACATTGTTTAAAAGGGGCTCCGTGAGAATAACAGGTGACACTCTTCTGATGCACGCAACGGGATTCTGACACAAACAATTCACCAGCGAAAAGCTGAGGGAGCATCCACGAAGGTCTCTTATGGAGGGGCCGAAATTCACAAAGGAAGGGTTGCCTATGGTTCGAGGGTAGAGCCCTCCAGATAGCGATGCTAATATTTGCGAAGGACGCCGATCACACGCCCTTGAATCTTGACCTCGTTCGCCGCCACCATGATGGGAGCCATCTCCGAATTTGCCGGCTGGAGGCGTATCTTGCCCGGGCCTTCGCGATAGAAGCGCTTGAGAGTCGCTTCCTCACCGCCGATTAGGGCCACAACGATGTCACCGGCATTGGCGACCTGCGTCTGCTCGCAGACAACGAAATCGCCATCCATGATGTGATCTTCAATCATGGAAGTGCCCTTGACCTGCAAGACAAAAGAATTGCCGCCGCGCGCGAAATCGCCCAACGAAATCGTTTCGCGCTCTTCCACGGCCTCCAGCGGACGTCCCGCCGCGATTCTTCCTACCAGCGGAAGCTCCTGCATCTTGCGGTCGATGACCTGTTCCTTGACCGACTTAGGCAATTGGACGATCTCGATGGAGCGGCTCTGATTGTAACCGCGGCGAATGAAGCCCTTCTTCTCGAGCGTAGTGATGTGCTTGTGCACGGTGGCCAGGGAAGTGAGTTTCAGGCCCTTGCCGATTTCTTCAAAGCTTGGCGCGTAGCCGTGCTTGGTCTCAAACGCTACAAGGTAGTCGAGAACTTCTTTTTGCCGTTTGGTCAGAGCCATGTGCGCGCCTCCGCTTGCAGATGTTTTCCACAGGCACTTTAGGCGAAAGGAAAGCGAACGTCAAGCTAAAATTTGGCTTTGCCGATTGGACTGGCTTTGCCTCCTGTGTAGGTGGAATTACCCTCTCCGAAATCCTTCCTTCACCTGATTGTCATTCGCATGCGTGCCGAAGAAACTGTAGCCGAAAGTTCAGTCTGCGTTGCAGTGCTCCGTGGCTTTGGAAGAAGCCCAAGTTCCGCGGAGATTAAGAAGCGTGTCGAGTTCTCCCATCGGCGGTGGTGCCACATGGCGAACCATCTCGGCAACGAATCCGGCGCGAGCGCTGTTGCGAAGGGTCACGCCATTTTTCCTGCTCTGGACAAGAATCAACGTCTTAGCGAACGTGTTTTTCTGAACCTACCGGTTCGCCTCTCTGGCGTCGGAAAACAAGGCGCTGATTTCCTGGAGGAAGGCCAAACTGTAGACATTAGCCGCCAAGGCGCCGCGGTCATGGTGGGAGGAGAGCTTTCCATTGGCCAGGCTGTAAAGATCCAGCGAGTTGGAGTTGGCAAAGAGGCGATGGCCCGTGTCGTAGGCCGCATTCCAGGCGGTTCGGGGGGGAATCTGTTCGGGCTGGTTTTGCTCGATCCCGAAGTAAATCTGTGGGACATTTCCTTTCCCTCACTGGCTGATGCGGAGACGGCGGTGCTCCGGGCCTTGCTCCGATGTATCGCTTGCGGGCAGCTGGCGGTGTCCTACCTCAGCGAATTTGAAACTGATCTTTTCCTCCACCATCACTGTATCTCCCGCATTTGCCTGGATTGTGGCGGCTGGACTACCTGGACCCGGCCGTACCACCAAACTTCCCCAAAGGCCGAGACTCCCGATGAACAACACGGTCTTCACCCGGCGTCACGCCACCTCTTAGCCCCTGGAACGCAGAATCAACGTTCCCACGAGCGTGTTCAAGTGGAAGCGGTTGGGTGTATTCGGCACCCCACTCTTGGAAACGAGGTTGTACTCGTTAGGAATTTGGCGCGTGGGGGACTCAGCTTCTTTAGCGCCAGCAATTATCCCGAAGGATCGCAGGTGGAAATGGCAGTACCCTACACTTCCAGAGCCCCGAATATCTACACGCCTGCCAGGATCGTCAGTTCGCGCAAGGGCGCTGGCAAGGGTTTGATAGAATACGGAGCTGCTTACCTTTTGTAGTTACCCCAGCCACGCATCGTCGGTGCTCGAACTCTGCTTGCTTGCTCGCTCTCACTTGAGAGGCTTCCGCCGAGCGCTGCTTGGAGGCCAATCGATCGGCCTCCGTTTTCAAGAATTCTTATTCTGCGACGAGGTTACGGATACCTTGAATCAGGGAGCTCAACGTTCGTGGAGAATCGAAGACCAGCTCCAACTGCTGGTGGAAAGCGTGAAGGACTACGCGATTTTCATGCTCGATCCCGAAGGGAATGTCGCGACATGGAATCAGGGAGCTGAACTCATAAAGGGGTACAAGGCCGACGAAGTCCGTGGCCGCCATTTCTCGATTTTTTACACTCCCGAGGAAATGGAAGAGGGAAAGCCCGCGCAGGAGTTGCGAATCGCCGCGACCGAAGGCCGGTTCGAAGCTGAAGGCTGGCGTGTGCGGAAGGACGGAACGCGTTTTTGGGCCAACGTGATCATTACTGCGATTAGGAATGAGCAGGGACGGCTCTGCGGCTATGGAAAAGTCACGCGCGATTTGACGGAGCGCAAATGGGCCATGGGTTCCACGTTCGAGAAGTAATTTCGTGTCAACCCTTACCCGATTATGCTCAGCACGCTGGAAGATGGGCGCTACCTTGAAGTGAACGAATCGTTTTGCAAGCTGACGAGATACAGCGCCAAAGAACTAATCGGTCAAAGGTCGAACGATCTGGGGATTTGGGTGGAACCGGACATGCGTACGCGCGTCGTCTCGGAATTATCCGCCGGGCATCCAGTCCGGGAATTGGAAACCACGTTGCGGACCAAGTCGGGCCAGATGCGGACAGTCCAGCTCTCTGCCGACTTGATCGAGTTCGCCGGCAATCGTTGCCTGTTCGCAACCCTCATGGACATTACCGAGAGCCGCAGACTGGAAGCGGCCGTCGAAGAATTGTCAACACCCGTTCTGCAAGCTCAGGAAGGGCTGCTGGTTGTGCCGTTGATCGGCTTGGTGGACGCAAGGCGCGCGGCGCAATTGTGCACCCAACTGCTCAATGACATCCGCGCGCAACGTGCCAAGGCTGTCGTGATTGACTTAACGGGGGTGCCGAAGATCGACCCGGAAACCGCCGATGGTTTGTTGCGCACGGTCGAAGCGGTCCGGCTCCTTGGGGCATTCGTCATCCTTGCCGGCATTTCGCTGGGCATCGCGGATACATTGGTCGGAATTGGCGCCGAGTTACTCACCATCAAAACTACCGCCGATTTGCAAAGTGGCCTGGAAGAAGCCAAAGCACTGATGGACCAGGCGAACAACTGAGGAACTGGGTGTGAGGAACTGGGTGGAGTCACCCCAGCGAAGCTCGTTTCCGGATAAGGCACAGCCCATTGCGGCAGGCACTCTATCCGCCACTCGCGGGCCGGTGTGATATCCTGTAAGGTGTCGGCTCCCGGCGGGCTGCCTTAGAAACCATCCTTTCACCGCAGCGCCTCGTCCTTATGATTGAGCCACACTCCCGGAGACAGGGAGTTCGTCGAAGCGAAGTGCCGGAGGTTCGGACAAGAATGTCTACGCTCGCGGAAGTTCCACCAGTAAAAAACAAGCGCGAAGTGCTGGATCAGGCGGTCATCCGCTTCGCGGGAGATTCCGGTGACGGCATGCAGATCACCGGCAGCCAGTTCACCAATACCGCCGCGCTCTACGGCAATGATATTGCCACGTTTCCGGATTACCCGGCCGAAATTCGCGCCCCTGCCGGCACGATTCCCGGTGTGAGCGGTTTTCAGTTGCACTTCTCCTCCAATGAGGTCTACACCCCCGGCGATGCTATCGACGTGCTGATCGCCATGAATCCGGCGGCGCTAAAAGTGAATGTTGCCGACCTCAAAGCCAACGGAATCCTGATCGTCAACAGTGACAGTTTCAAAGAGGGCGACCTGCGCAAGGCGCAGATGACCTCGAATCCGCTGGAGGATCATTCCCTCGATAAGTTCCGGCTGTTTTCGGTGGAACTCGAACGGCTGACGCGGCGTTCGCTTGAGCATCTGGGACTCGATGCCAAGTCCATGGACCGCTGCAAGAACTTCTTCGCGCTGGGCATGTGCTACTGGCTTTATAACCGTTCGATGGACCCGACGGTCCGGTGGATTGAAGACAAGTTCAAGAACAAGCCGCTGCTCGTGGAAGCGAACAAGCTCGCTTTGAAGGGCGGCTATTCCTACTGCGAAGCGACGGAAGCGTTTCAAATCAGTTATGAAATCCCGCCGGCGCAGCTCACTCCCGGGCTTTACCGAAGCATGAGCGGCAATCAGGCGCTCGCGCTGGGTTTTGTTACCGCATCTCAGAAATCGGGGCTGAGGCTTTTTCAAGGCAGTTACCCGATTACCCCAGCTTCCGACATTCTGCACGAGCTCTCTCAGTACAAAGACTTTGGCGTGATGACCTTTCAGGCGGAAGACGAAATTGCCGCCATCACGTCGGCGATCGGAGCGGCATACGCCGGGGCGCTGGCCATCACCACAACGTCCGGCCCAGGTATGGCCCTGAAGACAGAAGCGTTAGGTCTTGCGGTCGCGGTCGAGATCCCGCTGGTCATTTGCGACATCCAGCGCGGCGGCCCCTCAACCGGCCTTCCGACCAAAACTGAGCAAGCGGACCTGTTGCAGGCGCTCTTCGGCCGCAACTCCGAGGCGCCCATTCCGGTGCTGGCTGCAGCAACACCAGCAGACTGCTTCTGGGTGGCCATTGAAGCCTGCCGCATCGCTGTCAAGTACATGGTGCCGGTAATTATTCTCTCGGACGGTTACCTTGCAAACGGTGCCGAGCCGTGGCGAATACCCGAGCTGAAAGATATCCCGGACTTCCCGGTGAAATTTGCGTCCGACCCAGTCAGCTTCCTGCCATACAAACGCGATCCGCACACTCTGGCGCGCCCGTGGGCTGTGCCGGGTACTCCCGGCCTCGAACATCGCATCGGCGGCCTTGAGAAACAGGACCCCACGGGAAATATCAATTACGAGCCGTTGAACCACGAGAATATGGTTCGTGTCCGCGCCGCCAAAGTCGCCGCGGTCGCGCAGGACATTCCCAATGTGCTTCCTGCGGGGGATCCGGAAGGCGACCTGTTGATCGTCGCGTGGGGTTCAACTTGCGGCTCGATTACGGCCGCCTTGAAAGCACAGCGCGCCAAGGGACGCAGGATCGGCCACCTCCATCTGCGGCATCTCAATCCGCTCCCCTCTAATCTGGGCGAAGTACTCAAACGCTATAAGAAGGTGCTTGTCCCGGAATTGAACATGGGCCAGCTCTTGTGGGTGTTGCGCGCCAAGTTTCTCGTAGATGCAGTCGGCCTCAACAAGATCCAAGGCCGGCCCTTCAAGCAGGCCGAATTGGACCAAAAAATCGAAGAGATGTTGGGACTCTAGGAGATTCGATCATGGGAACAGCGACTCTGCCGCCGCCTCTTACCAAGAAAGACTTTCAAACCGACCAGGAAGTACGCTGGTGCCCCGGCTGCGGAGACTACGCGATTCTCTCCGCGGTGCAGTCCGTCTTTCCGGAGCTAGGCATCAAGCGCGAAAACTTCGTGGTCGTTTCCGGCATCGGCTGCTCCAGCCGCTTTCCCTATTACATGAACACCTTTGGCTTCCACACCATCCACGGCCGCGCCCCGGCCGTAGCCACCGGCATTAAGGCCATTCGCCCGGACTTGGAAGTTTGGGTAGCCACCGGCGACGGCGACGCACTATCCATCGGCGGGAATCATACGATTCACATGCTGCGGCGCAATGTCGGCATCAAGGTCCTGCTTTTCAACAATAAAATCTACGGTTTGACCAAGGGCCAGTATTCGCCGACTTCGGAGTACAACAAGAAGACGAAATCAACACCGTTCGGGTCATTAGACCGCCCCTTCAATCCGATCTCACTGGCAATTGGTTCGGAGGCGACTTTCGTGGCTCGCTCCGTCGACGTCTTCCAGGGGCACCTGAAGGAAACATTGAAGCATGCCGCAGCTCACCGGGGTTCCGCTTTTGTGGAGATTCTTCAAAACTGCAATATTTTCAACGATGGCGCGTGGTTCTCCCTCACTGAACGCGACGCACGCAGCGAGCACGTGATCCAGCTTGAGCACGGTAAGCCGCTCGTATTCGGCAAGAATCGCGATAAGGGCATCCGCCGGAAACCGGACGGCGACATCGAAGTCGTCCAATTCGGCAACGGCATTACGGAGAGCGATCTCGTCGTCCACGACGCGCACCACCCGCGTCCTTCTTACGCCTTCCTGCTTTCGCATATGGAGCACCGGCCCGGCTTCCCGACGCCCATTGGCGTTTTCCGTGCCTGGGATGATCTCCCGCGCTACGAAGACGTGATGAACCAGCAAATCAAGGACGTCATCGCCAAACGGGGCCCCGGCGACCTCGGCAAGCTTCTGCGCGCTGGGGACACGTGGGAAGTAAAGTGACCAGCGCTCCTTCGAAAACTTAGAACTCGACAGCAATGATCCCAAAGCGTCGCGCCCACCTCAGTCGCGGCGCTTCATTGTTTTGTAGTTATCCATACGGCGCCTGGGCTGTAAGTCGCCCTCCAACGCGTACACTCAGCCCGTCTCTCTTTCTACAAGCCCTTTGCTTTCAACCGAGTAAGTACTCCCGAGTACGACATCGTGCGACATCCTCTGTTCCGGAGCTGCTTGGCGTTCCTTGTCGCTTGAAGACCTCCTGGACACCTCGTAGTGTGAACTCAGCGGCGGCTTTCCTTTTTGCTTTGGAAACCGCAGCGAGAAGTGGAAGGAGAAGCACCCATGTTTTACGCGCGCCTGCACGTCACCTTTGTGGGAGTCATCGCGACGCTGGTGGACTCGGTCGTGGTGGCGGAATTTGCCGGCTACTGCCTTCACCGGCTTCTGCACAGTGACAAATTCCCGGCCCTCAGCCGCGGCCACCTGATCCATCATTTCCTGGTCTACGGGCCCACTCAGCCCATGCGCGCCGGCGAGTACCACGACGCGACCGATCATCGCTTCTCCCTCGGCAATGTGGGGATCGAATGGCTCGCGCCGTCTGCGATTATTCTGCTGTTTTGCTGGGCAGCGATGGGGTTACTTAGTGTACTACCCGTGTACCAAGCACTCTCGCTGTGTACTTTGCTCGGCTGGCCCATCCTCATGTTCAGCTACCTGCACGACAGGATGCACACCGAGAACTTCTGGATGACGCGCGTTCCTCTGTTTAGGTCGTGGTTCCTGAAAGCCAGAAGGCTGCACGACATCCATCACCGGAGCGTCAACAGCAAAGGCTTCATGGACACGAACTTCGGCATCGGGTTCTACATTTTTGACCGCTGCTTCCGGACCTGGCCAAGCGGCACCGCGCGTTCAACTGGCAAGGCTATCAGTCGGCCATCGAGCGCTATGGATTGGACGAATCGGAGCTCGTGTCATTGCGCGGCTGCAGCAAGGCACTGTTTCACAAGGAAATTGGAAGCAGGACAGTTTCGCAAAACACAAATCGCCAGATGTTCAATCAGATGAACACGCTACGCCAAGGCATGCCTCGCCAGAATGTTCACTAACGGGCGCCATTCTTTCAGTCATCCAGGCCCTCCTTAAGAATTCAATTGTGAAACCTCCAGGGATTTGCTACATCCAATAAAGGCTAGCCTTCGAACGCTCCATGGAAGACCTTTCAAAAATCGGCTCTTTTGCACTGTTGGGCGATGCGGACCCCGTCCCCCAGAGCTTGTTCCTTTCCCATCCGGATCAGGCCAATACCCTTGCTCTCCTTTATGAAGTCAGCCGCGAAGTCACCTCCATCCTCGACCGCGAAGAACTTCTCCGCCGCGTCGCGGAGCGCATCAAGAAAATCGTGAGGTACGACATCTTCAGCGTCATGCTCTGGAACGAACAGAGCGAGCATCTGGAAAGCGTTTTCACCATGCGCTGCGGTGATTCCCTTCCTGCGCGTATGCGCGTGCCTCTCCACAAAGGACTCACCGGAACGGCCGCAGGCGAGCGGCGCGTCCTGCGGATCAATGACGTCACGGAAGATCCGCGTTACCTCCACTGTGATAGCGGCGTTGTGGCGCGCTCGGAACTCGTGGTGCCTCTCTTGTTGTGCGACCGGCTCATTGGAGTCCTCGATCTCGAAAGCTCGGAGCCTCACGCCTTCACCCTGGAGCACGAGCGCATGCTGTCAACGCTAGGCTCTTACGTGGCAATCGCGCTGGAAAACGCCCGGCTCTACCAGGAGGCCCGGGAAAGCGAGCGCCGGCTCCGCAGCGAATTGGACACCGCGAGGGAGATCCAGCGGCAGCTCCTGCCCACCGGTGCGCGCGAAGTCCCTGGCCTCGATTTGGCGGCCGGGTATGTGCCCGCCCGGGAGTTGGGCGGAGACTTTTACGACTTCCTGCCTTACGGTGAGGGCCGCTTGGCTCTGGCTCTGGGCGATGTTTCAGGCAAAGGTACCGCCGCCGCCTTGTACGGCTCCCTGGCCATCGGCACCGTTCGCGAAATCGTTGTCGACCGCGCTTGTGAACCGGCATGCATGCTGGCTCTTCTGAATCAACGGCTCCACGCCGCGCGGCTGGATTCGCGGTTTATTGCCATGCTGTTCGCGATTTACGACGCATCCACGCGGCGGCTTACACTGTCGAACGCCGGTGGACCGTATCCGCTCCTCGTCCGCGATGGCCATGTGATTTCCATTCGCTTGGAAGGTGTGCCGCTCGGCCTGCTCCCCGGCACCCAATATGATGAATCCACGATCGATCTGCAGCCCGGCGACGTGATCCTCTTTGCTTCCGACGGCATCCTCGAATCAGCAAACGCCACGGATGAAGAGTTCGGCTTGCAGCGCTTGTCTGCTCTTCTCAGCGCGATTTCTCCGGAAGATTCCGCCCGCGCGATTGCGGATCGTATTCTCGAAGAAACCGACAACCACAGCGGCGTTGATTCCACGCCGCACGACGATCGCACTCTGGTCGTCCTTCGCGTAACCGACGAAACCGCTTCGGACTTCTCGAAACTGCCGATCATCTATTGATGCAAGCAAGAAATCTTGATGGAAGCAAAAAGAAACGCTGCGGAGGCCTTCCGCAGCGTAGGAAACCCAATCTGTTGAGTTAATTGCCAGTATTGATGGCCACGGCGTGCCCGGCATTGGCAAAATAATTCTGCTCGCGGAGCTTGCGGTAGATTCGCCCTGCAACAACGGCGGCTGTAGGGCCCTTCACTCTGCGCGTGTTACCGCGCAGCAGGACGGCGAGCGCGATTTTCGGGTGTGCGTCGTCGGCGTAAGTAAGGAACCAGCCGATTTTCGAAGGCGTCGTGTGATCGTCACAAGTGCCCGTTTTGCCCAGCGGCATCTCGTCCCCGCCCCGGTCAAAACTGGATTTGCCCGTGCCATAAAGGACTGCGGCCAGCAAGCCTTCGCGGATCTCCGGCAGAATCGGCCCGATGTTCAATTCGCGCTTCACGCGCGGGGTGAAATTCTCAACTTCTTCCTGGCTATGCGGATACTGCAAATAATAAAGAGTTCCGCCATTCGCGAACGCCGCGGAGAGCGCCGCGAGTTGCAGTGGGGTAACCTGAATTCCTTCGCCAAAGCTGGACATTCGCGCGACTCCGCCGTAAGCGGGCGGCGTGGTCGGAAACGACCCCGGATGCTCGTCAGGCAGGTTGTATCCGGCAAGTTCTCCCAGGCCGAGCAGGCGGCCGTATTTGGAAACCGTCTCAAATCCCATGCGCGACCCGAGTTGTTCGAAAAACACGTTGTTCGAGTGGGCCATCGCTTCCGTCAAGTTCATGTACTTGCGGCGCCCCACCTTCAGCATCGTGTCGCGGGTGATGACATTTTCCTCCAGGGCGGCGAGCGCAATGGTGGGCTTGATGGTCGAGCAAGGAATGTAGCCGTCGCCGAAAGCAATCTTTTGATTCACGACCGTCAGAATGCGGCCGGTGTTCGGATCAACGGCCACCACCGCTCCGTTGTAACGGCCAAGCGCGGAAACCGCGGCTTCGCGAACGATGGGGTCATCATAGGCGCCGTCGTCCGTGCTGGTGGAATCCGCGAACGTAGGGACGCCCCGATAACGCGCCACGTACTTGTGCGTGCGCCTCACGGCTGACCCCGCACCGGGCGCTGCTGGCAAGGGCATCGCAGTGAATGCCGCCATTAATATCGAAATAGTTGCTTTTCCGAACTGCTTCACCGTTCCCGCCTCTTCCGAATGACCGCGAACCGGTCAACTCGCCCCGTTCTGCCCCACGCTAAAATCACTGGGGTCAGAGTTTTACCTGACGCGGTCCATAGCGTCAACAAGCATTCACAAAAATGTTCGTTGCTGCTACCGGCTCGCTACTGCCGGTCGACACGCCGTTGAGACTCATTGCATCCCGCCCGCCATTCAAGGGCATCATTGATTTGATGCGACTTAACTTCGGCGCGACCAATAGTCTCAGCATCCAAGAGAAACACTTTCTCTCAGATTGAGACATATTTTAGAGTTTTGTGCCCTGCTCGCACAATAGTCTGCTAGCGCTAGTACGAGCTATGTGCTTTATTTTGAATAGCTGACCGTCGGGGCAGGAACCTGAACCTTCGTCCGGCCAGTATGGCTCTTCCACGCGGAAGCAGTTCTCCCAGTGGCCTCAAAAAAGCCGGCCTTCCACCTGTCGGCAGAAGGTCCGGCCTCAAATTATCGTACGTTTTCGTTTAGCGCGTCGGACGGGCTTTGGAAGCCTCTGCACCGGCAGTCGCCGCCGAAGTCTTCATCGGCGGTTTCTCCGGTGTTGCAGTCGCGGCGTGTCCATTCGGTCCAGGTGCAGCCGCGCTCGAATTGCCTGGCACCGGGATTTCGAGCTTCTTGCGCAGCGCGTTTTCCAGCTTGTCACGAATGTCCTTGTTTTCTTTCAGGAAGACGCGCGCATTTTCGCGGCCCTGGCCCATGCGTTCGCCGCCGAAGCTGATCCACGTGCCGCTCTTCTCGAGCACGCCCTTATCCACACCCAAGTCGATCAGGTCGCCCTCGCGCGAAATCCCTTCGCCGTAGACGATGTCGAATTCGGCTTCGCGGAACGGCGCGGCCACTTTATTCTTCACCACTTTTGCGCGGGTCCGCGAACCGACCACCTTGTCGCCTTCCTTAATGGCCTGAATGCGCCGGATGTCCACACGCATCGAGGCGTAAAACTTCAGCGCGCGGCCACCCGTAGTCGTCTCCGGGTTGCCGAACATCACACCAATTTTCTCGCGAATCTGGTTGATAAAAATCAAGCACGTGCGCGACTTCGAGACAATGCCGGTCAGCTTGCGCAGCGCCTGCGACATCAACCGCGCTTGCAAACCCATTTGCGGATCGCCCATGTCGCCTTCGAGTTCGGCCTTGGGAACCAGCGCCGCCACGGAGTCCACGACAACAATATCCACGCCGCCCGAGCGAATGAGCGTTTCCGCGATCTCCAGCGCCTGCTCGCCGTTATCCGGCTGCGACACCAGCAGGTTGTCCACGTCCACGCCCAGCTTCCGCGCATAGACCGGATCGAGCGCATGCTCTGCGTCAATGAACGCCGCCTGCCCGCCCAGTTTCTGCGCCTCGGCGATAACGTGCAGCGTCATGGTGGTCTTGCCGCCGGATTCCGGGCCGTAAATCTCGATCACGCGCCCACGCGGGAAACCGCCCACGCCTAGCGCCGCGTCAATCGAGAGACATCCGCTGGGAATTACACTGACGGGCACCAGAACATCCCGGCTGCCCAGGCGCATGATCGCGCCCTTACCGTGGTCTTTTTCAATCTGCGATATCGCCGCTGCCAGCAATCTTTCTCTGTCGTCTGCCATTTCACACCTCGGTGGAGGAAAGTAGGAAACTTGGCCTGCGGGGCCGATGACTTGGGTTCTACGCCGGGAAAGCGCATCGCCTTTGTCCCTGGATATAACGAAGTGTGGAGCTTACCACTCGATTCATCTTTTCGCCATCCCTTTTAAAAGCAGCCCCGAACCGCCTTAAATGCCATGTCACCGTTGACAACCGTGCTCCGCGTCGTGGTCCCTGAGCCGCGCCTGCGCCGTCTGCTCGCGCTCATCCAACGCCATCCGTTCCCGGTGGGTCAGTTGCCTCAATCGCGAGAGGTTCCGGCCTCGCGTACGAGCCTCGGAGAACTCCTCTTCGAGTCTCTCACGTTCCAGACAGCTTAGAACACTGCTCGAAAAACCGCGCATGGTGCACCTGTTGAAAACTGCGAGGAGCAAAATAACACTAAGGCGAACAAAAAGCAAATACTATTTTCGCCTTATGTTCGCCTTTACACCCAAAGCCGAGAGCTATCTAGAGACGACTCCCAATTCCACTCTTGCTTCTGTGCAACTGCCGACCCAGCCACAAGACTCCGTTCTAGCAACCTAATAATGTGCTCTCTCATAGAAGCATAAAGCCGAGCCGATGCGCGGGAGCAAGATGCCGAACAAAAACATCGCTGGCGGAACAATTAGGCCAACCCAGTAATCTCCCTGGATTGTGCATCTGCCACCCATCGCACACCTCAACGAGCTTGGAAAAAGAGGCGCGCTAAACAAGACCACGAGACAGAGCCAGATCCGAATGAAAATGCGAACTGCCTTCCACACTTCCCAATACGCTTCAACCAGAGTGCCTCACCCATCAGCTATCATTTGCCCGAACAGGACCGGACCAAAACTGTTACGCCAGTAACGTCGTTTGTGCAAACGGAACTCGTTACCCGCGATGCGACCGAGGATTGGCTTCTTACCTTTGTAGCCGGAGAACGAGAACAAAGTTCGCTCATCAAGGTCAATCTGTCCCGCCAGTCTTGCGATACTAGTCGTAGGCGGATAATCACTGTGCAGCACGATATCTAATTTCTTCGCCATGGCCTCAATACAATCCCGAGGTCGGACCAGCCTTCAAGAATAACTATAGAAGCCGCGGCCGGATTTGCGGCCCAGCCAGCCAGCAGCAACATATTTCTTCAGCAAAGGGCAAGCTCGATACTTCGGGTCGCCCAGTCCTTCCTGGAGCACGTCCATAATGTCCACACAAACATCCAGCCCAATAAAATCCGCCAGCTGCAGCGGCCCCATCGGATGATTCATTCCCATCTTCATCACCGAGTCGACGGCTTCCGCCGTAGCCACGCCTTCCATGACGCAGTAAGCCGCCTCGTTGATCAGCGGCATCAGCACGCGATTCGAAACAAAACCCGGCGCATCGTTCACGGCGACCGGCTTCTTCTCCAGCTTCTCCGCCAGCTTCATGGTGGTCTCAAACGTGGCGTCGCTCGTCTGCAGCGCGCGAATCACTTCCACCAGCGCCATGACCGGCACCGGGTTCATGAAGTGCATCCCCACAAATCGGTCCGGCCGTTTCGTCAGCGCCGCCAGCGCGGTCATCGAAATCGACGAAGTGTTGCTGGCAATAATAACCTCCGGCCGTAAAATTCCGTCGACCTCCCCGAGCACCACCCGCTTGATCTCCAGTTTCTCTGGCACAGCCTCAACAACAAAATCAGCTGCCGCAATCGCAGTCATTTCCGTCACAGGCTGCAGCCGACCAAGCACGCTTCCCTTTTCCGCCTCCGCAATCTTCCCCTTCTTAATTTCTCGGTCCAGATTCTTCGCGATCGTCTCCATGCCACGGTCCAGAAATCGCTGCTCCACGTCTCGCAGAATCACCTTGTAGCCGGCCCGCGCAAACACGTGCGCAATGCCATTCCCCATCGTCCCCGCGCCCATCACGGCGATAGTCTTGATATCGGCAAGGTTCAAGAAGCCTCCAGAGAAAATGCCAGCGGCAACAGAATCACAGGCCAACTAGGAACGTCAAGACGCAGCGGACTTTTCGTGCTCTTTGGAATTATTTTTCGCGGGAGCCGCCAAGGCCAGCCATGCGGCAATCGTCGCGAACTTTTCGTCTTGGGACCAGGGTGAGCCAAGAGGTCGGCCAAGTTCCGTAACTCGGCGCATCAAGCCGTTGCCGTTGAGACGCAGAACCTGCTCGGCACGGTCCAGAAGTTCTTTCTCTTTGATCCGGAAATCCCGGAGACCACAGCGATTGCTTGCATGGAGAAGGGCTTCGCGGAAAAGTTCACCGTCCGCTGTATGAATCAACGCATGCGACGCGAGGATCTTTTCCAACGCGGGAAGCGGTCGGCCAGAAGCAAGCAGCAACCCGCATCGCGTGAGTTTCACTCCTTGTTCTTGCGTTTTAGATTCAAGCTCCCGGATCGCGCGGTAAGCTAGCCGCGTCGCCTCATCGCGGATCCGTTGAATGAACTCTCGCCCCTGCCCCGCCAGCATTTTCTCCGCTGTGTGATAAGGCTGCCGGAATTCGTAGCTGAACGTTTCAACGAGGTGGACGCGCTGCCGCACCAGCACGACGGGCTCGCCTTTTTCGAGCGACACCGCTACAACCGCGGCCCACCCGGAGTGCACGCGAAACCCCACCACCGCTTGTCTCGATTGAGCCAATGCGAAGACCTATTCCGGCGGCGCGCCCTCTACAACTTCCCGCACGATCTCCCGCGCTCGCTTTTCATTAGCTGCGGAAACAAAAATTTGCGTCTGCCCACCAGGATTTTCCAAATGGATCGGAATTTCGTTTTCCTGCATCGCGGCGGTCAGAAATTGCGCGATGCGGTCGTCATTCCCGTTCCAGATTTCCGCCGCTGGATGGGTTTCGGTAGCCACCACGAGAGGCGGTTCCCCTATGGCTGCGTCGTCCCGCATAGGAATTTCTAAATCCGCTGGCTCTTCCTCCAACAACTTTTCAAGCAATTCTTTCGCAGCGGCCAGATCCGTGGAAAGCACCGCCACCTCAAATCCGAACCGCGGCTTCCAATCAATTGGCAGCGGCCAAGCGTCTTGTCAAAAAATGGAATTCCCACGGCTTCCAATTCTTCAAGCAGCGCCGCATGCACTGCGGGATTCTCTCCTGCCCATAGCAACACCAACGAACCTTGCGGCAACGGCTTCGATGACATGATTTCCTCCCGCGCGCCTCATACCTCAGCGCAACCGCGTCCTGAGTCTAATACTTCCCCGGATTCACCGGCATCCGGGTAGGACAGGCACTCTGGCCCGTCCCCGTCAGGCCGGGCGCATAGCCATCCCATTCATTCAGGCGGCGCCCCTTCCACCACTTCCCGCACAATTTCCCGCGCTCGTGCCTCATCTCGATGATCTCTCCGGAATAAGACTCGACGCCGGACCAAACCTGCTGCGTCGCCTCTTCCGGACTCCAACCTGATGGATCCCAGCCCCTGCGGATTTTTTCCGATTCCAAATCCGCATGCTGTTCCTTTACATCAGGAACATCCTCCTTTTCAGTTGCCTCGCTCCCGCTCAATAGCCTCGTAACATAACCCTTCGCCAAAGGCTTCCAGGGAAATACGCGTTCATGGCTCCAAGTATAGTTTTCACTAAAGGGCAAAAGCCGCGCCGGGTCCTCGTTTCCTTCCTCAGTTCCATATGCATCTTTTACCGCCGTCTCGGCCTTCTCGAATTGCGAAAACGGGATCCCGATTTCAAACCCGCTCTTGGTGTTTAGATTGAAGAGATGATCTTCGCGCCGAAGTGTCCTGTGCGGAATACCCTCCTCGTTGAGCAACTCGCAGAGCTCTGCATGAATTCGCGGGTCGTCTCCCCGCCAGAAAGAACAGAATGGGTCTTCTGCATCTTCGGCGTGCGAACTCGACTCACCGGTCGCGCCCCAACCTTGTGCCCCTGTGGGCAGTTCATGTACCAATTCCACGTCGCAATCCGCGCACCGCGTAAACCCCTGCCGGTACTCCGCTTTGCACTGCGGACAATACATAGCGCCGAGTCTACTACATCCCGAATTCCAAATCGCAACGACCCGGGTAGAAACCTCCCCGCTTTTCACATGGACCAATATTTATTCCGCTACCTTTTTCTTGACAAACTGCTCTTTTTCTGGTAGTTTATGTGTCAGTTATACGTGTAGTTAATCCTGTATCCTGGACCAAGCATCTACCCCCAGTTTTGAGCAAACAAGGCAGTTGCACAATTCTAGTGCAATCTAAACTCCTTTAGAATCAAAACTTCCAAAACTGTATCAAAACAAACGCTTTAACTCCATTTAGAATGAACACTTAATGAAGAAAGGCCGAGTGGGGAGGGGGGACCTGCGTCTTTTTGGCGCGCCATCCCGTATACCAGTTAGAATGAGCGCCAACATCTCATGTCCGACTCTCCAGCGGTCCAGTTCAATCGGTACCCCGGCAATGTCCGGTCCAACGCTGTTCTTCTCCACACTGATGGCCG
>WNEV01000230.1_pt1 | contig 28950 bp, 25 predicted proteins | sample 5399861 | NCBI WGS metagenome assembly WNEV01 (sample SAMN13153335, study PRJNA577476) | soil metagenome | isolation source: 40 cm grassland meadow soil 2 days after 3rd rain plot 2 | place: USA:California | collected 2015-11-11 | reverse complement strand
GCGAGCGGTGAAATGGCTTTGGGCGTGCGAGCCGAGCCGGTGCCTCCGGCGAGGCGAGCGGTGAAATGGCTTTGGGCGTGCGAGCCGAGCCGGTGCCTCCGGCGAGGCGAGCGGTGAAAACGTTTTTGGGGCGTGGCCAAGTGGCAAGGCGCGGGACTTTGGATCCCGTATTCGGAGGTTCGAATCCTCCCGCCCCAACCACCCTGAGGGCGAGGCGTCGATGTCCTACGACTTGAAGCTGTTCACCGGCAACGCAAACCGCCCGCTGGCGGAGGAGATCGCGCAATATCTTCGCGTGCCGGTCGCGGACGCGGAGGTCGCCCGCTTCTCCGACGGCGAGGTCTACGTGCAGGTCAACGAGAACGTCCGCGGCGCGGATGTCTTCGTCATCCAACCCACCTGCCCGCCCGTGAACGACACGCTGATGGAGCTGCTGATCATGATCGACGCGCTCAAGCGCGCGTCGGCCCATCGCATCACGGCCGTGCTGCCCTACTACGGCTACGCGCGCCAGGACCGCAAGGTGCAGCCGCGCGTGCCGATCTCGGCCAAGCTCGTCGCCGACCTGCTCGAGGCGGCCGGGGTGGATCGCGTGCTCGCGCTGGACCTGCACGCGGGCCAGATCCAGGGCTTCTTCAACATCCCGGTCGACCACCTGTTCGCGGGCCCGGTCGTGATGATCGACTATCTGAAGAAGAAGGACCTCCGCGACCCCGTCCTCGTCTCGCCCGACGCCGGCGGCGTGGAGCGTGCGCGCGCGATCGCCAAGCGGCTCAACGCGAGCCTGGCCATCATCGACAAGCGGCGCGACAAGCCGGGGGCGGCCGTGGCCATGAACCTCATCGGCGACGTCGACGGCCGCGACGCGGTGGTGATCGACGACATGATCGACACCGCCGGCACGCTGGTGCAGGCGGTCACCGCCATCCAGCGGGAGGGCGCGCGGCGCATCCTGGCGTGCGGCATCCACGCCGTGCTGTCGGGCCCGGCCATCGACCGCATCAAGGCCTCTCCCATCGAGGAGGTCGTCGTCACCAACTCGATCGCGCTCTCGGCCGAGAAGCGCGCGTCCGGTCGGGTGACCGTGCTGACGGTGGCGCCGCTGCTCGGCGAGGCCATTCGGCGGATCCACGACGAGGAATCCGTCTCGACCCTGTTCGTGTAGACACGAGCACCAAGGAGCCTGAGCGATGAACACCCCCGAAATCACCGTCAAGCGCCGTGAGGGCACGGGCAAGGGCGTCGCCCGCCGCCTGCGCCGCGCGGGCGCCGTGCCCGCCATCCTGTATGGCGGCGCCACGCCGCAGACCATCACCGTCAACCCGCGCGATGTGCTGCGCATCATCCACGGCCACGAGGGCACCACGCAGCTGCTCTCGCTGAAGGTCGAGGGCGATGGCGGCGCGCGGATGGCCATCATCCGCGACATGCAGTTCGATCCCGTGACCGAAAAGCTCGTGCACGTGGACATCCAGGAGGTCCGCGCCGACCGCGCCATCACCGTGCGGGTGGCCGTGCATCCCGTGGGCGAGGCCGTCGGCGTGCGGGACACGAAGGGCATCCTCAACCTCGTCATGCACGAGGTCGAGGTCTCCACGCTGCCGACCAACATCCCGGAGCGCATCGACGCCGACGTCTCGAACCTCGCCATCGGCGACGTCCTCACGGTGCGCGACCTGCGCCCGCCCGAGGGCGTGCGGATCGTCAACGACCCGGGCCAGGCGGTCGCGACCGTGTCGCCGCCGATGGCCGAGGAAGTCGCGCCCACGCCGGAGGTTGCCGCGGCCGTCACGCCGGCGGAGCCGGAGGTCCTCACCGAGCGCAAGCCCAAGGAAGAGGGCGCGCCGGCCGAGGCCGAAGGCAAGAAGGCCCCCGTGGCCGCCGCCGCGAAGAAGCCCGAGGCCCCGAAGAAGGCCGAGAAGGAAAAGTAAGCCGGAGGCGACGCGTTGGCCCATGTGGTGGTGGGGCTCGGGAACCCGGGACCGGAGTACCGGGACACCCGCCACAACATCGGCCAGCGCGTCGTCGAGCATCTCGCGCGGCAGCTCAAGAAGGCCTGGCATCCCGACGGCCGCGCGCTGGTGGCGCGCGGCTCGTGGCGTGGCGACACCCTCTACCTCGTCAAGCCCCAGTCGTTCATGAACGTGAGCGGACCGAGCGTGCGGCACGTGCTGCACGCGCTCGGGGCGGGCCCCGAGGACCTGGTGCTCGTCTACGACGACATCGACATGGCGCTCGGCAAGGTCCGCACGCGCCTGCGGGGCAGCGCGGGCGGCCACAACGGCGTGCAGTCGGTGATCGACGCGCTCGGCACCGAGGCGATCCGCCGCGTGAAGATCGGCATCGGCCGGCCGCCGCAGAAGTCGCAGGTGCCGGACCACGTGCTCACGACCTTCGAGCCGGAGGAGGACGCGACCGTCGCCACCGCGGTGGCGACCGCCGCCGAGCGCGTGCTCGGCCTCCTGCGTTAGAGCGTCGTCGCGAACGCGATGTGGCGCTGCGCCCGGCGCGTGCGGGCCACGGGAGCGCCGTATAGCAGCGAGCCTCGCGCTGTTCGAGCGCCGGCTTCGCCGGCGCAATCCGATCCTGGGGGGAGGCATCGGAGGGGGCCGTCCAGGCCCCCTCCGAGATCATTAGAGCAGCTCCTCCAGCAGCCGCCGCCCCTCGTCCCACGCGCCGAAGCCGGAGTCCGTGTTGATGTGTCCGGCGCCCTTCAAGGCGACCAGGCGGCTCCCCCAGGCGCGCGCGAAGGCCTCGGCGCGCGCCGGCGTCACGTACGGATCGTCGGTGCTCGCCACCACGACGCTCGGAAACGGCAGCCGGACGAGCGGCACCGGCGTGAAGCTCTGGACTGCGTCCAGCACGCTCGCGATCATCTCGACGTCGGCGGGCGCCACGAGCAGCGCGGCCCTGATCCCGCCGCCGCCGGCGGCGGCCACGCGGTGCGCGACCAGCGCGCAGCCCAGGCTGTGGGCGACGAGCACCGGCGGCGCCGCGCACGCGGCGATCTCGCGCTCCAGCGTCGCGAGCCACTCCGCGCGCTCGGGCAACAGCCAGTCACGCTGCAGCACGCGACGAAAGCGTCCGTCCTCCGCCTCCCACAGGCTCTGCCAGTGCCCGGGACCGGAGTCCCCGTAGCCGGGCAGCACGAGCACGGGGGGCCCCGAGGCGCTCATGCGGCCGACGTCGACGCTGCACGCCGCCGCGCCCAGAGGACGACGACGGGTCCCCAGATCGGCAGGAGGATGAAGAACTGTGCCATCAGGCCGCCGTTAGCGACGCCGGTGGCGCCTGCCACGCTCGCGCTGATGGCAGTCACGCGCCAGAGCGCGCCGACGACGAAGAAGTAGAGGAGCTCGAAGATCCAGACGCCGACGAGAAGCCCGGCCGCCCAGGGCCGGCGCCGCACGAGCTGCACGCCGCCGACGAGGAGCGCGAGGTAGCCGGCGATGCAAACGGCCGACATCGTGTAGAACGCGACATAGAAGTGTCGCATCTCGTGGTCGCGGACGATCTCCGCGAATCCGCCTCCGAGGCCGACGGCGAGACTCTGCGCGTTGTAGAGCAGTCCGAGCACGGCGCACAGGATGGTGACGGTGGCCGTCGCGAGGAGGGCCGTCCGCGCGCTCATCGGAAGAAGAGCAGCGTCACGATCACGAACAACGGAACCAGGATCGCGCCGCTGTAGAGCATGTAGCCGAAGAACGACGGCATCGCCACCTTCGCCTCCTCGGCGATCGACTTCACCATGAAATTGGGCGCGTTGCCGATGTAGGAGTTCGCGCCCATCGCGACGGAGCCGACGCTGATGGCCGCCAGCACGGCGTGCGTGACGCCGGCCACCTCGTCCGTCAGGTGCAGCCCCTGCGCGAGGGCGAGGAACGTCAGGTAGGTCGGCGCGTTGTCGAGGAACGAGGACAGCGTCCCCGCCGCCCAGAAGAACTGCCACGGCTCGCGCACGCCGAGCTCGCCGCCGCGCACGCGTAGCAGCTCGAGCGCCGGGATCATCGTGAGAAAGATGCCGAAGAAGAGCACGGCGACCTCCGTCATGGGATACGCGGTGACGCCGTTGGCCCGACGGACCGAGGCCGGCGTCCGCCAGAGCGATACCCCCGCCACGGCCACGATCGCGATCTCCCGCCACGGCGCGTGCAGGAACGCCACCGCCAGCACGACCAGCGCCAGCCCGAGCGCGTTGAGCCCGCCGCGCACGCGCAGCGGCTCGATCTCGGCACGGTCGCGCCGCAGCGCGGCCAGCGGCTCGTGGACGTACCGGCGCGTGTCCCAGAGGAAGTAGAGGAGGAGCAGGACGGCCACCATGAACAGCCACTGCGGCCAGAGCCGAAACGTCCACGCGAACGGCACGCCCGACAGGTAGCCGAGGAAGAGCGGCGGATCGCCGAGCGGCGTCAGCATGCCGCCCACGTTGCTGACCAGGAAGATGAAGAAGATCACGGTGTGCTTGACGTGGCGGCGCTCGCGGTTGGTCTGGAGCAGCGGCCGGATCAGGAGCATCGAGGCGCCCGTGGTGCCGATGAACGACGCGAGCAGGGTCCCGACGGCGAGGAACACGGAGTTGGTGAGGGGGGTCGCCTCGAGGTCGCCCGTGAGGCGGATGCCGCCCGACATCACGTAGAGGCCCGCCAACAAGACCATGAACGAGACGTAGTCCTCGGCCATCCCGAGGAGGGCGGCCGGGCGGCGGGCCAGATAGAGGGCGAGCACGGGCAGCCCGAGCGCCGCGGCCACGGCGAGCTTGTTGCGGTTCGATTCCCACCAGTGCGGGACCCAGAGCGGGCACAGGGCGATGGCCAGTAGCATCAAGACGAACGGGCCGACCGTGTAGACTGGGGGTGCGAGGCTCGCCGTCACGGTGTAACCCTAACCTCCGATTGCTGGGGGTAGGGCCACATGGTATATAGTTAACATTTATCCACCACACCTCTGACTCCGCGGAGGGGGGAGCCGAGTGACCAAGGTCATCGTCGAGCCCGATGAGTCCTTCGAAAGCGCGCTGAAGCGCTTCAAGAAACAGTGCGAGAAGGCCGGGCTCCTGTCGGAGTTCAAGAAGCGCCAACATTACGAGAAGCCCAGCGTTCGGCGCAAGCGGAAGGCTCTCGCCGCGCGCAAGAAGGCGAAGCGGCGGGAGCGGATGGCCGATTAGCAGCGGACGCACTCCGGACGGTACCGCCAACACTTCCGTCCAGCCCGGACGGGAGCGAGTGAGGCGAAGGGTGGAGGCAGGCCGACTCTGGGGGCGCGGGATCGAATGGGACGCCGTTCGCGCCCTGGTCGCCTCCGACGCGCACACCGCGATGGGTCGTGAGCGCGCGCTGACGGCGGAGCCCCTCACCGACCCCATCGACGTCGAATCCGCGCTCGACAGCACGGCCGAGGCGCGTCGCGCGCTGGCCGAGGAGGGCCCTCCCCCGCTCGACGGCGTGCCCGACCCCCGCCCGATCCTCGACCGCGCCCGCGCCGACGGCAGCGTGCTCGACGGGCCCGAGCTGGTGGCGCTGCTCCCGCTGCTCGATGCGGCGCCTCGCCTGGCGGCCTACGCGCGCGCGATCCGCCCCGTGGCGCCCACCCTGGCTGCCACCGCCGAGAGCCTGCCGCGCCTCGCCGACCTCCGCGACCTCCTGCGCCGTGCCCTCGACGACGACGGCGCCTTGACCGACCGCGCGAGCGCCCGGCTGGGTCACGTGCGCCGCGAGCTCCGCGAGCGACGCCGGCGCCTCGTCGCCGACCTCGAGCGGCTGCTGCAGGCCGAGGGCGAGCGCGTCTTCGCCGAGCGCTTCGTCACCGTGCGCCACGGCCGCTACGTGTTGCCGCTGCGCGCGGAGTCCCGCGGCCGGCTGCGCGGTATCGTGCACGACCGCTCGCAGAGCGGTCAGACCCTCTTCGTCGAGCCCGAGGCCATGGTCGAGGCGAACAACGACCTGGTCGCCCTCGAGCGCGACGAGCAACAGGAGACGACGCGCATCCTCGCCGAGCTGACCGACGCCGTGCGCGCCCGCCGCGACGAGCTGGCGGCGCTCGTGGAGACGCTCGGCGCGCTGGACTGGGTCTTCGCGCGCGCCCACGTCGCCGAGCGTATGGAGGCGACGCGCCCGGTCATCGACGGCGACGGCCGCGTGGCTCTCAAGGCCGCGCGCCATCCCCTGCTGCTCGCGCAGCGCTGGCGCGATCCCGCGCGCGAGGTCGTGCCGGTGGACCTCGAGCTCTCCCCCGGCCGCCCGCTGCTGCTGATCACGGGACCCAACGCGGGTGGCAAGACGATCGCGCTCAAGACCCTCGCGCTGCTCTCGCTGATGACCCAGGCGGGCTGCCACGTCCCCGCCGCCGAAGGCTCGCGCGTGCCGGTCTTCGAGCGGATCTTCGCCGTGATCGGCGACGATCAGTCGGTCGCCGAGAACCTGTCCACCTTCTCGGCCTTCATCAAGCAGATCCGCGAGGTGCTCGCGGAGGCCGACGGCCGCTCGCTGGTGCTGCTCGACGAGCTGGGCGCGGGGACCGATCCCGACGAGGGCGCGGCACTGGCGCGCGCGATCCTCGAGTCGCTCGCCGAGCGCGGCGCCCTCGTGGTCGCCACGACGCACCTCGAGCCGCTCCGCGCGTTCGCCGCCGCCGAGCCGCGCGCGCGCAACGCCTCGGTGGAGTTCGACGCCGCGACGCTCGCGCCGACCTTCCGTCTCGTCTACGACCGCCCCGGCCAGTCGTGGGCGCTCGCGATCGCCGCCCGGCTCGGGCTATCGCCGGAGCTGATCCTGAGCGCCGAGGGCCACCGCACCGCGGACGCGCGCCGGCTCGGCGAGCTGCTCGCCCAGCTCGACGCGCGCAACCGCTCGGAGGCCGAGCGCGCGCGCGAGCTGGAGCGCCGCGAGACCGAGACGGCGACGCGGCTGGCCGCCGCGCGCGACGCCGAACGCCGCGCGGGCGAGCAAGCGCGAGCGGTGCTCGAGCGCGCCAGGACCGAGGCGGCCGCGCTCCTGACCGACATCCGGCGCGCCGTCTCCGCGGAATGGGAACGGCTCAAGCGCGCCGAGCGTGGCAGGCCGGCGCTGCAGGAGAGCCGCCGTCGCCTGCAGGACGCCGCCGCGCGCGTTGTCCCCGCCGTCCCCGACCCCGCTCCGAGTGAAGGCCCGGTGGTCCCCGGCGCCGCCGTGGTCGCCGCCCATCTGGGCCTGAAGGGCGAGCTGCTGGAGATCCAGGGTGAGACGGCGACCGTGCGCGCGGGATCGGTCACCGTCCGCGTGCCGGTCACCGCGCTGAGGCGGAGCGAGGCCCCGGTCGCCAAGGTCACCGCCGCGCCGGTGCGGGTGTCGCGGGCGAGCGACGGCGGGGCGGGCGGCCGCGGCATCGGGCCCGAGCTGATGCTCCTTGGCAAGACCACCGACGAGGCGCGCGACCTCGTCGAGCAATATCTCGACGACGCGTTCATGGCCGGTCTGCCTCACGTGCGCCTGGTCCACGGCAAAGGCACGGGCGCGCTCCGCAAGGCGGTGCGCACGCTGCTCTCGAGCCATCCGCTCGTCGACTCGTTCCGGGACGGCGAGCCGTCCGAGGGTGGCGCGGGCGCGACCGTCGCCGCGCTGAAGGTCAGCTGACGATGGCCACCTACTCGGCGGCCGTCCTCGACGACATCCGGGCGGGTGTGGACATCGTGGACTTCATCGGACGGTTCGTGAACCTCCGCAAGGCGGGCGCGAACTGGAAGGGCCTCTGCCCGTTCCACGGCGAGAAGACGCCCTCGTTCATGGTCAATCCCACGAAGGGCATCTTCCACTGCTTCGGCTGCGGCGTGGGCGGCGACGTCTTCGGCTTCTTGATGCGCCAGGACCGGCTGTCGTTCCCCGAGGCCGTGCGGGCGCTCGCCAAGACGACCGGCGTGTCGCTGCCCGAGGCGCGCGGCGCGCAGGCCGGGGACTCCGGGCGCGAGGAGCTGTTCCGCGCGATGGACCTCGCCGCGCGCTTCTATGCGGAGACGCTCTGGGGGCCGAGCGGCGAGCGGGCGCGCACATACCTGGCCGAGCGTGGCCTCGATCCCGACGTGGCCAGGCGCTTCGGCCTCGGCTATGCGCCCGAGGGCTGGGACCGGCTGCTCGACTTCATGAGGAGCGAGAAGATCGGCGAGGAGACGCTGGTGGCGGCGGGGCTCGCCGTGCAGCGCGAGAACCGCAGCGGCTCGTACGACCGCTTCCGCAACCGCCTGCTGTTCGCGATCCGCGATCTCCAGTCGCGCGTGGTGGCCTTCGGCGGCCGTGCCTTCGGCGACGACCAGCCGAAGTACCTGAACTCCCCCGAGACGCCGCTCTACACCAAGGGCAACCTCCTCTACGCGGCCGACGTTGCGCGCGAGCCGATGCGGACGAAGAACCGCGCGCTGCTCGTCGAGGGCTACGTCGACTGCCTCATGGCGCACCAGCACGGCTTCCCCGAGACGGTGGCCGCGCTCGGCACGGCGTTCACGCCCGCGCAGCTGGCGCTCCTGCGCCGCTACTGCGACGAGGTCGTGACCTTCTTCGACGCCGACGCCGCCGGTCAGAAGGCGGCCGAGCGCGCGGAGGAGCTGCTCGAGCCGACGTCCGGCGGCTTCGCGTGGGCGGTCAACCGCTCCGGCGCCTTCGACGGCGGCGCGCTTCGCGTGAAGGTCGCGCTGCTGCCCACCGGTCACGATCCGGACACCTTCCTGCGCGCCGAGGGCGCCCCCGCCTTCGCCGAGCGCATCGCCGGAGCCCGCAGCCTCCTGTCCTACGCGCTCGAGCGGACGATCCGCGAGTCCGACGGCACCGGGCCCCGCGCCCGGACCAACGCGTTCGCGCGCGTCGCGCTGATGCTGTCGAAGGTGGGCGACGCCCAGGAGGCCGCCACCCTGTCCCGCGAGGCGGCCACGCGCCTGGGCGTCGATGCCACGCAGCTCTGGATCGAGGCGCAGCGGCTGTCCGCCTCGCTGCGCAAGCCGCCCGCGGCCGTCGGCGCGGCCACGAACGCGGCGGTGGCGGACGACAAGAAGCTCGTCACGAAGCTCGTCACGCTGCTGCTCGTGGATCGCGCGGCGCGCGCAGCCCTCTTGCCGCTGCTCGACGCGGCCGACGTCTCGCAGCCGCCCCTGCGGGAGATCGTCGACACGCTCAAACGATTCCCGGAGGTCGAGGCCACCGCACTCCTCGCCGAGCTGCCGAGCGAGGCGGCGCGTCACATGCTCGCCGCGCTCATGGTCGATGACGCGACGATGCCGGACGCGCGCGAGAGCATCGAGCAGTTCCAGCGGCGCCTGCGGTTCCTCGAGCGACGACGGCGGGTTCGCGCGCTCAGCCGGTCGATCGCCGAGACCCAGTCGTCGCAAGGCGTGCACGCCTCGCTCGAGGATGACCTGCTCGCCGTGCAGCAGGACAGCGCCGGCATCTACGAGCATCAGGGGGGCAGCGCGCAGGTCGTCGACCGGGCCGTCGGCCAGTCGCCACAGACGGGACCCCAGGGTCCGCAAGGAGTTCAAGCGCATGAGTGAAGAACCCAAGCTGGAGGAGCTCGACCGGCTCATCTCGATGGGCAAGCAGAAGGGCTTCCTCACCTACGACGAGGTGAACGACGCCCTTCCGTCGGACATCGTGTCGCTCGACCAGCTCGACGACATCATGATGATGTTCGGCGCCATGGACATCGAGGTGGTGGACTCCGCCAAGGCCGGTCGCCTGCCCTCCGAGGTCGGCCGCGAGCGCCAGCCGCAGCAGGCCGACGACGACGACGATGGGCCCGCGGAGCCGATCGACCTCACGCCCGGCCCCGTCGGGCGTACCGAGGATCCCGTGCGGCTCTACCTGCGCGAGATGGGGCGGGTGGCCCTGCTCACGCGCGAGGGCGAGATCGCGCTGGCCAAGCGCATCGAGGAGGGCAAGAACCAGGTCACGGTGGCCATCCTCAGCACCAACCTGGCGCTCGAGCGCTTCCGCGAGCTGCGCGAGCTGCTGCGGCGCGCCGACATTTCCATCAAGGAAGTCGTCGACGTCAACGAGGAGGAGTTCACCGAGGAGAAGGAAATCGAGCTGACGCGCACGGTCGTGAACGCGTTCGGCGCCGTCGAGCGGATGCTGCGCGAGCGCGATCAGATCGCGGACAAGGCCAAGAAGCTGCGGGCCAAGGCCGGCGGCAAGACGCCGCGGCGCCGCGGCCGAGGCAAGGTCAAGGAGCCCGCGTGGAAGAAGCTCGAGACGCAGGCGATGGACCGCAACCGCAAGGTCCTCGAGAAGCTGCGTGCGCTCAACATCGGCAACCAGATCATCGATCGCGAGGACGGCGATCCCGCCCGGCGCGGTCTCGTGCAGCGTCTGCGTGACCTGCTCGACGACATCGAGCGGGCCGAGCGGGTCATCCACCTCTGGACCAACGGCCGCCGGCCGTCGCCGGAGGAGGTCCAGAACCTCATCTACGTCTCGTTCCGCGATCCGGCGGCCGCGGCCAACGGGGTCTCCGACCTGCACCTCAGGGCGGCCAAGAAGTTCCAGAGCCCCAAGCAGCAGCAGATCTGGGTCGCCCAGCAGGAGATCAAGGCGGCCGAGGCGCGCGCCAACGCCAAGGCCGACGAGATCAAGCGCGTGATGACGGTCATCAAGCAGGGCCAGCACAAGGCGGCCATCGCCAAGAAGGAGATGGTCGAGGCCAACCTCCGGCTCGTCATCTCGATCGCCAAGAAGTACACGAACCGCGGCCTGCAGTTCCTCGACCTGATCCAGGAAGGCAACATCGGCCTCATGAAGGCCGTCGACAAGTTCGAGTACCGCCGCGGGTACAAGTTCTCGACCTACGCGACCTGGTGGATCCGCCAGGCCATCACGCGCGCCATCGCCGACCAGGCGCGCACGATCCGCATCCCGGTGCACATGATCGAGACGATCAACAAGCTCATCCGGACCTCGCGCCAGCTCGTCCAGGAGCTGGGCCGCGAACCGACACCGGAAGAGATCGCCACCAAGATGGAAGTGCCGGTCGACAAGGTCCGGAAGGTCCTGAAGATCGCGCAAGAGCCCATCTCGCTCGAGACCCCGATCGGAGAAGAGGAAGACAGCCACCTCGGCGATTTCATCGAGGACAAGCAGGTCGTGTCGCCCGTCGACTCCATCATCGGGCTCTCGCTGCGCGAGCAGACGAACAAGGTCCTCAACACGCTCACGCCGCGCGAGGAGAAGGTGCTGCGGCTGCGCTTCGGGCTGTCCGATGGCTGCGAGCACACGCTGGAGGAGGTTGGACAGGACTTCGCGGTCACCCGCGAGCGTATCCGCCAGATCGAGGCCAAGGCGCTCCGCAAGCTGCGGCACCCGTCGCGGTCGAAGAAGCTGCGGAGCTTCCTCGAGTCATGACGCCATTCCGCCTCGGGGCCCATAGCTCAACGGCAGAGCACCCGGCTCATAACCGGAACGGTCTTGGTTCGAATCCAGGTGGGCCCACCACTGTATCGGCACGCGAGATCGCCGTGAACCGCGGGCGGCCTGCCATAGAAGGGTGTGGCTCCGCTCCGCAGTCAACCGTACTATGCATGGAGACACTGTGGACGCACAGCTTCAGACGCTCATAGAGCTTCAGGGCTTCGATGCCCGGATCGCCGGTCTCGAGACCGAGGCGGCCCGGCTCCCGCGGCAGATCGAGGCGCTCCAGACGGCGCTGGCCGACGCGAAGAAGACGGTCGAGACGATCAAGACCAAGGTCGACGCGACCAAGAAGGACCTCCGGACCAGGGAAAAGGACCTCGAGGTCGCCAACGTCAAGCGCCAGAAGCTCGAGGCCAAGCTCTACGAGGTCAAGACCAACAAGGAGTACTCTGCCGTCCTGCTCGAGATCGAGGAAGCCAAGCAGGAAAAGGCGAAGACCGAGGAGGACATCCTCGGGCTGATGGAGATGCAGGAGCGGCTCGCCGTCGACATCAAGGACGCCGAGCAGCGCTTCAAGACCCGCGAGGAGCAGGCCAGGCAGGACGAGGCCGTCGTGCGCAAGAAGCTGGCCGCCGTCGAGCAGGAGCTCGAGATCGTGCGCGCCGAGCGCAGGTCGCGGGCGAAAGAGCTGCCGGTCGGCGTGCTCGCGAGCTACGACCGCATCCTCAAGGCGCGCGGCGGCGTCGCGGTGGCCGCGGTGTCGGCGGCCGCGGTCTGCGGGGGCTGCCGCGTGGGCATCCGCCCGCAAGCGATCCAGGAGCTGCGCGCGGCGACCGGGCTCATGGTCTGCGAGAGCTGCGGGCGCTACCTCTACTGGCAGGAGTGACCGAGGTCACCCTCTACACGGACGGCGCCTGCTCGGGCAATCCGGGGCCGGGCGGCTGGGCCGCCCTCCTCGTCGAGGACGGCGCCGAACGGATCGTGAGCGGCGCCGAGCCGCACACCACGAATCAGCGGATGGAGCTGAGGGCGGCCATCGAAGGCCTCGCCGCCGTCGCGGGCCGCCGCACCGTGCACGTCTTCACCGACTCCTCGTACGTCATGAACTGCTTCCGCGATCGCTGGTGGACGCGCTGGGAGGCCAACGGCTGGCTGGGCGCCGGCAAGCAGTCGGTCGCCAACCGTGATCTCTGGGAGCGTCTCCTCGCCGAAACGCGGCGGCACGACGTCGTCTGGCACAAGGTGAAGGGCCACAGCGGCGACGCGCTCAACGACCGCGTCGATGCGCTGGCGCGCTGCGCGATCGCGACGCTGGTCAGTCGCTGATCAGCGGACTGACAACGCTGATCAGTGCTTTGCCGTTCTGGCTGACCACCCCGACACGCCAGCGGAGTTCGGTCCCGTGATAACAGCCAGTTAGCGGCCGCCCTGGTCTGGCTCGATCTTTGCCAATTGTTCGGGCGTGGCCGAAGACGAAACCCTCGCACCCCCAGCAACGACAACGACGACGCCCTGGTTTGCGGTCGTGCTGCGCCAGCCGCTCTCGACGGTCCAGACGCTGGTCGGTATTCTCGCCGGCATGCTGACGATCGTCGGCGCCTTCTTCTCGATGGGCAGCCTCACGTCGGCCGCCATGCCGCCCCATCAGGGCGAGATCGTCGCCGCGGTGCAGGACGCCCGCACGCGCAAGCCGATCGCGGCGACCGTCGAGATCCTCACGCCGGAGGACGCGCTGGTGACGACGCTCAACGTGGAGCCCGACGGCAGCCTGACCCGGCGCCTGAAGGAAGGCCGCTACCGGTTGCGCGTCATGCACTCGGCGTTCAGCACCGAGGTGCGCCACATCGAGGTGCAAGCGGGCCAGCGCTCGAACGTTCGCATCGCGCTCGGGCCCCGCCCGCGCGTGGTGAAGACCGCCACGGTGAGCGAGGAGCCCGGTCCCGTCAAAAAGTTCTTCAAGGACCTCTTCGGTCAGTAAACGCCCCTGTCGCCGCCCGCTTCTACTGCCCCTTCCTCGGCCCCGTCGTGCTGCTCGCCGCCACCGCCGTGACGCTGACGGCGCTCGGGCTGCTGTCCGAAGTCCTCGCCCCCGCCGCGCGCGCGCTCAGCTTGCCGCGCTGGACGGCCACCGTCTTCGCGGTGTTGGCCCTCGGCGGGTTCGCGTACGCCGAGCGTGGGCTCTGGCTGACGCGCTCGCTGTGGGCGCTCGAGGTCGTCGCCCGCGCCTGGAGAACGGTCGCCTCGTAGGCGCTGGGACGCCGGGGCCCTCCGTTTGCACCGCGCCGCGGCGCTATACTGAAGGACGCGCCAGAGAAGATCGGACGGTCGCCGGCCGTGGCAACACGGCGGGAGGAAAGTCCGGGCTCCGCAGGGCAGGGTGCTGGCTAACGGCCAGGGGGGGCGACCCCACGGAAAGTGCCACAGAAACATACCGCCGCCGCAAGGCGGTAAGGGTGAAACGGTGAGGTAAGAGCTCACCAGCGGCGCGGGTGACCGCACCGGCTAGGCAAACCCCACCCGGAGCAAGGCCAAATAGGAGAGCGATCGGACGGCCCGTCCGTGGCTCTCGGGTAAGGCCGCTCGAGACGCCGGGCAACCGGCGTCCTAGAGAAATGACCGTCACCCTGGGTCACACGCTCGGGGGACAGGACCCGGCTTACAGATCTTCTCTGGCGCGCTTTATTCATTCCGCGTAGTTGCCGCGGCATCGTTCGGGACCCGTGGCGCAGGCACAGAATCCGGGAACAGAACCTTTTCACCGCTAGGCTTCTTTGAGAGCACGTTCACGGCCGAGCGTAGGCGCTGGGCTGTCACCTGTGTGTAGACCTCGGTGGTGGCAACGCTCTCGTGGCCGAGAAGGTCCTGCACCTGTCTGAGATCGGCCTTCTCGCCTGCCGCGTTGCCCTCCAGCAGGCGCGTGGCAAAGGTGTGCCGGAAGCGATGCGGCGTCACCGCCTCCACACGCGACGCGAGCGGAGAGCACAGGAGTGTTGGGTTGACCGAGATTTCTACTTGTCCGCCAAGAGCTGGTCGATGAGGCGGCGGAAGACCTCCACGGGCTGGGCGCCGCGAATGGGCGTGCCCTCGACACTGTCGCCAGGTTTCGTCCTCGCTATCACGAACCCCGGCGTGCCCTGGACCCCGGCGGCCAGACCGTCTTCGAGGCCCTTTTGGACTCGCCCGGCGTGCTTGCCCGACGTCAAGCAGGTGTCGAACGCGGCGCCATCGAGCCCGAGCGTACGTGCGTGCTCGCTGAGCTGCGGAGGGGTAAGGGCCTTCTGGTTCTGGAAGAGTCGGTCGTGCATCTCCCAATACTTGCCCTGGTCGCCAGCACAGTGGGCGGCCTCGGCGGCCTTGCGCGCTTGCGGATGGATCTGATCGAGCGGGTAGTCCCGAAACACATAGCGCACCTTGCCCGCGTCGATGTAGTCGCGCTTGAGCGTCGACAGCGTCGCCGAGAAGAACCGCCCGCAGAACGGACATTGATAGTCGGAGAACTCCACGAGCGTCACGGGTGCGTCAGGTCGGCCGAGTGCTGGCGCGTCCGCCAGGCTCGCACGCGCGGGGCCGGGCAGCGTGGCGGGACCGCCGGGGACGGAGCGCTGCTCCATGAGCCGCAGGATCGGGCCAAGCAGGCGCTTGAGGTCTGCGAGGTCGGCCTTGACGCGGTCGAGATCCGCCTTGACCGCGTCGAGGTCCCCCGGCGCGCTCGGAGGCGCCTGCGCCCAGACCGGCGAGACCACCAGCGCGAGCATCGCCACCGCGGCCGGCACGGGCGTCCTCATGCGTACCACCGCCCAGGTGTCCAACAACAGGTCGATGACCCACGACGAACGCTTCACGGGCAGTGCGCGATCAAGTACTGCGCGTCGGTGATCATAATCGTTGCTGCGGTGGCGTCCACGTGCTTGCCGCTCTGCGCTTGCAGCTCGTTGATGAACGCCTGATAGATATTGTCAGCGGTTTCGCAGCTGCCTCTTGCCCGCGCAGCGGCGGCGGCGTCCAACTTGGCGAGGAGAGACTTCGCTATGCCCCCGTTATCGATCGCGCCGCTCGCGCGGAACTGCCCGACGTCATTCTTGATGCTATCGGGCGTGACGATGATCGTGAAACTGACCGACGCCTTGCTGGTCCCTCCCACGTTGTCAGCCGCGTCAACCGTGAACGTGTGGTCACCCGGGGCCAATTCCGCCAGCAGGCGTATCGCCTGACCGCTCTGCAGTCCGTGACCGTCAAGCATGGTCAACCCGTCCAGACGCGGCGTCACACTGCCGACCCCACAACCCGTGTCGGCCTCACTGTAATTCAGCGTGAGGACATCACTGTGTAAGTACGTGGTCGCCGCCGGCTGGATGATCGTTATGGCCGGCGGAAACTTCTCCCGGGACCACTCCACCGATGCCGATCCGTAAACGGGGAACGGCTGGCCGTCGCTGTTGTCCTCTGCGGATATCGGACCCGAGAGCTGATCGATCGGCGTCGCCACGACGACGTTCTGAGAGTCCAGGGGACTCGCGGCCATGAGCGGCGTGAGGGCGGCGCAATCCGGAAATGTACTGCTGCCGAGAGTGCCGTAGGACGGGTCGTAGCAATCGGTGAGTAGGCCCCGTTCCAGGATGAGAGCGAAGAGCGGTCCTATCGAGGGATCGATCGGGGCAAGTGCGAGCAGGATATCCCGGATAGTGACGATCGTATCGGCCGTATCAGGCTCTAAGAACCTGATGTCGTCGATGGACAGACTCATATCGGCCTTTGGTGGCAAAGGCGGCGCCGTGTACTGGCTGTCGTCCATCGTGATGATGACCCGTGCAGCATCACTGGTGAACGGCTCGATGGACGCAGTGACCCCATGGCGCACCGTGAAGTGAGACGAGACCAACAGCTTGTGTGCCGCACACTGCCTCGGCACCGGTGGTCTCAGGATGTAGCTCATCGTCTGGAAGCCCTTGAAGGGTTTCGGCAGGAAGCGCTGGTGTGCCTCGAAGCGCGTCGTGCAGGGCACATGAAACCACAACACCGGATCCAGGCAGAACGTCGGTACACAGACGCCGAAGGCGCAGACATCTACCGTGCATCCCCCAGACTCATCGAGAGCTCCTTCGACAATGTCACCGATGACCGGGCAGTCTGGTATGGCCATCCCCTTCAGCAGCTCATTGTAGAGGTGGTGCCGCACACCTTTCCCGTCTTCGAAGGTCTGGCTTATGAGATAGGGCCTCGATATCACCTCTGAGAAGGTGACGGGTTGTCCTGACGATCCGGAGACTTGACGGCCAAAGGCCGTCAACAGGGGTGGATGCATCTCCGAGTGAAAATCCTCGTGGCCACAATCCACGATCCAGCGCCCGAACATCGCCACGCGATCGCCCTTGTGCGCCCGGGCGCGGTAGTCTGGAGGAACGAGGCCTTGGTCGGTCTCGAAACCGAGAACAGCTCGGACTCCCAGGGGGCTTGTCGGCAGCGGCAACTGCTCCCGGTGGGCGCCTTCGACTGCCGCCTTATACTCCATATTTACGTTGCAGTTGCCGATGGCCGCTCCGCTGCAGCAACTCTCGGGTGTCCCGGGCCCCGTGCACCCCGCGTTGGCATTATTGTTGTCGGCCACGCTGTTCAGACAAACACCCTCCGGGGTGAAGCCAGTACATCCATTCGAGGGTGCCAGGAGGGACGCATAACTTTGGTCTGGTGCGACGAAAAACTCCCAGTCGGTGCCGAATGGATGAGTAAACGGCAGATCTTTCCCGGAGATTGTAGGTTCCTCGACAATAGTGCCCGCGAACCCGACGAGCCGTTCGTCGACCTCGCTGCTAAATACGGGCGTCCATTCGAACAGTGGCGTCCGATTTGCCAGGAACCGCCGGCCGCCGCAGACGTCCCTTGCCCACCCTGGACTGAGGGTCTGATCGACCCCGCCGACTACATACGGCGGATTGCTATAGTCTGTTTCGAGGATTTGCGCTGTGGCTTGTGAAGTCGCGGTGAAGAACGAAAACAGAAGGAGTGCCCCGAGGTACACGTCACGTGGCCGCATATGTGGTTTCTCCCCGGATGCTCCACCACCTCGTTCGACCGTTCGCAACACCTCACACGCGCCACTTCTGCAGCGCCCACGCCCCTGACCCAGCCCGTGCCGAAGGGTCGGGCGATGCTCCAGTTCGTGTGTCAGCCCATGCGCCGTCCTCACGTGGGAGGCCGGTCGAGTCGCGCGACGCGGCCGAGAATCTGCCGAAAGAGGGTCTTCGTCAAGTGGCTTTCGGCCCGCTGCAGGATGAAGTACCGGGCATGATGAGGCGCCCGCCGGTTCTAAATTTAAACCTGAGGGAATGAACTAGGAGAGACGCGACGGTGACGCTCACGATCGCAGAGACAGTCGTGGTGTGAGATCAAGGGCGGCATGCTCACGGGCCTGCTGCGGATGATGCATGAGGCGAAGACGTCCATCGTTCAGAACCTCAGGGCCTGAAGGATCCGCCGGCGAAAAGCGCCGCGTCGGTCAAGGGTGGCGCGACGGTCAAGAGTGGCTAGAATCTCGCAAAAACCCTCGAGGGATGAGGCTAACCTCGACCTCCGCGCTTCTTGGTGATCCACGCACCGATGAGGCCGAGCAGCACGCCAGCGACGACGACGACGACTGCGAATCCGACGAGACCGAGCCCTAATCGTTCAAGGTCCGTCACGCGTCCGCCCGGATCATCGCTCGTGGCCACGGAAGGTACTGATGATCGCTCCAGCGACGAACGCTAGGGTGACGAGCACGATACCGCCCGCCCGGACGCCGTGATGCGTCGTCAGGTCGCCCCAGATGAAGACCACGAACCCCAGACTCGCGAGGAGGACGTCAGCGGCAATGACCCAGGTCCGCACAGCTAGCTCCACCAGCCGGCGCGGGCGAGGCGCTTGAGGAGTCGAGCCCCCAGATCCCTGTCCGTCATCATCGGCAGGACTCTAGGGCGGTGGAGTAGGGCCTGTCAAATTTCTCTGGCGCCCTTCTTCATCCTGTTGCGCCGCGTCGTACTATGACGTGGTGACTTCGCTCCCGTCCTCCGCCGGCTCACCGCTGCGCCGGCGCGGCGCGCTGATGGCGACGCTCTTTGCCGCGCAGGTCTGCGGCAGCACCGGGTTCTCGATGAGCATGGCCGTCGGCGCGATCATGGCCGCCGCCATCACCGGGACCAATACGTGGTCCGGGCTCCCCGTCGGCGTCGGCTCGCTCGGCACCGCGCTCGCGAGCTGGCCGCTGTCGCGGCTGATGGCCCGCTTCGGGCGCCGTCCGGGACTGGCCCTCGGTTACTCGCTCGCCGTCGTGGGCGCCGCGCTCGGGATACTCGGCGTGGGCCAGCAGAGCTTCGCGCTCTTCCTCACGGGCATGGCGCTGTTCGGCACTGCGCAGACGTCGAACCTCCTGGCACGTTACGCGGCGGCCGACATCAGTCCCGGCGCGCAGCGCGGCCGCGCGATGGGCCTGATCGTCTGGGGCTCCGCCGTCGGCTCGATCGTCGGCCCGATCCTCATGGCCCCGGCCATTCGCGTCGGCGCCGTGCTCGGCGTGTCGTCGGTGGCCAGCGCGTTTCTGATCTCCGTCGCCGGGTACGCGCTGGCGGCGATGCTCGTGCAGGCGCTCCTGCGGCCCGATCCGCTCGCCATCGCGCGACGGCTCGAGCCGCCGCCCGCGACGGCCGGCGCCGCCCGGCGGGGACGCCCGACGGGGACAATTCTGCGCGAGCCGCGGGTGATCGTGGCCTACGGCACGCTGATGGTCAGCCAGCTCGTGATGATCGGCACCACGTCGACCTCGCCCCTCTACCTGCACGACCAGGGACACGCCGTGAACACGATCGGGCTCGCCGTGTCGCTGCACCTGGGCGGGATGTACGTCGCGTCGCCCCTCTCGGGCTGGCTGTGCGACCGCTTCGGGCGGCTGCCGGTGATCGGCGCCGGCGGCGTCGTGCTGCTGCTGGCGCTGGCCCTCGCCGGCCTCGCGCCCGGGCGCGCGAGCGGGCTCGTCATCGCCGGACTCTTCCTGAACGGCGTCGGCTGGAACCTCGCCTTCGTCTCCGCGAGCGCGCTGCTCACCGACGCGCTCTCGCCGGAAGAGCGGGCGGCGATCCAGGGACTGGCCGACCTCGTCATGGGCCTGATGGGCGCCGTCGGCAGCGCGCTCGGCGGCATGGTCCTCGGCGCGTGGGGCTTCGGCATCCTCAATATCCTCGGCGCCGCGATGCTGGTCGTGCCGCTCGCCGCGAGCTGGCTGCAGCGTGAAGCGCTCGCCGCGCGCGCGGCGGAACCGAATCCCTGGGCGTCCTGACCCCTCCGACGCCGGCGCCGTCGCACCGCGCCGGCGCCGTGCTGCTCGTCACCGTCGTGTTCGCGTGGGGCCTGACCTGGCCGATCAACAAGGTGATCCTCCAGACCGTCCCGCCGCTGTGGGCCGTCGCGCTGCGCGCGGCCCTCGGCACGCTTGCGCTCTTCGCGCTGGCCCTCGCGACGCGCCGGCTGGTTCGGCCGCCGCGCGCCGATCTGCCGGTGCTGCTCAGCATCACGCTGTTGCACATGGTCGGCTTCACGACGTTGTCGACCGCCGGGCTCGCGCTCGTGCCCGCCGGCCGCTCGGCCGTCCTCGCCTACACCACGCCGCTCTGGGTCGTCCCGGGCGCGAGTCTGTTTCTGGGCGAGCGGCTCAGCGCCTGGCGGCTCGTCGGCGTGATCGCGGGCCTCACCGGGCTCGTCGTGCTGTTCAATCCACTGGCCCTCGACTGGACGCGGGGGGCCGTCGTCCTCGGCAACGTCGCCATCCTCGTCGCCGCGCTGCTCTGGGCCGCCAGCATCCTGCACATCCGTGGGCACCCGTGGCGGTCGACGCCGTTCGATCTGCTCCCGTGGGAGATGCTGTTGGCGACGCTCGTCCTGCTCCCGCTCGCCTGGGTCGTCTCGGGACCGCCCGTGTTCGAGTGGACCCCGCGGCTGACGGCGCTGTTCGTGTACGCGGGTCTGCCGGGGCAGGCGCTGCCGTACTGGGCGATCGCGATGGCCGGCCGTCGTCTTTCCGCGGTCACGACGTCGCTCGGCCTGCTCGCGACGCCGGTGGTCAGCATCGTGGTCGCCATGCTCTGGCTCGATGAGCGTCCCGGCCTCGCGCTGCTGGTGGCGGTGGCGCTGATCCTCGGCGGCGTCGCGCTGGGCGCGACCGGCGAGCCCTCCCGCGCGCGTCCCTCAGCCGCGGCCGTGCAGTAGCGCGAAGAGCCGCGCGGGTGTGATAGGCAGCTCGCGCACGACCACGCCGCGGTCGGCGAGCGCGTCCTCCACCGCGTTGGCGACCGCGCTGGCGCCGGCGATGCAGCCGCTCTCGCCGACGCCCTTGACGCCGAGCGGGTTGACGCTCGACGGGTGCTCGTCGAGGACCACGTCGAGCCACGGCAGGTCGTCCGCCTTCGGGATCGCGTAATCCATGAGGCTGCCGCTCAGCAGCTGGCCCTGCGCGTCGTAGACGACCGCTTCCATGAGCCCGGCGCCGATCCCCTGCGCGGCGCCGCCCTGCAGCTGGCCCTCGACGATCGCGGGGTTGATGGCGCGGCCGGGATCGTGCAGCACGACGTGCCGCAGCAGCCGCACGTGGCACGTCTCGACGTCCACCTCGACCGCGCACGCCTGGCCGCCGAACGCCCACGTCACGGTGTCGGGATAGAACCACGTGCACGCGTTGAGGCCCGGCTCGCCCGTCGTCGACCCGAGCGTCTTCGAGCGGACCGCGGCCTGAGCGAGGCGGGCGAGCGGCAGCGTGCGATCGGGCACGCCGGCCACGAAGGCGCGGCTGGCCTCGAAGCGAACGTCCGCCGGCGCGCACTCGAAGAGCTCGGCGGCGACGACGGCCGCGCGCTCGCGCACCTCGGCGGCCGTGCGCGCGACGGCATTGCCCGCGTTGACCATCACGCGGCTGCCGCCGGTGCCCATGCCGTAGGGCATCAGGGTCGTGTCGCCGCCGAGCACGATGACGTCGTCGAAGCTCGCGCCCAGCTCGCTCGCCGCGATCTGCGCGAGCGTGGTCGAGTGCGCCTGCCCCTGCGCGGCGACGCCGATCAGCACGTAGACCTTCCCTTGAGGATCGACGCGGACGGTGGCGCCTTCGAAGGGGCCGAGGCCGGTGCCCTGCGCGTAGCACGCGATGCCGACGCCGATGGGTCGCGCCGAGCCCGCCGTGGCCATCTGCCGCTTGCGCCACTCGTCGTAGCCGAACGCCCCCAGCAATCGCTCGAAGGCCGCGGGATAATCGCCCGGATCGTAGGTGACGGCGACGCCGTCCTTATAGGTCAGGCCCGGGCGGTACGGCATCTCCGCGGCCCGGATCAGGTTGCGCCGGCGCAGATCGGCCGGATCCAGCCCGAGCCGGCGCGCGCCGATGTCCATCAGGCGCTCCATGACGAAATTGGCCTCGGGACGGCCCGCCGCGCGATACGCCGCGTTGAACATCGTGGTGGTGACCACGCTCTCGCCGCGGCCGCGGTAGTGCGGCACGCGGTACGGCCCCGGCAGGTGGTTCACCGTGTTGGCGGTGAGACCGTTGCCCATCACCGGATAGGCGCCGACGTCAGCGAGGAAGCTGTCCTCGAGGGCGGCGATCGTGCCGTCGAGCGCGAACGCGATGGTGGCCTCGTGCAATTGCTCGCGGTCGTGGCCCACCGTCGCCAGATGCTCGCGGCGTGCCTCCGCCCATTTCACGGGACGACGAAGCCGGAACGCCGCCGCCGCCACCAGCACCTCGTCGGCGTAGACCTGTCCCTTCGGGCCGAAGGCGCCGCCGACGTCCGGCACGATCACACGCACGCGCTCGGCGGGCAGGCCGAGGACCCGCGCGATGACGTCGCGCTGGCTGTAGGGGCTCTGGATCGACGCCCACACGGTCAGCACGCCGGTCTCCGCGTCGTACTGCGCGAGCGCGCCGCGGCACTCGATCGGCATCGCGGCCAAGCGCTGATGCCGGAACCGCTCGCGCACCACGGTGAGGCCCGGCCGCGTGAGATCGATCTCCCCGACGGCCCCGCCCACGGAGAGCGCCACGTTGTCCGGCCAGTCGGCGTGCACGCGCGTCGCCGAACCCCGCGCCGCCGCCGCGCCGACCAGCGGCGGCAGCGGCGCGTACTCGACGCTGACCGCGTCGCGTGCATCGGCAGCGAGGGCCGCGGTCTCGGCCACGACGACGGCGACGGGCTCGCCGACGTAGCGCGCCCGGTCGCCGGCGAGCAGCGGCACGACAAACGGCCGCTCCTTGTGCGCGCCGCTGGACGCGGTGGCGAGCGGCTGTGCGAGCTGCGGCAGGTCGGCCGCCGTCCACGCCGCCAGCACGCCACGGATCGCCCGGGCCGCTGTCGCGTCGACCCTGGTGATTCGGGCATGGGCGTGGGCACTGCGCACGACCCCGAGGTGGACGAGGCCGGGGCGCGTGAGGTCGTCGACGTACCGGCCGTGGCCGGCCAGGAAGCGATGCGCGTCCTTGCTCCTGGGGGATTGGCCGATCATGGCAGGCGGCGGGTCGGCGTCAGCCGCGCGTGGCGCGCCGGAACGCGTCCGCGAGCCGCCGCGCGATCGGGCCGGGCTTGCCGTCGCCGACGACCTGGCCGTCGATGCGAACCACCGGCGTGATCTCGTCGCTCGTCCCCGTGAGGAACGCCTCGTCGGCGCGGGCCAGCTCGGTGTCGAGCACGCCGGTCTCGACGCACGGGATGCCCTCCTGCCGGCACAGCTCGAGCGCCACCTCCCGGGTGATGCCGCTCAGGATGTAGTTGCTCTCGGGCGGCGTCCGCACCTGGCCGCCGAACACGAAGAACGGGTTGCTCGCCGTACAGTCGGTGACATGGCCGTCGCGGATGAAGATGGCCTCGGCGGCGCCCGCGCGCAGCGCGCGCCGCTTGGCCAGCACGTTCGGCTGCAGCGCGAGCGACTTCACGTTGACGTGGCCCCACCGCGAGTCGGTCACCGTGATGGCGGCGATGCCGTCGCGGAGCAGCTCGGGAGCCGGCGTGGTGGCCGGGCGCACGTAGATCACGATGGTCGGGCGCATCCCCTCGGGCGGCGCGTGGCTCCGCGAGGCGGCGCCCCGCGTGACGAACATGATGACGGCCGCGTCGGGAAGCGCGGCGCGCTGGACGAGCTGATCGGACACCTTGCGGATCTCGTCGACGTGCCCGGGGGTGAGCCCGAGCTCGAGGAACCCGGCGCCGCCCGCGAGACGGCGCATGTGACTGTCCATCCGGAAGAGCCGGCCGCCGTAGGCGCGGATCACCTCGTAGAGGCCGTCACCAAACTGAAAGCCGCGATCCTCGACGGACACCGCCGCCTCGGACCGTCCGACGATGCGCCCGTTGACCCAGACCTCTCGTGGCCACTCGGCCGGGTTCACTGCTGTCACGCCGCCGCACCTCCACGCATGAGCCCCGCCGAGGCGAGAACGTCGCGGAGCGCGGCGAGGCTCTTGGGATCCTCGATGGCGAGCAGCGGCGGGCGCGGCCAGCCGCCCGGCTGCCCGAGGACCTGCATGCACGCCTTGATCTGCGCCTGCGGCGAGCCATAGACGCCGCTCCAGTCGGGGTTGATGAGTTGGCTCATCAGCGCCACGTACCGGTCGGCAGCCGCGCGCGCCGCCGCGAAGTCCCCGCGCCAGAACGCCTCGTAGAAGGCCACGGCGAAGGCCGCGCCGAGGCCACCGCCGTCGATGTTGCCGTCGCCGCCGATCCCGCGTAGCACGGCGAGACCGAGGGGGTTGATGAAGCCGCCGAAGACGCGGACCCTGTCGACGACCCGCTCGAGCGTCGCCAGCGCCTGCACGCGGTTGGCCGTGCTGTCCTTGATGGCGACGACGTGGTCGATCTTCGTCAGCTCCAGCGCCGTGTCCGCGGTGATCTCCACGACCACGCCGCGCGCCCAGTTGTAGACCATGAGCGGCAGGTCGACGCGGTCGGAGATGGTCTGGTAGAAGGCGACGATCTCGCGCGCCGTGGGCGCCGCGTAGGGCGGCGGCGTGGACAGGATTCCGTCGGCGCCGATCTCCTTTGCGTGGCGCCCGAGCTCCGCGCTGTGCGCGGCGGTGTAGGTCGTGCAGCCGATCACGACGGTGGTCTTGCCGGACAGCTCCTCGACGGCGATCTCCGCCACCCGCCGGCGCTCGGCGTCCGACTGCGAGAACCACTCCCCGGTCGTCCCGTTGACGAGGAGGCCGTGCACGCCCTGGCCGTGATAGAGCTGCAGCTCTTCGCGCCAGAGCTTCTCGTCGAGCGTGCCCTCGCGCGTGAACGGCGTGGGAGCGGCGACCCAGTAGCCCCGCCAGTTGACGTCGTCGCGGTTCATGTCGTGTCTCCTCTCGGTCCGTCAGGCGCGGCCCCGACCGTAACACACGTGCGCCAGCAATTCACCCTCGAGAGTGGGGTATAGTCGCGCGAGAGAGGCGCCATGGTCAGTCACCACGTGAAGGTCGTCGTCTGATCCGCCGCGAGGACGTCGGCGCGGTCGCCGTCCTCACGCTCGACAACCCGCCGCTCAACGTCCTCAGCCAGGCGATGTACCAGCGCCTCGAGACGCTCGTCGACGAGCTCTCCGAGTCCGGGACGATCCGCGCCGTCGTGCTGACCGGCGCGGGCGAGCGGGCGTTCTCCGCGGGCGCCGACGTCAAGGAGTTCCCTGGCGCGTCGGATCCCGAGCGCTGGCGCCGCCAGATCCGCTACATCATCGGCGTGTCCGAGAAGCTCGCCGCGCTGCCGCAGCCCGTGGTGGCAGCGGTCAACGGCGTGGCGTACGGCGGCGGGCTCGAGCTGACGCTGTTCTGCGATCTGCGTCTGGCCGGCGCGCGCGCCCGCTTCGCGCTGTCCGAGGTGAAGCTCGGCCTGTTTCCCGGCACGGGCGGCGTGCAGCGCCTGCCCGGACTGATCGGCATCGCGCGCGCCAAGGAGTTGCTGCTGCGCGGCGAGCCCATCGACGCCGCCGAGGCCGAGCGGATCGGCCTCGTCAATCGCATACTCCCCGCCGACCGGCTGGCCGCGGAGAGCCTGGCCCTCGCTCAGTCGCTCGCCGAGCGTCCGGCGCGCGCTGTGCGGACCATCAAGCGCCTGGTGGACGGTGCCGCCGGCCTCAGCGCGGCCGAGCAGCGCGACCGCGAGATCGACGCCAACGTCGAGATCATCCAGACGGCGGACGCGCGCGAGGGCTTCGCCGCGTTCCTCGAGAAGCGTCCTCCCAAGTTCCGCCACCGCTGAGCGCAACATCGCCTGGGCGTGGCTCGAGACGCTGCCGATCAGGGGGCACCCATGGCTTGCCCCAATTCCCCATCCCGCGGGCGCACTCATCGCTCCGGGAAACGATCGCCACGGCTTGGTCTCGCACACCGCAGGCTTCTGCTCGGGATGATCACCCGCCCACCCGTAGATGTGACACCATTCGTGATCCATCGTGTCCTCGGAGGCTCCCACGCTCGCGATGATCATGCTGTGGAAGCCGGAGCAAGCCCGGATTCCCCCCACACCATATAAACCCGACAGGCTCCGGCATACGGTCTCCGTCATACGCGGATCGCGATACCAGGACACGAGGACGGGGCTGGCGTCTGGGCGATGCACCTCCACACCCACGTAGTCCCGACCCTCAAACAGCCTCATCGATCGATGGAGCTCCGTCAGTGACAGAGCCTCGGCTGGTGAAAGCCACAGACTCCCGAGCGCCGCTAGAATCCACGGGGTCTTCATGAGGTGCCGAGGCCCGGCACCGGCGCGATGCCCATCCTCGCCTCGCGGAAGATGCGCGCGTCCATGGGCTTGGGCGGCGTCGGGATCAGCGGCGCGAAGCCCATGTGGCCGAGCAGGTCACGCTCGATGTCCACGCCCGGCGCGACCTCGCGCAGCTCGAGCCCCTGCGGCGTCAGCGCGAACACCGCCCGCTCGGTGATGTAGAGCACGGGCGCGCCACGCGCGGCCGCCGCCGCGCCGTTGAAGCTGATCTGTTCCACGCGCTCGACGAATTTCCGGATCGAGCCGTCCTTGCCGCCCGTGAACGTGCCGAGGAAGCAGACGGCCTTGGCGTTCTGCGTGATGTCGATGAACCCGCCCGAGCCCTCGACGCGCCCGGCGAAGCGCGTGACGTTGACGTGGCCGCGCGCGTCAACCTGGGCGAACGACACGCAGGCCATGTCGAGGCCGCCGCCGTCGTAGAAGTCGAACTGGTAGGGCTGATCGACGATCGCGTCTGGGTTGTAGGCGGCGCCGAAGTTCAGCTCGGAGGCGGGCACGCCGCCGATGGCCCCGGCCTCGATGGTCAGGGTGAAGGCGTCGCTGATGCCCTCCTCGGCCGCCACGCGCGCCACGCCCTCGGCCATGCCCACGCCGAGGTTGATCACCATGCCCGCGCGCAGGGTCATGGCCGCGCGCCGCGCGATGACCTTGCGCTCGCCCATCGGCAGCGGGGGCACGTCGGCCAGTGGCACCCGGCGCTCGCCGCTGAAGGCGGGCGAGTAGCGCACCATCCACGTCTGCCACGCCTCCGGCTCCACGACGACCACATCGACGAGGATGCCCGGCACCTTCACGTGCTGCGCGTGCAGGCGCCCGTGGGCCACCATCCGCTCGACCTGGGCGATCACCAGCCCGCCCGCGTTGTAGGCGGCCTGCGCGACGGAGAGGTGCTCGAGCAGCGCGCACTCGTGCTCGAGCGTGATGTTGCCGCGCGCGTCGGCCGTCGTGCCGCGCAGCAGGGCGACGTCTGGCTTGAACGCCTTGTAGAAGAGCCACTCGCGGCCGGCGAGCTGGACGAGCTCGACGAGCGCCTCCTGCGTCCGGGCGTTCATGCGGCCGCCGTCCTGCCGCGGGTCCATGTAGGTCTCGAGGCCCACGTGGCTGATGACGCCGGGCTTGCCGGCGGCGATCTCGCGGTAGAGTTGGCAGAGCACGCCCTGGGGAAAGTTGTACGCCTCCACGCGATCGTCGGCGATGAGCTTGATCAGCGAAGGCATGAGCCCCCAGTTTCCGCCGATCACCCGACGCAGCAGGCCCTCGTGCGCGAGGTGGTTGATGCCGCGCGCGGCACGGTCACCGACGCCCGTGGTGTGGACGACCGTGAGGTCGCGCGGCTCGCCGCTCGCCTCGAAGCGGCGCTCGAGCGCGGCGAGGACGGCCTCGGCCACGCCGAAGCCCGAGCTGCCCTCGACGATCACCGTGTGTCCGCTCTGGATCAGCCCCGCCGCCGCATCGGCGTCGAGGACCCGCGGGGTTCGCATGGCCCCGCGCTACCCCGCGCTCGCGATCTGGCGCGCGATGATCAGCCGCTGGATCTGGTTGGTGCCCTCGTAGATCTGCGTGAGCTTGGCGTCGCGGTACATCCGCTCCACCGGGTAGTCCTTGGTGTAGCCGGCGCCGCCGTGGATCTGCACGGCGTTGCTGATGTTGCGCACGGCCATGTCGGAGGCGAAGAGCTTGGCGGCGGCGGCCTCGGCCAGGTACGGCCTGCCCGCGTCGCGCAGCTTCGACGCCTGCCAGAGCAGGCCCTGCGCCGCCTGGATGTCCACCCACATGTCGGCCAGCATGAACTGGACGGCCTGGAAGTCGTAGATCGCCTGGCCGAAGGCCTTGCGCTGGCGGGCGTAGCGCAGCGCCTCTTCGTACGCGCCCTGGGTGAGGCCGGTCGCCATCGAGGCCATGCAGATCCGCGCGAAGTTGAAGCCGTTGAGCGCCACGCGCAGTCCCTCACCCTCCGGCCCCACGCGGTTGGCGACGGGCACCCGAACGTTTTCGAGAAATACTTCGCCCGTCGCTAATCCCCTGATTCCCATCAACCGCTCCTTGCGGCCGAAGGAAAATCCCGGCGTGCCGCGCTCGATGATGAAGAGGCTCATGCCCCGCTTGCCCTTCGTGCGGTCGGTGACGGCGAGGATCACGAGCAGGTCGATGACCTTGCCCAGCGTAACGAACGCCTTGGCGCCGTTGATCACGTAGTGGTCGCCGCCGCGGACCGCCGTCGTGGTGATGGCCGCCACGTCGCTGCCCGTGTGTGACTCGGTGACGGCCAGGCAGCTGATGAGCTCGCCGCTGGCAACGCGGCGCGCCAGCGGCCGCTGCGCCTCGTTGCCGAGCGCCCAGAAGAAGTCGGCCTGCTCGATGGCGACCGCGTACATGTTGGCCAGCGCGGCCGACACGCGGCCCAGTTCCTGGTGGACGAGCGACGCGCTGTACGTGTCGGCGCCGCTGCCGCCGGCCTCGGGGGGAAGCAGGAGACCGAACCAGCCGAGGTCGGCCATCTTCTGATAGAGATCTCGCGGGAACTCGTCGGTCTCGTCGATCTCGGCCGCGCGCGGGCGCACGTCCTTCTCGGCGAACTCGCGCACGGCCTGCCGGATCATCCGCTGCTCGTCGGTCAAGAACGAGTCGTGCATCGCATTCCTCCCGAGACGGCGTCCCTCACGGAATGAACAGCCGTGGCAGCCAGGTGGTGAGCGGCGGGATGAAGGTGATCAGGGCCTGCGCGATGATCATGACGAAGATCGAAGGCAGCAGCGCCGGGGTGACCTCGCGGATCGACATCTTGGCGATGCTGCACGCCACAAACAGGGTCGCCCCGTAGG
>WNEV01000305.1_pt1 | contig 29826 bp, 21 predicted proteins | sample 5399861 | NCBI WGS metagenome assembly WNEV01 (sample SAMN13153335, study PRJNA577476) | soil metagenome | isolation source: 40 cm grassland meadow soil 2 days after 3rd rain plot 2 | place: USA:California | collected 2015-11-11 | reverse complement strand
GGTCTATCCCGCCTGCGATACCGACCGCTCGCGCGGCCAGCATCGCGGCCGGCTCTATTGCGCCTGGATGGACCTGAACGCGGCCGGCACCACCGGCATCTTGCTGTCGTTCTCCGACAACGCCGGCTTGAGTTGGTCGGCACCCGCGTCGGTCGGGCACCAGGTAGCGGGAACGGATCGCTTCAATCAGTGGCTCTCCGTCGATCCGGTCACCGGTGACGTGACCGCGTCCTATTACGACACGCAGAACGACGCGACCGGACAGCGCTTCATGACCGACGTCTACCTCTCTCGCTCCACCGACGGCGGCGCCACGTGGCTGACCGACGTGCGCGTCACGACGCAGAGCTCCAACGAGCACGACTGCAACGGCCTGTTTCCGTGTCCCTCGATCAACTACGGCAACCAGCAGGGCGACTACGAGGGTTTGGTCTCGTTCCGCGGTGTGTCGCACCCGATCTGGACCGACAGCCGGCGCAACACCGAGCGCGCCGGAGATCAGGCGTGCGGGCGCGGGCGAGGGTTAATGGAAGAAGTCTTCAGCGCGACTGTGAGGAACTAGACAGAATAGCGTGCGCGTCTGCCGCGCCAGGCTTGATCTTCACCGACTCCCAGGATGGTACTCGCGCTCTGTGTGGCCCGCGAGCTGCGAGCGATAGAAGTACACATCCCGTAGATCGCCCGTGGCGTAGCGTCCCGCTTCATCGTTGAAGTGCGGCGAGTCGGGATGGCCGCTCTCCCCGCCGGCGGTGACCGCCTTCGCCCGCACGCTGTCGCCGAACTCCACGACGGCCACGAAGCTGTTGCCGCTCGTCCCGTACCACCTCTTGGTTCCGGGGTACGCGCGCGCCGCGAACGAGGCCAGCGAGCCCCACCGGGCGGACGTGAACGGCACCGGAATGCTCGGCCCCGCGTCGCTGAACGGCTGAACGATGTCGCCGGTGAGACGCTGGAAGCGATTGATGTCGCCCCACGGAGTCTGCCAGCTTCCGAAATCGGCCGTGAGCGTATCGGAGGCTGCGGCCAGCGCCTGCAGCAGCTGCGCGGCCGTGGCCCGCTGGGCGATGTAGTCGGACACGGCCACCCCTGCCCGCCGGGCCGCGGCGCCCACCTGCCGTTCCACATTGTCTCCCCAGCAGACGGCGAGGGACGTAGGGACCGACGTAGCCGACCATCGCAGGTCCCACGCGCGCAGCAGCGCGATTTGCTCCGACAGCTTGGCCTTCAGCGGATCGGCCGCCGGGGTCTCATCCCACGCCTTGATCAGCGCGCGGATCGGCCGCTCGAACCACGTGAGGTAACTGTCGAACGCCGCGCCGATGAGGGAGGTCAGCGTGAAGTCCGTCGTGTGCTCGAGCACCCGGATCGCGTGGAGTCCACGGGCGGACTCTCCGCCGGTCTCGACGTAGGGGGGATAGTCCTGCTGCTTCGGGCTGTTCGGCCCCGCCGCCGACCATGGCCAGTTGTTGGAGTTGTAGAGCCAGCCGCTCGCCGGGTTGAGCAGGTGTGGTGTCTCGTCCACCGACAAGAGACCGCGCCACTCGGTCGCCGGATTGCTGCCGTCCACAGGCTTGGTCCAGTCGAAGCTGGTGTCCCGCCGCGGAATGAAATTCCCGTGGAAGTAGGCGATGTCGCCGTCGGCATCGGCGAAGATCGTGTTGTTGGATGAGTTGGTGTGCAGCTTCATGACCCGGCGAAACGCCCGGTAGTCCCGCGCCTTGGTGCGCGTGTAGGATTGGATCAGGGCCTTCACAGGTTCCTGCATCAGCCGGATCGTCACCCACTGCTCGCCCACCCTCCGAACGACGGGCCCGTGGTGGGTGCGGTAGACCGTGAACGTCTTCCGGGCCATCCCGGTCGCGGTCACGTACGGCACGGTGACCGTGCTGACCGTCACGGGCCGGTCCTCGGCGCCGTAGCGGTAGTAGTAGCGGTCCCCCTTTTTCACCACCGATTCCAGATACTCGTCGATGGCGTCCACGCCGCTCGAAGTGTGCATCCATCCCGCGTGGTCGTTGAACCCCTGGTAGACGAAGAACTGCCCCCACGTCACGGCGCCGTAGGCATCGAGACCCTGGTTGCTCACCACATGTACTTCGGCCCGGAAGAAGAACGACGTGTGCGGATTGATCAGCAGCAGGGCGTGGTGGTTGATGGTGTTCGCGGGCGCGATAGCGATGCCGTTCGAGCCGGTGGGCTCGGGGCCCGTGTCGCCTTCCCCGCTCCCCGCCGCCGGCGCGGGACCATTCTCGTAGAAGGCCTGGAGCTCACGCACGCTCACCCGCTCGATGTCGCCGCCGATGCTCCCTTCGCTGAACGTGAGCGCCATCCACGGCTCGAAGCGCGTGATGACGCGCGGCTTCACTTCGGGATGCTTGTAGAGATAGAAGTTCAAGCCGTCGGCCCACGCGTTCATCAACCGTTTCAGCCACCGCGGGCTCGCCGCGTACTGCGCTTTGATCGAGTCGGGGTTGATGAAGAGCTTCATCCGCAGGTCCTGGTAGATGCGGGACTCGCCCTCGGCCTCCGCCAGACGCCCCATCGCATCGATGTAATTCGTTTCCACCCGGTTGAAGTCGTCCTCGGCCTGGGCGTACATCAGGCCGAAGACGGCGTCGACGTCAGTCCGGCCGTACACGTGTGGAATGCCCCAGTCGTCCCGGATGATGGTGACACTCTTGGCCGCTTGCTCCCAGCGGGCGACGTCCTGGGCCGTGGCTCGCGGGGGAGCGGATGCCGCGAGGGCAGCCGCGCAGAGCATGAGTGCTTTCATAATCGAAAGCCAAATCTCTCTTCGTAGGGTAAGTTTGAGCAACACACTCACGTGCGATCCTCCTTGAACACCACCTGGCGCAGTAGTCTCTCGAGCCCTAGCAGCGCAGTACCTCTTCGTCGCGGCCGTGAGATTCCATCTGACGGCGCACCATGCCATAGTAAGCTCCGCTCTCGCTCATCAACTCGTTGTGGGACCCTCGCTCGATGACGCGCCCATCGTCCATCAGCAGGATCAGGTCGGCGCGGTGAATCGTGGAGAGCCGATGGGCGATGACGAACGTGGTGCGGCCCGCGAGCAGCGTGGCCATCGACGCCTGAATGAGCTGTTCGCTCTCCGTGTCCAGGTTGCTCGTAGCTTCGTCGAGGATGAGGATCTGGGGGCGGGCGAGGATCGCCCGGGCGATGGCGAGCCGCTGCTGTTGGCCGCCCGAGAGCTTGACGCCGCGCTCGCCGATGAACGTCTCGTACTGCTCCGGCAGCTTGACGATGAACTCGTGGGCGTTGGCCCGCCGGGCCGCGTCTTCGATCTCGGCGTTCGTGGCCTGGTGGCGGCCGTAGGCGATGTTCTCCCGCACCGACCCATCGAACAGAAAGACATCTTGTTGGACGATGGCCAGCAATTCGCGATAGCTCCGCAGGCGGAAGTCGCGAATGTCGACGCCGTTCAGCAGGATGCGCCCCCGGGTGGGGTCGTGAAACCGCGCCACCAGGTCCGTCACGGTCGTCTTGCCGGCGCCACTGCGGCCCACCAGCGCGATGACGGAGCCCCCCGGCACCACGACGTCGAAGTCGCGCACCACCGGCTGGCCCTCGCGGTAGGCGAACTCGACGTTGTCGAATCGGATCTCGTCCACCATGAGCGGCGCGTCGCGCGCACCGGGCCGGTCGGGTTTGTCGTCGTCCATCGCGAGGACGTCGAACACGCGTTCCATGGCGGCGAGCGAGCGCTGCAGCTCGGAGAAAGAGTTGACGATCTGCCACACCGGGCCCAGCAGCAGGAACGAATACCACTGGAAGGCCATGATGTCGCCGATCGAGGCGCCGCCGGCGATGTTCATGTACCCGCCGTACCAGACGATGACCACGTTCACACCTGCCTGCAGCAGGCCCCAGGACGTCCACAGCACCAGCTCCCGACGGTGTGCGAATAGCTCCTTGCGCAGCACCGTGTGCCGCCCGACCATGTACGTGAGCAGCTCCTGCAGTTCCCGCCGGAACGCCCGGACGACGCGAATCCCCGAGAAGGCTTCGCCCACCCGCCCGTCGATCTGCTCCACGTCCTTGCGGAGCGAGCGGTAGATCGGCCGGACGCGCCGCGCGGCGATGAAGCTGATCAGCATCGCGGCGGGGACGATGGCCAGGGCCGTCAACGCCAACCGCCAGTTCAGCGCCAGCAGCACCGTCACAGCGACCGCGAGACGGATCAGCGAGACGGCAGGTGACACGATCGCCATCTGCAACAGCCCGGTCGTCGTTTCCACGTCGCCGGTCAGACGCGACAGGATGCCGCCCGTTTTCATGTCCCACACCTTGGGAAGCGGGAGGCGCAGCAAGCGCTGGAACAGCGACCGGCGCAGCGACAGCATCACGCGCACGTTCAGCAGGCGCTGGCGATAATCCCGCAGCGCATCGGCCAGGTTGGAGAGAATGATCACGCCGAGGAATGCAGCCCCCGCCAGGTTGAGGCGGGCGAGGCGCGCCGCGGTATCCAACCGCGCATTGAGCAGCACGCGATCGACGATGAACCGCATGAACAGCGGCTCGATCATCTGCAGCCCGGTGGTCAGCAAGGCGAGGGCGAGGAGCGCGCCGGCGGCGTACCGGTACGGCCGGAGCCAGCGCAGATAGTCGCGCAGATACGCCCGCCGCTTCCCGCGATCGAGGGGCTGAGATGCCCCCGCCGCCTCATCGTCGAGTCGCCGCTGGGTGTAGTCCTGAACAAACGCGCGATAGCGCTGACGCGAAGAGCGCGGCGGCTTGGTCATTTCCGGCTGGAAGGTGTGCCGGACCGTGCGAGGCGTCTAGGGCCCTCTTGCGCCCCGGCACCCGCCGGGGGGATATAGGGGCCGTTCGACTGCCGCCGTCACCGTCTGGGGGATCGCCATGGTCGCCGTGTCCGCTCGTCACCCGCTGCTTCCGCTCGCTCTCATCGTCGGAGGCTTCACGGCGGCGCCTGCGCAGACGCCTGCCTCCGCCCCGTCCGGCGCGACCGCGGCGTGGACCCTCCGGATGAAAGGAGACATCCGCTGGCAGCAGGTCACGCCGGCGGGCGCGCTCCTCGTCGCGACCGACGCCGCGCTCTCAGGCGTCGATATCGAGCGGGGCCAGGCCCTCTGGGAGAAGCCCGAGCTCGGCGGGTTGCCAGCCGACAGCGTCCGCATGGTCGAGGGGTCTCTCCTCATGGAGGCGGCGCGCGCGGGCCTGTTGTTGGTGTTTGACCCGGTGACCGGCGCGGTCGTGTTCGATTCCCGGCGCCTCAACCTGGCGCAGATCGTCACCCGCCGCGTGCTGCCACAGAGCGGCACCCTGCTCGTCCACGGGCGACGGGCGGCCGGGCCACCGGTGGTGGCATTGTACGATCTCGTGACGGGCGAACAGCGCTGGGCCAACGACGCGCTGTTCGAGCAGACCGAGCCCCAGAAGAAGGGCCTCGGTGGCCTGATGCAGCGCCTGGTGACCGCTGCTTCCGAGGCCACTGCGCTCGAGGTGCTGCAGGCGGGGCCTGAAATGATCGTGGTCCACACGCTGCTGGGTCTCCGGGCGCTGGACGCGCGGACGGGCGCCGTGCGCTGGTCCGCGGCGCTGCCCACCGCCCGCGCGGGCAACCCCGCGCGGCATGTGCGGCTCTACCCGTCGCTCGACAAGCTCGACCGCATCTACGTGAGCTTCGACGACCGACTCATGGCCTACCGCCTTGCCGACGGTCAGGCCCTGTGGTCCAAGGCGCCGACGATCGAGGGCTGGGTGCACGGCATCGTGCAGCACCCCAACGGGATCATCATCCTCCCGGAATCGCCGCCCGCCAATCAGGCGACGGGCAACGTGCGCATCGTGAACGGCGTGGTGCAAACGGGGCTCAACGTCGCCCGGTACGAAGATGGAACGACCATCGCCGACAAGCCGCTGCGCATGCGCGGCACCGTGACGGACGCGCTGATCACCGGTGGCTCCGCCGTGCTCGCCGTCGACGCCGAATCGCGCACCTTCGTGAACGTGCTGGACGTGGCCACGGCCGGCTTGCGCTTGAAGAAGGACGTGAAGATCAAGGGCCAGCTCGATTACGCCGAGCTCACGCCCGGGGGGGGCCTGCTCTACATTTCGCGGCCCGATGCGGCGACCAACGCCGAAGTGAACATCATCGATCTCGCCTCGGGGGAGCCCAAGTTCAAGGACGCGATCGAGAGCGGGAAGCCCTTAAGCTCGGGCGACTACAATGGCGCGCGGTACGCGCTGCATCATGCTGTCGAGGGGACGACACTCTACGTGTTTGCGAGCCACGACCACAGGCTATACGCGGTGGATCGCACCGCCGGCAGCTTCCGCGCGCTGAGCGGCGAAATCAAGCTCCAGGGCGACGAGGATCCGGTCGACATGGAAATCCGGCCCGCGGGGCTCGTCCTCATCGCGCCGCAGAACCTCGTGGTCGTGACGCGGGATGGGCAGGTGAAGCAGCAGGTTTACTATCCGGCACCGCAGCTGCCAGGGCTGTTGCGCGCGCTCTACCGGATCAATGCGGTGCGCGCCGGCCTGTACGGCGCCGCCGCGTCGGCGTACGGCGATGCCTTCGCCCAGGCGTCGCGCAACGCCACCGATTCCACCGCGCGGCGCATCACCGGGCAGTTGGCGACGGCCTACACGCAAGGCGGCGCCCAGCTGGCGGGCTATTCGCACCAGGCGGCCGCGCTCGCGACCAAGCGCTTCAAGGCCTCGCTCGCCGTCCCCGGCTCGGTGTTCATGCTGACCCGCGCGCCCGAGGGGAATGGCAACGTGCTGCTGCAGATCGACAAGGACAGCGGGCAGCCGCGCTCGCGCATCGATCTCGGCAAGGAGCGCGAGCCGGTGTACGCGGTGGACGACGTCGCTGGCATGCTGTTCCTCAAGACGGCGGCCGGGACGCTGGTCGGCTATCGGCTCAGATCGTAGGCTTGCTGCAGGCCTTTGATGTCGAGTTTTTTCATTTGCATCATCGCCTGCATGACCCGGTTCGCCTTCTGCGGGTCTTGGTCTCCCAACAACCTGCCCAGGATCGTGGGCACGATCTGCCACGACACGCCAAATTTGTCTTTGAGCCAGCCACATTGGTCTTTCGATCCGCCCGCCGAGAGCTTCTCCCACAGCTCGTCTACTTCCTGTTGCGTTTCACAGTTCACGAACAACGAGATCGCCGGCGTGAATGTGAATTGCGGGCCGCCGTTCAGGGCGTAGAAGTCCTGACCTTCGAGCTGGAAGGCGCAGCCCATGACCGACCCCTTCGGCCCGGGCCCGGCGTCTCCGTAGCGGGACACGCGCACGACCTTGGAATTCTTGAAGATCGACACATAGAAGTTCATCGCCGCTTCGGCGTTACCGTTGAACCACAGGAACGGGACGATCTTTTGCATGTAGTCCTCGCTATGAATGAAGACGCTCAGCAGCGGCGAGCACGTCGTCGAGCCGGTCGTAACTCGCCTTCACGCCCTTCTCCATACCGGACTCGATGACCGCGTCGCGCGCGGCGCGCGATTCGTAGCGCGTCGTCTGCGTGAGAGTGGTCCGTCCTTCCTTCTCGACGAGGACGAGGGTGTTGAGGGCCTCGCCGGGGTACCAGGCCTGGTCGAACCGCTCGGTGGCGACGAGCCGCTCAGGCGCCACGATTTCGCGGTACACGCCGCCCATCCCCATGTCAGTGCCGTCGCTGTCTTTGCGCCACACCCAGCGGTACTTGCCGCCCACACGCACGTCCATCTCACACACCGGCATCGACCAGCCCGGCGGTCCCAACAGCCACTGCCTGACCAGTTCGGGCTTAGTATGGGCGTCGAAAACCAGCCGGCGCGGAGCGTCGAACACACGGGTCATCACGATCTCCCGGTCCCCGGGCGTGGTCAGCTTCAGGGTTCCCATTTCTTCTCCTTGGTCTTGAGGTGGTGGAGCAGCACGTCGAGGCGCTGATAGTTCCCCTCCCAGAGCCGGCGGTAGCGCTCCAACCACTGGGTGGCTTCCGCGAGCGGCTTGGGCTCGAGCCGGCGGGGCCGCCGCTGTGCGTCGCGGCTGCGCGAGATCAGGCCGGCGCGCTCCAGCACTTTGAGATGCTTAGAGATCGCGGGCTGGCTCATCGCGAACGGCTCGGCCAGCTCGGTCACCGAGGCTGCACCCGACGCCAGCCGGCCGAGAATCGCCCGCCGAGTGGGATCGGCGAGGGCGGCGAAGATGGCGTCGAGGCGGTGTGCGGCTTGCATAACTGATAGGTTATATATGTGCGAACCCGCCGGCCGTCAAGGCCCGAAAGGAACGGCGCCGCGAATCAGTGGCTGATCGCGAAGAACCAGGCGGCGATCACCGGACCGCGTGGGCCGCGGCCGCCCGGCGGCGGCGACCCCGGCGCCGCTGCCGGCGCCGGGCCATACTCGGGTTGGAACAGGTACGCCACGTGCATCACCTGATCCACGCTGATCGTCTTGGCGCCCCGCATGGTAGCGACGGTCGCCACCACGGTGTACTTGTCCGGCGAATCCTGGTGCACGACGGTGACGTTGCTGTCGCGCCCGGCCGGGATGTAGATCAGCTTCTGCGACGCGTCCCACCCCAGGGCGTCGACGCCGTCGCCGTTCGCGATCGTGGCCACCACCTTGCCGGAAGCGGGGTCGACGACCACGGAGGTCTTGCCGCACCCGGAGAAGATCCGGTTGGTCGCACGATCGTACGCGATGCCGGTGGGGCCTTCGCACGGTGCAAGCGGCCACGAAGCGAGCACCTTCATCGCCTTATCATCGATCACCTGAATGGTGCTCTTGCCCTCGTTGTTGACGAAGATCTTTCCCTTGCCGTCGCTCGCGGCGCCTTCCGGCGCATTGTCCTCGAGGTCGACCGTGCCGACGATGTCCCCGGCTTTGGGGTCGAGCGCGACGACGGTGCCGATCGGGCGGCTGTGATTGGTGAGGATGATGCGATCGGAAAAGTCGTCGTACATGATGCCGTCGAGACCGCCGGTGCGCACCGGGATCTTCTTGATCACGGCGAGGCTCGTGAGATCGAACATCGTCACCGTGGAATCGCCGCCGTTGGTAATGAAGCCGTGATGCGACGTCGGGACGAGCGCGATACCGTGGGTGCGGGGCGTGTCCGAGATGTCACCCAGCACCTTGCCGCTGGCGCCGTCAACCACCATCACGTGCGTGCCGCGCGACACGAACACGCGGCCCGTGCCGGGCTCGGCGGTGAGATAGTCGGTGCCGCCGTCGCCGCCGATGTTGAACTTGACGACCTTGAACGCCTGCGCCTGGCCAACGCCCGGCAGGGTCAACGCAGCCGCGATCAGAAGAGCCGGTACAGCCCGTACGTGCCTGGTCATGCGATCCTCGAGCCTCCTCATTTCAGTCCCGGTGTCTTGCCCGCCGCCAGCAGGCGAACGGCCTCCTGCCACCGCCTCCGTTTCGTCGCCTGCCGTTTGGCGGAATCGATCCAAGCGATGTAGTTGCGCCGATGTGAAGGCGGAAGACTCTCGAACTGGCGCCACGCCATCGGCCGCTTCCGGAACATCGATGGCCCGGTGTGACGCTTGTGGAAGACGAGCCATACCTCCGATTCGGAGTCGTGATGCTCGGCGAGCCAGCTGCGCCACTGCTCCGGCGTTCGAGCGTCAAGCGTCTTCACATCCCGGTCAGACTCCGAGCACCTTCGCAGCGAGCTTCGTCCCGGCCACGCGGGCGCGGATCTTCTCGAACGCCGTGTCGCGGGGAGTGGAGGTGTCGTCGCCGAACGGCGCGAAGCCGCAGTCGTCGGTGGTACCGAGCTGAGCGAGCGGGATGACCTCGGCAGCTTCCAGGACGCGGTCGCGCACCTGTTCGGGAGACTCGATCCCGGGATCGATCGGGTCGATCACGCCGACGAAGATTCTCTGATCGGGCTGGGCGTGCTGCTTGATGATCCCGAGGATGCGGCCGCGGTCCCGCTCGCTCGCGAGCTGAATGTAGAAACTCCCGACCTTGAGCTCGAACAGGCCGGGCAGGAGCTCTCCGTAATCCACGTCGGCGCTGTGCGTCGAGTCCTGGTCGCCCCCGGGGCACGTGTGCACGCCGATCCGCTTGCGCTCCGCCGCGGTGAACCGCTCCAGCACGCGGTTGTTGAGGCCGACGAACGCTCGGAGCAGCTGTTTCGAAGGATCGAGCTTCACCGACAGCCTGGCTTCGGTGAAGTCGATCTGCACAGTGGAGGCGCCCTGCGCCAGACAGCGACGGATGTCCTGCTCGGCCTCGCGTACGAGGTCGTCGAGGAACCTGTCGCGCGCGTATCCCGGCAGGTCCTCCTGCGGGTACAAGAGGCTCAGCGCCGAAGCCGAAATGACGGCCTGCTTCACCGGGCGGCGGGTGTGCTTGCGGGCCTCGTCCAGGAATTGCGCCGCGTAGGTGCGGTAGCGAAACGGGCCCGCGGTCAGGCGCGGCAGCTGGCGGGTGTGACCATCGGCGAACGGGATCGTCACGCCGCCGGGGCCGAGCGTCTCGAGCCCGTGGATCGGATACGTGGCAAAGCTGGGCTTGGTCTGCTCCCCGTCCGTGATGACCGGTGAGCCAGTCGCTTCGAAGCGTTGGATGGTGTCGCGCAGCGCGCGGTCGTAGAGCGACTGCATCTCGTGTTGCGGGATCCGGCCGGCTGCGAACTCCCCCATTGCTGCGATCAGCTCGGGCGGCCGCGGAATGCTACCTATCGGCTCGGTGGGTATCGGCATGCGGCAATGCTACGCGCGCGAGCGGTGAGCTGTCAAACGTGAAACCGTCGCGTCACTACGGCCGTGTGGCGGCATGGCGGAAGCCCAGGGAGATCGACTCCACCTCCACGCCGTAACTGCCCGGCCCGACCGCCACGCCCCCCGCATCCTCACGCCGCAGGGAGAGCTGCAACCGCTCCACCCGGTCGAGCCGCGGCCGGTCGCCGCTCCCACCCCGCCCCGCCGCCGGCCCCACCCAGTAGTTCCACTCGCCGGGAAATCCCTCCGGGAGCAGGACGCCCTGCCCGATCTTGAAGTCTGTGAGCGGCATAGCCTGCTCGCTCCAGGAGCTGTCCACGGGTACGCCCGCGCTCCAGCTCGTGCCATCATCCTCCATCAGCGTGAGGTGTACGATCTGGCGCGCCCCAAGGCCGCGCAATCGGATTCGCAGCTCGGCGGCGCCGCCAATGGTCTCCTGCCGGGCCTTGATCCGGTCCGCGATCACCAGCGACGCCGTGTAGTCGGGCGGGCTCGAGCCGCGCGCATCTACGGGTAGCTCGAAGTGAAACACCGGCTCGCCGGTGACCCCGGACAGGGTCACTCGGAACAGGCCGCGGCGTCCGGCGTCGCCGATACGGGTGAAAGCCAGGCGGGCGGCGTCCCGGCCGGGGTCGAACAACCGCAGCGGCGTCTGTGGGCCGATGACATCCAGCCTCCAGGACGCACTGCCCGAGTAGTCCCAATCCGTTGGCTTGAGGTGCAGGCCGCTGGGTAAAGTGACGCTCGAGTCCCCGCGGAACAGCGTGATCACGAACTCGTGGGGCCCTTCTCGCAACGCGGTCGCGGGAACAGAGGCGGCATACAGGTAACCGCTCGCGGCGTGCATTGTGAAGCCGCGGTACAAGCCTCCAGCCGTGGGCCGAATGAACAGCATGGCCGAGTCCGGTGGAGTGCGGTCTACGACGCGGGCCCGCAGCTCCGCGGGTCGGCCCATAAGATATGCGGGGGAGATCAGCGGCTGGACGGACGGCGGAAGAGAGTCGGCGGGAGGGGCGTGGTACTCCGTGAACCCGATCTGGCCCACTCGCGCGGGGAGCGTCGCAGGATCCACCGGACCGCTCGCGCTCAGGACGTACACACCAGGAGTGACGCCAAACCCACCGGCCTCTGACCGCCCGACCGCCTGACCACCGCCGTTCATCGGTTGCACCGTGAACTCGCCCCCCAAGTCTGGAAGCCTGACCGTCATGTGCCAGGCGCGGCTGATCGCGCGCGTTACAAGCTTGTCGGGACTCGGGGGCTCGAACGGATCGCGCACGGGCACGGCGTCGGGGTACAGCTCGAGGCGCCAGACGCCCGGGCGCACCTTGTCCAGGAAGTAGATCCCCTGCCCTTCGTAAGTCACCGTGGACGACGAGCCGTAGCCCGCAATGCGACGCAACGCGGCCGGGTCCGGTGGCGCCGCGCGTGTCGAGCCGGCGTACAGAAATGCGTCACGCGCGACGAGCTCGCCCAAGTTCTCGTCGTAGGAGACGTGGAAGTCGCCGAACCGCGTGTTCTCAGGATAAGACCCGTACGAGCGCGTGCGAGGCAAACGGTGCATCGCCTCGGCCGCAATAACGGCGCTCATCGCCTTGCGGGGTGTGTAGACCAGGTTCAGATAGTGCGTCTGCCACGCCAGGTTGCGCGAGGCGGTTCGCAGCATGTCGTAGGCGAACATGGCGGCGAACTGCGCACCCACGGCGCGAAATGTCCGGGCCATCGCCGGATACATGTAACCGGTGCGCAGGTTCGGCGAGTCGAACTCGTACACGATGCGCGGGCTACGGATCAGCTCCGGCCGCAGCATGTCAGGGAACGTGTCGACCGCGCGGAGGTAGTTGCCTTCCAGCTCGTGGCCCGAGTTCAGGCCCGTGGGGTACCAGCCGAACGTCACGCCCTGCGCCCGGCTCCGCCTGATCGCCTCGGCGATTCTGAAATCCTGGCTCACGTTGTAGAAGACGAGCTTGTTGCACCCCGTGCCGCGGACCGCATCGGTGAGGGCGTTGATGTAGCGGATCGAGCCCTGCAGGTCCTCCGGGTGATGCCAGGGTTCATTGACGAGCTCGATGAAGAGGATGGCCGGCTCGTTCTTGAGCGCCACGCCCGTGTACGGATTCACGTGGCTCAGGATCTGGCGCAGGTAGTTCACTTGCGCGGCGATGGCGGCCGAGTCGGTCCCCATACTGGCCTTGCCGAAGTGCCGGCCGAATCCGGGTGTCGCGGCATCCCGTTGCAGTGCGTCGGGCCAGTTCGAGCTGTACAGCTGGATGGGGCTGAGGAGCATGTAGATGCCGCGCTCCCGCGCGCGCGCAATCAGGTAGTCCTGCAGGTCCAAATGGTCGTTGGCGATCAGGTTGCCGGCCGAGTCGGAGGCCTCCCAGTCGCCCCAGAACGTGAGCCGCAGCCCGTCCCAGCCCATGCGGGCGAACTGCGCCATGTCCTCGTCGATCATCTTTTTGCGATCGGCGTGAAGGTAGCCGGCGGCGCGGTAGTCGGAGGCCGTGGGCAGCACGTAGTTCGCGCCAAACAGGGTGACCTCCTGGTTGTTGTCGCGCCAGCGCACGACGCCCTCGTTGTCGAGGTAGACGGGGCGATCGGCGCGCTGCGCCTGAACCGATGACGCGAGCGTGGCGAGGGCCGCCAGAAACACGCCTTCTTTCACCCCGGCTCGCATCAATTCGATGACGCACGAACTCGCGCACCTCACCACACTGGTATCCGCCAGGGGCACGGTCCCTTGCCGACGTGCGTCTCGATTGCCATTGACGTCAATTGCCGAAACCGGTGCGGGTGTGGCGCAATTGGTAGACGCAGGATTCTCGCAAGATCCGGGGCGTAAGCCCATGTGGGTTCGAGTCCCACCACCCGCACCCTGGCAACTTGACCCCACCTGGGGCCCGCTACACATTGTATTCGGATCTTGCGAGAGTCCTGCGTGCACTTAGCCACGCACGTGAGGGGCCGTGGGGACGAAACCACGGCCCCTTGATGTTTGTCGTCCGACGGTCCACCACCGTTCAGAAATCGTCCGCGGCCCGCGGCGTGCCGCCTATCTCCGCTCGAGGTCGAGCACCAAGCTCTCCCGTGGTGCGATCGCCGCGGCCGGGACATACTCCCGGATTCGGCCGTCAGCGCCGACCCGCAGCGTCGTTCCATTGGGACCGCCGAGCAAGTTGCGCGGGCTGTAGGCCCCGGGGGGAAGCGCGCCGTTTGCCGAGCCGATCGCAACGGCGGAGACCGCCGCGCCGCCCAGGTTCGCCACCACGAGCACCGCGCGGCGGCTCGTGCGGCGCAGATAGGCGGCGACTTGGGCGCTGCTGGTTGAGAGCGGTAGCAGCGTGCCGGTTGCCAGTGCCTCGTTCTGCTTGCGCAGGTCGATCAGCTGCCGATACAGGTTGAGCAGCGACTTGGGGTCCCGATTCTCGACGGCGACGTTGGTCGTCAGCGAGTCCGCTTGCGGCGCCTCCCATGGCTTGCCGGTCGTAAAGCCCACGCCGGAGCGCGGACTCCACTGCATCGGCGTGCGCAGCCGCTCATCCGGCTTGTCCCCGGTCATCCCGATCTCCTCGCCGTAGTAGACGAAAGGAAGCCCCGGCAAGGTGAGCAGGAGCGTCGCCGCCAGCTTGGCGCGGCCGACGTCGCCACCCAGCGCGGTCAGGGTGCGGGTCTGGTCGTGGTTGGTCAGGAAGGGCGACCAGCGGTACGCCGGCAGGGTGTCCTGGAGCCTGAGGAAGCCGGTGAGCAGACCTGTCGCCGAGCCGCTGCGCACCGCCGACAAGAGCGAATCGGACAGCTCGAAGGCGAAGTACGAGGTGAGCTGGTCGGGGTAATACGGCAGCATCGCGTCAATGTTGGCCCAGACTTCGCCGACCGTGTATGCATCGCGCTTGACGCTGCGGACGTGCGCGGCGTACTCGCGCAGGAAGGCGTGGGTGCCGGGGCATCCCGCGAGGCAGGTTCCTTCCTCTACGACATAGGGCACCGCGTCGAGCCGAAAGCCGTCCACGTCCATGTCGCGCAGCCAGAACGTGGCGATGTGCTTTGCCTCGTCCCGCACGGCTGGCGTCTGATAGTTCAAGTCCGGCATCCCGCTCCAGAAGACGCCGTAGTAGTACTCGTCCCGCACCGGGGAGCGGTGCCACGCCTCCCCGCCCCACGGACCTTTGCCCAGCGGCGTCCGGGAGAACCTGTACCACGCGCGATAGGGCGACGTGGTGTCGTGCAGAGCCGCCTGGAAGTAGGGGTGCTCGCTCGAGCTGTGGTTCAGAACCAGGTCGACGAGCACCACGCTGCCGCGGCGGTGCGCCTCCTTCATGAGGCGTTTGAAGTCGTCGTTCGTACCGTAGGCGGGCTCGACGTTGTAGTAGTCGCTCACGTCGTAGCCGTGATAGCTCGGTGACGCGGCCACCGGCATCAGCCAGATGCAAGAGGCGCCAAGCTTGTCGATGTAGTCGAGCTTCTCGATCAGGCCCTTCAAGTCGCCGATGCCGTCGCCGTTCGAGTCGTAGAACGAGCGGACGAACACCTCGTAGCACACGGCGCCGCGGGTCCAGGCGGGGGCGACAGCTGCGCGCTGCGCCTCGAGCGGGGCCAACCAAACACACGCGAGGAGCACAGGACCGACCAGAGCCGCGCGCGAGATTGACACGGGCTGCGGTGTTGTGGTACTACTCGGCGAGCTGCTAGGAGGTAGTATGCACGAGGAAATGGGTACGTTTCGCGTCGGTCTCGAGCTCGCGAACCCCGCACGCCCGAGTGAATGGCGGACGCTCGAGTCTGTGCTGGTTGACACGGGGGCGGAACTGTCGTGGTTTCCCGCCCCCGTCCTGGAGTCCCTCGGGATCGAGCGCATCAAGATGTGGCGCTTCCGGCAGGCGGACGGCACGGTGCTAGCCCGCTGGACGGGAGGAGTGATCGTGCGGGTGGCTGGCATCGAAACTCTCGACGAGGTCGTGTTTGGTGAAGCCGGGGACCTCGTTCTGCTGGGCTCGCGGTCGTTGGATGGGCTGAACCTGCGTGTCGACCCGCTCAGCAAGCAACTGATCGACGCGGGGCCCGCCCCCGCGGCGGTGATGGGCATGGCCTAGCTCACGGCAGCTTGGTCGCGGCGTCGATCGCCACGGCCGAGTTGGCCGCGAGGCGCAGCCGGACGGCGCCGGCGCCGTCCACGACCACCGACGTGCCAGTGCAGGCAGCGCCGGTAAGGCCGCCGGTGAGGATGTCGCAGTAGGTGCCGGGTAGCATGCCCGTCGCAATCGTGGTGTCAACGCCGCCACCGTCCCGGTTGATGGCGACGAAGCCCTTATCGCCGCGCGAGAACGCGATGGCGTTGACCCCATCCTCCCACCAGTGATTGATGTCGGTGCCCGCGACGACGTGACGGAAACGCACCATGTTCCGGATGTACGGGTCGCGGTGCTCGCACACCCATTGGCCGATCGTCGCCGTCTCGAGGCTCGACGCGCACGTCACATCGTTCGTATTGCCCCCGGCGTCGGACGGTGGTCCCATCATGTTCCCACCGGGACAGTCGAACGCGTAGCTCGAGAGAATCGAGGGATAGCCGTAGGGCTGTGCCAGCATCCACACGTTCGCGAGGCGGAACACGTTGCCGTCGCGATAGCCGATGCCGCAGTCGTGCTGCGTGTCGTGGTTCTGGAGAAACACTACGGCCTTGTCGGAGGGCATGAGCCCCCAGGCGGCTGGCGAAAACTGGCTGCCGGGCGGCCCGTTCGGATTGAGTTGTGAGATGTGCTGGCCCCCGATCCCGCGGAACTTGTCGCCGACACCGACGAAGGTGAACTCGGTGATGTCCGCCGCGCCGCCGGAAGCGTACGCTGCGCCGAAGTAGTCATGCGGCGACAGCGCTTCCCCCGCCCCGCCGCCGATCACCTCAAGGAAGTAATAGGGAACCGGGCGCCCCTCCGCCCTCAGCGTGGAATCCACGATCGCGAGAATGCCGTCCAGCTCCACCTGCTGGATGTGCTTGGCCGCGTCGATGCGGAAGCCCGCAACGCCGAGGCGCGCGAGCATGATCAGGTAGCCGGCGATCTTCTGCCGCACCGACGGCAGGCCGGTATTGAGGTCGGGCAGCGAGAACAACTCGCAGTCCTGCACGTTGGCGGCGTTGGAGTAGTCGTTCACGGTGCACGGCGCGTGGAAATCGCTCGGCGTATACAGTCCCGGGTAGTTGTACTTCGTATAGGACGTGCCGTTCGAGCCCGTGCCCGAGCTCGGGTAGTTGGTCATGTGGTTGATGACGGCATCCACGTAGATGCCCACGCCCACCGTCTGGCAGCGCTGCACCATGTCCACGAACTCGGTGCCGGTTCCCGAGCGACTGCGCGCGATGCTGTAGCTCACCGGCTGGTAGCGCTCGCTCCAAGGATAGTTAGGAGCCTGGACGCTGTGCTCCTGCGGCGGCGAGACCTGCACCGCGTTGAATCCCGCGGGCCCGAGAACGGTTTCGCACTCGTTCGCGATGTCCGTCCACTTCCACTCGAAGAGGTGGACGAACACGTCGCCCGCCGCCATGTGACCGCTGGGGCGATAGGTCGGACTGAGCACCGGGCGATCCGCGGGAGGCGGGGCCGTGACGTACGTGGAGGCCGTCGTACCGGAGCAAGCCGCGGCGGCGAGCGCGAGAGCGGCGGGTCGCAGGAAGCGAGTGGGCCCCGCGCCCTCAGACAGAGAATCCCGGCTACGGGGCGTAGCCCGGATTCTGCTTCAGGTTTGGGTTGGCGATCAGCTCGTTCGCCGGGAGCGGGTACAGATTGAACTTCGCGTCAGTCGCAGTCCCGTCTACCACGCCACCCTTCCACGCCCACTTATACGTGCCAGCAGTGAACAGGCCGAACCGGATGAGGTCGGTCCGGCGGTGCGCCTCCCACAAGAGCTCGCGCCCCCGCTCGGCCAGGATGTAGGCCAGTGTGAGCTCCGGATCTGTGATGTCCCCGCTGGTGCCGCCGTACGCACGCTCGCGCAGCGCGTTCACGTAGGCAAGCGCCTGCGCCCGGGTGCCGCCACCGCCGCGCAGCTGCGCCTCGGCGTAAATCAGGTAGGCCTCGCCCACCCGGAACACTGGAAAGTCCGTGTCCACGAAGCCGGAATTCGAGCCTGAGGCGCCGAGCGATGTCTTGTTGACGAACTTCGGCGCAGCATACCCGTTGGTGAACGTGCCGATGTCGGCGACGGCGAGCGTCTGGCCGGTTGTGTAGAGGTATGCCGGTCTCTTGTCACCCGCGGCGTAGAAGCTGTCGGCCTGCGGCTTGATGCGAAGTCCGTACCAGCAGCCGTCGATACCATAGTCGGCTGGCTTCATGCTGCCGCCGCAGGATGCATGAACCAGGAACGTGACGCCGCCGTAGCTCTGCGTGTGCGTCCCATCCTGAGTGATCGCGAAGAGGATCTCGGGAGACGTGTTGTTGTCGGCCATGAACATGCGTCGATAATTCGAGTCCAGGCCGTAGCCTAGACCGGCGCTCGAGGTAATCACGGTCTGCGCCTCGGTCAGCGCGCCCGACCAGTTCGGCGTGCCGGTGTAGACGCTGTCGTTCAGATAGAGGTTGGCGAGCAGCATCCCGGCCGCCAAACGTGTCGCTCGGCCGTAGGTGCTCGGGCTGGGCGCGGGCAGTGAGTCCTTGATGGCATTGAGCTCGGCTACGGCGTAGTTGTACAGGTCGGCGCGCGTGCTCTGTTGCGGCGGCGTGGCGCCGAGCGGGTCGTCCTCAGTGACGAGCGGGATGTTGGCGAACAAACTCAGCCCGTGCCAATAGGAAAGCGCACGGAGGAACCGGGCTTCCGCGCGATACTGCTGGATCTGAGCTCTGAGCGACGGGCTGACGTTCCCCCGCGCGGCCAGCACGGCACCCGTCGTCTGGCGCAGGAACTCGTTTGCCATCATCACCTGGTAGAACACGCGGTAGTACATCGCCTTGACGAACGGGTTGCCGACATCCCACTGCTGCGTGTTCAGGTCGCGCAGCCCGAGATCGCCCCACGCGATCACCGCTTCGTCGGTGGGCAGCTCCTCCAGCTGCCAATACAGGCGCAGGTACTGTGAGAAGCCCTCGTCAATGCTCTGGATGTCCGGCTGGCCCGCAGGTCCCTGTTGCCCAGTCAGGGCGAGCCCCGCGTAGATCTTCGCCAGTAACGCCCGGTAGGAGTTCGGATCGTTGAAGAAGTTGGCGTCGGTGACGCTACTCTTCGGCGCCACCGTCGGATCGGTGCAGCCCGTCGCGCCGAGAAGCAGGAAGGCCGCGGCGCCGAGCGCCTTCCACTGGCTGGTCGTCATAGCTCGGCTCCGTTTCGAGTGATCGGATCCATGGTCGCGAGCCTCAGAACTGGACGCTCAACCCGCTCGTGAATATACGCGAACGGGGATAGATGTTGTTGTCGATGCCGTTCAGGCCGGCGGTCGGGTCCACGCCGCTGTACCCCGTGATCGTGAACGCGCTCTGCACGCTCCCGAAGAGGCGCAGCTGTTGGCCGAGATAGGGGAACTGGTAGGCGACCGTCAGATTGTCCAGGCGCAGAAACGACGCCCGCTCCACGTAGTAATCCGAGAGGAGTTGCTGCGTCGTGAACCCCGTCTCGAGGACCGACGCATGCAGGTTGTACGGCGCCCCCTGCTGGAGCTCCCGATAGTCGCCCACGTTCGAGGCCACGTTGTTGTACACGTAGTTCCCGAGCCAGGCCCTCATAGTGAGGCTCAGCTCGAGGCGACGGTAGGCAAAGGATGACGTGAGACCGAGAATCCACTTCGGCGCCGGGTCATGAAAGGCGCGCGTGTTGCTATTGAGATTGCAGCCCGTGACGACGTTGTCGCCGGCTAGGTTGTAGTAGCTGCCCTGCACCGGCTTCCCATTCTGATAGACCTGCTTACAGACGAAGAACGAGTTGATCGGCTGGCCCGGCTCGAGCACCTGGATCGTGCTGCCCACCCCACCCGCGATTCCCCCGACGTTGATCAGCTGCGCGCCTACGGCGTTTGGATTGATGCTGAGCAGCTCGTTGGTATTGTGAGCGGCCGTCAGGTTGGCGGTCCAGCCGAGTCCGCTCGGGCTGCCACGCAGCAGCTCGGCGTTCAAGCTCAACTCGAAGCCGGTGTTCTTCATGCTGCCGATATTCGTCGTGACGAAGTCGGACAGGTTCGTGCCTGCAGGGACCGGCACTGTAAAGATCAGGTCATCGGTGTGCTTCGTGTACCAATCGAGCGACCCGCTGAAACGCCCGCCGTGCAGGCTGTAGTCCGCGCCGACGTCCCACGTGCCGGTGGACTCCCACTTGATGTTGGGATCCACGGCGGTGGGGCGTGCCGTGCACACGAACTCGTTGCCAAATTGGACCTCCGCCTGCGCGTTGCACGGCTGGAACGTGACGTGCTGCAGATAGTTTCCGAACGCCTGGTTACCGGTCTTGCCATACGACGCGCGGAGCTTCAGGTCCGTGAGCCACAGGAGGCCCTGGAGGAACCCCTCCCGTGACGCCCGCCAGCCTACAGACACCGCCGGAAAATTGCCCCACTGGTTGTCGGGTCCGAAGCGTGAGGACCCGTCGCGCCGCATGCTGACCGAGATGAGATAGCGATCGTTGACGTTGTAGTCGGCTCGCCCGAAGAAGGAGATCAGCCTGCTGTCCTGCACGTTAGGCAGGTAGGGCGCTGCTAAGCCGTCCGAGGGAATCCCGTTGTCCGCCAGGTCGTTGCTCGTGAACTGCGTGACGCGAATCCCGGGATAGTCGCCGTGCGACTTCGAGTACGAATAACCGCCCGTCAGGTCGACGTGTCCGGGACCCAGGTCCACAGGTGGGGCGTAGTCCAAGTACGCGTCGAGCGATGAATTCGCCTGGGTGGGTGTGGTTCGGTTGTAACTGCCCCGATCGGGCTGCTTCGTTTCGAAGTGGATGTTGTTCGGGTAGAAGGTCACCCGGTCGGCCTGGGTGACGTCGTAGCCCAAGTTGACGGTGCCCGACAGCCCCTCGACGTGCGTGAACCGAGAGAGGTCATACTTGGCCTGGACGTTACCGACGGAGCGGTAGGTCGTGCCGTGATCCGTGGCGAAGTTGAGGACCTCCACCGGGTTGTCGGCCGACGTCAACGAGTTTCCGGGCCAATTGTAGTAGCCGGTCGCGCTCGCCGAATCGAGGATCGGCTGGGTCGGGCCCATCTGCGCGGCATTGTACAACACGCCGTTGGGTGTGAACCGATCGTAGGTTCGCGTGCCTTTGAGGTTGGCGTGCAGGTTCAAGCGATTGTCGTAGAGCTGCTGGCTGTAGTTCAGACCCAGCGAAATCCGCTCCGCAGTGGTGCTCTTGAGGATGCCGTCCTGGTTGAGATATCCCACCGACAGGCGGTAGTTGTTGCTCGCGCCGGCGCCGGAGAGCACCAGGTTGTGCTCCTGGCCCCAACCGGTGCGGCTCACGAGCCCGAACCAGTCGGTGTTTTGGTTGCGCAGTAGGGTGTCGAACTGCGACGCGTGTGCCTGCACGGCCGCTGCGAACTGCGGGCCGTTCAGCATCGCGGAGAATCGCGTGACGTGGGCCGCGGACATGCTCGCGCTGTACTCGACGCGAGGCCCTCCTTGCCCTGATTTCGTAGTGATGAGCACGACACCGTTGGACGCGTTCGCCCCGTAGAGGGCCGCGGCGGAGGCGTCCTTCAAGACAGTCATGCTACCGATGTCGTTCGGATTCAGGAAATTGAGCGGGTCACGCCCGACGCTGAGTCCTCCGCCGGAACCCGTGCCCAAGGGCACGCCGTCGACCACGTAGAGCGGCTCGCTGCCCGCATTCACCGACGCCTGACCGCGGACGCGGATCGAAAGACCACCCCCGGGTTCGTTGTTGTCCACGACCTCGACCCCTGCGACTTTGTTCTCGATGAGCTGCTGTGGGCTTACGATCGTGCCGGTGTTGAACTGGGCCGAGTTCACCTGAGTCACGGAACCGGTGATTTCGCCGGCGCGACGCTCCCCGTAACCGACCACGACGACCTCCGACAGGCGTACCGCCTGGGGCGTCAGGGCGATGTCGACGACGGTTGTGTCGCCGCGCCCGACCGTGACGGCCCGCGCCGCCGGCGCATACCCGATCATCCGCGCGCGCAGCGAATCGCTCCCCGCGGGCACCCCGTTCATGAAGTAGCGCCCGTCTGCTTGAGTCTGCGCGGCGCGACCCCTGGCCGAGACGGTGACCCCTGAAAGCGGTTGCTGCGTCGCGGCGTCGGTGACGCGTCCGCGGATCGTGCCGATGGGCTGTTGCGCTGAGAGCGGAGCCGTCCAGAGCACCGCCAGGAGGGCAGCGATAATGCAGCAACGTCGTCTCATGGTCTCCTCGAGCCGGGAACCGCACGCACCCGGGCCAACCGGAGGGTCCGGAGCGAGGGAGGAGGAGGTAATTCTCGGGGACGATTCTGTCAACAGCGTCGATTTGGGCCGACCGCGTTCGTCGTATCGTTAGAACCAGGCTTCCGGCTCCCGAACCCGTCACTGCGACAGGAGACACACGTCCATGCATGCGCTCTCAAGAGCAGTCGTTTCTCGGTGCACCATCGCTGCGGTGCTCGCCGGCATAGCGATCCTCCCCGCCCCGTGCCGCGCTCAGGCACCGGCCAAGCGCACCGCGCAGGGCGCGTGGGGGGGCAAGACGAATGGCGCGGGCCATTACGCAGACGTGAACGGCATCAAGCTGTATTACGAGATCCACGGCACGGGCCGACCGCTCATCTTGCTCCACGGCGGCCTCGGCGCCATCGAGATGTTCGGCCCCAACCTCCCGGCGCTCGCCAAGGGCCGTCAGGTCATCGCTGTCGACCTGCAGGGGCACGGGCGGACGGCCGACATCGATCGCCCCTTAAGCGTCGCGTTGATGGCAGACGACATCGCCGCGCTGATCAAGCACCTAGGACTGGAAAGCGCCGACGTCATGGGCTATTCCCTGGGCGGCGGAGTCGCACTGCAGACGGCCATCCGGCACCCCGAGGTGGTGCGCAAGCTCGTGGTGGTCTCGACGCCGTTCCGGCGCAATGCCTTCTATCCCGAGATCCTGGCGCAGCAGGGACAGGTGGGTGCCGCCGCCGCCGAGGCCATGAAGCAAACGCCGATGTATCAGCTGTACGCGAGCATCGCGCCGCGGCCCGAAGACTGGCCCCGGCTGCTGGGAAAGATCGGCGAGACGATGAAACAGGATTTCGACTTCTCGAAGGAGATCAGCGGCATCAAGGCGACGACCCTCATCGTCGCGGGAGATGCCGACATCTTCCCACCGGCGCACGCGGTCGAGATGTTCGGGCTGCTGGGCGGCGGGCAGCGAGATGGAGGATGGGATGGGTCCGGTCGTCCGAAGTCGCGGCTCGCCATTCTGCCGGGTTTGACCCACTACACGATCTTCAATGCCCCGGCGCTCGCGGCGACGGTCACTCCGTTCCTCGACGAACGAGCGCCGTGAGTCCTTACGTCGTCCACGGCAGCACGCGACGCTGCTGGCTGCTGGCGACCGCCAGCTCCAGCCCGCGCATCACGTCCAGCGCCTGCTCTGGCGTGACCGCGAGTTGCGCCGTTCCGAGTATGGCGTCGCGCACATTCTCGTAATAGCGCGCGTAGCTCGAGGGAACCGTCGGCACGGGTCGCGTGCCCTCCGGCGTGGTGAGCGTGCCGTACAACGCCGGCGGGTCCGCATCCCAATCAGGCTCACCGGGCGTGCGGCCCGCCTTCAATGCGGCTTCCTGTGCATCGACTCCGTACTTGATGAAGGAGCCTGCGGTGCCGTGAACGGCAAGGCTCGGGCCCGGCGCGGCCGCCAGCATGGACGCGCGCAATACCGCCCGCAGGTTTGAGTAGTGCAGGGTCACGTCGAATGCATCGTCCACCGCGCCGCCGTCGCGCTCGATGCGAATATCGGCCGCGACGGCGCGCGGGGTTCCGAACAGGACAAAAGCCTGATCCAGCAGGTGCTCGCGCCACGCGCCCGGCTTCAGCTCGGGCCGGAATCGATCGAAATGCGATTCGTAGGCCACGATGCGGCCGAGGGCGCCTTCGGACAACAGTCTTTGCAGCGTGACGAAGTCCCCGACGTAGCGGCGATTCTGATAGACAGACAGGACCCGCTGCTGCTTCGTAGCCAGCTCGACGAGGTCTTGGGCTTCCGCGAGCGTGGGGGCGAACGGCTTGTCGATCACGACGTGTCGGCCGGCCAAGAGGCATTGCTTCGCGATGGGATGATGCGAAGTGTTGGGGGTGGCGATGACGACCAGGTCGACGGACCGGGTGAGCAGCTCATCCACGCTCGTGACGAAGTCGACGTCCGCGTAACGCTGGTCGGGCGCGCCCTCCCCGTGGCGCTGCACGATGGCGTCGAGGCGGAGACCATCGACCGCGCGAATGACCGGGGCGTGGAAGACCTTGCCGGCGAAGCCGAAACCGACCAGTCCGACGGTGAGCATGACCGGTGAATGTACCAGGACCGCTGGCCTTCGCCCCGCTGCGCGAGCAACACGGCGCAGTGGGTTTCGTCCAGGTCGTTTAACCCTGGATCCCCCCTCCACAACGCCCCATCCTTACCTCGCCACAACCTTCAGCGCCGATTGTCCATGCGCCGCAAGCAGCCGGGCGAGCAGATCCGGCGTGAGACCCTGTGGGAAACGACTCACCAGTCGCAGCTGCCTCGCGAAGTCCGGCGCCGGCGGCGTCTCGCGGAGGTCACCCACCTGGGAGAATTGCACGGCCTCGAGGGCGCCGTAGGGAACCAGCGTCACCGTGTCCCGGGCCAGGACCACAAGCGCCGTGTCCTGCACAGCGAGGAGTTCCCCCTGCGCCCTTCCGCCTCCCCGCAGCGCGAGCGCCACCGCCACCCCTTCGGGCCGTTTCGCCGGGGCGAATCGGTCGACCCTCCCGCCCAGGTTGCACCCGAGCGTCGCGAGTACTGGTCCCCACACCCAGCTTTGCCTCATCGGCCCCTCACTTTCCCGGGCTCGGCCGGGTTGCGAACGCGCGCTCGCGAGCCTCCCGCACCGTTCCCCATGTCCGGAGCGCCTTCAGGAGGTCTGCGTCAGGGGACTCCACGGCGCCCGTATCGTGCGCAGCTCTGAGCCCATCGCGGCCGATCCAGGGCTGGTAGTAGCCCTGGGTGGCGATCAGGAAGGTCTGCGCCAGCTCCGCTGCTGCGGCCCCCACTTCGGCGACGACGGTAAAGCGCTCGCCAGGCGAGGTCCGGAGGTATCGCTGGTCGGCGAGTCGCACACTCGCGAGCGCAGAGGAGTCGTCGCGCCCCTGGGCATCGAGCAGCTCGAAGGCGAGCGTTCGGACGACCGGGCGGCGCGCTCGCATGGCGAACACGACCCGGTCGATCCGCCAGTTGTCCGCCGGAAAGGACAGCCGAACGCGAACGCTGTCCCGTTGAACCACGGGGATGAGGACCGCCACGTCGTTCCACGCGTGCGGCCCCGAGTCGCGAAGGCGCGCGATCTCGCGGTAGCCGCGGCCGTCCCAGACGGCTATGCGCATGCCCATCCGCTGCTCCTGCCAGCGCGCCAGCGTTACCCCCCCGCTGTCCAGCTCACGGCCGATCCAGTCGAGCGATCGGGCGCCACGATCGCCCAGCATCACTTCCGAGTACAGCAGGCTCGCGAGCAGACTGTTCCTCAACCGGACGACCAACGCAACGCTGTCGCCGCTTGCCGGCGCTGGGGCGACGAGGTAGATGGCATCGTCCAAATGGGCGGGCGACGCCCCTGCCAGGGTCTGCGCATCGGTCCGGAACGCCGCGCCGTCGGGGAGGGCAAGGAGGAGACGGAGGTCACGGCCCGCGGCGTCGGTGATCGTGGTAGCAGGGACCAGGTCACGCACGGCCAGCGCGGCGCCGTCTGGGTCCGGGAGTGCGGTCTCCTCCCGGGCGTGGCGGACCTCCAGCAGCTCGAGATGGTTGACGTATTCCGTTTCGAGCGCCTCGTTGCGCACTTCCAGGCGGATCCGGCCGTCCCGGTCCGGGCGAATCCCGAGCCGGTCGACGTCACGCGTCTCGAAGGTCGCGCCGAGCGTGTAGGAGAAGCCCTCCGCTTGGAGCGCCCACGTGCCAGCGCTGTCGGCGTAGACGGTCGGACAGTTCCCGAAGCAATCCGAGGTTGAGCACACGATCACAAAGGCGGCCACTGCGGCCGCCACCAGCCCGGCCCCCGTGGCGAGCGTGGACACGATGGCAGTGGGCGCCCCGTTCGTGGCCCTCCGGAAGGACTCCATTGCGACGACGCTGTCGAGCGCCACGACGGAGACAGCGGTTGAATCGCTGAGCCTCAAGCCGTACCGCACTCCTGGCCCCCGGAGCGTGTCGCGGGCGAGGAGCACTCCTGTCCGGTACAGTACCGTGGAGCCGTTCCGGAGGTGGGCTTTGACCGGCGTCTGAATAGCGAGGGAGTCGGCGTTCGATCCGATCGCCTCGACCCGCACGCTGTGGAAGACCCAGATGCAGGCCCCGGCGACGAGGCCGAGCGCGGCCGATAAGAAGACGCGCAGCACGCGGCTGCGACCGAGTAGCAGGACCAGCGCCAGCCGCACCATGGGCGTCTCCTCGCCTGTACTCCGCTGTACTCCGCCAACTCCTCAATACGACAGTCGGCTCGGTGATATGTCAAGCAGACTAGGAGCCGGTGCGCGATTATCTTCGAACTCGAGCCATGCAGACTGATCAGCGCGACCGCCTCACCGCCGCCCTCGCCGGCCGCTATGTCATCGAGCGAGAGCTGGGGAGCGGCGGCATGGCGACCGTCTATCTCGCGCACGACGTCAAGCATCACCGTGAGGTGGCGCTCAAGGTGCTCCGCCCTGAGTTGGCGGCGGCTCTCGGGCCTGACCGGTTTCTGCGTGAGGTCGAGATCGCCGCCAGGCTGAATCATCCCCACATCCTGGCGCTGTACGACTCCGGTGAGACCAACGGGTTTCTGTTCTACGTGATGCCGTACGTGGCAGGCGAATCGCTGCGCCACAGGCTCGAACGTGAGAAGCAGCTCCCCATCGAGGAGGCGCTCGCCATCACCCGACATATCGCTTCCGCCCTGGGGCACGCGCACGCCCAGCACATCATCCATCGGGACGTCAAGCCGGAAAATATCCTGCTCTATGAAGGCGAGGCGATGGTCGCCGATTTCGGGATCGCCCTCGCCGTGAGCGCCGCGGCGGGGGAGCGACTCACGCAGACGGGGCTCGCGGTGGGGACGCCGGCCTACATGAGTCCGGAGCAAGCGGTGAGCGAGCGAGCCTTGGATGCTCGCTCCGACGTGTACAGCCTCGGCTGCGTGTTGTACGAAATGCTCGCCGGCGAACCGCCGTATACGGGAGCAACCGCTCAGGTGTTGATCGCCAAGCGGTTGGTCGATCCCGTGCCGGCAGTCCGAAGGCTGCGGGCCGCGGTGCCGGTGGGCGTCGAGCAAGCGCTGACGAAAGCACTCGCGAAAGTCCCGGCCGACCGGTGGGCATCGGCCCTCGCCTTCGCCGAGGCGCTCGCCACCCCGGCCGGCCCGCGCCCGCCGTCCGTCGCGGTTCTGCCGTTCCTCAATCTGAGCGCGGACCCCGAGAACGAGTACTTCGCGGATGGTATCACGGAAGACGTCATCGCCCATCTGTCGAAGATCCGTGCCCTCAAGGTAATCTCCCGAACCTCGGTGATGGCCTTCAAGCAGCGGGAGCAGAGCTTAAGGGAGATCGGGGCGAGGCTCGAGGTCGCGACGCTGCTCGAGGGCAGCGTGCGGCGTGCCGGCGATCGGGTGCGGATCGTGGCGCAGCTCATCGACGCAGAATCGGACCGACACCTCTGGGCCGAGACGTACGACCGTCGGCTCACCGATGTCTTCGCGATCCAGACGGACGTGGCTTTGCAGATCGCGGCCGCGCTCAAGGCGGAATTGTCTCCCGATGAGAAGTCGCGCCTCCACCAGGAGCCCACGAGCGATCTGCAAGCCTACCAGTTGTATCTGCAAGGCCGACACTGTTACCTGCGCTACACCGCGGAAGGGAGTCGCAGGGGGATCGAGTACTTCGAGCAGGCAGTCGCCAAGGACCCCAACTACGCCTTGGCGTACGCCGCCCTCGCCATGGTCTATACGGAGCTCGCAGAGACCGGCTCGCTGCGGCCGGGCGAGGCCTACGCACGAGCCAGAGACGCGAGCGCGAAGGCGCTGGCCCTCGACTTGGGGCTCGGCGAGGCGCACTGCATGCTCGCCTACATCACGGCGGTCTGCGACTTCAACTGGGTGAGCGCCGAGCAGGAGTTCAAACGGGCGCTGGAATTGACTCCCAACAGCGCGGATACCTACGACCTCTATGGGCGCATGTGTTTGGCACTGGAGCGGAATGACGAAGCACTTGCCATGGAGCGACGAGCGCAAGAGCTGGACCCGCTGGCCCACCGGGCGGACGTCGCGAGGGCGCTGTTGCGGGCAGGACGCTACGACGAGGCTCTACAGGCGGCCACACACGCCGTCGAGCTCGACCCGCACTACGCTCGCGGGCACGCGACGCTCGGGTGGGCCTATCTGAAGAAGGGCATCGTGAAGCAGGGCGTGGCGGAATTGGAGATCGCGGTATCCCTCTCCCCTGGCGACACGCTGTGGTTGGCACAGCTGGGGCAGGCGTACGGGATGGTGGGAGACGTCGCGAGAGCCCGGGACGTGCTGCACCAACTCGAGGAGCTGGCGCGCCAGAGATTCGTTTCACCCTACCACATAGCTTTTGTCTATACGGGCCTCGGCGAGCAGGACAGCGCGATGGACTGGCTAGAGCGAGCCTACGAGGACCGATCAGGCCCTGTCTACAGCGTCAAGGGTTCGTTTTTGTTCACGACGCTTCACGCGCACCCCAGATTCATCGCGTTACTGCGGAAGATGAATCTGGCGTGACGAGGTGAAGCTGGCTCGGGGTCGCGGTCTTAGTGCACCTCGACGAAGGCTGTGCGCTTTCATAAAGTCGTGTCAGGCGGCACCCCCATGGGTCGCCATCCACAAGCGAAAACCCCAGATGCTAAGGGCCGCGCTTAGTACGACAATGAGTGCCATGCCACCCATGAACCAGGGATCGGAGGCCGGCGACCGCCACCGCGTGATCAGCTCCACGATGTGCCCGAGGGAGAAGAGCCCGAAGATCGTGCCGGTCGTCAGGAGGTAAGCTTTCACACCTTGCCCTCTGAGGCGATTGCCTACTGCTGGCGTTGCAACTTGTGCATCAGGCCCTCCACTCCGCTCACATACAGGATCTCGCAGGGGCGATAGCCCACGACCCGGAGGTCCGTGGCGGTCGTCAGGTGGAAGCAGTCTCCCGGCAGCAGATCGGTCTCGCGGCCTGCGCGCTCGCGCGCCTTGGCGCGGCCCGACAAGACGACGCCGACGTGCGCCGGCAACCCGCCGCCGCCGGCCGCACGCGACCACTTCCAGCCGGGGCCGTAACTGCCCTTACCGATCATCCTGCCGCCCACCTTGATCGCTTCGAGGCTCCCCTGCTCGAACACCAGCCTGCGGTCCGGGCGCTCGAAGCGCTTGACGTCCGGCCCGGCCTCCGCCGCCGCGCCGTTCTGGCGCGCCTCCCGCGCCGCTGCCATCGCCTTCTCCCTGTCGTGAAGACGACTCTCAGGATGCCGATGCGGACCCCAGCGCGCTCGCCGAATTCGGACGCGCAATCCGGGGCGCCAAGTGGAGGTCCGGATCCGTGGAGGCGAACGAGTTCGCCGGCCGCGGCCGGCGAGGGGACGAACACGACGAGCAGCATACGAGACTCCCGTCAGCCGCTCGCCTTCATGCCCTCCCCCTGCCGGTACACGCGCGGGGGCTTGAGGCCGGCGGACTGACCACCGTCGATCGGCACCACGGCCCCAGTCACGAATGACGACTTCTCGGAGCAGAGCCAGAGGACCACGGCAGCCACCTCGTCGGGGCGGCCGATGCGCCGCATCGGAACGGACAACGCGGCCCCACGCTGGGCCTCCTCGCCAGCCCGCTCTAGGTGCTCTGTAAGGATCGGCCCGGGGGCCACGACGTTCACCCGAATCCCGCGGTCGGCGTAGTCGAGCGCCGCGACCTTGGTGAGACCGATGATGCCGGCCTTGCCGGCGACGTAGGCGGCTAGGGTAGT
>WNEV01000218.1_pt1 | contig 29932 bp, 29 predicted proteins | sample 5399861 | NCBI WGS metagenome assembly WNEV01 (sample SAMN13153335, study PRJNA577476) | soil metagenome | isolation source: 40 cm grassland meadow soil 2 days after 3rd rain plot 2 | place: USA:California | collected 2015-11-11 | reverse complement strand
GCGGTCATGCTGTATCCACTCTGGGCGCCGATGCTCTTCATTCCCGCCGGCCTGGCCCTCATGGCCCTCACGATGCTCGCCGCGCTGGTCTGGCAGGTGAGGACGACCCTCGGCGCTCGATCCGCCCGCGGCGAGGTGACTCCACCGGGCGACGCGTGACACCCCTGAGCGACGCGTGAGCGAGTCCGCCCTCGGCGGCGTGCTGATCGGGCTGATGTTCGTCCTGTTCGCCGCCGGCGTCGAGGTGTCGATCGCGCTCGGGATCGTCGGCATGCTGGGTCTCCTCTGGCTCAAGGGGTTCACCATCGGGCTCGGCGTGGTGGGCTCGATCGCCTGGTCGAACGCGTCGAGCTTCTCGTTCATCGCGGTGCCGCTCTTCGTGTTCATGAGCGGCATCCTCCTGCACTCGGGCATCGGCAAGGGGCTCTACACGGCGGTGGCGCGCTGGGTGTCGTTTCTCCCCGGCGGGCTGGCGGTGGCCAGCATCTTCTCGTGCGCGATCTTCGCGGCGATCTCCGGCTCGAGCGTGGCGACCGCCGCCACGATCGGGCTGATCGCCATCCCGGAGATGGAGCGGCGCGGCTACGCGCGGCCGCTGATCTTCGGCTCCCTGGCCGCGGGCGGGACGCTCGGCATCCTCATCCCGCCCTCGATCCCCATGATCATCTACGGCGTCATGACGGAGACGTCCATCGGCCATCTCTACGCGGCGGGGATCGTGCCGGGGGTGGTTCTCGCCCTGCTCTTCGCCGGTTTCGTCGTCGGCTACGCCGTGCTCTGGCCGGACGCGGCGCCGCGCGTCGCCGAGGACCGGGGCGGCGTTCTGGACAAGCTGCGGTCGATCTACGAGGTGGCGCCGGTCGCGCTCCTGATCGTGGTGGTGCTCGGCTCGATGTACGCCGGGATCGTCACGCCGACGGAGGCGGCGGCGGTCGGCTCGCTGGTGAGCCTGCTCCTGGCTGCCGCGTTCCGCCGCCTCACGTGGCGCACGCTCCGCGACGCCTTCCAGGCCACGATCCGCACGACGTCGATGGTGATGCTCATCATCATCTTCGCGTCGATCTTCTCCCACGTGATCGCGCTCATCGGCGCCCCCAAGGCGCTCTTCGGCCTGGTGGTCGGCCTCGGGCTGCCGCGGTGGGCGTTCTTCGCGGCGCTCTTCGCCGTCCTCCTCGTCATCGCCTACGCGCTCGAGGAGCTGTCGGTGATGATCATCATCCTGCCGATCCTCTTCCCCCTCGTCACCGGGCTCGGCTTCGATCCCATCTGGTTCGGCATCATCATGGTGTTGTGGCTGGAGATCGGTCTCATCACGCCACCGGTCGGCCTGAACCTCTTCGTCATCCAGACCCTCATGCCGGGCACGACGGCGCGGGACATCACGCGCGGGACGACGCCCTACGTCGTGCTGATGGTGGCGCTGGTGGCGCTGCTGTTCGTGTTTCCCGAGCTCGCGCTGTGGCTGCCGCGGCACACGGCGCCGCGGTGATTGTACTGAGCCTGTCTGCGTCAGAAGCGAAGCGCGAGTCCCGCAGAGACGCCCCAGTCGGCCGAGCCTTTCGACAACCCCCTGGTGACCGCCCCCGTCAGCTTCAGCGCCGGCAAGAGGCCGAATTCCGCCCCGACGCGAACGTCGAGGGGATCCTCCTGACCCGGCGCGATGGCCGTCGCCCCCTCGAGAAACCCAAACACGGAAACGGGCCCCAGGGCGTAGGCAGGTCCGAGGCTCCATCCGAACGAGTTACGGAGATCCGAGCCGGGCGGGCTCCCGATGAACGTGTACGACAGGCTGAGATAGCCGAACAGGCCGTGAATGAGACGCTTGCTCAGGTCGACGCCGATGGTCTCGTCATACTCGCCCGTTCCGAGCCCGCGATTCTCATCCGCCGTCGGGAACTTGATCTTCACATAGGGCGCGATCTCGGGGATCAGGGCCTTTTCTTCGAGGATGGCGTAGGACACCTTCAACAGGACGTCCCCGATCCCCTCCTCAGTGGTAGAGCGGGCTGGCCGAGCGAGCTTGCCTTTCTCCTCTTTCCGTGACGCGACTCCACCACTGGTGATGATCACGTTCTGGGTGTCCTGGTAGACGAACGGCACGGTCACGCTCAGCCAGAGCCGGTCGAGTGGACTCACGCCCAGCGTGAAGGGCACGTAGACGATCGTGGTGTCCTTCCCCGTCCCGTAATCCCCGACCGAGTAGTTCACGGAGGTCGACAACGACACCCGGGGGTGATCCTCGGCAAGGGCTGATGTGACGCCGAGGAGCATGAGAACGACTCCCATCAGGATGCCACGGTACCGCATGCCCTCTCTCCGTCCGATGGTTGCGGGCGCCCCGAGCGATCAGCGTCCGGGCTTTTCCGCTCGCGCCGGCTTCTCCAGCCGATCGATCCGCGCTGGCTTTTCGGGTCTCTCAGATTTCTCGACCTTTGCCAGCTCAGCCTTCGCTAGCTTCGCGGCCTCGGGATCGCGGCGCTCGAAGCTCCTCACGACCTGTCCCAGATTCTTCTGCGTCAGCAAGCCCTGGGCCTTCATCGCCTTGAAGACCTGACCCCAACCCTTGTGACCCTGTCTGAGCTCCGCGATCTGTTCCTGGGTCAGCGTCTTGGGGCTCTCGGCCTGGTAGAGCGCCTCGACAATCTTCTGTCCTCCAGGTGAGAGCTGAGCCAACGCACCCGTGCTCGTCGCTTGGGCCCATGCGCTGGCCGGAACCAACCAGAGCGCCAGCACGGCGCCGAGCACCCCGGCCTTCAAGACTCCCATTTCCTGCCCCATGTGGTTCCTCCTCGAGGTTGAACGACTTGAAGGCTTCCGAGTCACGAAGCCTGCCTCATCACTGGTGCAGCCGCCGTACCAAGTCCCACCATGACGCATTGCAGAAGCGGAATTGACTGCTAAGGCAGCCACTTCGAGAGGCCTCGAGCGAAGCGGCTGGCACGCGCACCTGCCCTCACTTGACAGTCCTGCACGACACCAGGTGTCATTTACACGTCACGGCAGGCTGGCGAGAATGCCGCGCGTTCAAGGAAACGGGGTTCGCGTGCACTACGAGTCGGCGGGAGCCGGTGCGCCCGTCGTCTGCCTCGTCCACGGCACCGGTGGGACCGGCGGCGTCTGGACGCGCCAGCTGGAAGGATTGGCCGACGTGGCGCATGTCATCGCGCCGGACCTGCCGGGACACGGCCAGTCGGGCGGCGCTCCGCGCGCGAGCATCCGGGAGTGCGTCGCCTTCGTCGCGGGCTTCCTCGACGCCCTGTCCGTGCGGCGCGTCGTCCTGGGCGGGCACTCGATGGGGGGCGCTGTCGCTCAGGAGTTCGCGCTCACGTACCCGGAGCGCGTGGACGGTCTGATCCTGGTCGGGACCGGCGCCCGTCTCCGAGTCCTGCCGCGGCTGCTCGAGCTGCTGGCAACCGATGACCCCGAAGGCGTGAGCCTGCTGATGCGGATGGCGGTCAGCCCGACGGCCCCGACCGCACTCAGGGCATCGCTGGATCGTGCGATGGCCGCCAATCCCGAGGGCGTGGTCCTGGGGGATCTGAGAGCGTGCGACGCCTTCGACGTGATGACCCGGATCGACACCATTCGCGCTCCGACCCTCGCGATCTGTGGCGAGGAGGATCGGCTCACGCCGCCCAAGTACTCGAGGTTCTTCGGTGAGCGGATCGCCGGCTCGCGCGTCGTCGTCGTGCCGGGCTCGGGCCATTACGTCCAGGTCGAGCAGGCCGAGGCCACCACCGCCGCACTGCGTGAATTCGTGCAATCTTGTTGCCGTCGGTGAGGAATTCCCCTACCTTGAGGCGGCGACTGGAGCCACCGATGCGTGTGGTCGGGAGGGTCACGGCATGACAACGAGAAGATTGGTCTCAGGCGTGTCGGTCGGCTTCGTGGGAATCGCGCTCGCCCTGTCCGTGGCCGTGTCCCTCATCGGCTCGACCGCCCAGCAGGCCGTCAGCGAATCGATCCGCATCGACGACGACGACATCGGCGGCGTGGTCACGGGCCCGAACGGACCAGAACCCGGCGTCTGGGTGATCGCAGAGACGGCCGACCTCCCCACGCGATTCGTCAAGATCGTGGTCACCGACGACCAGGGCCGCTACGTGGTGCCCGACCTGCCGAAAGCGACGTACAGCGTGTGGGTGCGCGGCTACGGGCTGGTGGATTCGCCGAAGGTTCGAACCGAGCCGGGCAAGATCGTCAATCTGAAATCAGTGGTGGCGCCGAATGCGGCCGCGGCGGCGGAATAATATCCGGCGATCTACTGGTACGCGATGCTCAAGGTTCCGGACAAGAGCGAGTTTCCCGGCACGGGCCTCGGCGGCAACGGCATCCCGGTGACGCTGAAGAGCCAGGCCCAGTGGCTGGACGTCGTCAAGACCAACGGCTGCTACACGTGCCATCAGCTGGGCAACAAGGCGACGCGCACGATCCCGAAGGATTTGGGCCACTTCACTTCCTCGACCGAGGCGTGGGCGCGGCGCATCGTCTCCGGACAGGCCATGACGCAGATGACGAACAACATCGGCAGGCTCGACGCTCGGCGGGCGCTGGCGTTGTTCGCCGACTGGACCGATCGGATCGCCGCCGGCGAGCTGCCGGCCTCCAAGCCGACGCGGCCCCAGGGGATCGAGCGCAACGTCGTCATCACCCTCTGGGACTGGGCCGGTCCCAAGGACTATCTGCACGACGAGGCGTCGACCGACAAGCGCAACCCGCGGGTCAACGCCAACGGCCTGATCTACGGCGCGACCGAGGAGAGCCGGGACCTCTTCCCGGTGCTGGACCCGGTGAGCCACAAGGCGACCCAGGTGAAGATGCCGGTGCGCGATCCGAACACGCCCTCGTCGAAGCAGAATCCAATGACGCCGTCGCCGTACTGGGGCGACGAACCGATCTGGGACAGCCAGACCAGCATGCACAACCCGATGTTCGACGAGAAGGGCCGGGTCTGGTTCACCTCGCGAGTCGGTGCGCCGGCGAATCCCGACTTCTGCAAGAGAGGATCGGACCATCCGTCCGCCAGGCTGTTCCCGGTCGACCAGTCCAACCGCCACCTCTCCATGTACGACCCGAAGACCGGGAAGATCACGCTGATCAGAACGTGCTTCCCCACGCACCACCTGGTGTTCGCGGAGGATGCCGACAACACGCTGTGGACCAGCGCCGGCGGGCCGCAGAGCGGCGTCATCGGCTGGCTGAACCGGAAGATGTTCGAGGAGACCGGCGACGAGGCGAGATCGCAGGGGTGGACGGCGCTCATCCTCGACACCAACGGCAACGGCAAGCGGGACGACTACGTGGAGCCCAACCAGCCCCTCGATCCGACCAAAGACAAGCGGGTCGTGGCGGCCTTCTATGGCATCGCCGTGAGTCCCGTCGACGGGACGATCTGGGGCACCGTGCTAGGTTTCCCGGGTTACGTCATTCGGCTCAATCCGGGACCGAATCCGCCGGCGACCGCGTTGGCGGAAGTGTTCGAGCCGCCATTCCCGGGATACGGGCCGCGCGGCATGGACGTCGATCGGAGCGGCGTCGTCTGGACGCCGCTGTCGAGCGGACATCTCGCGAGCTTCGACCGTCGACGGTGCAAGGGGCCGCTCAACGGCCCCACCGCGACCGGGCAGCACTGTCCCGAAGGCTGGACGCTCCATCCGTTCCCCGGGCCACAGCTCCAGACGGTGACGGATCCCGGCAGCGCCGAGGCCACCTATTACACCTGGGTCGATCAGCACGATACGTTCGGCCTGGGTACGAACGTGCCCATCGCCACCGGCAACGCCAACGAGGCGTTGCTGGCCTTCGTGAACGGGAAGTTCGTCACCCTTCGCGTCCCGTATCCCATGGGCTTCTACACCAAGTGGATGGATGGGCGCATCGACGATCCGAATGGAGGCTGGAAGGGCAAGGGACTGTGGGCGACCTACAGCACCCGAGCGCCCTTCCATATCGAGGGCGGCAAGGGAACGACGAGCAAGGTCGTGAAGTTCCAGCTTCGTCCCGATCCGCTCGCGCCTTGAAGCGCACCGTCCGGAGCCGGAGAAGGAGGTGAGCGAGATGTCAGTGATGTGTGCGAAGGCCGCGTGTAAGGCGACGACGGGGATGTGCGCCCACGAGAAGACGGGGGCGGTCGTGGTCGGGCTGATCGTCGTCGGCCTCGTCGCGGGCAAGGCATTGAGTCTCTTCTGAGGCGGCCCGCCGGGGGTCCCGTGTGGGGCAGCTCCGACGGGACCCCACTCTTACGACGCGTCGCGAGGAGGGGGAGCATGGCAACCGACCCGAAGCACCTCGACAGCCGGCGCAGCTTCCTCCGCAAGGGCGCGATGATCGCCGGCACGGCCCTCGCCGGCCCGGGCATCGCGCGGAGCGCGCGCGGGGCTCCGCTCGAGGTTCCGCCCACGGCCAAGGAGATGGGCCGGCCGATCCCGCCGACCGCCTACGGCGTGCCCTCCAGGTTCGAGGGCCACGTGGCGCGTCGTCGCACGGACGTGTTCGTGAACCGCCAGAACTGGTCCGACTGGAGCATGACGCCGCTCCAGCATCAGCACGGGATCGTGACGCCGAACGGCCTGATCTTCGAGCGGCATCACGCGGGCGTTCCCGACATCGACCCGAGCACGCACAAGCTCGCGATCCACGGCATGGTGAAGCAGCCGCTCCGCTTCACGATGAACGACCTGCTGCGCTACCCCGCGGTCTCGAAGTTCCACTTCCTCGAGTGCTCCGGCAACACGCTGGCCGACTGGACGAAGGCGGCCTCGACGACGGTCCAGCAGACGCACGGCCTGCTCTCCGGCGCCCAGTGGACCGGGGTCCCGGCCGCGTGGCTGCTCGATGAGGCGGGCGTGCAGCCGGGCGCAACGTGGGTGCTGTTCGAGGGCGCCGACGGCGCGAGCCACACGCGCTCGATCCCGGTCGACAAGGTCATGGACGACGTGCTGCTGGTCTACGCCCAGAACGGCGAGATGCTGCGGCCGGAGCAGGGCTATCCGCTGCGGGCGCTCATCCCCGGCTGGGAGGGCAACGTGTCCGTGAAGTGGCTCCGCCGTATCAAGGTCGGCGACCAGCCGTGGAACTTCAGGAGCGAGACCGCCCGGTACACCGACCCGATGCCCGACGGCAAGTGGCGGCAGTTCAGCTTCGTCATGGAGTGTAAGTCGGTGATCACCCGACCCTCAGGCGGCATGAAGCTCGAGCGACCGGGGCTCCACGAGATCCAGGGGTTCGCCTGGTCGGGCAGGGGCCGGATCACCGCCGTGGATGTTTCCGCGGACGGCGGCAAGAACTGGCAGGAGGCGACGCTCGAGGAGCCGGTGCTCGACAAGTGTCTCACGCGCTTCCGCTATCGCTGGAGCTGGGACGGCAAGCCCGCGGTCATCCAGAGCCGGGCGGTGGACTCGACCGGCTACGTGCAGCCGACGGTGCAGGAGATCGCGAAGGGCCGCGCGCTCGCGGGGTTCGTCCAGCACCACAACGGGATCTTCCCGTGGTCGGTCAGCGCGAGCGGGGAGGTGAAGAATGCGATCGCGTAGCCTCCTCCTCGGGGTGGCCACGGCGCTCCTCGGGGTCGGCGCGGCGCTCCTTGTCGCTGCGTGCGCCGCGCCGACGGCGTCGCGGCCGGCCCGTCCCGGCGTCGGGTTCGGGCAGCCGATCGGCGAGGCCGACCTCGCCGCGTGGAACATCGACATCCGCACGAGCGACGGCCTCGGGCTCCCGCCCGGTCGCGGCACGGCCGCCGAGGGCCGGGCCGTCTACAACGCGAAGTGCGTCCCCTGTCACGGAGCGGAGGCGAAGGGCGGGCCGACCTACGGCACGATGGTCGGTGGGATCGGGTCGTTCAAGACCAGCCTGCGGGTCGTGACGCCCGGGAGCATGTACCCGTACGCGCCGATCCTGTTCGATTACATCCGCCGGGCGATGCCGATGGATCGCCCGCAGACGTTGACCGCCGACGAGGTCTACGCGCTCTCGGCGTACCTCCTGCACGTGAACGGGCTCATCCCCGCGGACGCCGTGGTGGACGCGCACTCGCTGCCGAAGGTGTCGATGCCGAACCGCGACGGGTTCATCCCCGACGACCGTCCCGACACTCGAGCCGTGCGCTGCATGCGCGACTGCAAGTAGGCCCTGGCTCCGAGGGCTCGCCAGGGGCGTGCGCCATCGTGGCTGACTCTCAGTTCTCCGCCGAGCTGTTCGAGTTCCTGCGGGAGCTCCGGAAGCACAACAACCGCGAGTGGTTCATGGAGAATAAGGCGCGCTACGAGTCGGTCGTGCGCGATCCCCTGCTCCGCTTCATCGCCGAGGTGGGACCGCGGCTCTCCACGATCAGCCGCCACTTCCACGGCGGCTCGATGTTCCGCATCTATCGCGACATCCGATTCGCGCGGGACAAGAGCCCGTACAAGACCCACGCCGCGGCCCACTTTCCTCACGCCGCCAGCGACCGGGACGTGCACGCGCCGGGATTCTACCTGCACCTCGAGCCCGGGCACTGCTTCGCGGCCGCCGGGCTCTGGCATCCCGACGCGACGACGCTGGAGAAGGTCCGGGAGCGGATCGCGCACCGCCCGGGCGCCTGGCAGGCGGTGCTTCGGCGGAGACTTCGGATCGAAGGCGATCGATTGAGCCGGCCGCCGCGGGGCTACGACCCGACTCACGCCCACATCGACGACTTGAAGCTCAAGGACTTCATCACGCGCGTGGCGTTCTCCGACGCCGCCGCGCGGAGTACGCGCTTTCCCACGGTGTTCGTGCGCGCCTGCACGACGATGAGCCCGCTCATGGAGTTTCTCACCAAGGCACTGCGCCTCGCGTGGTAGCGGAGGGGATGGCGAATCCTGAAGCGAGCCATGCCAGGATGGCAGAAAGTGATCGCTCAGGCCACCCGCGAGGGTCTCTACATCCCGCCGCCCTGGCCGCCACGGCCGGTCCAATCGAACGAGAGCACCTGCACGCGGTAGCTCGCGGCTTCGGGCACGGATGCGGTGAAGAAGGCGCGGCTGTCCGTGCGGACCTGGCCCAGCACCCAGACCGTCGAGCTGCCGACGACCTTGCCGGAGGCGTCGAGGCGATCGATCTGAAGGCGCATGCGCCCTGCGGTCCACACGGCCTGGTTGTAGACATAACCCTCGATCGCCGGCCCCTTCCGGCCGCGCGTCACCTCCCACTCGAGGCGGAAATAGCGTTCGAGGCTCTGGGGAGCATAGAGCTGCGCCGAGACACCGGGAGCGGCTGTGAGGAGTGCCGCGACCGTGAGCGCCGTGATTCGTCGTCGCATCGCCGTTCCTCCTCTCCTGCCTTTAGAAGCCGGAACCCGCCTTGGCGGTTCCCGGACGAGAGTGAAAAAAGGTGGCAGCGTGCCTGCAGGCGTCTCCCTTGAAGTACTATCTTCGTCGTGAGCGGGCCCATGCACCGGGTCGTCGAAACCAATGGCATTCGAATGCACATCGCCGAACACGGTGCAGGGCCGCTCGTGTTGCTCTGCCACGGCTGGCCGGAGTCCTGGTACTCGTGGCGGCACCAGCTTCGCGCCCTCGGCGAGGCCGGCTACCACGCGGTGGCGCCCGACCAGCGTGGCTACGGCTCCACCGACCGCCCGGAGGCGATCGATCAGTACACCCTGCTCCATCTGGTCGGCGATCTCGTCGGGCTCCTCGACGCCCTGGGCGAATCGACGGCGATCGTCGCTGGCCACGACTGGGGCGCGCCGGTCGCCTGGCACGCGGCGCTGCTGCGTCCGGACCGGTTCCGGGCCGTGGTCGCGCTGAGCGTGCCGCATCGCGTACGGGGGCGGGCGCGCCCGACCACGGTCATGCCGCAAACGCCGGAGGCCGTGTTCTACCAGCTCTACTTCCAGAAGCCAGGCGTGGCGGAGGCGGAGCTCGAGCACGACGTCCGGGCCAGCATCCGGCGCCTGCTCTACTCGATCTCCGGCGATGCGCCGCCCGGGGCCCGCCTCGGACTGGTGCCCCGCAGGGGCGGCCTGCTGAGCGCGGCGGTGGATCCCGACCCGCTGCCAGGCTGGCTCACGGAAGCGGACGTCGACGTCTACACGCGCGAGTTCGAGCGGACCGGGTTCCGGGGCGGGCTCAACTGGTACCGCAATATCGATCGGAACTGGGAACTGTTGGCTCCGTTCAGCGGCGCCCGCGTGACCGTGCCCGCGCTCTTTATCGCGGGCGACCGCGATCCGGTCCTGTCCTTCCCGGGCTCACAGGCGGCGCTCGACGGTATGGCGACGCTGGTCCCGAATCTCAGGAAGACCCTGATCCTCGAGGGCTGCGGCCACTGGACCCAGCAGGAGCGTCCCGCCGAGGTCAACACGGCCATGCTGGAGTTCCTCCGAAGCCTGTAGGCGAGGGCTCGTCGCGACGCCGCGACTGGCCGTCGCCTCCCTCACTATGGTCCGGCGCGCCCCTATGGCCCGGTGCGCCGGAAGAAGACGCTGGAGGCGTCGGCCCCATGCGGCTGCGTGAAGACCGCGAGCGCGTCGTGACCGCTCGCGGCCAGGCCCATGTAGTCACCGAGGAAGAGGCCGCGCGCCACCGGCGCGTTCAGCATGTCGAACGAGGTGTCTGTCAGCCGGACCTCGTTCCCCCAGCTCGACCGACTGCCGCAGGCCGCGTGGCAATGCACGGCGAAGTAGTCCGCCAGCTCGCCCGAGCTCCCGTCGTTGCGGAAGTCGTAGGAGGTCACGACGATGGTCCCGTCGGCGGTCACGGCGACCGAGGGGAGGAAGGCCTGCGCTCGCAACGGGTTCGTCGTGTCGACGGGCGTCTGATTGACCTTGATCGGCGTGGACCACGTGAGACCGCCGTCCGTGGACATCGAGAACGCGACCTCGTCGAACCGGAAGCCGCTGAAGCGTGAGTCCTGCCAGACGGCGTACAGGTTGCCGGTCGCCGGGTCCACGGCGACGTCGAAGAGGAGCCTGCCGTCTCGGATGCCGCGATGGTCGTCGGGTGTGACCGTTCCGCGAGGCAGCAGCTTGTTGGTCCGAATGGGTGGACCCGCGGGCAGCCACGTCACGCCCTTGTCGAACGAGCGCTTGAGAGAGAGGTTGAACGGTCCGGGGCCCGCGCTATTCCGGACGCCGAGGATCTCGTCGAAGAAGGCGACGAGGGTTCCGTCCGGCAGCACGACCAGCTGGTTCCCGATCGTCTGCGAGATCGCGCCCGGATCGTAGAGCACGCGCGCCGGCTCCCAGCTCGCACCGGCGTCGGTGGTCCGGGTGAACATGGCGGCGCCCTTGAACGAGAGATCGCCGGGGACGCGCTCTGGGTTGATGAGGTTGCCGGTCGACTCCTTCAGCCGGTCCCACACGGCGTAGACGAGATGCGGGTCGGTCGGGTCCGCCGTGATCGACTGCTTGTCGTTCAGGAATCGAGGATTTTCGTCCTCGATGAGGGTGATCGGGGCGGTCCAGGTGAGCCCGCCGTTCGTGGAGCGGCTCACCAGCAGCGCGTTCCGCCCGTTGCCGCCCGGCCGGTTGGCCGGCGGGTCGATGTCGAGCGCCAGGCTGATCTGATGGACCGTGCCGTCGGGGGCAAAGGAGAGCCACGGGTCCGTGGCGCGCGGGAGACTCCCGCCCGAGCACTGGGAGATCCCCGGGATCACCACCGACGTCCACGACACGCCGCCGTTCAGGCTCACGCCGGCCACGAGCCCGCGGGACCCGCCGTCCGACCAGCGATCCTGCTGCCAGAAGGCGACGATGTTGTTCGGGTTCGTCGGGTTCACATCGACCCAGGGCTCCACCTCGGAGTTGAGGTAGACCTTCCGCTGCCCCGTCGGGTCGCGCGCAATCTGCCCGGCCACATCGTCGGCCGTGCAGCCTGCGAACGGGCTCGTGCCCGAGACCTGGACGAGCGCCCCCGTGATGAAGGGGCCGGCCAGGGTCCCTAGCGCACCGAGCAGCAAGAGCGTCGCCGCCACGAGGGACGCGACAAGCGCGGGATGGCGTCGCACTCCTCTATCGTGCATGGCGTACCTCCTTGGGTGCTGAACGATTATCGCGTGGCGCGCTCACCTTTCAAGTCCGAAATGCGGGCCACGGACTCGAGCACCAGCTTCATGAAGGTGTCGACGTGCTGATCCTCGATCCATCGGACCACCGTAACGAGGTCGTGATCGGGATCGATCCAGATGATGTTCGTGGCGGCTCCGAGCACGAATATGCTGGTTGCGGGCGCAGACGGGAAGCGCTGCCGGTCCGTGTTGAGCCACACCAGGTACCCGTAGACCGGCTGAACCGAGGAAGGCGTCGTGGCGTCTTTGATCCAGGTCTCCGAGAGAAGCCGCCGACCCTTCCAGACCCCGCGTCTCAGGTACAGCAGGCCGAACCGCGCCTGATCGCGCGAGCCGATGAACAGCCCGCCGCCCCAGTGGCCGCCGCCGGACACGGACTGCATCTCGATGCCGTCGATCCGTACAAACGAGTTCCGATAGCCATGCCACCGCCAGGTGTGGGAGGCGCCGATCGGATCCATGATGTCCTCCTTCAGGACCTGAGGCAGGGGCTTTCTCCACACCCGCAAGAGTGAATAGGCGAGGAGGTTCACGCGGACGTCGTTATAGGTCCAGGCCGTGCCGGGATCCACATACGGCCGCTTCTCGCCCTTGAAGCGATCGGCCCAATCCGGCTTGCCCCAGAGGGTGCCTTCCCATTCGCTCGTCTGATTGAGCAGGTGCCGCCACGTGATCTTGCTGTTGTGTGGCGACTCGAACGTCCCGTCGTCGACGTAGCGCTTCACGGGATCGTCGACGCTCCGGATCAATCCACGATCGAGCGCCAGGCCGGCGACCGTCGACAGGTAACTCTTCGTCGCGCTGAACGTCATGTCGGCGCGCCGCGTGTCACCCCATTCGGCAACAATGTACCCGTGACGAACGATCAACCCGTTCACGCCCGCGCGGTCCTTGACGGGTCCGATGATGTCGTTGAACGGTTCGCTCGCGATGCTCCTGGCGATGGCCTCTCGCATCTCACGCGATGGCCAGGTGCTTTCGTGCGCGCTGGCCCAGCGAATGGCTTCCCGGATCTTCGTGGCATTCATGCCGACGTCTTCTGGTCGTTTCGTCTGCCATTCCGAACGCGCCGGAGCGTAGGGTGAATCCGCCCCGTCCCGTTGGGCCTCGGCGCTCAGGAGGACGCCGAGCAACAGCAGGACCCCTAGGCTCGAGGCGACCTTCCGGCGCAGATGTGCCCGAGAGCTGCCCGCCGGAAAGGAACGCGGCGTCACGGGCGCGGATTCAGCCAGCGAGGGTGAACCGCGGGTCGGCGGCGGGGATCGGAATCTCGGGCAGCTTCAGCTCGCGCCGCACGATGTTGGCACCGAGGTTGATCGCGACGCACTTGTAAAAGGCGATCCGGCGGGCGAGCCCCTCCCGCCCGAAGCCGCAATCGGTGGAGAGGATGAGACGCTCGGGCGGAAGGTGCTCGAGCGCCTTCCGGATCAGGTGGGCCACGACCTCGGGCGGCTCGACCGCGGTGCTCGTGTGGCTCACCACGCCGAGCGCGACCTTTTTGTCCGTCCGGTGCTTCCCGAGGAGCGCGAGGTCCTTGCCGCCGGTCGACGCGCACTCGAGCGTGATGACGTCGGCGTCGGTCTGGAGCAGATGCGGGAGCGCGCGCTCGTAGGATGGGCGCTCCCAGTGGAGCGGCTGCTGGTTCGGGTTGCCCCAGCAGGTGTGCAGCCACACCTCCGTCTCGACGCCCTTGATCTCGCGGTTGATGGCGTCGGTGAAGAACTGGAGGTCCCTGTCGGTGGCGCTGCCGTCGGCGCCCGAGATGTGGTGGCGCGGCTCCTCGACCTGGATCACCCGGCACCCAGCCCGGGCCACGGCGCGCAGCTCGGCGTTGAAGATGTCGGCGAGGTCCAGGATCAGCTCGCGCTCAGAGGCGTAGTGCTTGTTGACGAGCATCTTCGCGAGCGTCTGGGCGCTGATCGCGCCGAACTTCACCGGACGGTCGGTGAAGCGCTGGGCGACCTTCCAGAGGGAGGCGTAGTCGAGCGGGCCGGCGCCGAGCTTCTCGCCGACGATCGCCGGCTGGTAGGCTTCCATCACCTCGTAGAGGATGTGGCCGGGCCGGAGCGTCGCCCAGCCGCCGGCCGTCGAGCGATCCTGATGGCCGGTCAGGCCGCGGAGCCGCTCGATCGGATAGGAGAACCACGACTTGCCGCCGACGGTGAGCTCGAAGCGTGAGTCGCCGTCGGTGACGATGTCGAGTCCCGCGCGCTCCTGGTCGCGGATGAGGCAGGCGACCGCGTCGAGGTATTGTTCGCGGAAGACGGAGTCCCCGAGCGCGTCCTTGAAGGCACGCCCCCGCAGCCCTTCGGTGAACCACTGGGGCCGCGGGTACGAGCCCGTCATCGTCGTCGGGAGGATCTTGTCGCGCGTCGCGACGAGCATCGGAGCTAAGCTACCAGAAAAGGAGGGGCTCATGCGAAGGCGAGCGTTCCTTGTCGCGATGGGGGCGGCCGCGCTCGGTCTGGCCGGCCGGCCGCGGCTCCCCCGGGCCGCGGAGCGTGGGCCCATCCGGATCGGGTATTTCGGGCCGCTCACGGGTAACTTCTCCCAGACCGGTAAGGACATGACGGACGGCTTCAACCTGTTCTGGGAGGAGGTCGGCCACAAGGTGGCGGGGCGTGAGGTCCGAGTGATCGTGGCGGATTCCGATCCGGAGCCGACCGGCGCCCTGACGAAGGTGCGGCTCCTGGTGGAGCAGGAGAAGGTGCATACGGTGGCCGGCGGGCTCCTGGCCGCGACCGGCTACGCCATCGCCCCCTACCTGGAACAGAACAAGATCCCGACCGTCTACCCGGTGATGGCGCCGGACGACATCACTCAACGGAAGCCGGTGCGGTGGATCGTGCGCACGTCCTTCGCCGGCAGCCAGGTGACGCATCCCCTCGGAGATTATGCCTCCAAGCAGCTGGGCCTGCGCCGCATGGCGACCATCAGCATGGACTACGCGTTCGGCTGGGAGTCCAACGGGGGGTTCCAGCGCGTCTTCGAGGAGCTCGGCGGGAAGGTGGTTCAGCGAATCTGGACGCCGCTGAACGTCCAGGATTATGCGCCGTACCTGGCCTCGTTGAAGAGAGACGTCGACGGTGTGTACGCGTGCCACACCGGGGGCCTCTCGCCGCGCTTCCTCAAGGCGTGGAGCGACGCCGGTCTGAAGGGGAAGATCCCGCTCGTCGGCGTCGGGACGCTGACGGACGAGAACGTTCTGAAGGGCATGGGCGACGAGGCGCTGGGCGTCATCACCTCGCTCATCTACAGTGCGGCGCTGGACACCCCGGCCAACAAGAAGTTCTCGGCGTCCTACGGGAAGCGTCACAAGCGCACGACGTCGATATATTCGGCGGAGGGCTACACGGCCGCGCGGTTCTACTACGATGCGCTGAGGGCCGTCGACGGCGACGCCGAGGATAAGGAGCGGTTCCTCGCCGCGCTCCGGAAGGTGGAGATCACCGATGACGCGCGGGGTCCGTTGAAGATGGACGAGCTGGGCAACCCGATCCAGAACGTCTACATCAGAACGGTCGAGCGGGTGGACGGCCAGCTGCAGAACAGCGTGATTCACACCTACCCGAACGTGTCTCAGTTCTGGACGTACGGCAAGGGCGAATATCTCAAAGCGCCACCGTACGATCGCAACTACCCGCCCTGCACGTTCTGCGAGTAGCGCCCTTTAAAGTAACCTAAAGGTTATCTAGACTCTCGCCAGTACGACGCGTTTCCGGAATCTCCTCCGCATTTGTGACACGTTCGGTCACCTATGAGGGCGAGCTGTCACTCGCGGTCCTCGGGACTGACCGCTAAGTCCACGATTCCCCACCAGCCCGCGCGCTGGCACCGAGTGTGCTCGTCATGGCGCGACGGTCAGGTAAGGCACTCGAGCGCGATCGAGTCCGGATATCCAGGCGGACGAGCGCGGGAGGCGTGAGGCGATGAGACGGCTTGTAGTCATCGGCCCGGTCGTGCTGGGATTGCTCACCTTCACAGTCGAGGGTGCCGCCGAGCGTCAGATCACGGCGCTTGCGTCGGTCGAGACGGTGCTCGACGGACGGGACGAGCTGGTTGGCGTCGCCGTGACCGCCGACGGCGCGCGTTACGTCTCGGACCGCGGTGCCGGAAGCGTCTACCGCGTCTCCGCGGTCGGTGCGCTGAGCATCGCCCTCAAGAGACTCGACCGCCCGGCCGGGCTCGCCCTCGACGCCGAGGGTCGCCTGCTCATCGCCGAAGAGGGAGCGGGCCGCATCCTGCGGCTCGAGCCCTCGGGCGCGCTGACGGTCCTTGTGACGGGCATCAAGAAGCCGCGCTGGATGGCCGCCGCCGACGGCAGCCTGTACATCAGCGCCCATCGCCAGATCCCTCGTGACGACGGCCGTCGCGGCCGCGCCTCTCGCGACGACGCCGACGCGAGCGGCGAGGAGGCGATTCTCCGCCTCGCCCCTGACGGCACGCTCGCCACGGTGGCCGACGGCATGCAGCAGGTGGAGGCGCTTGCCCTCGGCGAGGGCTACCTCGATGCTGCGGCGAAGGGTCTCGGGGGCAAGGCGGACACCACGGGCATCGTCCTGCGCTATCCGGTTCTCGCTGACGGGAGCCTCGGGACCCCCATCACGCTGGTCCGTGGCGAGCTCACGCAGCCGGTGGGCCTCGCCCCTGATGGACTCGGAGCCGAGTACGTGTCGATGAAGGGCCTGACGCTCGAGCAGGACACCTCGAAGCGCGCCATCGGCAAGATCCACCCCGACGGCCATCTGACCGACTTCGCCGCCAATCTCATCGACCCGCAAGGGCTCGCCTTCGGCCCCGACGGCGCGCTCTACCTCGCCGACGGGAAAGCCGGGCGGCTCCTGGAGTTCCGCGCGCCGTCGGCGCTCACGCTGAGGGCGCCCGCTTTCACCAACCGGTCACCGGTGACGGTGAGCGGGACCACCAGTCCAGGTGCGCGCGTCGACCTCTTTCTGAACGGCGCCACCGCACCGGCCACGGTAACGGCGGATGCGATCGGCGGCTTCACAGCCTTGATCACGCTCACGGCTAACAGCACGAACACCGTCGTCGTCTACGCGACGGCAGGCGCAGGGAACGGGCTCAGCTCGCCACCCGCCGAGGCGATGATCGTCCACGACGATATCCCGCCCACCCTCGCCTTCCCGACACCGGCCGCCGGCAGCTACGCGCGGCTCGACGTGAGCGTCAAGGCTCAGGCCGGCGACGGCGGCAGCGGCGTGGCGACCCTCGCGCTCAGCGTGGACGGCCGGCCACTCAGCAGCACGGTCGCTCCTCCGCTCCCCACGCCGAGCGCCGCGGCCGCGGCGACGTGGTCGACGACGACCGTACCCGATGGCGCTCATACCCTGGGCGCCGTCACGGTCGACCGGGCGACGAACACCACGGCGACGACGCGCGTCGTGATCGTCGACAACACGCCTCCCGACACGCAGATCACGAGTGGGCCGAGCGGCGTGATCCCGGTCGCGAGCGCGACGTTCACCTTCACCGGGACCGACTTCCTGACGCCCGTGGCGAGCCTCCGGTTCGCCTGGCGCGTGGACGGTGGGGCCTTCGCGCCGTTCGATCCCCAGCCGACGGCGCCGCTCACCGGCCTGAGCGAGGGGCTTCACACCTTCGAGGTCAAGGCCCTCGACCTGGCGGGCAACGAAGATCCCACACCGGCGGTGCGGACCTTCACGGTCCGATTCCCGCCGAGCATCACCAGCGTCGACCCGGCGCGCGGGCCGGCGGGCACCCTCGTGACGATCACGGGTGAGCGGTTCGATCCCGACACGCAGGTGACGTTCGCCGGCGTCTCCGCGGTCGTGCTGTCGCAGGCACCGACGGGCATCACAACGCGGGTGCCGGTCGGAGCGGTGACGGGCCCGCTCGTGGTGACGAACTCGCGGGGCAGCGCGACGGCCACGTTCACCGTGCCGCCGCCGCCGGTGATCACCTCGTTCGTGCCGACGAGCGGTGGGATGGGGGACACCGTCGTCATCATCGGGACCGGCTTCGACCCGACCCCGGCGAACAACGTCGCGCGGTTCAACGGGACGCCCGCCGGGGTGGTGTCCGCCGAGACGACACGCTTGACCGTCCAGGTGCCGGCCGGTGCGACGTCGGGGCCGATCGGCGCGACGACGCCGGCCGGCTCAGCGACGAGCGCCCAGAGCTTCACCGTTGTCGGTCGGGTGCCGCGGATCGTGGCGACGGTCGATCCGCCGTTCCTGCAGCCGACGGACATCCAGGTGAGCCGGGACGGGCGACGCGCGTACGTCGTCAATCAGGGCCGCAATACCGTGAGCGTGATCGACAGCGCCAGCCATTCGATCATCGCGACGATGCCGGCCGGCGCCGGAGCGTTTCGGTCCGTCATCACGCCCGACAGCGCTCGGCTCTACGTGCTCAACCGCCTGGCGGTGTCGGTCACGGTGTTTGACCTCGCGACGAACGGCGTGGTGACGACGATCCCGCTGGTCGCGACCGACGCAGCCCTGCTTGCGATGAGCCCGGACGGCCGCCGCGTGCTGGTGACCAACCCGACCGACGCCCGCGTGAGCCTCATCGACACCGCCACCAACACCGTGGCGACACGGATTCCGGTCGGGCGCTGGCCGAGCGGCATCGCGGCGTCACCCGACAACCGGCGCGTCTACGTGCACAACGTGCTCGACGACACGATCAGCGTCGTCGACGTGGTCTCGCGCACCGTCGTGGCGACGATCGCGAGCGGACGGTTTACGGGCGGCGCCACCTTCGGTGTCTTCACACCGGACGGGGCCCGCTACTACACGACGGACGGCGGCAACAACGTCGTGGTCGTCGACACCGCGACGAACGCGGTGACCAACATTGCTGGCCCCTTCAGCAGCCCGGTCGCCGCGGCCGTCCATCCGACGGCCGGGCGGCTCTACGTCGGCGATAGCTTTGTCCGCCCGAGCTTCCAGCCCGCCGTCGTGGTCCTCGATACCCGGACGAACGCGGTGGTCGCGACCCTCAGCGTGGGTGGGGACCCCCGGAGCATCGTGGTGACGCCCGACGGCCAGCGGGTCGTCGTGGCGGCGACTCGGGAGAACACGGCCGCGGTCATCGATCCCGCGACGAACACGGTGGCGAGCGTCGTGCGGCTAAACGCGGCGACGCCGCTGCTCGGCGCCGCCCTCACGGGCGGCCGTCTCGTCTACATCGTGGGCCGCGACAGCAACAGCCTGAGCGTCCTGGATCTTGCCGTGAACGGGATGGTCGACGCGCCCGTCTCGCGCACCGGCGCGCCGCAGGACCTGCTCGTCGCGACGCGAGCGGGTGACAAGGTGTTCGGGAGCGCGGGTTTCACCACGGCGTTCCTCGCCGCGCTGGACACTCGAACGAACACCGCGCTCCCCAACACGACGATTCCCAAGTCCCCAGCGCGCTCGGCCCCGGTGCTGGCGGCGGTGGCCGCGGATCCCGTGACCGGCGGGACGGTCTACCTCGACGACAGCCGCTCGCTCATCTATCTCATGGACGTGGCGACGGGCACGCTCACGAGCACCATCGCAAAGTCCACCGCCGGGTCTCCGGCCAGGCTCCTCGTCACGCCGGATGGCTCTCGCCTTTTCTCGATCGATGCGAGCCGCATCGCCGTGATCGACGTCGCCACCCGCACCCAGCTGGGCGTCACGTCCTTCACCGGCGGGGTCGGTGCGGGGATCGCCAACGCGGCCCGGACGACATTCTATGCGGGGGCCGTCCTGGGTGCCGGCTCGTTTGCGGTCAGGGGTGTCGATCTCAACACGACGACGGTCGTTGCGACGGTGCCAGTCCCGTTCCAACCCTCCCAGCTCGCCCTGACGGGCGACGAGCGCAAGCTCCTGGTCGTCGGCCGGTTCAATACGAGCATCCCGGTGATCGACACCGTGCGGAACACGGTCGTGGCGACCCTCGCGCCGGGCGGCGGGATTTACAACGACCTCGTGACCAGCCCGACGCCGCCGCGGGCCTTCCTGGCGAATGGCGGCGCCAACCGCGTCGATGTCATCGACACGAGCGCCAACGCGGTTGTTGGAAGCGTCGCGCTCCCCGACGCCCCGGTCTTCCTGGCGATTAGTGGCGATGGCGCGAGACTGTACGCCGTCCAGAGCCGCACCGGGGTCATCAGCGTCATCGACACGCAGACCTTGTCGATCCTCGTCAACCTCACGGTCGCCGTGGGGGCCAACGGTCTCCAGCGCCCCATCGTGGCGCCCAACGGCCGCCTGTACGTGCCCCACGGGGACTTCGGCTCCCTCATCGTCGTCGAGTGAGGCCGATGCAGCTGCGACGAGGGAACCCGACGATCACACGCTCGGAACGACCTCGCCGCGCTCGATCGTCGCGATGCGCCCGGTCAGAAGGCGCACCCGATTCACGTCCGACTCGGCCACCAGCACGGCGAGCCCGGGCTTCGTCGCCAGAAAGGCGCGGACGACCTCGGCCATGCGGGCCGAGAGCGCCGGCGACACGCCTTCCATCGGCTCGTCGAGCAGCAGGAGGCTGTGCGCGCAGAAGAGCGCCCGACCGAGCGCGACCAGCTTCTGCTGGCCCCCGCTGAGCGTGGACGCTAGCCGGCGCGCCAGGGGCGCGAGCTCGGGCAGGAGCCCGGCGACCGCGTTCCAGCGCGCGTCGGCGTCGTGGCGTCCCTGGCCCCAGGCCGGGACGAGGAGGTTGTCCTTCACCGTCAGCGCGCCGATGAGGCGCCGGTCTTCGGGCATGTAGCCGATGCCGAGCCGTCCGCGCTCGAACGGCGGGAGGCGGACGATGTCCCGGTTGTCGAGCACCACGTGGCCCGACTCCACCGGGACGAGCCCCATGATGGACCGGAGCGTCGTGGTCTTGCCCGCGCCGTTCCGACCCACGAGACCGAGGATGGAGCCGGTCGAGATCTCGAGGGAGAGCGACCGGAGGATCGAGAGCCCGCCGAGCCGGACCACGAGTCCGTGAACGCTCAACATGCTACGGCTGTCCCAGGAGGGCCCGCCGCACGGCGGGGTCCGCGAGCACGGCGTCGGGCGACCCGGCGGCGACCACCTTGCCCTCGTCGAACGCGAGCACCCGCTCGGCGTAGCGCTGGACGACCTCCATGTCGTGCTCGACGAAGATCGTGGTCACGCCCGTCCCCTTCAGCACCGGGACCAGCGTGTCCATCACCTTCGACTTGTCCCGCGCGCTCACGCCGCTCGTCGGCTCGTCCATCAGGAGGATCCGCGGGCGCCGGGCGAACGAGAGCGCCACGTCGAGGAGCTTTCGGGCGCCCTCGGGAAGCTGGCCCGCCTCGTGAGTCGCGTGCTCCTCCAGGTCGAACTGCTCCAGGACGCGGCGCGCCTCGTCCAGCCGATCGGCGCGCACGAGGGGCGCCCAGAACTCGCGCGCCCGTCCCGCCCGGATCGCGAGGGCCAGGACGAGATTCTCCAGCACGGTGAGGGAGAGGTAGAGCTGCGGCATCTGAAAGGAGCGCGCGATGCCGAGATCCGCGACGGCTCGCGGGGAGAGGCCGGTGATGTCCTTCCCCTGATAGCGGATCCGCCCGCGGTCGGGCTTCACGTACCCCGTGATCACGTTGAGCAGGGTCGTCTTTCCCGAGCCGTTCGGGCCGACGATGCCGACCAGCTCGCCCTCCTGGAAGCTGAGGCTCAGGTCCTCCGCCGCGCGGACCATACCAAAGAACTTGGTCAGGCCGATCGTCTCGAGGACCGCCCTCACCGGCTCCACCGTCTCGTCGCGAAGCCCCAGCGTCGTGCGATCCCGGTCAGGCTCCAGAGGCCGCCGGGCAGAAAGAAGATGATGATCAGGAGGACGATGCCCAGGGTCATCTGCCAGGTGTACGGGGAGTATTTGAAGGCGTAGTTGCGCACGAACTCGAACACGATGGAGCCGGCGACGGGCGCCAGCACGCTCCCCGTCCCGCCGAGCAGCGCGACGAACACGAACTCCCCCGACTGGGTCCAGAACGAGACCTCGGGGACGATGTGGCCGACCGAGAAGCCGGCGAGGACACCGCCCACGCTCGCCATCACCCCGGCGACGATGTACGAGCAGTAGATCGCCTGGCTGACCGAGGCGCCCATGTACTCCACCCGCACCTCGTTGTCGCGCACGGCGCGCAGCGTGTAGCCCAGCGGGGAGGTGGTGAACCGATAGGCGACGTAGAGCAGGAGTGCCGCCAGCACGACCGTCACGTAGTAGATCGTCAGGCGGAGGTGCTGGGCGTCGGGCTTCACGCCGGCGAGCAGGGGGGTGGGGAGCCTCAGGCCGTCCGTGCCGCCGGTGACCGCGTAGAACTTGAGGAGGATCGCGTAGAGGACCATCGAGAAGGCGAGGTTGAGGAGCCCGAAGTGGACGCCGCGATAGCGCGCGAGGAGGAGCCCCAGCAGTGCGCTCGCGCCGGCGCCCGTCACCACCGCGAGGACGAGGACCACGAGCCCGTCGTGCACCCCGAGGAACTTCACCGCGAAGCCCGCGGTGTACGCGCCCACCGCGTAGTAGAGGGCGTGGCCGAAAGTGAGCAGCCCGCCGCGCAGGAGGAGCACGATGCCGAGGACGGCGAGCGCCTTCGCCCACGCGAGCGTCAGGAGAAAGGTGATCCACTCGGGCAGGAAGGGCGGCACCACGAGGAACACCGCGAGTCCCGCGAGGGCGAGGACGAGCGCCATCAGATCCTCCGCGCCTCCACCTGACCGAAGAGGCCCTGGGGCCGGAAGAGCAGCACCAGCGCCATGATCAGGTAGATGGCGAAGAGGTCGAGCTCGGGGAAGAGGTGCACGGCGGTCGCCCGGGCCAGGCCCACCAGCAGAGCCCCGAGGGCCGCGCCGCCGATGGACCCGAGCCCGCCGATGGCGACGACGGCGAAGGAGACGACGATGACCTCGGCGCCGATCCCGGGCACGAGCGAGAACATCGGCGCGGTGAAGGCGCCGCCGAGCGCGGCGAAGACCGCCCCCAGGGTGAAGGCGAGGGTGTAGATCCGCGGCACGTTCACGCCGAGGGCGGAGCTCACCTCGCGGTCCGTGATCACCGAGATCAGCACCTTCCCGAAGCGCGTGCGCGTGACGACGAGCCACAGGAGGAGACCCGTGACCGTGGCGATGCCGGTCAGCAGGAACGGGTAGCCCGCGTAGTCGACGCCGCCCAGGCGCACCACCCCCATGTACGTATACGGCTTGTCGGCGAAGAGCGGGCTCACGCCCCACGCGAGCTTGATCACGTCCTCCAGGATTAGGAGGATGGAGAAGGTGAGCAGGATCTGGATCTCCTCCTCCTTGCCGTAGACGCGGCGGAGGAAAAGGCGCTCGATGACGGGCCCCGCCGTCACGCCGATGAAGACGGCGGCCAGCAAGAGCAGCAGGTAGCTCAGCGCGGGCCAGGCGCTCGATCCCCAGCCGAGGACGAGCCACGCGCCCATGTACGCCCCGAGGGCGTAGAGGTTACCGTGGGCGAGGTTCAGGATCCGGACGACGCCGTAGGTGAACGTGAGGCCGGCCGACACCAGGAACAGCCACGACGCGTAGCTGATCCCGTCGAGCGCGACGACGATGAGGTGGTTCAGGCCGGTCGTTCGCCGCCCGCCGACCTCACGGGCACTGGGCGCCGCGGAAGCCCTGGTCGATCCAGTCCAGGGTCTTCACCCCGTCGGGGGCGTTGACGCATTTGGCCGGGAACACCCGCACGCTCGTGAGCACGTTCTGCTTCTTCTGCGCGTCGAGCTTTACCGTCCCGTAGAGCGAATCCTCGATGGCCTGGTGGCCGCCACCGACCGCCATCGCGATGCGCCCGCTCGGCGAGTCGAACTCGAGATACTCGAAGGCTCGCACGACGTCCTCCACACCCGGCCACCGGCCGGTCGTCTTGATCGCCTTCTCGTAGGCGGCCTTCACCCCCTGGAGGGCCTGGACCATGTGATAGCTCCCGTGGGGCGACCCACACGGCTCCCCGAACTTCTTCGTGCAGCGCTCGACGAACTCCTTCTGGAGCGGATTCTTGGCGGGGTCGGGCACCTCGGGCCAGTGCGTGCCGCGGAACCCCACCACGAACCCCTCGGGCAGGTCCCGAAACTCCTTGAAGAGGAACGCAGAGTTGTTGTGGATGACGAGGCTCTGGCGGAAGAGCCCGCGGACCCGGCCCTGGCTATTCACCGAGGCGAGGTCCGTTCCCCAGAGGCTGTGGAAGACCACGTCGGGCTTGGCGGTGAGAAGCTTCGAGATCTCGGCCGACAGGTCGCCCTGGAAGAGCTTGGGCCAGAGGGTCTCGACCACCTGGACGTCGGGCTTGAGCTTGCGGAGGGCGCGGATGAAGATCTCCCACGAGTCCCGCCCCCACGCATAGTCCTGGTTGAGGCCGGCCACCGTCTTCACATCGGGCTTGGCGGTCAGGAGATAGCGGGCCGCGCCGATCCCATCGATGCCCGTGTGGGCGGCGGTGCGGAACACATACTTGTACTTCGCCTCCTCGAAGACCCGGGTGGTCCCGCAGTCGAAGAGGACGGTGAGGACCCGGAGCTCCTCTGCGACGGCGGGCACGGCCACGCAATTGGCGCTCGAGATATAGCCGATGACCAGGTCCACCTTCTCGTCCGCCGCGAGGCGCCTGAACTCGGCGACGACCTTGTCACCGGGCCCGGCCTCGTCGGTGAGGACCGGCACGAGCTTCGCCCCGCCGATGCCGCCCTCGTCGTTGATCTTCTCCACCCAGGCATCCGCGGCCTTCTTCGCGGGGATACCGAAGGTGCTCGAGGCCGGCCCGGAGAGCAGCGTCACGATGCCGACACGGAGCTCTTTAGGCGCGCCGGCGACCTTGGAGGGGGGCGTTTGGGTCGCTGCGGGTGGAGACAGGACGGCGATCAGGGTCAGCACGCTCAGCGCGGTCATGCTCGCGAGACGCTTCTTCATCATGCTCTCCCTATGATTGGTCGGCTGGGACCGCCGGAAGGATAGCCGGGAGGGTGGTCGGCGTCAATGAAGGGGATGACCGGGTCAGCGGTTCAGCTCGCGCCAGTGCTCCTCCAGATGTCGGCGCGCGACGGCCTCGCTCGCGGGGTCGAGCCACCTCACCTGACCCAGGCGTGAGCGTGCAGCCCTGAGGTGCGCGAGATCAACCGCGCCCGTCTCGTCGTGGTGGGGAAGGTGGCGCACCTTCCGGCCGTCGGGCGCGGTCTCGACGACGGCGAACGCGGAGTCGGGCAGGCGTGAGATGTAGGCGCGCGACCATTCCTCTGCAGCGGCGGGACTGCACCAGATCACCACGAGCACTGCGAGCATGATGGAGCGACGCGGCAGCGTCGTCATCTCCGTGAGCGAGCCTCCCTGAGTGGAGTTATCCTCACGCTGCGGACGGTGACAATGCCCAACGAACGATACACCGGAATCCGAGTCGGCTGCTGGGGGCAGACGCCCCCAAAGGGGCTACGTCACCACCTTCGAACTGGCCCGCTGCTTACCGATCAGTGATGGTGGCCACGAGTCGCGCGTCGAGCGTGAGGACCGAGGACCTGCAGGCTGACGAGGAGAGCCGTGCCGAGGCCGACGAGGATAACAGCCACGAGCATGAGCGCCCCGAGCCAGAATGTGGTCGAAGTCATGGCTCTCTCACGGTGACCGGCGCTACTGCCGGGCCAGTCCTGAAGCCAGCCACGCCAGGATGACTCCCCAGGGCGCGACCAGGCCAGCGTATACGATCCACTGCATCAGGGTCTCGGCCGCTCGGGTCTTCGACAGGGGCGTGAGCATCGTTCGTACCTCCTGCTGATTCAGGATGGCAAGGACAATGCCTAACGCGCCGAGCGTGCCGATGGCACCTCACCCTTTCCGAGATTTCACAGACTTACTCGAGGATGTCGTGATGAGCCGGCGCCATCGAGCCGAGCGGCGACCTGGTGAGTTCATGGCCGATCGGTCAGGAAATGGTCGCCGACGGCGATCGGGGCTTCGTCTCGCCTGGCCTGCTGACCCTGGTGGCGCTGGCAGGGCCGGCGCCGAGCGCGGCGGGTCCGTACCGTGAATACGAGATTCGGTTCATCGGAGAGGCGTCGCCGCTCGGCAAGAGCCCGAGACGCCGACCTGATCAACGCGGTCGCCTGGATGATGAGCAACAAGCTTGATCTTCCCTTCCCGGTGGGCACCAAGGCGTACATCTACGTCAACCAGGCGACATTCGTCGACGGGCTCGTCCAGATCGCCGGCGAGGCGCGCCAGCAAGCCTGGGACAAGGGTCGCTTCGCCGCGGGCGTCGCCACGCGGGTTGGCCTTTTCCTGCGGGGCGATCACCTCGCACGCATGCATCTGCTGGCGCGCACGGGGCTCTTCGCCCACGAGCTGGACGCACGTCAGCCAGCGCAGGCTGGCTGACGGCGGGAAAGCCGGTGCTGCCATGTGGATCCTCGAGGGCCACGCCGACTGGGTCAAGTTCCAGGTGCTGGAGCTGCTCGGGCTTCGCCAGTACCGAGAGTCGCGGGACGAGGTCGTTCGAAGTTCTTCCCCGGACCTGCAGGTCCTCACGACCAGCGCGGGCTGGGTCAGGTCGATGAATCAGCTCGGCGCCCCAGCCACGTATGGCCAGGCGTTCCTCGCCGTGGACTGGCTCATCGAGCGCTATGGGAGTGCCAAGCTCCTCGAGTTCCTCGGACGGTTCGCGCTTCAGGCCGAGCCTCGAGAACACTGGCGGACGGTCTTCTCGACTGCTGATCGCCAGTTCGGCGACGAGTTCCGCTCACGACTGGAGGGCCTGCGCTGAGATGACGTGGCGCTTTCTGGCACTGCTCGCCGAAGATCGGTTCGCCGCGGGGACTCCATACGCGTTGTGGTGACACTTCGGTCAACAGTTCTGGCCGCGGTGGCATTTTATGGACCGCTCACCGTGACGAGTAACCGCTAAGTCCTCGACTCGCCGCGCGTTCATGGCCTGGCACCGGCTGTGCTTAGGATCGCCGGCATGGAGCTCGCGGACACTCCGAACCTCGCCTCGTTCTACTGCCCGGGCTGCTCCCCGGGGCGGGACCCGTTCGAGGAGATTCTGACCGTGCGCTGGTGCGACCTTCACCAGCCCCGGTACGGAGGCTCCGACGACGACAGGGCGAAGGTCAGCCGGGACATCCTGACCTCGACGGGCGAGGCGGAAGGCGCGACGAACCGCGAGTGGTGCCAGTTCGTGCATCGGACCGCGAAACGGTTGAACAGCGCAAAACGGTCGTACAGCAAGGCGAAAAGCTAGGAGATCGTCATGGACAAGGGACTCCGTCGCATCGTTATCGCGGCCGGGCTCATCGCGTTGGTCGGTACGCTCATGGGGTGCGCGGCGCGGCCAGTGCTGGTGCCTTCGGCATCGGCGCCGGCGCCCACCGCCGCGGGCCCGTCGACTCGCTAGCCCTCCGCGTCAGCGCTCGACGCTGGTGAAGTAGACGCCCTCGCGCCGCGTCACCAGCCGACCAGCCTCCACCATCTCAAAGCCTTTCCGGAATTCTCCCGCCGCTTCCGTCGCTCCTCGACCATTCTCGTCAGACCAGCGGCACCCTCGATCCTCGCCTCGCGCTGGGTGACAATATCGAGACGGGAAGGTGAGCCCTGTGGACGTGCGGCCCTCGCCGATCGCCGGTCAGTGGTACCCGGGCGACGCGCGGACGCTCGGCGACGAGGTCGACCGCCACCTGACGGCCGCAGGCGCGGTGACGGCCGACGGCGCCGTCGTCGCGCTGATCGCGCCTCACGCGGGGCATCGGTACTCGGGCGCCGTCGCGGGCCACGCATTCGCCGCGGCGCGTGGGCTGGCGCCCGAGGTCGTCGCCGTGGTCGGGCCCATGCACTATCCGCTCGAGGGTGCGGTGCTGATCTCGGGCCACGGCGCCTACCGGACGCCGCTCGGCCAGGTGACGCTCGCCCGCGAGACGTGCCGGGTCCTCGACGACGCTCTGCGACAGGAGCTGGGCGCCGGCCTCACGCCGGTGCGGGGCGACCCGGAGCACTCGGTCGAGATCGAGCTGCCGTTCCTGCAACGGGCGCTCGCGGAGGAGTGGCGGCTCGTGCCGGTGATGCTTCGCGACCAGCGTCGCGACGTCGCACGCGCGCTCGGGCTGGCGCTCGCCCGCGCGCTGCGCGGGCACGCGGCGCTCCTCGTCGCGAGCACCGATCTGTCGCACTATCACCCGCAGGCGATCGCGAACCGGCTCGACCGGGAGCTGCTGCGGCGCGTGGAGGGATTCGACCCCGACGCGGTGTTCCGCGCCCAGGAGGAGGGCGCGGGGGAGGCGTGCGGCATCGGCGCGCTCGCGGCTGTGCTCTGGGCGGCGCGCGAGCTCGGCGCCGACCGCGCGCGCGTGCTCGACTACATGACGTCGGGCGACGTGACGGGCGACATGGACCGCGTGGTCGGCTACGCGGCGGGCGTGGTGACGCGGAGCGCGGCGTGACAGGCTCCGCGAGCGCGCGTACGATGTGGGCGCCGTGACAGCGCTGGTCGACGTGCTCGGGCGTCTGGCGCGCGAGGGAGAGCTGTACGAGCGGCTCTCCGCGGGCCGCGTGCGGTGCCACGCGTGCGGCCACCGCTGCCTGATCCCGCCCGGGCAGCGCGGCGTCTGCAAGGTGCGCTGGAACGAAGACGGGCGTCTCATGGTCCCGGCGGGCTACGTCGCCGGCCTCCAGCTCGACCCCGTCGAGAAGAAGCCGTTCTTCCACGCCTACCCGGGCGCGCGCGCCCTCTCCTTCGGGATGCTCGGATGCGATTACCACTGTGGCTACTGTATCGTCGGTGATACACCAGTCGCGACACCGGGCGGTGTCGTGGCGATCAAAGCCTTATTCGACGCCGCGCCGGACGCGATGCCGAATCCCGACGGCGAGGTTCGATTTCCGCGCGACGTGCGCATCATCTCCGCGTCAGGTGAAGTGAGGCGGGTGCTAAAGGCGTTCAGGCATTCCTATAGCGGCGACATCGCAGCGGTCCAGCCGATGTATCTCCCTGCGGTCCGCTGCACACCCGATCACCGCTGGCTCGCAACCACTGATCCGTCGGGCGATCGGGTTGAAGAGATTCGCGCAAGCGATCTGACGCCCGATCACTTCCTGCTCTTGCCGAAGCCAGTCTGGCCCGCGGTCCGGGTCATCATCGACGCGGCACAGCTCTTGGCGGATGTCACGGTCACCTTCGCGATCCCGCGCACGCTCTCTCCCACGGAGGTCGCTGGAATCGTAGCAGCGACAAACCGTGGGGAATCATCTAGGGCGATTGGAGCGCGACTTGGCAAGGATCGGCTCATTGTCAAAGACGACACCGTTCGCTTTCCCAATGAGCACCGTCCCGGCATTCCCCGTCATGTGCAGCTTGACAAGCCGTTGGCTCGTCTCCTCGGGTTCTATTGTGCGGAAGGGTCGGTGACGCGATCGAAGACACGTCCCAACAGCTTCACGCTGGCCTTCGCCTTCGCACACGGCGAACACGCGGCGCGAGACGAAACCAGGGAAACGCTGACGCAGTCGTTCGGGGTGCGCCCTCAGGAAGTGCGTCGAAACACAACCACTGCGCTCACCATTGGCAAGGCGTCGTTGGCTCTTCTGTTTGTGGCCCTGTGTGGCAAAGGGTCCGCCGGCAAACGTGTGCCGGCACAGATCTTTGCCGCGGATCCATCGATCCAGGAGGCGTTCCTGGAAGCGTATCTCGAAGGCGACGGCCATGAGTATCCCAAAGGGAAGTTCAGCGTAACGACCGTCTCGAGGGAGCTGGCCTATGGCGTTGCGCTGCTCGTGCTGCGTTTGGGGCGTCTGCCATCGATCTACCTCGCCGCAGTAGGCGTCGAGGTGCGGATCCAGGGGCGTTCCGTCCGCCGCCACCCGGAGCAGTTCAGCGTCGTCTGGTATCGGGAGCGTGGCGCGGCCCAGAAGTGGCACGATACTGGGCACCACTTCCTCATCCCCGTGAAGTC
>WNEV01000220.1_pt1 | contig 31312 bp, 29 predicted proteins | sample 5399861 | NCBI WGS metagenome assembly WNEV01 (sample SAMN13153335, study PRJNA577476) | soil metagenome | isolation source: 40 cm grassland meadow soil 2 days after 3rd rain plot 2 | place: USA:California | collected 2015-11-11 | reverse complement strand
GTTCCGGCAGAGTTCTAGGTGGCTTCGTAACTTTTCCGCATCGATCCCCGCCTCAAAACACGCAACGAAGAACGCCCGCTCGCTGTCGAATAAGAACCACATCGACGCCCTCTGCCTCACGCTCTCCGGCGCTTCCCACGTCCAGTCCTTTATGAATTCTATGATCGCGTCTGCATAGGAGCCTTCCTTGACCGTGCCATTCGCTGCAAACTTTGATAGCGGATGGGGCAGTCCCGTTATAGCTCGCGGGTTTAGAGATTCGAGGATCAAATCTTCGAGCGGATGTAAGGGGCGTTGGCTCATAAATTGGCCCACACTTGCAATTTGGATTATTACGACCGTGAATGATATCACACTATCGGATGGCACACTATCGGTTATAGACCGATGGTGAGCATGTATCCGACGATGTGCGGATGCGGGATGTCCTCGTTCAGCTTGGGAAGAGAATCAGAGCACTGAGGGAAGAGAGGAAGATCAGCCAAGAGGAGTTGGCGGATCGTGCTGATATTCATCGCAATTACATATCCCAGATTGAAGGCGGGAAGCGGAACGTCTCCTTTTACTACGTCGTTAAGATCGCCCGAGCTTTGCAGGTCAGCCCGTCTAGGTTGATCGATCCGATCAGATAGAAGCTGGCAACGAATCCATGTCATGGGGTTGAATGTACCGGGCTTCCCGTTTCCAACACACCACATTCGTGCGATAATCGCCCCACTGCCCCCTTGTAGATTGTCCTTGGAGTCTGGTTGGGCCTGCCCTTTTGCATCCTCAAGTTGCGAGGCGACGGAAGCCCGCATTTCGCAGAGGCCGTACAAACCCTTGACGCTGCAAAAAAGCGCGTCAAAGCACTCGCGGAGTCGTGGCCGGGCGAGTATGTCATCTTCCACAAAAGTCCAAAAAGAGGCGTAATCCTCTTGGCGTCATACTATAAGTTCCCGAAGTCAAAACGAACGAAGGGACGATGGGTCGTGCACAGATTGGCGCGATAGTCACTGCATTCTCCTCCGAGGAGGGCGAGTTTTTCAGTGCTGACCCATCATCCGCGTGCCCGCCGTTATCCGTTCGTGGCCACTATCGAACTGACTGCCACGCAGTCAGAAGCCAAGATTCAGGAGCGAACCAGTGACCTGAGCTTGTATGGCTGCCGCGTCGAGACACGCAAACCCTTCCCGACAGGAGCGAAGGTGAGAATCAGGATTGCCCACAGGAGCGCCAACTTCGTGGCTGTCGGCAGGGTTTCTTACACCACGCAGGGTGGAATGGGGATCGCCTTTACGCAGGTTGAGCCGAACGATCAGCTAATTTTGGAGAAGTGGGTTGAGGACCTGCGCGACCAGTAGCCTCGCAGCCCGACCATTGCTAGGCACTGGATCGCTCGCCCCATTTAACCGTGCGATCTGGGAACTCTACACCCAAGCAGAAGCGATCTCCCCCTTTTGGCAAACAATAAATCACCCTTCCGACTTGCGGAAATTCCCCCGTTAAAGGCGTAATGAGCGACTGTTCGCCATACTGCCAAGACCCATTTTCCGTAAGTGTGCGCTCACGAGCGCGGGGTTCTTCTAGGCTTGCGAGGTAGACGGGAACCAAAGTAGGAAAGCGCTTTTCTATCCTGCCATTGAAATGGGCACCATTCATCGCTGGCTCCCTCGCGGGGAAGGCGTCCCCACAGCGCGTCCTTCTAAGCTATCAATAGCTTCCCACGACGCATTGAGCCGTCAATCGGCAAAGAACTGTAATCGCTGCTGGGGAAATTCCCTGAGTACTTCGGTGTCGGTTTGCATGGCCTGAGATGTGGCAACCACTTGGAGGTCGGTCCCACGAAAAACGATGAACTCGTCCAGGGACTCCGAGGACAATTGCAGTACGCGAGCTTTGGCCGTCTCTATGTCTTTTACAGTTTCCAGCCACTGGAATGTTCCTTTACGGTCCTTCTTCAAAATGTCGTAGAGCGTCCTCATTGGTTCTTCACCCCGATCTTGATGGACGATTCGAAACACCTAGTGGGTGCCCCTGGCACAGCACTTGGCGCTCCATCGGAACCCATATCCGTGCGAGCGTGGGCCGGGCGTTCCTGTACCTCAGAAGTACTTTGAGACACGCTACACAAACTCTTTAAGCCACACCATCAGGTAAGCACCTGGTTCCTGCAATGAGGAATTACCCTAGTTGAAGGGAGGTGGGGAAGCTGTGGGAAACCTGTGGGTAGACCGTCCTGCCCCCTAGACTGGCTCCCTCCTTTTCCGCAATGATGTCGTTTCGGGAGCTTGTCGTGAGCAGTTACCCAGCGAGAGCAAACGATATTGTGAAGGCTGTCCACCTACTGCGGCAACATGGAATAGCAGTGGGTTTCCCGATGCAAACCGCCGATGGAGAAATAATCTTCCCAGTGGGCAAAGATTTTACGCTGACCGCAGACCAGATGCTCGAACTGCTCGAACGGGGCGAACTGGACGCAGAAGGCGTGCGCAGATCAGTCGAGGCGCAGGCGGCTACGCGCAGGCGAGCAGCATCTTCCTAACGCGACGCGGCAGTGGGAATGGAAAATGTCGTGAAGCTCGCCCGCTTGCCAGCCCCTAATTCCTCACCGACGACTTAGAACTTTCCCCATCTCAAATTGCATTATTCACCCGCTTGTCGAGCAATTGCGCTAACGCTATCCCGAGGTGTACCGCGCCGTCGCCAACGGACGGCGTACAGCAAGGGTTTTTGAAATGATTGACAGTTGGACGAAGAAATTCCCCAGCGGCAAAACCGTTACCTTCAAGATTGAAGGAGACAGGAAGTCCGGTTTTGTGTACTCGGCGAAGATGGACGGGCGGGACATCAGGGAAATCACAGGTTTTCTGGAGGAGCTTACACGCGAAGGTGTGGAGGTCATGTTCGCTAATTACGTCGCTGGAAAGTAGCCCACGCTCCATTACTGCAGGCCGTAAACCGGAGCAAGGGAAAATCAATGCCCAGCTCTCCTATCCCCGGAGGCCGCCGATCCAGGCGGATTACCACGAGGCAGAGCGCCAGCCTTGTCATCACTCTCAGTGGAGTCCAGAAAATGTTTCCTTGTCTCATCGTCGATAGGTCGCAAGAGGGATTTAGATTGCGTGGTAGCTTTAGACTGAAGCGTGGACAGCTCGTCGAAATCGTTTTGGATGACCCCGTGGATTCAGTTCAGTGCGAAGTTGAATGGACCGGCAAAACAGAGTTAGAGCAGGTGGGGGAAGTTGGGTTACAAATCGTAGGCAAAATGACTTTTGGGCTTCGCACTCGATCCCGTTGAAAATCACCGTGCTTTGCCGTAGCGAGTCACTTTTCCATCCACGACGTTCGCCACGTATTGGCCTTCGCTGAGGAATTGCATAACTTTTTTACAATCAGTGTTTCCTCGAATGAAAGTTTCGTCATGGCCTTTTGAAAAGGAGAGTAGTCAGCTTACTTAGTCAGGAGAACACACGCATGATAGATGCCGTAGAAGGCAGCCGGAGTAAATATCAATTCGCCAGCAAGGACTCGCAATTGAATCAGGACTGCGATTGTGTCGCGGATGATCTTGCAGATTTTGTTTCGCACCGCACGCTCCTCTCCATTGCGGAGAATCGAATGCAGCACCTAAACAGTGGCACTCGCGCAGGATACGTATCAACAGGGTTCTCTCAGCGTGTGCGTCAAAAGTGAGTTAACGGGGAAATCTGACCGGGCCGCCCTTGCGAGCGATCATCGTCACATCGTTGAGAGCGGCATCAACCGTTTCTTGACTTGGCTCTGCTTCCGGTAACTTTTCGGAATTCACTTCGATTCCGGCAGCAGAAAGCTCCTTCATCAGCTTCGAGCGCCAAGCCCCACCTTGGTCATAAGGCACATAGAGTACGCCGTCATAGTCAGACGACAATTCAACTTCCTCCACGTAAAGGCAACAAACGTTGTTCCGTCCGAGTTTGGCTAGGAAATAGCCCAACTCCAAAATTACATTTTGCCGCGCCCTGCGACGCGTCTTTTCTGGATGCTTCACCGAGGCCCCGGCATCATCTGGCGTCAAGAGCACAACCGCAAAGCGCACATCAGAATGTTTTTCGAACTTCTCAATGATTGTCTGCCCTGATTCGCCTGCTCATGCAGGATAACTACTTCTAAACTGACTGAGCGCAAGAAGGAGGCGACAGCCTGTTTTGGTTCTTCCGCGTGGCCGTGCACTAGGAAAATCTTTCGGCCCTGACTATCCTCCTGCGAAGCACGAGATTCCACATTGAAAAGTTCGTGCAGCGACGTGGGCGATGATTCGCTGGGGATTTTCTCCCAATCGTGAACTAGAGAAATGTAAGAGCGCCGCATGTGTTGGTCCCAATCTATGTTGTCAGTGTCGTAGATACGCTCGTTAAGCGAGAATGAAACGATTCCAACTTGTTGGTCATCATGTTGGATCGCGGGAAAAACAGAAAACTCCTGGGCCAAATACAGGCCAGTAAAGATCATGTTTGGCTCGACGCTGGAATCGATTGCACGAGCGTCCCTCTCAACTTCCTCTCGGGTAAATCGCTTTTGATCCTTGCATTGTTCGTGCCTCAGAACGCCAAAATTTGCCGCGGCAAACCTCAAGCTAAATCTTGTGTTATCAGCGTAAGTCGTTTGTTTCTGTAAGGCGGAAGCGGATTGAGAGGGCTACGTCCTAACCCTTAGACGATATCGCCATTGCCGTTCAGGCAGAAAATGATTTTCGCATGGCTGCAAATCGCGCGCAAGCAAGCGCATTTTCGGCAACGGCCGCCGCCGCGATACAATGAGCGTGAGGAGCCCTCATGCCCGACTACACCGAAGAACACGCTCGCGCCGGCATCCACGCAAAATTGCCCGCGCTTGAGACCTGGCCGAATCAGTTTCCCGGCTACATTATCACCACGCGCTTTCCTGAATACTCCTCCGTCTGCCCCAAGACCAGCCTTCCCGACTTCGGCACTATCACCATCCAATACATGCCGAAAAAAGATTGCATCGAGCTGAAAGCGCTGAAGATGTATCTCCTCGCCTACCGCAGCCTCGGCATCTTCTACGAAAACGCCGTCAACAAGATCCTGCGCGATATCGTCGAAGCCGTTCGCCCCGAATGGTGCGTCGTCCGCGGCGAATTCACTCCGCGCGGCGGCCTCACCACTTCGATCTTCGCCCGTTGGCCCGAAATCAACATGAAGTCTAAGCGCGGACGCAAGTAGGGCAGATCCCTCTCGACGCTCGGGATGACGCGCGGGAAACGAGAAGGCGTTTGAAGATTCGCTACCAGTCCGGCGGGAGATGAACACTCTGGCCGAATTTCTCTTTTTGCCCAAGTTCTTTGCGGGCGTCTCGCCGCGACGAGTTGCAAAAACGGTGGCGCGGTGGACAGATGGGCAAAGGCAGGGGATAATTTCAGGACAACACTAGTGGCAGCGGTGGCATCCACTTCAGAGGAGGGAGAATGAGCATTTCTCCAAACGTACCGACGGCGCAGGAATCGTATGGCTACGAGTCCCCGGGCACGCCGCGATGGATTACGATTCTGCTGGTTCTCATGATGGCCGGGATCGCCGTGCTGGGCATCGCCGGCTACAGCGCGCAGACGAAGATCAGCCAGGACCTGTCGGAGCAGCAGAAACAGAACAAGATCCTGACCGCGCAGCTCGACCAGGCGAATACACGCATCGCGGACTTGAAAAGCAAGATGGAAATCACGACGCAGAGAATCGGCTTGACGCAGTCCGAGCTGGCGCAGGCCAAGAGCCGCGCCGAATCGATCCGCAAAGAGCAGCAAAGCTCCGACGAGAAGCTGACCGCGCAGCTGACGCAGGCGCAAAAAGAGAATGACGAGAAAATCGGCGCAGTGGCCTCCGAAGTGGGCATTGCCAAGAAAGATATCGAAGCGACGAAGGGCGACTTGGAAGCAACCAAAGGAAAGCTGGAACGGAGCCTCGGCGACATGAACGTGATGAGCGGGCTGATCGCGCACAACCGCGACGACCTCGACGAATTGCGGCGGCGCGGCGACCGCAACTATTACGAGTTCACGCTGCAAAAATCGAAGTCGGCCCAGCGCGTCGGGCCGGTGCAAATGTCGCTGAACAAGACCGACCCGAAAAAAGCGAAGTACACGCTGACCGTAGTGGCCGACGACAAGACCATCGAAAAAAAGGACAAGACGTCCGGCGAGCCGGTGCAGTTCTACGTGAAGGGTAGCGCGCGCTTGGCGCCGTACGAGATCGTGGTGTTCGACGTGGGCAAAAACCAGATTACCGGCTACCTGGCGACTCCGAAGGAAGGCGGCGCCGCCGCTCCTCCGACGGCTGCAGCAGCGCCCGTGGCTGGGTCCGGGACTCCCGCGAAGCCTAAGTAGCTAGACAGCGTTTTCGATTTTCGATCAAAAAAACCCCTGTTCCGCGTTCTGGAAACACCCCGGGGGACAGGGCTTTTTGTCCGTGTGCCCGCCGCGCTAGCATTAAATGTTGACTTTTTTTTTGACCGAACGTCTTGGAGCAATCCGATGAAAGCATGGACCATTCGAATTTCGCTGGTTGTTGCCGCGCTGATGGCGGTCTGCGTTGCGGACGTGGCACGCGCACAAGCTCCGCTGGAACCCGCGCAAATGTCGCCGCGCACGTTGTTCTACTTGATCTGGCGCGGCGTTCCGTCGCCTGACGCGCGAAAAGCGAACGCGTTGCTGGCGCTGTGGGACGACGCAGATTTTGCGCCGGTGCGGTCGGCGATGGTGGCGGGCATGCTCGGGTCTTCGGACGAAAAGTCCACGCAGCCCAAACTCACGCCGGAGCAAGTGCAGGAATTCGCGGGGCTATTGGAGAATTCGTTCACGCTGGGATATTGGAGCGAGCCGACAAGGCGAAATCTTTCGAATGGGGCAGCGGTGACGGAAGCGAAAGTGCCGGCATGGAACGGAATGTTTTTTGTGTATGACCGAACCGGAAAAGAAATGCTGCTGACAAAAGCGGTCCTGCGCATGCGCGCGGAGGAGAAGGAAGCGCCGCGGCTTTCGCAAGTGGCGATCGCAGGCGTGCAGGTCCTGAAGGCGGAAGGCAAAGGCGGCGCGACGTATTGGGCGGAGCACGGCAAATTCGCGGTGAGCGCGGGTGAAAAACTTGTGATGGAAGATTTGCTGAGCAGGTTGGATGGGAAAATTTCGGGTGGCGCCTCCCTGGTGCAATCGGCGGCGTACCAGGAGGCGCAAGCGAATCTGAGCGGTGGCTTACTGGAATTTTTTCTGCGGATTCCCGACTTGAAAAATCTTGCGAATGATTCGAAAGCGGGGATGTTCCAGATACGCCCATTGCTGGACGCGGCGCGGCTGGACGCGGTGCACTCGATCGGCGGGCACGTGACATTCGAAGGTGCGAAAACGCACGTGCAGGCCGCGATTCTGGGCGAGGCCGTGTCCGGAACGCTGTTTGACATTTGGTCGACCGGGCAGCAGTCGCCCGCTTCATTGGCGTTTGCGCCAGTGAACGCTGTCTCTTACACGTCCGCGCAAGTGAATTTTCAGGGCATCTACGACACGCTGAAGCGCGTGGCCGGCGCGGCGTTCCCGCAGACTCACCAGGGCAACGTCGATTTGATTGACGCGATGGCGCAGCAGAAACTGGGCATGCCCGTTGCGGACGCGCTTGGATTGCTTAGCGGAGAATTCGCGTCGATGCAGACGAGCCCATCGCTGGATACGGCGAAGCAGGTTTATTTTTTTGGCATACGAAAGAAACCGGAAACGCTGAAGCTGATGCGGACGGTGTTCAGCGATCAGATCACTTCGGAGCGCAATGAAGGCGATGTCACTTTCGTGAAGATTTCCCTTGGAGGGAAGAAAGCCAGCGAGGGCGTGGCGCAGTGGAATTTTTTCAACCTTGCGGTGACGCCGGACATGATCCTTGGAGCGAGTAAGATGGAGACGTTGCGCGAAGCGCTAGAGCGGCGCACCGGAGGAACGACCGGGGCGGGGCTCGCGAGCGTGCCGCAATTTGCCGCCGGGCGACAGCAATTTCCGGAGAAGCTGATTGGCCTGAGCTATTTTGATTTTCAGAGGGTGGATTGGGCGGCGGCGCGGGACCGCTGGGTGGCTGAGAGCAAGAAAAGCTCCGTGGTGAAGAGCATGAATTCCTCGACACCGAGCACGGCCATGGCAAACGCGAACGAATGGCTCCAGCAGATGAATCCGCAGGTCATTTCGCGGCATCTGCATCGGTCGCTGAGCGTGTCGTGGAAGGATTCGAAGGGCATTCATTGGGACCAGTGGGTCGAATAGCGGAGCGATGAACTTTTTTCGTCGCCTACAGCCGGGACTGCTCTTCCCCGCCCTGCTTTGCGGGTGTTCGCTTGCCGGCGCGCAGGAAAATCCACAGCAGCCGAAGCAAACGATTCACGTTAGCGTGGACCGCGTGAACGTCGGAGTGATCGTGACCGATCACAACGGCCACTTCGTGGAAGGATTGCATCGCGAAGACTTCCACGTATTCGACAACGGGACTGAGCAGCCACTCACCGGGTTTGCAGCAATCGAGGAGCCTGCGCAGGTACTCTTTCTCATCGAGTCCGGCCCCGCGGTGCTTTTCCTGGGGAAAAATCATCTCCATTCCGCGGACTCACTGCTGAAAAGCCTAGCCGTTAACGACCGCGTTGCGATTGCCAGCTATTCAAAGGAGCCGGAGTTGCTCGTCGACTTCACGCCCGATAAACCCGCGGTGCGGCTCGCGCTGCAAAATTTGAATTTCACGCTTGGCTTTGGTGCGTTGAACCTGACATCGAGCCTCGCGTCAACGATCGACTGGCTTGAGTCCTTTCGCGGGAAGAAAACAGTGGTTGTGCTTTCCACGGGCGTCGATACCTCGCCACCGGAAAGATGGCAAGCGATTCAACAAAGGCTCAGAACTTCCGATGTGCGCATACTGGCAGTTTCACTGTCTGGAGATTTCCGCAAGTATCCTAGATGGAGGAAACTCTCCCCTGAAGAGCGCGAGAACCGCGCGTTCGTCAAGCAAGGCTTTGCTCAGGCCGATCAGGCGCTGCGTCAGCTTTCAGAGGCCAGCGGCGGGCACGTTTACCTTCCGAAGAATGAGAAGGAATTCGATCGCTCGTACTCCGAAATCGCCCAACTCGTCCGCCACGAATACAGCATCGCCTTCAGTCCGCCTACCAGTGACGGCCAACTTCACACGATTCAAGTCAAAGTGAAGCGCATGTGGTGCCGCGTGGACCACCGGCGGGCTTACCTCGCGCCCGGGCCTCGCTAGTGGTTCTTCGCCCAGCCGCTACCCATGGTAAATGAACAGCCGTGATAAGCTCTGCGTCTTGGGGGGCGGATATGGAAAGAGTGAACGGCATCGGAGGCTTCTTTTTTCGTGCGCGAGACCCTGCCGCCCTCGGCCAGTGGTACGACGATCATCTCGGCGTTACGGTTGTTCCATCAAACTATGATGAGCCGGGGTGGCGGCAAGAAGCCGGGCCAACGGCATTTGCGCCATTCCCCGAGACGACAACATACTTTGGCGACGCCAGCAAAAACTGGATGATCAATTTTCGGGTGCGCAACCTCGACGCGATGGCGGCGCAACTGCGCGCGGCGGGCATATCCGTTGAGATCGACCAAGAACGCTGCCCGAACGGCAGGTTCGCCCCATTTGAACGACCCGGAAGGGAATCTGATTGAATTGTGGGAGCCCGAGGGACGAGACGCGCCCCGGCAAATCTGAAGGCCTGACTCGCCCGAGGCAAGTTACCTGATTTAAGGGAAGGCTATTCGAATTCCTTGAGGGTCTTGGCCATTTCGCGGAGACGCTCGTCCATCAAGGCGAAGACGGTTCCTGCGTCAAACTTGCCGTCACCATTTCTCTGCCCTGCAGTCATGCCAGTAAGTATCTCGATGCCCTGTTCGACCTTGGCAACGGGCCAGATGTGAAATTTACCTGCCGCGACGGCTTCCAGAATGTCTTCTCGCAGCATCAAATCTTCCACGTTGGAATCGGGCATCATCACGCCTTGCGTTCCGGTGAGGCCTTTGATGCGGCAGACGTCAAAGAATCCTTCGATTTTTTCGTTTACGCCGCCGATGGCCTGAATATCGCCTTGCTGGTTGATGGATCCGGTCACCGCGATGTCCTGGCGCAGCGGCAAGCCGGAGAGCGCCGACGCGAGCGCATAGATCTCCGTGGAGCTGGCGCTGTCGCCATCGACTCCCGAGTACGATTGCTCGAAGCAAATACTCGCCGCGAGCGAGAGCGGCTTGTCCTGAGCAAACTTGCTACGCAAATAACCGGCGATGATGTGCATACCTTTGTCATGGAAGCGCCCGCTGAGATTGGCTTCGCGCTCGATATTGATCAATCCCGCCTTTCCAAGGGCCGCTGTCGCAGTGATGCGCACGGGCTTGCCAAACGAATAGCCACCGATTTCCAGGACGCTCAGCCCGTTCACCTGGCCGACACTTGAGCCCTGCACATCCACGAGCAGGGTACCTTCCTGGATCATTTCGCGGATGCGCGTTTCGATCAGGTTGTGGCGCTCCATTTTTGAAGACAAGGCGCCGCGCACGTGCGCCGCGCGAACCACGGATTCTCCGGCCGCAGCCGCGTTGTAATGCGCCTCGCGCGCCAGGTCGGCGATATCGACGAAACGCGCCGTCACCTTGTTTCTTCGGCCGGCCTGACGCACGCCGTATTCCAGCACGGCGGCGAAGGCGCCCCGGTCAAAGGGGTACAAACCCTCTTTCTCGGACAGCGCGCGCAGCCGCCCCGCATATTCCGCAATGACGCCGTCGCTCATGGCCATTTCTTCGTCAAATTCCACGCGCACTTTGAAGATCTTGCGAAAGTCTTCTTCATACTCGTAAAGCAATTCGTACAAGGAACGATCGCCGATGAGAATCACTTTCACGTTGATGTCGATAGGCTCCGGCTTCTGCGCGCTGCCGCCGAAGGGGTAAAACATTTCGAGCGGCTGAATTTCCAGCCGATTGTGGTTCAGGGTGCGCTTCAGCGCGCGCCACACGCCGACTTCCGAAAGCGCTTCTAGCGAATACATGATCAGAAAGCCGCCATCGGCGCGGAGCAGCGAACCAGCGCGCAGGTCCATGAAGTCGCTGGTCCAGCCGCCTCGCGCGTCGTAGGCGCGCTGGATGGTCCCGAAAAGATTGGCGTAGGTGGGCGTGGTTTCAAAAATGACCGGAGATTTGTCGTCGTTGTCGTGCGCAAGAATGACGTTGACGCCGTAAACGCGGAAAGGATCGCGCTCCGGTCCTCCCTGCGGTTTGGGCAACCCGTCCGGAGCTTCTTCGTCGTGCTCGCCTTCGCCTTCGCGCTCCTTGAAAGGATCGAGATTATCGAGGAGATGGTGGCGAACTTCTTCGAGGTATTCCGCAACACTGTTGCCGGGATATTTTTCCTTGAGCTCTTCGATGACGCCGTCGACCAGCACCGAGGCCGCTTCCTGCTCCAGGTAACTCAGTTCGCTGGCCAGTTCGCGCGAGAGCGTCAGCGTCTTCCGGTACACGACGGTGAATTCCTGGCGGAACTGCTCGTACTTTCGCTCGATGTCTTCGGCGACGGGGCTTTCGAGCTTTCCCTCGTGCACCATTTTGGCGATGTCCTCGATCGGCACCATTTGGCCTTCGAGCACGGGGAAAATCTCCGGCAGCGCGACGGCGCCCACCTGCATGTGGCCGAGCGCAAATTGTTCGCGCGCGATGCGGCGCGTAAAATCGTCCATCAATTCTTTTTCACGCACGGTGAAACGCTCGACGATGCGTCCTTTTTGCCGCTGGAACGGCTCGCCTTCGAACACCTGAGGAATCCGCCGGCGCAGAAAGTCGATCCCTGCCTGCATGTCCTTCTTGAAGGCGTTGGCCTGGCCGCGAGGAAGCGCTAACAGGCGAGGCCGGTCCGTCAATTTGAAATTATTGACGTAGCAGCGGTCCAGCGACTCTTTTGTCGGAGGATGAAGCTCTTCGATCATGCGGGCGATGGTTCCGCCGCGGCTGGTTCCGGCCAACCCGCACACAAAAACGTTGTAACCAGGGGCGGAAAGCTCCACGCCCATCTTCAGCGCACGCAGCGCGCGTTCTTGCCCAATGAAGCCCTCTCGCAACTCGGCTTGCGCAGTGGTTTCAAACGGGATGCGCGAAAGCTCACACGTCCACCGCAGTTTCGCTACGGGAAGCTCCATCGGTTTCGGGGCCGCTTTGGTGGTCATGAAATTCCTTCGAGCGCGTTACTCTAGCACAACCAAGTCACGCCCCGGCCCGGAAGACAAGGCACGTGTTATCGAGCGGTTATGGGCGGGCTTTCTGGACGCTCCATATATACGGTCAAGACTCCCGCGGCGGTAGCCACCAGGATCGGCCCCAGCACCAAGCCGAGCATTCCGAACAAGCCGACACCGCCGACCACACTGATAAAAATCACCAAGCCGCTCAATTCGGTTCGCCCGCCCAACAACAACGGCCGCAGGACGTTGTCGACGATCGTGGATACTCCCGCGCAAATCGCCAAGAGCAGAATGGCGCGCCCCCAGTGCCCCGTGAACCCGAGCCACAATGACGCCGGCACGAAGATCAGTCCAGAGCCCACGACGGGCACAAGCGAAAAAAAAGCCATCGCCACGCCCCAGAAAAGAGGCGTCGGCAATTTCACAATGGCGAATCCCAGACCGCCAAGAATGCCCTGAATCGCCGCAATAATCAGGCTGGTGGTGACGCTCGCGGAAATAAGGTCGCGCGCCTGGTTCATCATGGTGTCGCGGTGCTCAGCATCGAAGGGGAGAATGCTGCGGACTCCACGGATAATCCGGTCGCCGTCGCGAAAGAAATAGAACATCGCAAAGATCATCACGAAGAGATCGAAGATAAACTCCGCGATGTTCCGAAGAATGGTGCCGAGGCGCTCCGCGAGAAAACCGGCCTCCTTCTGAACTGCCTGCTCCACGGTCTCCGCGACGTCGGCGTTAGGGTCCAATCCGGGCACGTGTTGCGCGATCCACGCCCACTTTTTCGCGATCGTCGGCGCCTGCTCTCCCGCGATGGAATGCTGAACGCCGCGAGAAACCGAGACTGCTTCGCGCACGAAAAGCGTGGTTATCAAAATGGCCGGCACAATGAGCAAAATGGTCACCGCCAGGGTGCTGATAACCGCGCTCCGCCTCGGGGCAAATTTTCGCGCCAGACGCTCGTGCATCGGGTAGAAAAAAATCACCAGGATCGCTGCCCACCCTAGTGAGGACAGGAATGGTTCGTAAATCCGGAAAACCAAGTAAATGAGCAGGAGAAGCACGCCATACGAAAGAACAGTGGTCAACCGGTCACTGGTCGTGGCGTTCGGGGGAGGAACAAGATTCTGAGTCGTCATATAATGTTGATAGGCCGGGCAAAGACTGATAACTTCCGGCTTACGCTCCACCAGGTCACACGCGGATCACCGAGCCCATTCTGAATGTCTACGAAGTCCATCCCGCTCACTAGCTACCAGATTCGTCTCCTTGCTGTACTTGCTTTGATCAATTTTGTCAACTTCGCCGCGCGCCAGGCGGTCGTTCCGCTGATCCCATTGTTGCGGGATTATTTCCACCCCACGGACGCCGAGCTGGGCTGGCTACAGGCCGGGCTCCTGGCTGTTCTTGCGGCCGGGAGCATTCCGTTTGGATTCCTTGCGGATCGCTTCAGCCGCAAAGCCATCATTGGCATCGGCATTTTTTTCTGGAGTGCGGCTTCGTTCGCCGGCGGTCTGGTATCGACATTTTTTCTGTTCCTTATCGCACGAGCAATGGTCGGCCTGGGTGAAGCCGCATATGCTCCGGCCGCGCAATCCATGATTTCCGGCGCTTTCCCCCAGGAGCGCCGCGCCTTTTCACAGGCGATTTTCGCCTCCGGAATGTTGCTCGGCGGAGCGTGCGGCGGCGCACTTGGCGGCATCATCGGGGCGCATTACGGATGGAAATACGTTCTTTTTGCGATGGCCTTTGCCGGCATTCTCCCGGGGCTCGCGCTGTGGGGGATGGAGGAGCCGCCGCGTGGACCACGATGCGAAGTTGTGCCCATCCGGCGACTGCTCAGCGTTCCCGCATTCGTCGCGATGATCGTCGCGGGAATCTGCATCACTTTTTCCACCGTGTCACTCATTTCATGGGGAGTGGATTTCGCGAAGAGCTACAAAGATTTTAGCCTGCGCGAAGCTTCGGTCTCGCTTTCGCTGATTACGCTTTTCTCCCTGGTGCTGGGAGTTTTGGCCGGGGGGTATATTGCGGATCGCTTGCATCGAATATTTGCTTACGGGCGGATTATCGCTGTGGCTGCCGCTTTCCTTCTTGCAGCTCCGTTTCTCTTGCTGGCCATCCAGTCAGATGAAAAATCAATGGTGCTCGTGGGTCTTTTTGTTGCAGGCTTTTTCATGTCCTGGTATCACGGCCCGGTCACCGCTGTCCTTCACGACATGATGCCACGCCGCGCGCACGCGACTTCGGTTGGCGTGTATATGTTTGCAACCCAACTGATCGGCGGCCTTGGTCCGGCAGTGGTCGGCAAAATCTCCGATCTTCACGATTTGCAACTGGGCCTGCAAATCGCGGTGGCCGTTATGGTTTGCGGCGCGCTGCTCATGCTGCTGGTGATCCACTTCATTCGCCGTGACGGAATTCGTCATCCGACGCTCGACGCTTTCCACGCCGAGCCCGGCGACTAGTTTTGAAGAGCCGCGGTCTTAAAATCGATTGTCTCTTTAATAGAAAAGCGAGAGGAAATGAAGAGAATAAGCGGGAGCGGGATCCCGCCCTTCAAAGATTCCTACTTGACGCCGATTTGACTGATCAGGCGGAGGACTTCGGCTTCCGGGACGTCGTAGAGAGGACGCAAGTCGTCTTCTTCAAGGCGTTCGCGCAGATATTCCGCGGCGACGAAACTCGCTTCGCGGTCCGTCAAATCGCGCCCGGCTTTCGCGCGGAATTTTACGAATGCCGTGTGGGCCAATCCGACCACATGGGCTTGGCCATCGACAAAAAACTTCGTGTCAATCGTGTCTGCATGCCGGGTGGCGATGCCGTTCCACATATGCGAGAAGCGGCACTGATACGTTTCCCCGCTCAATTTGGAAGTGACTTCGAAGGCGCCGATAAATTGGCTCATCGCGCCGGTATTCGCAAGCACTGGGAGTGTCGTCACGCGCTCTCCTTCGCAGATTATTCAGCTAAATGTTCACCCTGAGATACTTTGCCCAGCACGACGGAATGTGCGTGGACCGGTTGACTAGCGGCTGACAGCGGCAGCCGTCTCCACTTGCGAGTAGCTTCGAATCGCCGCACCAACTCCCGCGCCACTCGGCACGCGGAAGCCCTGATCGAGCAAACACTTTTCTAGGGCGGCAAGAAACAGCAGCACGAACGGCTTCTGACTGCAGTAACCCATCAGCCCGACGCGCCAGATTTTTCCCTTCACCGACCCGAAGCCGCCTGCGATTTCGATGTTGAACTCATCGAGCAACTGATTGCGCATTTTCACGTCGTCAATGCCCCCGGGAATCATCACCGCCGTGACTGTTGGCAACCGGTCGGCCGGGTTCTTGACGAGCAGATCCAGCCCCATCGCCTCGAGCCCGGCAATCAGCGCGAGCTGGTTCACGCGATGCCGCTCCCAGCGCGCCTCCAAGCCCTCTTCGACCACCAGGCGCATCGCTTCGCGCAGCGCAAAAATCAGCGAGATCGGCGGGGTGTGATGATACAGCCGGTCTCTGCCCCAATAGTTCATCGCAGTCGTCAAGTCAAAATACCAGCTCTGCACCTTGGTCTTACGCTTGCGAAACACTTCTTCAGCGGCGGGGCTCACTGTGATCGGCGACATTCCCGGCGGGGCGCTGATGGCCTTTTGCGATCCGCTGAAGCAAATATCAATCCGCTGCTTGTCCACATCGATGGGCACAGCCGCGAGCGACGCTACGGTGTCCACAATCAACAGCGCGCCAAATTCGTCCGCGACCTTGCGGTAAGCATCGATGCCGGTGATTACGCCCGTCGAAGTCTCCCCGTGAGCGAAGCCAATCATTTTGATTTTCTTGCCCTTGCCTGCACGGCGAACATCTTCGGCGTCCACTGGTTTCCCGTACGGCGCTTCCACCTTGACGACTCTTGACGATGCGCGAGTAGCAATTTCGAACATGCGTTCGGAAAAAACGCCGTTGACCGCTACGATACCTTCATCGCCCTCTTCCAGCGAATTCAGCACGGCCGCTTCAATCCCGCCTGAACCGGAAGCCGATAGCGGCATGGTGATGCGGTTTTCCGTCTGAAAAATTTGCCGGAGCAGGATTTGCGTCTCGTCCATGCACCCCTTGAACCAGGGGTCCATGTGCCCCACCAGCGGCGTGGCCATCGCGCCATACACGCGCGGGTCGATGGAAGAGGGCCCAGGGGTCAGCATCAACCGCACCGGAGGATTGAGTTCGCCAACGTGTTGCGTCATGACGCTGCCCTTCTCTGTTCTTGCGCTTGATTCTCGCTCAGGAATCTTGAAACGCCCGCGAATGCGCTTTCGGGGACTTTTCCTGCCGCGGCGGGAATCTCAATTTTCGCGCAATCCCCATGCTCGCGCAACCGACAAATTGGCTGCATCGGCGCGCCGGAGGCCTCTTATCTGAGCGGGAAGATCCAGGAATTCCGCAGCGCCAACCAGCTTAGTTCCCCACCGCCGCTTCACGGATACCGGGATCAAGAAGGGCGGCCTACGGCTCTGCATTGCCAGTCAGCTGAGCCTGATTGGGAAATAGGAGCGGTTCTCGAAACCGCGACACTGAAAATTTTGACCCCAATGACGATCGCGTCCACCGTATAAGACGCGCACAGGAAGTTCGGAAGATCAATCCCGGCGAATATTCCGGGCAATCTCTTTGCTGTAGTAAGTATTGAGTGCTTGGTTGAAGCGCTGGGCCTTAGCAGGATTGGATTCTTTCTGAATCATTACTTGGAGAATGGGTTCCAGGAACCGGCCGAACATCTTCAGTGTCGCACTGTCGTGGGTGGCCAACGCTCCCTCCACCGCGTTTTCCGTCGCGGGTGTAACGATTTCAAGCCGTCCAACAAAGACGCGCTCGGTTTGGGTAGGAGCAGGATGGATCGAAAGCGGGAGCACGCCATCAACAAATGCCGTCGGCACGATGTATAGCAACCGGCTGCCTTCCTCGAACCAAGAGCCGCGCCAGGTTTCGACCATGGCGTGCGCTTCGTCCTGGTAGAGGCCCTGAGCAACGAGCATTCCTTCCAGTTCCCTGCCCAAATCACCGATTGTGCCAGTGAGTTCCGGTGGATCGAGAAGCGCCTCTTTCTGCAACGCTCCACCGATTCGGTAGCCTACTTTTTCGCCACGGCGCTCGAAACGAATGGTATTGGGAATCTCCTCCTGGCCGTGATTTTCGACATATAATTCGCCGGAAGGGATAAGCGTCGCCGAAAGCGGTACGGAAAACGTGGACACGCCGCGATAGAAAAGGAACTTCTCCTGTTGCTCGCCGGCGGACGACTGCACGCGAAGGGGCGTAGAAGAGGTCATCCGGGCAGCGTAATAATGATTGCCTGAATTCTCGCGTGGAAATTCCTCTGTCACGTTTGGCGAAATGGTTACAGAATCCCAGGCAATACTTCCGTCCGGGTGCGGCTGGAGGAGGGTGCCGTCAAAAATATTTGCGGCAGGCTCGACGTGCGCGGCGTGAGGATACCACTCGGTGATCAGCCCCTTGGCAAAGGACACCTTGACCGAAACGGTTTCTTCGCGCGAATCATAGAAATAAAGGACTGGAGTTTCCATCCGCACAGTGCCGCGCAAACCGAGCTTGAAGCCGTTGTAACGAAAGTGTTCCACGAAACCGGGCAGGTCCGTGGAGCCCGTGAGTGGTAGCCATTCGACGGCACTGCCATCCCTGCCGGCGATAGAGGTAAACGTGCCCCATTCGTGTGCGGTGAGGCCGGAATAGACGGGACGGGCTTCCTTAGCAGCAGGATGTGACGAGATGACAAAACAGCTGGCAAGCAAGGCGAACAACGCTAGGAGCAATGGCTTTCGTGGCATGGCTGGCCTCCCTGGCATCTTCGGAGTTCTGCGTCCATCCAGCCAAGACGCCGAGCGGCATATAAGTGTTAACCATGCCCCGACAAGTATGCGCTTGCGGCCGACAACCCTACTCCAATAGGTCCCAGACCAGCTTTAACGATAGACCGCTTCGTCGAATAGCGCTTTCAGATCGCGGCCGTTCGCCTTTTCCATAGCCCGCTCGAAATCCCTGGAGTCTACCAGCCGGCGCGCGTTGGCGGACGTGTACAAACCGATCCCTCGCCAGAAAATCTCGTCGCCAAGCTCCGTCCTCAGTCGAGCCAAGAATAAGGCTCCTTTAACGTACGGGATCTGTCCCAGCGCTTCATGGCTGTCCTTCCATTTTTCCCAATGCAGCGGCCGATCCTTCCCTTCTTCGCGCAATTTTTTCATGCGGTCCCGCAATTCCGCGATTTGCTGGTCGTAGGCGGCGCGGCCCTGGTGCCTCTCGATATACGCAATGGACATGAACTCCGCAAACCCTTCGTTCAGCCAGAAATCGGACCATGATTGGATTCCTACGGTCACGCCCCACCATTGATGCGCTAGTTCATGCGCCATCAATTTGACGTCATCCTTGTCGACCAGATCGGCCATGTTGTCTTGCGAAAGGAGCGCCATGCCTGCGGCCTCTTGTCCCATGCTGGGCCCCGGCAGGAACACCTGGGCGTAATGCGAGTTCATCGGGTCGATCGACGCGATGCTTCGCAAAAACGCATAAGCATCCTCTGTTTTGGCGAATGCCTCCTTACTCGCTTCCATTTTCTGTGCGTAAATTGAAAACTTTCCATTCACTGCGACGGCAAGCCGTGCGACGCCGAAGCTGAATAAATACGTTTGCACCGGATCGCTTTGCTCAAAAACAAAGTGATCCCCGTCTCTTGCGCGCCACTCGCGGCCTCGCGTACCCGGCCCAACCGCCCGGAAGCCCATGTTGCCACCCTCTCTAGAAGGAATGACAATCTCCAGACGGAGCGTCGCGCGCTGCCCCGGACTGGTGTTACAGACGATCCACGCCTCGCAGTAAAAGGCTGCAGCGAATCCCGAATCCCGTGAGTAGTCCCGTCGAGGGACCGCGCTCCCAAACCATCGGATTCCCCGCCCGGCAGTGGCAGTGTACTTGACCCGCAAAATGTGCTTGCCACCCGAACGCAAGCGGACGCGCACCGCCTGTTCGTTCACGGTCACGTCTCCATCGGCAACATTCGCGCTCATAACGCGCAAGCCTGCCTGCTTCTGCCACTCGACTTCACCCGCATCGGCCTGAACTTCGATGGTCTCGTCACCCTTCAATAGTTGGTGCTCGAAATCGGGCGCCAGCTTCACTGAGTAATGGGTGGATTGCGCCATTGTCGTCGCGGCGCAGGAAAAGGCCCAAGAGCAGCACAAAGCAATGCTGCGGAATCGATTGCCATGAGACATGCGCGAAGTATATCGCGGAGAGAACATGCGCGACCGGCAGCGTTTTCACTACAACGCCATAATCAAACGGGGCCATAGCGGGCGAATCACACTAGAGCAGGCTTCGAGGTAGGACTGTACTTCTTCGCTAAACGCGTTCGGCTTTTCGCTTTCGACGTCAATCGTGCCAACCACGGTTTCGCTTGTCCTGTCGAGCACGGGAACAATGATCTCCGACCTCGTTGTGCCAAAAGCCGTGAGATAGCGTGAATCGGCTGCGACATTCCCGACATTTACGGTCGCTCGGGTGGAAATGACCGCACCAGTCAGCCCCTTGCTGATCGGAAACGTCGGAAACTCAGGTGCACCCGGGCCGCTCCAAACGACGTTCTTCACTATGCCCGCGGCACGGTCCACATCATAAAGCCCGACCCAGCGATAGCTGCCGGCACTCCTGAGAAGTTCAGCGACCTTTTGAAGAGCAGCAACCCGACCACTCGCACCGGAAACGAGGCTGTGGAGATCCTTCATCAGCTTGTCGCGTTCCACCAGCATGTCGCTCATTATAAGTACACAGCCTCAATGAAAAAAATCTCTAAACGGGACAGGATCCTGCGAATTTCGGTCCGCTCGAATCAGCGGAATAAAAATACGACAAGTAGGAATGCCTGTCCCAGAATTCTCGGATAGTCGAGCGATTAGGCGGCGATGGTTTGCTGGGTGAGCAGGTGAGTGGGAACTTTGCGCAGATCCCAGACGATGCCGAGCCAGGACATGACTTTCAGCGTGTAATAGGTGACGTCAATCTCCCACCAGAAAAAGCCCTGGCGCGCCGAAGCCATGAAGTGATGATGGTTGTTGTGCCAGCCTTCGCCGAGGGTGAGGAGGGCCAGCAGCCAATTGTTGCGGCTGGTGTCCGTAGTCTCGTAGCGGCGCGAACCGAAGAGGTGCGAGAGTGAATTGATGGTGAACGTGTCGTGCCACAAGAGCACGGTGCTCAGGCAGAAGCCCCACACAAAAAGATGCCATCCGCCAATCAGCCACAGCGCCACGCCGAGGGAGATGGGCGGCACCATGTGGTATTTGTTCAGCCAGCGAAGCTCGGGGAACTTGGCGAAGTCGCCGATATATTCGAGCCGCGTATCATTGTACTTATCGGAGATAATCCAGCCGACGTGCGACCAGAAGAAGCCGAAAAGCGTCGGCGAATGCAAATCCAGTTCCTGGTCCGAATGCCGGTGATGGTGCCGGTGATGGGCTGCCCACCACAGCACGCCCTTCTGCGAAGAGGTCATGGCAATGAACGCCATCACGAACTGAAACACGCGGCTCGTCTTGAACGAGCGATGCGAAAAGTAGCGGTGATAGCCGGCGGTTACGAAAAACATGCGCACGACCAGCAGGACCAGGCAGGTCACCAGGTAATACCAGTGAAAGGGAATAAAGAAAATCAGCAGCGCGGCGACATGAATGAGCGCAAAAGGCAAGGAAAGAATTAGGGAAATCCGCGAGCCATTCGGGAGCGGTATCGACAAATATCGAGAAGCAGAAGCCATCCGGCAAAATCCTCCGCGTCCAAATGCGGACGCTTTTCGAAGCATCTATCGCAAGCGCAGAGATCCAGCCGGAACTTCGCGCCACGAAGCAACGTTTTCAGTGTACGGTTGCGCGGGAGAACGGTCAAGCGCAGCGTAGTACAGGTCACCTGCAATTGAGATGCCCGGGAGTACAGGTTGGTTGTGCAGAATCCTAAACTAAGTTTCTTTGACAGCGTGTTTGTGGTGTTGTGACGATGCTCACAAGAATTCTTTCGGAGGAGTATGCTATCGTCCCTGTGCACCGATAAAATCAGGAGCACTGGCCTCGAAACAGGATTGGGGCACGCGTAAAAATGGCTGAACGTCCCGTACTCGTTGGACTCATTCCCCAAGTTGTCGTGCTCGATGAAGGCGACCAGGTATCCTGGATTTCCGACGCAGGCAATTTGCGTGTCGAATTTGATGTGAACCGCTGCCCGTTTTCATCGAACGTTTTTCAAGCGCCGGCTGGCATGCGGCTGCTCAGCGGACCGCCGCGCGCCGGAAGCAAAGCGGCCGCGTACAAGTATCGCTTGTGGCTGAACGACCAGCTGGTGGGCCAAGGCGAAGTGATTCTCCGTGAGAAATAACCCTTAGAGTATTTTGGCGGGCGTTGGCAGAGATAGCAAGAAAGACTGCAAGAGAGGCTCCGTCTCCCAGGCGAGCAACGGTCTTATCCGCAGCACCCGCTTTCGTGTCCTTTTTTTGCCTTTTTGGGGTCAGTTTGGCTCTGATCGCCAGCCTGCTGCGCCGCTTGCGCTCGGGGTGTCACGCTGCTGGCAACCAGGAGCAACGCACGGAACAAAGCGATCTACAAACTCTTCGTTGTTTCATTTTTGAAGTATCCTCTGGCCGAAACGGCTGGTCCATTCTTCCCGACGCTTGATTTGAGCGCAAGTGCAAGTGATTGAGTCGTTTCGAGCGGGAACTTTAGTACCGTTCTTGAGGAATCTAGTAAAAGAAGAAAGTATCGTTGGTCAGGAAGGTGCCGCGGCGTTACTTTGGCCTTGGGACTTGCGTCTTTAGGGATGAGAGGATTGGAATGAGGACGGTCATGAGGCAGACAAAACGATTGTTGGGCCTAGGTTTTATATTCTTTTTCGCGGCAACTGTCGGCCGAGCGCAAATGCCAGCACCTGCTGCGCCCGCTCAGGAACAGGGGGCTCCACCCGCAGTCGGCCAGTGGCAGATAACAAATGATGGGCCGGGACGGCCGCTTCTGGGAAAGATTACGACGATCAACAAAGGATCGTTGGAATTAGCCAAGCCAGACGGGACAACGGCTACTGTGAAGCTCACGGATAAGACGGAATACCGCAAGGACCGGCAAAGCGCAAAACTGGCCGATTTCAAAGTCGGCGACATGGTTTTCGTGCGCGGGGAGGAAAACGCGGACCACAGCGTGACGGCACAGTTGATCGGTGGGCGCTCGGGTGGCGGTGCCGGAGGCGGCCGAGGGTTAGGTGGCGGACCGGGATTTGAGCTCGGAAAAGATTTTGTTGTAGGCGAAGTGAAATCAGTGGACGCACCAAAGCTCACCGTGTTGCGGCCGGATAACGTCACGCAAACGCTGGAGTTGAACGAGGACACCTCGCTTCGCAGGGGACGTGAAAGCATCACGATGGCGGACATTCAGCCGGGCGACCAGGTGATAGTACGGGGCGCCGTGGAGAATAATGTATTTGTGCCAAAGAACCTGATGCTCTTTTCTCCTGCGCAATGGAAGCAGATGGAGGAAATGCGCAAGATGGCTGGAGTTGGGCCTCCCGGAAGCGGGGCAGACGCAAACAAGCCCGCGACCGCACCAAAGAGCAATCCGCCTCAGCAATAGCTCACTCGGGGAGACCAGGATTTGAAGTCAATCGGCCGCGGCGTCTTCATACTGCACTTCACAGTGATTCTCCTTGCGTCGAGCGTCCGCGCACAGGAGCCGGTGCCCCCTGAGACGGCGCCGACGCCACAGTCGACAAGGACTTCTGCCGGCGCTCCAGCGTATGAGATCAGTGGTTCTGCGAAGAGCGGAAAAACTCCGCTGCCGGGAGTGACCGTTACAGCCGCGAATACGTTGACGGGGAAAAAATACTCAGCGGCGACGAATTCCGAAGGCAAATTTGTGTTATCCGGCATGACACGCGGGAGATATGTGGTACGCGCCGAATTCATGGGGTTCGCCGCCTTCACTCAGGAAGTAGTGCTGAATCCAGAGAATTCGTCCGCGAAAGTGGAGGCCGAATTGATTTTGGCCTCCCGGCAGCAGGAACAGTCAAACGGCAACCTCGCGGCCGTCGCTGCGGCAGGCCGCGGATTTCAAAGTCTGGCGATGGACAGCACGCTCTCCGCGCTTGCCGGTGGAAATTCCGGCTTCGGCGGAATGGGTGGCAACGGCGGAAGCCAAGGCAACGGCGATCTTTCCACCCTTCCCTTGAATGGAGCTGGAGCAGAAGGGCCGACGGAGTCCGTAAGCATCAGCGGCGCACAAGGACGAACGCAGGACTTTGGCGGAGGAAACGAAGAGGAGCTGCAACAACGGATCCAGGAGTTTCGCGATCGGATGCAACGCGAAGGCGGCGGTGGCTTCCCCGGGGGCGGCGGTAGCGGCTTCGGCGGGCCCGGCGGAATGGTCGTGATTGGCAGAATGCCGCGCGGTTTCAATATCAATCAGCCGCATGGCATCGTGTATTTCTCCGACGATAACGCGGGATTGGACGCTCGGCCGTACTCGCTTACCGGTATTGAATCGCCTAAGGCGGATTACAACCAAGCGCGTTTCGGAGTCAACGTCGGCGGGCCGCTGAATATCCCGAAGATCTTTAATGGTGGCAAAAAATGGTTCTTTTTCGGCGGATGGAATGGATCGCGGGGCAGCAACCCGTACGATGCGTTTTCGACGGTGCCGACGGTGGATGAACGAAACGGCAATTTCTCCGCGGCGACCTACAATGATGGGAAGCCGGTTCAGATTTTCGATCCTAAGACCGGACAGCAATATCAATTCCAAAACAGCCAAGGGCAAACGGTACCCAATGAAATCGACCCAGCCCTGATCACCCCGGCGGCGAAAGCGCTCTTGAACTATATTCCCGTGCCGAACATCATGACGCCGACGGCTTCCGGGCAGAACTTCCATTACGTGACGTCCGCGGAGAGCAATTCGGATACGGTGATGCTGCGGCTGATTCACAATTTTGGGCCGGCCGGCGGACCCGGTTCCGGCCCTTTCGTCATAAGCGGGGGTGGTGGAGGCGGCGGAGGCCGACGTCGCTCGCAGAACAACATCAATTTTGGACTGAACTGGTCGCGCAGTTCGAACAATATCGTGAATCCGTTCCCCTCACTCGCGGGGGGAACGGGAACGCAAGGGCTCAACGCCAGCGCGGGGTGGACCTACGGTAAGGGCCGCGTGACAAACACTTTCCGCGTGAACTACAACCACAATCATGTTTCCACGACCAACCTCTATTCGAACGTCCTGGACGTTTCCGGACCGGGTGGTGCGGGGATCAGCGGGATTTCGAATGATCCCTTTGACTGGGGACTCCCGGGAATCAGCTTCACTTCGTTCGGCGGGTTGAATGACCCGACGGCGAGGCGCGAACTGGATCAGACCTACTCGATCTCGGAGACTGTTGCGTGGAATCGCGGAAAACACAATTGGCGCTTCGGAGGTGACTACCGCCTGATTCTGCAAAGCTTTCATTCTGCGAGGAATGCGGAGGGCAGTTTCGTTTTTACGGGGTTTGCAACGTCACAGTACGCGACCGGGAGCACGCAACCTGTAACCGACACGGGATACGACTTTGCGGACTTCCTGCTTGGTTTTCCGCAGCAAACCTCGCTGCAGTCTGGGGCGAATTCCTACAATTTCCGCGCCAAGGCGTTTGATTTTTACACGCAGGACGATTGGCGGTTTCGCTCCAACCTGTCGTTCAATTTAGGGCTGCGCTACGAGTACAACGGGCCTTATACGGAGGCGGCGAATCGCATCGCGAATTTGGATGTCGCGCCGAGTCTTACGGCGGCAACGCTAGTGCTGCCCGCTCAAGCCGGGTTCCCTGCGTCGCTTGTGCGGCCAGACCACAATAATTTTGCGCCGCGTGTTGGGATTGCGTGGAAACCGCAGAAGCAGATGGTGGTGAGGGCGGGGTACGGCGTCAACTACAACCTGGCGCAATACGGCACCATGATTCAGAACTTTGCGTTTCAACCGCCCTTCGCGAACACAGCTACGAATACCACGGACCTCAACGGCCTTACCGGCGCGAGCCCGCTCACGATAACAAATGGATTCCCGACGGCTTCGAGCAGCACGGTAACCAACAATTTCGCCGTGAACCCGAACTATCGGCTGGGGTACGTGCAGATTTGGAATCTTGACGTGCAGCGGGAACTGCCCGGTGGCGTAGTGATGAACGCGGGCTACAACGGCGCGAAAGGAACGCGGCTGGATACGGAACGCGCGCTGCTAGTCTCTGGCGGCCAGCCATTCATTTACGAATCCTCGGAAGGAAATTCGATTTTGCATGCGGCCTCCGTGCGCGTGCGCAAGCGCATGGCGAAAGGGCTGGGGCTGAGCGCCCAATATGTGTTTTCGAAGTCCATCGATGACGCTTCGTCGATCGGAGGCGGTGGAAGCGTTGTGGCGCAAGATCCGTTTGACATCTCAGCAGATCGCGGGCTTTCCAGCTTCGATCAGCGCCACAAGTTCGCAGGAAACTGGATTTACGATTTGCCTTTCGGCGAAAACCGGCGTTTTGCTCCCAAAGGCGCAGGGAACCACATTTTGGGAGGATGGCAGTGGAGCGGCGACTTCACCATTGCCTCTGGATTGTATTTCACGCCACGGGTGCTCGGCGGAGGCGTGGACATCGGGCGCGGCGTCAGCGGCTCGCTGCGCGCAAACGCGGTCGCGGGGCAATCGATTTCAATCAGCGACCCGACCACGCTCAAGTGGTTCAATACGGTGGCGTTTTGCGCGCCGAGCGCCACCTGCGTCAACCCCAGTGGCTCCGGCTTTGGCGATGCCGGACGAAATGTCATCGAGGGGCCGGGGCAAGTTTCCATGAACATGTCGCTCAACAAAACGATCACGGTTAAGGAATCCCGCGCGCTGGAGCTGCGCATCACCGCCAACAATGTTTTTAATATCGTGCGATTCACCTCCATCAATACGGTGGTGAATTCCTTTACCTACGGCGAGGTTACCGGAGCGGGCAGCATGCGGCGCGTAACCATGACCGCGCGCTTCCGCTTCTAAAGGACTATCAACATGCAGTTTGCAAGAAAAACATTCTCGATCTTCAGCTCAGCAGGCCTGCTCTTCCAAGGGGCGGCGCCAGTGACGGCTCAGCAGACCGGACAAGCTGAGTCGCGCATTCAGGTTACCAGCGAACTCGTGCTGGTGAATGTAGTGGCGCACGACAAGAATGGCAACCTCGTTCGCGACCTGAAAAAGGGAGACTTCACGCTTTTTGAGGATGGGAAGAAGCAGGAGATTTCCACTTTTGATTTCGAAAATGTGAACGAGCTGGCAACTGCCGGCGCCGCGGAAGCGACCGTATCGGGAGTGGCAGGCGGGACCGTGCTGCGTTCCGGGAAGCAAGCTGCGCCGTCGCTGGACGCGCGCGACCGGCGAATGATTTTGCTCTTCTTTGATTTTTCGGCCATGGAGCCGGAACAGATTGACCGGTCGGTCGAGGCCGCGAAGAAATTCGTCAACACAAAGATGCAGCCGGCTGATTTGATGGCCCTTGTCTCGCTCGCGACTAACATGCGCGTGGACCTGGATTTCACGGACGAGAAGACCAAGTTGCTGGCGGCTCTGACCGCCTACAACTCCGGCCAAGGCCAGGGATTCGAAAACGGCGATACGGGAAGCGCGGAAGGCGCCGCAGAAACGAGCGGGGCTTTTTCGGCGGACGACACGGATTTCAACACCTTCAGCGCCGACCGCAAACTGCTGGCGCTGCAGTCGCTGATGCAGGCGCTGGGCAAACTTCCGCAGAAAAAGAACCTTATCTACTTCAGCAACGGAATTACCCAGACGGGCGCGGATAACCAGTCGGCTCTGCGCGCCGCAACCGCGGCGGCGGTGAAGGCCAACGTATCGATCTATTCGATGGACATCCGGGGCTTGCAGGCGTTTCCGCCTGGGGGAGAAGCGCAGTCCGCCAGCTTGCACGGGCAATCGGCCTATTCGGGAGCGGCGGTGCTGAACGATCTCAATGGCAACGCCGCATCGCAAGAAACGCTGGCGACGCTCTCCTCGGACACCGGCGGCAAGGCATTTTTCGATTCCAATGATTTCGGTGCGGTATTTTCCCAGGTTCAGAAGGACAGTTCGGCGTATTACGTTCTAGGATTCACCAGCAACAACCCGCTGAAGGATGGAAGATTCCGGCGATTGAAAGTACACGTCAACCGGCCCGACCTGAAGCTCGATTTTCGGTCGGGCTACTACACGGGACGGGATTTCGAGCACTTGAACCGCACCGACCGCGAGCAGCAGCTCGAGGACGAGCTAGGCGCGCAGTTGCCTCGCGTGGATGTGCCTCTTTATGCGGGAACGGCGTTCTTCCGCAAGGATGATTCCCACTATTACCTGGCGGTTTCGCTGGTTGTGCCGGGCTCGCAAATACCCTTCGTTACGGAAAAAGAGAAGGACAACGCGACAATCGATATTATCGGGGAGGTTCGCGAAGGCGGGAAATTCCCGGTCGGGCAGTTGCGCGACACGGTAAAGCTGGCGGTGGACAGCACGCGGGAAGTTCGCCGCAAGAACGTGCAGTACAACACGGGCTTCGTGCTCGCCCCGGGCAGCTACCACCTAAAATTTGTCATCCGCGAGAATCAGACGGGACGCATGGGCTCCTTCGAGACGGACGTGCAGATCCCCGACCTCCGCAAGACACCGCTAAAAATGAGCTCGGTGGTGCTGAGCAGCCTGCGTGCTCCGGCCACCGCCAAGAAGACCGTGGCGAACCCACTTGTACGGGACCAGATGGAGTTGGTACCGAACATTACACACGTTTTCGCGCCGGACCAGCATCTTTATTTGCAATATGAAGTGTACGATGCGGCGAAGGGGAAGAGTCCGGCGTCCGCAGCCACGAATGGCCAAAACGGGACGGCCAAGGATGCTCCGGCAGCCAAGCCGTCGAAGGACAGCATCCGGGTTTTCACAAACATTGAGTTCCTGCAGGGAGCAACAAAGATTTACGAATCAAAGCCCGTTGTCGCGAACGAAGTGACAGCTCCGGACCGCCGGGCGGTCATTTTCCAGATGGACTTGCCGCTGCAGGCGCTGAAGCCGGGGCTGTACCTTTGCCAGGTAAACGTAATCGACGACGTGGCGGGAAGCTTTTCTTTTCCGCGGTTCCCTCTGCTGATCCGCGAACCTGCACCGGCGACACCGACCAAGGCAGCGGATTGAAGCGGCGCGGACCACGGTAACGTCGAAACAGCTCAAAACAGAAGACTTATAGTTCAGTCTCCGACGGCTGCAGTGCTTCGAGGCAATTCGACGGACTCCGCCAAACCCCGGCGCATCGGTCCCAGAACGAAGGCGGGCACTTCGCGCTCTGGCGCCAATGAAATGCTGGTAGCCTTTCGCGGGAATTCGTTGCGGCGGTCCAAGTACAGCCCCGCTTCTTTCAGAAACTCAGCCGAAAAACCCATGTCCTCGGCACGATCCACACCCCAGAACCACAGCTTCTCTTCCTGACGCTGGAGAAAATCGAGAGCGTCTTCGAGCCGTTTCATCGCTCGATCGAAGGATGAAGCGAGAAAGAAGACACCCAACGTCCACGTATGGCGGGGATAGCGCGCCTGGATACGAACACAGTATTTACCAGACTGATTGCGGTCGATGGTGCAGCGATAGTCGTTGCGAACGGAAGAAGTGCGTGCTGCCATGTTGGTATCACCGATCTTTGGATTGATGGCGCTGGGCGGCCATAATTGCTTCTGCTCCAAATTCCGGGCGCCTTTAGCCGCAACTTTCGAGAGACCTGACAACGGCGTACGGCGTGGAACTCGGCTTCAAGGAAATCACTAATAGCCTAACGAGACGCGTTGGGAAAGGCAAGTGCGTCGTTGAACACAAATAAGTCTTTTATTTTGTAATAGTTAGACTAGCCGAAGGTACCGAAGCTCTTTAGCTTGTCAGGCATGAGTTTGAGCTTGCCTTCTTCCTTCAACCGATTGTCCAAAGCCTTTTGGAAAGCCTCGAATGCTAGGCTACGCTTGGATTGGAGCAGTTCTTCGGTCAGTTGCTTCTTTTGTTTGTCGAAATCGGACGGATTTGGTTCAGATTTTTCAGCGATGCGGTAGACCAGCCAGTTTTGTCCCAGGCTCAGGGGAGCAGCCACGTCGCCAGCCTTCAGGTTGAAGGCCGCGCTGAGTTGCTTGCCGCTGGCCGCACTGGGTATGGAGCCGTCGCGCGCTATGAGATCGCTTGTTTTCGGTTCCAGGCCAAGCGAACGCGCAGTGGCATCGAATTTTTCACCTGCTTTGACGCGCTTAATGAGCTCGTCGGCTTTGCTCTTGGCCAAGTCCGTGGACTTTTCGCGTTTCAAGTCGGTGATCACGCGGTCGCGGACCTCTTCCAGCAATCCCTGGTGGGCTGGCAGTATCGATTTGGCGGACAGAACGACGTAGCCACGATCAGTCCGAACCGGCAGGTTTGTCTCGTCCGGCCTCGCGCGGAAGATGGCATCCTTGGCTTCCTGGGAATTGGCGAGCTCCAACAAAGGGTCCGAAGCGGCGACAGGGCGCGTCTCGCTTACCGTGAGGTGGAACTGCTTGGCTAAATCGTCGAGGGATATTTTCGGCGACTGCCGGATGGCCGTGGTCAACTGGTCTGCGATGGCGCTGGCTTGTCTGTCGGCTTGCGTGGGCAAGAAGTTCGCGCGCAGGGAATCCTTGACCTCCTCGAACGGCTTGGTGTGGGCGGTTTCCTTTTCCACGACCTTGATGATGTGAAAGCCATACTGCGTCTTGACAAGATCCGAAACCTGGCCCGGGGTGAGGCTGAAGGCCGTCTTCTCGAATTCCGGGACGGTTTGACCTTGCGTAATCCAGCTCAAGTCACCGCCCTTGTCCTTCGACCCGCGGTCCTCGGAGTACTTCTTCGCCAAATCCTCGAACTTCCCGCCTTTTTTCACCTGCTTTAGAACGTCCTCAGCCTTTTTCTTGATTTCCTCAACTTCGGCGTCCGTCTTCCCGACGGTCATAAAGAGAATGTGCTCGACGTGCACCCGGTTGGGCACCTGGTACTGCTGAATGCTGGCCATGTATTGCTGTTTGAGCAGGTCATCGGAGACTTGCAGACTCTGACGGATCTGGTTTACGTCCACAACCGCATAGCGCACCACACGCCGCTCCGGCACTTGGTATTTCGCCTTATTCTTTTCGTAGGCGGAGCGAATTTCGGCCTCATCCGGCGAAATCTTCGCTTCCAGGTCCTCCGGCTTGATCAGCGTGTAGTCCAGCTTCACCTTTTCATTCTTGTACCGGAATTCGTCTTGAAGTTCGGCAGGGCCTACACTGATCCCGTCGGTTACCAACTTGCGAAACTTTTCCTCGAGCAAACCCTGGCGGATAAGCTCCTCGAACACGGGCACGGTCAGTTGAAAGCGCGCCTGCACTTCGGCGGAATACCGGTCTATGCCGACAAAGGTTCCGCCATTGAACGCCGTCGGAACATACTGGCGGATTCGATCGGCTCGCTCCTGATCGGAAACGGCGATTCCGAGCCGCTTGGCCTCGTATTCGATCTCTTTTTGAAATACCAGCTGCTTCAGGATCTGCTGGGCGTAGAGGGCCTCGAGAGGCTTCATGTTCGGATTCCGCTGCTCGATCTGGTTGAGTTGCTGGCGCACGTCCTGCACGCTGATCGATTCATCGCCGATCTTGGCCACGGTATCGGTGGAGATCTCGCCGCTGACCGGAGACTGCGGAACGAGGTAGAGCAGCATGCTGCCGCCCAAGACCAATACGAAGGCCCCCAGAAGGATGCGATACCCGACTTTGCTTTTATCTGCGCCAGCCATCCGATGCGTCTCCCGCGTCAGTAGATAAACTTTACATTATAGGAGATATAGGCACGCGTCTCAAACACAATCATCCCCGAGGGCGGGCGACTTTGAAGGGAGAAGGGGCTAATATTCTTTTCGGGTGGCTATTTCCTTGCGTATATTATACGCTCGGAATAGGAGGGCCACCGTATGCCCCAATCCCTTTCTGATTTAGAACAGCGACG
>WNEV01000278.1_pt1 | contig 32074 bp, 30 predicted proteins | sample 5399861 | NCBI WGS metagenome assembly WNEV01 (sample SAMN13153335, study PRJNA577476) | soil metagenome | isolation source: 40 cm grassland meadow soil 2 days after 3rd rain plot 2 | place: USA:California | collected 2015-11-11 | reverse complement strand
GGGAAGCCGGAGATTACTTGCCATCGTCGTGGTCATTGTGGTCATCCTCCTCGTAGGAGGGGCCGCGGCATACGTGGTCCTGACCGCACCGCAACCCGCGAGGGTCCTCGTGGTCGGCACAACCGACGACGAGATTACCTTTGACCCCGCGGATGCCTACGATTACTTCTCCGGGAACATCATCCAAAACACAATGGCGATGCTCCTAACGTATGTGCCAGGAACGACGAACCTCACGCCGGACTTGCTGTCGGAGGTCCCAAGTTTGACGAACGGCGGGATCAGCGCGGACGAGCTCACATATACGCTCCATCTGCGCGCGAACCTCAAGTTCGAGGATGGAACGCCGATCAATGCGACCGTGCTGAAATATTCTCTCGACCGAGTCGTCAAACTCAACGGCGAACCGGCGTTCCTCCTAGGCTACGTCGTTGGGACTCAGGAATATTGGACCGTTCCTGGAGACACCGCGAACGCCACCCGGAAGGACTCCGCGTGGGCAAACTATACAGCTCAGGGCGTGCAGATCGTCGACGCTCTGAGCGTGAAAGTGACATTGCGACAAAAGTGGTCGCCATTCGTCTCTCTTCTCGCATTCACAATCACGGCTCCGGTCGAACCGAAATCCTTCGACACAAAGAAGTTCTATCCGAATGTAATCGTGTCGAGTGGTCCGTACCGACTCAGCACCTACCTGCCGCACCAGCGGTACGAGCTCACCGCGAATCCGAACTACTATGGAACGCCGCCGAAGATGTCGCGTGTGACAATCGTCCGTTTCACGACGGCGGTCGACCTCAAGCTCGCGATGAAGACGGGTGCCATCGATGTCGCGTACCGGAGCCTTCTGCCTCCGGACTTTGCGGACTTCGCAACGAACTCCGCCGTGAAGACGCAACAGGGCGACAGTCCGGTCATCCGATACCTCGTGTTCAATATGTGCGGTGCTGCGGACGTTTCGGCGATACGTCCCCTTCCTGCGGGTAAGTGCCCCCACACCACCGTGTTCTCGGATGCAAGCGGGGCGCTACTCCGAAAGGCCCTCGCATACGCCTCGAACCGCACGGACATCTCCACGAGCGCCTATTCGGGAACGGTCGCACCGCTGTACAGCCTGGTCCCACAAGGGATGTTCGGTCATCAGGACGCCTTCAAGACGGCGTATGGTGCCTCTCCGAACCTGGCCGCCGCTCAGAGTTTGCTGACGCAAGCCGGCTTCAGCGCCACGAACAAGTTCGTCGTCAAGCTCTGGTATACCCCGAGCCACTACGGCGACCCGGAGATCTTCGTCGCCCAGGCCTTGAAGCGGGCGTGGGAAGCGACCGGCATGGTCACGGTGAATTTGGACCTCAGGGAGTGGACGGACTACAAGGCCGCCTGGAGAGCGGGCGATTTCGACGTCTTCCTCCTGGGATGGTTCCCCGACTACTTCGACTCGGACGACTACGTCTTCCCGTTCCTCCACTGGGCCTCGGGCGGCAGCGCGTCCTTCGGGAACTGGTACCACAACGCGTCGATGGACACAAAGATCGAGGCGCAAGCCGCGACGGCGGATCCGACCCAACGGGCGAGCCTGTTCGGGGACATCCAGTCGGGGCTCGCTGCCGACGTGCCGTACATCCCGCTTTGGCAGACAAAGCAGACCGTCGTGTTCAAGCCAACCGTTTCCGGGATCGTGCTGGACCCGATCCAGTTCTTCCGATACTTCACGATCAGCGTTTCGTGAGTCGGACGACTGGAAACCCCAACCTTTTTTCCTTTTCTCCCTTTCTCCATCAGTAGGGAGGAGAACCATTTGGCGGGATCGTCCGCTTCGCTTCGGGCCTACGTGATCACCCGCGTCCTGCTGATGGTTCCCATGCTCCTGATCCTCCTGACGTTCACGTTTCTCTTGCTTCGGGTTGCGCCGGGTGACCCCGTGAGCGCGATCTACGGCGAGAAAGGGAATCCCCAGGTCATCGACCAGATCAAGCGGGAGCTGGGCCTGTACGATCCTCTCTATGTCCAGTATTTCACGTACCTGCGTGGCGTCTTCACCGGGAACATGGGGACGTCCATCGTGTCGAGCAAACCGGTGATCCAGGAAATCCAGGATCGAATGCCCGCCACGCTCGAGCTCACGATTTCCTCGATGATCGTGGCGAGCGTGTTTGGGATCGGCTTGGGCACGTTCGCCGGGACCCGCCGCGATCGGCCCACCGATTTCGGGACCCGCATCTTCGCCTCCATGGCGTACAATATCCCGATCTTCTGGTTCGGCCTCATCCTGAAGCTCATTTTCGGATTGTGGCTCGGATGGTTGCCGGTGTCCGGTCGCTTCTCGCCACGACTCAACCTGCCACCACGGTTCACAGGCATGTACACGGTCGACACCCTTTTGTCCGGTGATCTCCGAGGCTTTGCGGACGCGGTCGCCCACTTGATCCTCCCTTCGCTCACGCTCGGGATTGTCCTATCGGGATTCTTCATTCGCATTACGCGCGTCAACGTGATCCAGTCGATGGGCTCGGATTTCGTGGAGGCGGCACGCGCGAGGGGGATTCCGGAACGCTCTGTATTCTTCCGGCACGCGTTGAAGAACGCCCTCGTCCCGGTTATCACGACGATGGGCCTCACGTTCGCGTTGTTGTTCAGCGGGGCCATCTTGACGGAGACCGTCTTCTCGTTCGAAGGCATGGGCCGTTTTGTGTTCTATGCGATCAGCTACCGCGATTATCCCGCGATCCAAGGAGCGGTCGTCTACTACGGCATTCTGATGGTCGTCATCAGCCTCCTCATCGACATCGTGAACGCGTTCGTGGATCCTCGCATCCGATATTAGGTGGGCCATGGCCGGCGGGGATGCGAGAGGCCGCGCGACAATCCTGGGTCGTTTCGTCGGCCGGCCGGCAGGCCGTCTGTTCGCGCACTTCCTTCGCGAGTCCAGGACAGCCGCGGGAATCATCGTCTGGATCGGAATCGGGATTGTCCTCGCGATCATCGTCATGGCCATCTTCGCACCGTTCCTCGCGCCGTTCGATCCGAATACGAAGGTGGCGGACCCGGAAACGCCCCCCGGCGGTCGTTTCGTGATGGGCGTCGATCGGTCCGGGCAAGACGTATTGAGCCGGATCATCTGGGGCGCCCGAGTGCCCCTCGCGATTATCGCGGTCGCGACGACCATTTCGCTCGCGATCGGTCTGCCAATCGGACTTCTTTCGGGTTTCGTCGGCGGACGGTTGGACCGGATCCTGGTCCTCGTCATGGATTCGATCTACGCTTTTCCGGGGCTCCTGCTCGCGATCGTGATCGCCGCCATCATCGGTCGCGGAATCCTGAATATCTCCGTCGCGATCGCCATCATCTACATTCCCACGTATTTCCGCGTGATTCGGAACCATGTCGCCGCGGTAAAACAAGAGCCGTACGTGGAGGCCGCCATCGCCCTCGGGATGCCACGCCGGAGGGTCATCATCCGATATGTTCTTCCGAACGTGGCACAAAGCATACCGGTCATTTTCAGTGTGAACGCGGCGGACTCCGTCCTGACGGAGGCCGGACTCACCTTCCTCGGCCTCGGACTTCCCCCGGGCATCCCGGACTGGGGCTTCGACATCAGCTTGAATTGGCAGCGGTTCGAAGCGTCCTGGTGGGCCACGTTCTATCCAGGCCTGTTCATCCTGATCCTGACGACCGCGCTCACGTTCGTGGGCGAAGGGTTGAACGACATCCTGAATCCGCTCCTGCGGAAGAAGGATTTCAAGGCGAAGGTGGAAGCCTGACGGTCCTTCTCGAGGCCAAAGGCCTCTCCGTGACCTTTGACACGCCGGACGGGCCCGTTCACGCGGTCACGGACGTGGACCTGACGATCGAGAAGGGAACGACCGTTGGGCTCGTGGGAGAGAGCGGATGCGGGAAGAGCACACTCGGGCGTGCCATCCTGCGTCTGCTTCCTGAGAACGCTCGGATCTCGGGAACCGTGCGGTTCGACGGCATCGACCTGTCCAGCCGTTCCCCGAAGGAGATGCGCGACCTGCGGGGCCGCAATATTGCGATGATCTTCCAAGACCCGATGACCCGTTTGAACCCGTTGATGCGGATTCGCGACCATTTCATCGAAACCATCCAGGCGCACGACCCGAACGTGAGGCCGGAAGCTGCGGTGAAGCGAGCCTTGAAGGTCCTCGCGGACGTACGAGTCCCAGCCGACCGGATGAACATGTATCCCCACGAGCTGAGCGGGGGGATGCGCCAGCGCATCATGATCGCACTGTGCCTTCTGTTCAAGCCCGCCCTCCTCATCGCCGATGAGCCAACGACCGCGTTGGACGTGATCTTGGAGGCGCAAATCCTCCAGTTGCTGCAATCAATCATGCACGAATACGACATGGCCGTCCTCCTGATCACGCACAACCTGGGCCTCGTGGCCGAATTCGCGGACCGCGTGGCGGTCATGTACGCGGGTCGGATCGCCGAGGAGGGGGCGACCGTTCCCCTATTCCGGGAGCCGTACCATCCTTACACTCAAGGGCTCCTCCGATCCGTGATCGATCTGGACACGACGAAACTCTACTCCGTTCCTGGAGCCCCGCCGAGCCTCCTCGGAGAGTCGGTGGGGTGCCCTTTCTACCCGCGATGTGAAAAGCGAATGGCCGTCTGCGAGGCCGTCTTTCCCGAGATTCGTCTCGTGGGAGAGGACCACCGGAGGGTCGCATGCCATCTCTACTAGGTCGATCGTCATGAGCGCTGCCCTCCTCGATGTAGAGGACCTCCACGTACACTTCCCCGTATTCCGGGGCTTCGTTCAGCGGATCCTGGGCGGAGGCGATGTGAAGGTCCACGCGGTAGACGGGGTCAGCTTCTCCATCGCCGAGGGCGAGGTCTTCGGCCTCGTGGGCGAGAGCGGATGCGGGAAGACTACAATCGCGAAGACGCTCGTCGGACTCGTCCGAGCCACCTCGGGCCGGATCCTGTTCCGCGGGGACGACATGACCCATCCGGACCCGAAGACCTTGTTTCACGTTCGCGAGCGGATTCAGTTGATCTACCAGGACGCACACGCGGCCCTCAGCCCCGCGATGACCGTCGGGGAGGCGACCGCGGATGTCCTACGAACTCATGGACTTGCAACGGAAACCGGTGAGCGGGTCGCTCCAAAGTCCGAGGCCGACCTCCGGCAGGCCGTCTACCGGATCTTCGACGATGTCGGTCTTCGACCTCCTGCATTCTATTATGACAAGTATCCGGACGAACTGAGCGGAGGCCAGAAGCAACGCGTGGTCGCGGGACGCGTTCTCGCTTTGCGCCCGGAGCTCATCGTGGCGGACGAGCCGGTTGCGATGCTTGACATGTCCGTTCGTGCGCGAATGCTCGAGTTCCTAATGGAGCTGAAGGCGAAGCATCACCTTACGTACCTCTTCATCACGCACGACCTCGCGACCGCGAAGTTCATGTGCGACCGCATCGCAATCATGTACCTCGGCCGAATCGTCGAGATGGGGCCTGCTCGGACGATTTACGCCAATCCGAAGCATCCGTACACGCGCGCCCTGCTCCAAGCCATCCCGATCCCGGATCCAGAGCGGAGGACCAAGAAAGTCTTGCCGCGAGGCGAAGTCCCGAATGCGATCTGGCCTCCCGCAGGATGTCGATTCCATCCCCGGTGTCCGGTCGCCCTCGCGACCTGCGGATGGGAAGGCCGAGATGTGATCGCACTCCTCGAAGAACGATGGCTCTCTCCGGAGCTCGCCGGACGCGAGGCGTTGGCGGGGCCCGTCGAGGAGTGGGAAGCCAACGGACTCGTTGCGCGTCGAGATGTCGGGAAGTCCGACCCGGCACCGGTCCAGGTATTGATTCGCAAGATTGTCCAGGAAACCGGAGGTCCGCTGGGCGATGCGATTCGAGACATCCGCGTCGAGGGGAGCACAATCCTAGTCGAGTTCCGGCCTCCCGATTCGCTGGTGCCGAAGGCAGTCGAAGGACGCGTCGTCGAATGCCTCCTATATTAGAGCCAAGTCCTTAAGTCGGCCTCGAATATCGGGAGCGCCATGGAGGATCTGTCGAAGTTCGCGCCAACTCACCCCGAGTTCTGCGACCCCAAGACCATCCGAGTGCCGGGGTACGTACAGGTGCCCTCGCTTGAGGGGGCTCGGTCCTTCGATCTCACGTCGGAGAATCTGTCCACCTTTCGGGTGGAAGCCGCGAAGGATGCGACCGCATTGGCGTTCTACGTGAGCTTCCGTCTCGCTCCGGAGCGGTGGGGGGTCTACATTCGAGAAGGCGGTCTTCGAGCTCTCAAGGAAGAATATCATCGAATCATCTGGAGGGATCTAGGAAAGTACGCAGACAAGAATGTGGACGATGTCGCGGACAAGGTAGAGACCACGCTCGTTCTCGACTATCTGCTGGCCCACAACCGCGTGCATTTCATCATCGACCGGTGGGCCGCGGAGCAGGAAGCCGGGGACGGAAAGGCGCGCTACGCAGCGTACCAGGCAGCTTGGTACATCGCCCCGCCCAAACCCGCCATGGTTCCGGAGGATGTGGGCAATCTGGAAGAGGCCCTGGCGAACATGGAGGCGTTCCGTCAGTACATCAATCCGTCTTACGCCGAAGGTGTGGCGAAGCTCGTGGAAGGTCGCCTGGACGAGCGGAACGTAAACGAATGGAAAGCGTTCTTCATTGGCGGTCGGTTCGCGGTCGAGATGGCGAACGTCTTCTCTCGACAGCCGCCCGGCTGGAAAGACTTCGCGCGCTTCCTGAATCGCAAGACGTCCGTTGGAGCGACGAATTACGTGCGGATCCAATACTCATACAACCCAGAGATGCTCGAGCGCGGCCAGAAAGAACTGACTCAGCGGCTCAGCGGTTCCAAGGAGTCCTCAAATCTCTTCAAGGCCGAGGCACCTGACTTTCCAAACGTGTATCTCTTGTGAGGGCGACGGTTTCCTTGCTCCATGTCCGGTGAAGGCGCATAACGCGGACTCTAGCGCGCCCCCGGCGATGGACGCGCACAGCTTTTTATCAAATGTGAAGCTCTCGCGAATGTGGCGACGCCCAAGGATCGACTCGGCGGAAATCGGGCCGTCCACGCCTCTTTGATGTTCCTCGTCCTGTTCTGGGGACTCGCCTTCGTGGCGATCAAACAAGCCTTGGTCCACATGTCGTGGATCACACTGACCTTCCTGCGGTTCGCCCTCGCCGACGTCCTGTTTTTTGGATACCTGACGGCGACCCGCCGACTCCGACCCTTCCCGGCGAAGGCAGACCTGCCCTATCTCACCCTCCTTGCGTTCGTCGGTTTCACCGGCTATCACCTCTTCCTGAACCTCGGAGAATCCGATGCGTCCGTCACCGCGGGGACGGCCGCCCTCATCATTGCCTCGACGCCCGCCTTCATCGCGGTGCTCGCCGCCTCCCTCCTTCGGGAACGCCTCCAGCGATTCCAGGTTCAGGGAATCGCCCTCGCGTTCGCGGGACTCGGGGTAATGATCTTCCTCGCCCGACCGGAAAGCCAGTTTCGTTTCCAGGCGTCCGAGGGTGCGCTCGCGGTGATCCCGTCCGCCGTGTTCTCCGCCTTGTACGCCGTCTTCGGGAAGCGGTACCTCGGCCGCTATCCTCCCGTCACGCTCGTGGCGTGGACCCTGCTGATTGGTACCGCCTTGCTCCTCCCGTTGATCGCCGTCACGGCCCCGGCCTTCATCAGCGACTTGCAGTCGATGGGTGTCGACGGGTGGGTGCCCGTCGTGTTCTTGGCCGTGTTCCCCACCTTTCTCGGGTACGTGATTTGGTTTCGCGCCCTCGCCCGGCTGCCAGCGGCGTCGGCGGCCGCCTACATTTATGCGAGCACCCTGGTCGCCGTCCTTGGTGGCATCGCGATCCTCGGGGAACCGCTTACGCCGGCGACCGCGGTGGGAGGCGCCATGGTCATTGCGGGCGTCCTCTCGGCACAGCGTCTGCGCGGGCGCTAGTTCGAAGAGTGGAACTATGGCCCCATCGATTTGAGAACGTCGATTGCCCAGCCCTCGTGCGCAAACTCGGAACGAGTCGGAAGCTTCCTCCGTTCGAACCACTCGGTCGCCGCAATATTCGGCCCCGGTTTGACGGTCGGCGTCGGCAAGTCGGCTCGATAGTGGAAGATGAGATGCCAAGCCCCATTCCCGAAGGACTCAATGTGGCTCAAACGGGCGTCCTCGAGCTCGACCCCGGTTTGCTCCCGAGCAATCCGTTTCGCGGCGTCTTGCGGGTGCTCCTCGTGAACGAGGAAATCGTCCGGGAGGAACCATCCTCTTTGGCCATCGTATCGAGCCACGTCGCGATATTTCACAAGGAGGACCCTGCGCCCGGAGAAGAGGGCGATGTCCGCAACGAGTTTGTGAACCGTGCATCCGCGTTCCATATCTCAAGGCCCGATCCGGAGTAGGCATCTCGCTCTGGTTCAAAAAAACTTCCGAGGGTCCGAATGTCCGACGTCAGCGAATGCGTTCGAGCTGGAACGATCCGATCATGATCGCTTTGTTCGTGAACTTGTAGGGTACCCAGTCGTGGGTCTGGACTTCCCCCAAGCCAACGACCTGAAGCTGCGTCTTCTGCTTGTCCGATTTGAAGTGGATCGCGCCGTCGACCATGTGCTCCATCGCCTCGAGGGTTTGGTCGTTGTGCATGCCCCGCTCGAGCGCGATCGCGGACACGGCTTTCGTTTGCCGCAGCCGGTTCACGAGCCGCTGGAAGAAGTTCATCGCGTCCCGCTCGTCCGCTTGGGTGATCGAGGAGCTGAGGGTGAGATACGCGAGCCGGAAGTAGGGATATTTCTTCTTGAATTCCTCATCAAGTTGATTGACGACTTGGTAGATGTTGTCGAAGTCCGTCGGCCCGTTCACACGCCAGACATTCTTTTCTTTCACCGGCTTCCCCGAGGCCATTGGTGACGTGCAATCGATCCACCGCACGAGACCGAGCTGGTCGTATTCGACGAAGGTCGGGAGGATGGGGGCGATGTCCTTCGCCACGTCGATCGGGAGTTTCGTCGTCGTGATGATGATGACGGGGATCCCTTTCTTCAGGCCTTCCGCGATGAAGTTCAGGAGGGCAACTTCCTTCCCGACGAACGCGGGTCCGACGAAGAGCACGTTGGAATTGAATGGGATTCCTCCATAGAGGAGGTCATCCAGCCGCGGCGTTCCCGTCTTCACGCGCGCCGCTTTCTTCTCGATGGCGATCGCTTCCTCGGCCTCCACGGCGCCCGCTGCGGTCGTGATGCGGGCCTTCACGGCGCCCTCCCGCATCTCCATCTCCTTCTCTTTCTGATACGTGCGGCGTTTGAACTCTTCCTCGCGATCGCGCAGCCGCTGTTCCCACGCCTCGAGTTGTGCGTCGCGGTCGAGGTCGCGCATACCCGGCGTCGATCCGCCCGAACGACCCTCATGCGTCTTCGTCTCGAGTTCGAGGGCTTTAAGTTGGACGTCCGATTCGCGTTCCTCCAATTCCTTCGCCCGCTCGAGGAGGTTCCGATTTTCCTCATTCAACCTCTTGATCTCGGCTTGGAGGTTCGCCTGCATGTCGGACAGTTTCTTCTCCCGCGTGCTGAGCGTCTCTTTCTGCCGCCGAATGTCTTCCGCGTTCGAGCCCACGGCGGCTTCCTTCATCTTCGCGTCTTTGAAGAGTTCCGAGTACTTCTTCGTCTTATCATCGAGGGCCTTCTGCGCTTCCTCCACGGCGGCCGCCTGGCGGTTGACCTCCGACGCCCGCTGACGCAAGGTGGCCTCCTGGTCGGCGATCGCCTTCTCTCGAGAGACGAACTCGGTCTCGCGATCCTCGTACATCCGGCGTTGACCTTGGAACTGCTTGTCGATCCGCGTCGCGTTCTCGTACCGTTCGCGGAGTTGGCTCTCGAGCGTCCTGAGGTCGACCTCCTGCTTGCCGACCTCCTTCTCCTTGGCGAGGATCTTGGACTCCCATTCTTTCAGCTCTCGGATCCGGGTCGCCTCCGCCGCAGAGGTCGTGCCCCCGAGCCGCTCCGATTTCATGCGGATTTCGGAGTCCTTCAACTGCAATTCCTTCTCCTTCTTCAGGAGGGTCGTACGGGTCGAGTCGAACGTCTTCTCGTGCTCCAGCAGCCGGGCCTCGCGCTCTTCGATGGACTTGAGCTTCGTCTCCGAGCCCCGGACCTTCGAGGTGAGCTCGATGGACGCCCGTTTCACTTCCTTCTCCCGTTCCGCCAAGGAAGCCTCCCGCGTGCTCACGGCCTGTCGGGTCTTCTCCAACTCCGTCTTCAGGGTGGCCAGGTCGCTGTCCCGGAGGCGGATCTCTTCCGCCTTCGCCTCGATCTCCGCCCGGGCGGACGCGACCTTGCGGTCCAGGTCCCTCAATTGGGTGCTCCCTTTCTCGATGGAGACCTCGCGGGTAGTGACCTCGGCGAGTTTCGTCTTCAGGTCCTTCGCCTGGTCCTCGAGCTCCTGCTGCAAGGCTTCCAGGTGGGCCTCCCGGCCGCGGAGGGCCCGCTCCTTGTAGTCCAAGGCCTCCCGTTTCTTCTGGTAGTCCTGCTGGACCATGGCGACCTTCGAGTTGTCGGCCTTCAGGATTTCCCGCTGGTACACGGAGGTCGAGGACGCGATGATATGGAGAAGGGATCCGGAGATCTCCGTCGTGAGCGCCCCGATGAGGTACGTGAAGGTGTAGAGGTTTCGACCATCGATTGTCAATATCGAGAGATTGGGATCGAAGAGGGTCAAGAAGACCATGAGAACAGGGAGGAACAAGGCCAACCCGAAGCTAGCCACCTTTCGACCACTGAGGCCTTGCCATGTCATGCCAATGGAAACAATCGTGAGCGGCACGCCCGCGGCCGAAAGCGGGTAAATGAAGGGGATGAGCCAGTCTGGCAGGATCTTCTGCATCGCAAGGATGATTGCAAACGCAACGACGAAGAAGAGGACCATTCCCACGCAGGAGCTTGCGAAGTGGCTGGATACGTAGTGACGTCGATAGGGTTCCCGTTTCAGGCGTACGGCATCCCAGGAAGTCAGGGCGCCAGCGACCGCCGGAAGAAGCCAGAGGATGTGGTCGAGCCGAAGTCCGGTAATCGGTGAGGGCTGGGCCGCAAAAAACACGAGGAGAATCACGTTGAACGCGAACGCGAAGGCGGCTAGGAATCCGTATCCGTGGGCGTGCCGCGCGAACGTGAGTTGCAGCATGCCCTGTTGGGCGGAGGCGGCCTCGGACGCCTGGATCGGCTTCGACGGCTTCAGCCTCTCCAACGTTGGTCGGAACCCCGACTTGGGGGCCGGCGGCTTACTAGAACTCGCCTTGCGGGCCATGGAGTCCCTAATTGCACCTGCGGCTGGGAGGGCTGATGCAAACAAACTTGGTACGTTTACATAAAGGATGCGACGAGAAATACCAGACTTGATACTATACTGCCTGAAGCGCCGCAATGACAGGAGAGACCCCGGTCACCAGCGGAATCGGTGACGTTATGCCGGACCGACGCTTGCACGATGCGAGGAATCTCGATGCTCGCGGTTGGCGAAACGGCCCCCGACTTCGCGTTGCGATCCGACGACGGACGGCGGATGTCCCTGAAGGACTTCCGAGGGAAGAAGGTCGTCCTGTATTTTTACCCGAAGGACGACACGCCGGGATGCACGAAGGAAGCGTGCAGCTTCCGAGACAACCTCGGTCGCGTGACCTCGAAGGGAGCGGTCGTCCTCGGAGTCAGTCGGGACGACGCCGCGAGCCACGGCAAGTTCCGCGACAAGTACCATCTGAACTTCCCGCTGTTGAGCGACGACGAGGGCAAGGTGACGGAGGCCTACGGCGTCTGGAAAAAGAAGAACCTGTACGGTCGCCAACATTTCGGGATCGAACGCACGACCTTCCTCATTGACGAGAATGGCAAAATCACTCGAGTCTGGCCCAAGGTCCACGTCGAAGGCCACACGGACGAAGTGCTCGCCGCGCTCTGACGAGAGAAAGCTTCATCTCCGCTCGGGGATTCGTCCGCGGACGCGTCCATGATCCCACCGAACGCGGCGCCACCCAAGACGATCGTGATCGTGTATCCGGGTGCAGAGGAGAAAATTCGCAAACAATACGTCTACCAGACCTACCTCACACCGCAGGAACACGACCGGATCGCGCTCGTTCCCGGGAACCGTCTCGTCGTGAAATTCAAAGACGAGGTCGTCGGGGAAGGACAAGCCATCCTCGTCGAGAGGACGCTGCTCGAACGCCTTTCTCCCTATGATGCGATGTCGGCGGGATACGAGACCGTGGACGCCCAAAAGAAGCATGTTCTACAAACGGTCCTCGCGGGCGTGAAGAAACCCGAGAAGGCCGAGTTCTGGAAGGTCTTGTTTCGCTGGCTTTGACCCGGCGTCGGCCTAGACTTTGGACCGCAAGGTGGGACGCCACGAACCGGTCCCGTCTGGCAATTCTTTCCGTTGGAAATCCTGATAGATGTTGGGATAGTCGCGTTTGCAAATCTGCGCGACCTGATCGAACACCATCCGGATCTCCACTTCCGCCGCGGGATCCGTCCTCATCTCGATCACCCACCGCAACGTTCGATGGTTCGCGCTCCAGATGACGTTCGTCGCAAGTCCGTCCGGGAGAATACGGCGAAGGGCCGAGGTCAATCGTTTTTTCTCGTCCATCGTCATCTTGTCCCAGGGAATGCTTCCCTCGAGCGCGCGGTAGGCCTCTTCAGACTGTTCCACCGCGGCCCTCATCGCTTCGGCCTGCTTGGGGCTGAGCTCGTCCGGGATCCAGAAGTTCACCTCCTTGGGCCGTACGTATCGAAGGGATTCTTGGCTCACCGCCACGCCGACTCGGTGCCGAACCAGCTCGTGCGTCATCACACGAGAGACACCGATCATGACGAAATTGACCAGGCCGTGTTCCGCGACGCTCCCGTCGCCTTTCCGCAACAGGTTTTCAAAATAGTCTTTCGGGTCGAGCCGAATTTTCGTGACGTTCGGGTTCAATCCAATTTCGAACGATTCGTAACAGATCCGACCGGCGAGCTCGATGAGCGTCTCTCCGGTGTCCGGCGCCTTTTCGAACCGCGTCGATCCTTCCTTGGACACGCCGAGAGCGGCGAGCATTTGCTTGATCCCCTCTCGGTCGATCCGGGTCTCGCCAATCTTGATCACGATGGGCTTTGTTGCTCGCATCGAATCCCACCCGCAGGCTCGGTCCCGAAAGAGCTCGACCGTCTTAAGGAGGACGATGGGTCTACGGGTCTCCGAGGCGCCAGCTATCGTCGCTAGAGCCGGTTCACGATGAGGTTTAAGATGATGCCGAAGTCCTTCTCGGACACCTTCGGCGACGCGCCGAACATCGTCCGGATTCCGACGCTCCGGCTCACGCACCACGCGGCGCTTTCGATCGCGGATCGCGCTGCGAGTCTCTGCTCGTCCTTCGAGGCCGAGCCGTCCCACTCGCTCCCGAAGTTGTGGACGGCGTTGATCACGCGTCGGAACTGAGTCGCTTGCGGAATCAGTTTCGCCTCAAGGACGGCGGCGATTCTCGCAGTGTACGTATGGAAGTCGACTTTGTGGGCCTCCCATTCCTCCACGATCTCGAAATGGCCCGCCTCCGAACAGACCCCGATGCTCGTGCTCTCGACGACGCCCTGCGCTCGCATGACGGCTTCGTGAGCCTTTCCCGTCCGGACCAGCTCGGTCGCCGCAGTCAGTCCCAATGCGTCATCGAGGAGTTCGAAAAGGGAGCTCCCTTGATGTTCCCGATTCCAAGGTTTCGCCAGGGCCTCCGCGTTCTTGCGAAGTCGTCCGCCCGCATGGATGAACGTATCGAGGGAGCTCGCCCCTTTCATGAGGCTCGTCTGAAGCTTGGACTCGTTGCCGGTCCAGGTCGAATCCCACAGGTAGTCGTGCAGTTGGCGGATGTCCCGGGTCAGCTGCCGATCGAGCACGGAGAAGGCAATCGCCACGTTCGCTCCCCGGGACGCGATGGGCCTCCCACCGAAAAAGGTTCTCCGTACGTTATCCGAGGTCCTGGACTTCGTACGGGACGACTTCCGGCGGCTGCGTCGTCAGGGGCAAGAGAGCGAAGAAATCGCCTCCTCTTGTCGGGTCCGATCGGAGTCGGCCTTCGAGGCGTCGAAGGGAGTCTTCGTCCTCGAACAGGGCGATTACCACGCACTCCGTCGCCGGATGTTGACCTTGGCCGAGCCAGGCATCGCGGCAACCCGGCGATGCCCGGATTGCTTTGGCATGGCCTCGGAGGATTCGGAGTCCCTCGGCCTCCTTGCCCTCTCGGAAACGGAATCGAGCAAATCGAAGGAACATGGCGGGGCGAGCGCACGGATTCGCATAGAACTTGCGCAGACCGGCAACTTTATCTTCGCCCGGAGTCGTCGTGCGCTCCGTGTTCAGCCGGAAGAACATCGGGGGAGACCCGCAGAAGTGCGAGAAGTGCGGCTCCGACAAGGTCTTCTTCGTCCAACACGCCCACGGAAACTATCCGATCCTCGACTACGTCTGCCCGAAGTGCGACCTCGGCGGCGACCAAGGCGTTCCGGACTGGTATGTCTCCCCGACCGGGAGGGACGAGTCGGCCGACGAATGAGACTCGAGGATGACGTCCATGTCTGAGGTCGTCATCCGGGTGTTCCGAGTCAGCGGCTACGTGACCGGCCCGTGTCCGAAATGCTCCAAGGAGGAGAGAGGGCTCGTGATGTTCGAGGACTACGCCCTAGGCTGGGAGTGCCTCTCGTGCGGCGAGATCGGCCGGGCGGACCGCGTGGAATGGATCGAGGGCAAGGATCCCGCCCTCGCGGACCTCGACGATGACGAGGAGTGACTAGAGGACGCCGCAGGCCGGGCAGATGCCGCGGCCATAACACCGCTCGCACTTTCGGTCGAGGCCGAGGAACTGACGGTGACCACGACCCTTGCAGGGCGGGCAGAAACCGGTGTCGCCACATCGTTCGCACGGTCGTTCGATCTTTCGGATCGCGAACGGCACTTGCTTGTTCGTCGGCTCCGCGACGGCCAGCGCGTGCAAGATTGCGAGGGCCTGCGGTCGCCCGGACTCCCGGTCTCGGCGGAACAGGAGGGAGGCCTTCAGCATTCGGGCTTTCCAATGGGTCGGCTCGACCCGGAGGACGTCCTCGATCGCCGCGAGGGCCTCGTCAAAGGTCTGAGATACCTGAGGGTCGTCCTGGAACTCTTCCTCGTACTCGATTTTTCGTTGTCCCAACGCCGCTTGGCGCGCTTTTCGGGCTTCCTCCGAGAGGCGAATCGCCTTGGCGAGGTGGGTGACAGCATAGAGCTCCCGGGTTTCCGTGTCGTCCGGAGTCTCGGCGTTTGCGACTTCGATCAGGCGAAGCGCTTCGTCGAACGCGCCGCGTTCCAGGGCAGCCTTTGCCTCGTCGAGCTTCGTCGGTGACACAGCCGGCGGCACCATGAAGGCGGTTCTCTTAAGGGTGCCCGTTTCCCGCGAACGTTCATCTTCCGGGAGATCCTTCGCCGCATCGATGCGCGATGCGGATGCCTTCGACGACACGGCGTTCCTCGGCCTCGCGCGCTCGGCGAAACGCGATCCGTATCGGCTCTCCCTCTTTGCCTATCACCTCGACCCGGACGAGCGGCCTTTGATCGTCCTCCCGGTCCAGGGAGGCACCCTCCTCGTGACCGACGACCGTCTCCTGGAGCTGCGGGCCCATCTCGAGGTTCACGGCGCCTGGAACGTGAAACAATTCCAGGGCTATGCGGTCCACCAAGCGATCGAACGAAGGGCGGTCCGTGAGGTGTCGCACACGGTACGGCCCGCGGAGGACGCGGTCGGAAACCGGAGGACGGAAGACCGCCTATTCCTGACGACGGACCAAGGTCCCGCGGAATTCCTCGTTTCGAAGGGCCCGGACGCGACGCTCTCGGACGACGATTTCACCGTCTTTCGGGACGCGGTCCTCGGCCTTCAGCCGAAATAGCCGCTTTCCCGTTCAATCCGCCGCAGGAGTTCCTGGGCGGGTTCGTATTCGGGGTTCACGTCGAGGGCTTGACGCAGGGCCCTTCGCGCTTTCTCGCGAAGGCCTTTCTGGAGGTACACCCGCGCCAGGTTCGTGTGGGCGTAGAAGTAGCAGCAATATCGAGGCGCAGAGATCGCCCGCTCGAGCCAGGGGATCGCTTCATCGAGGCGTTCGAGCTCGATCAGATACGCCCCGATATCGTTGTACGGATTCCCGAACGAAGGGTCCACTTCGATCGCGCGCTTGCACTCCTCGATCGCGGCGTCGTAGCGACCCATGAAACTGAGGGCCCATCCGTGGAACGTGTGCGCCTCCGCGGTCGCCTCGAGCCGGATCGACCTTTCGTAGGCGTCCGCGGCCCGCTCCAACTCCCCGGCACTCTGGAGGATGTACGCCGCCTGGAACGCGCGCCGAGCCGCGTCCTTGCACGGCTCCTCTGCCTGGTCGAACGCGCTCGGGTCGAGGGGGCCTTGCGCGAACGTCTCGTCCACGATGTCGCGGAAATGCTGGTCGTAATGGCCCGTGACGCGGCCTTCCCAGGCGTGGGCCAGGAGGTCTTCCACGGCGAACAGCCGGCCGAAGTCGACCGGACCGATGTCACCTGAGCGCGCGGATCCTGCCATCACGTCGGAGGGCGCCTCGGTGAACGTCATCTGGACCGTCTCGCCCCCCTGTCGAACGAGCTTCACGAAGGCAAGGTCGTGCACGCCTCGACCGCGGGCGATCAGGAATCCCGGGTCCGCGAGCAGTGGGACCAGTTGTCGCGGCGGGGTCGCGTCGAGGACGAGAATCCGGTCGAACGTCTCCGGCGGCAGGGCCGGAAGCACGCGGACGGCCTCGAACCCGGCGGCCTGGAGTCGCCGCGACGCCCGTGTGCGCCGTTCCTCATCCGTCTCCACGACGACGACCCGGTCCGGTCCGACAATCTCGGCGAGCAGGGCCCCGGGATAGCCGCCGCGACAGCCGGCGATTAGGACCCGGAGGTCGGAGAACGGCTCCAGCAAGTCGAGGGCGGCGATCAGACACCGGGCCGACGGCATCGTGGGCGGACTGGGCGATACATGGACCGGGAGTGGCATGTCTGCGTACGCGAGCGTTCCGAATGCGTCCGGGAGAAAGGACTCCTGCCGGACGTGGAGGAAGGACCGTTCGAGTGCCGGGCTCCGGAGAAGTCCGAGCCCTTTCAGCTCGGCGAGAAGATCCGGACGGGCCCACATCCGTGTTTTCTCCAGTGACGCTAAACGATGGGTTGGCTAAAAGGTTTCAGTCGCTCCCTAGAACCCGAAGTCCTTCGCGTACAGCGCCCGGGATTCTTTGATTTCCGAATCCGTGAGCGGAGGGGCGTCCGCCGCGCCGACGTTCTCATCGACCTGCGCATCCGTCTTCGCGCCGGGGATCGCGAGCGACGTCTCGGGAAAGGCCAGGACGAAGCGCAACGCGGCCTGGGCCATCGTCCGGTTTGGCTTCACGAGGAAAGAGAGTCGTTCTGCGACGGCACTCCGGCCCGCGATCATCGACGGGGGCCAATGATGGCGGATGTCCCCCGTTGGAAACGTCGCATTTGGATGGATGCGTCCGGTGAGGAAGCCGTTCCCCAAGGGCTCGCGGGCGATGATTCCGACGCCCGCCCGCCGAGCCTGCGGGAGGACCTCCTCGATCCATTCTTGACGCAACAGGCTAAACGGGATCTGGAGCGTCTCCGGTTTCCCGGCCTCGAGACACAGAAGCGCCTCGACGGGCTCGTGGACGGAAACCCCGTAGTGGTCGATCTTGTGCTCCCCTTTCAGTGCGTCGAGGACCTCGTACGTGGTCGGGTCCGTCATCAATTCCGCGGGCGGGTTGTGCAACTGATAGAGGTCCACGTGGTCCGTGCGGAGTCGTTGCAAGGATCGATCCAAGGCGAACGCGAGGTAGCCCGGGTCGAAGTTCATCCGAACGCCTCCGCGGTAAAAGTCTCCGCCGACCTTCGTCGCCAGGAACACCTCTTCCCGGCGGCCTTCGAGGGCTTGTCCGAGGACTTCCTCACTGTGGCCCCAGCCGTACACGTCGGCGGTGTCGAAGAAGTTGACTCCGAGGTCAACGGCCCTGCGGACCGCCTCGATGGATTCCGTGTCCTTCGTGGGACCATACGAATTCCCGTGCGCATTCCCGCCGATCGCCCACGCGCCGAAGCCTATCTCGGACACGTCGAGGCCCGTCCGGCCGAGTGGACGTCGCTGCACGGGTGCCCGAATGGGCCGGCCTGTAAGAACGTTTTCGCCGGTCGTGTCTCGATCCCGCCGGATGGGGCTTGCCGCGACCAGTCCCCCTTAAGCGCGCACGAAATCGAGAATGAATTTCGCACCGAAGGATTCAAGAGGTCACCCGCGAGGCGGGGACCGGAGCGGAGCACTGTCCCCATGCACACGAAGGCGATCCTCGTTGCCTTGTGCCTCATCGTGACCGGCCTCGCGGCCGTCTTTGCGAGTCCCTCGACCCAGGCGGCCACGTACGTGAACGATCAACTCATGGAGGAGCGAGGGGCCACCGCCGCCTTGGGCGGAGGGGACCACGTCTTCGTCCGGTTCGGGTCGGATGCCGCGTTCGGCATCGTGTACGGGACCACCGCGAACCCGAACAACATCTACGTCGTTGCGATCAAGGCCCGGTATCTGGGCGTCGCCCATGTGGTCGACTCGCAGGGCCGCACCCTCCTCGATAACCGAGCGATCAAGATCTACACCCTGTATGCCATGAAACTCGACTCCATCGTGGAGTTCCGGGACAACAACGGGAACGGCATTGCCGACTATGCCCGTGTCTACAACGGTACGACGAACCGGTTCTCGAACTACATCAACCGGGCGGGCGACGTCCTGTACAAGAAGGTCGACCTCAATACGAATTGGACCGCCGGGCCCATCGCCCGGACGAACGGGACCGGATATCGCACCTGGACCTTCGACTTGAGCGCCACGAACCTGTCCTATTCCGCCGTGGCGAACTACACCGGCAGCGTGGCGGGCGTCCTGCCGCTCGTCCACTTCACGTTCCACCTAAACGCCTCCGCCCAGCAGGTCACGAACGTGACCGTGCCCAGGTGGAACGTCACGATCTCCGGCGGGAACACGATCACGACGGTCACCCGCGCGGCGGACCTCCTCGTGAGCGGAAAGGCCGTCCATTACGATCTCAAGTGGGACCAGGACATCGAGGGCTGGACCTATGCGGCCGGGAACGGCGCGGGCGTCGCTCGCAGACTCCTCCTTGAAATCGGTGCGATCGTCGGGAACTTCATTCCCGCGGCGCTTGCGGATCAGTGGCTTGAGAACCACGTATTGGGTCCGATGCACGAATCGGGATCGGCCCAGTTCAACAGCACGATCCGGGCGGAGACCGCGAATGAGACCACGGGGAACTATGCGACGGCCCGTCGGCTGGCGACACCCAATGTGGACTTCGGAGCCAATCTGACCCGCATCGGCCGATACCTCTGGGTCGGCACCAGCACCGTGGACGGCAATCCGACTCGTCCCGTGTACGGGGAAATCGTCGCAGGACTCCGCTTCGCCGCGGTTGGTGAGAATGGAAACCGGTTCGTCGGTTTCGTCCTACTCGCCGGGCTCAGCTTCCGAGGTGGGGCCTCCGTGATCCACGATCCGACCGTCACGACGGACGTACAGGCGGACCTTCAGCTTCCGAGCTCCCCCGCCGGGCCGAACGGCACCCTCATTGCGCTCGTCGGTGGGATCGCGGTCGTCGCGGCGATCCTCCTCATCTTCCTGTTCGTGAGACGCCGGAGGGGCAAAACCTCGTCGATGCCTCCACCGCCTCCCCCGCCCGAGACCTGATCGGGCGTTCGAACGGGGATTCGTCTACGGTGTCCTCATGGAGTGAAAGCACCGTGGGTCGATTTTGTAAACGCACAGGTATATGATATCACGGGGCTCTGGGGGGCAGACGATGGCTGATCGCGCCGAAGTCTCCTCCGGTGGACTCGAAGTCGGGTTTTCGTCAACGAAGAAGCAGATTCTCCTGACGCTCAAGAAGGAGGGCGCCGTCTCCCTGACCGACCTCGCGGCGTCGGTCCACATCTCCAAGATGGCGACCTTGAAACACCTGACCGTCCTGGAGACGAAGGGCCTCGTGGAACGATCATCCCGACCGGGGGGCCGCGGACGGCCCCGGGCCTTCTTCGCCCTCAGCGCGGGATCCGCCAGCCTGTTCCCGGAGGCGTACACCCACATGACCCTGTGCGCCCTGCGGTTCATCGAAGAGAAGATCGGGCGGGAGGCCATTGTCCGGCTCCTGCGGCAGCGGGCCCAGGAGGTCCTGGACGCGAACCGGAACCGCGTGCCAGACGGTAGCCTGAAGGAGAAGGTCGCCGAGTTGGTGAAGATCCGGGACGAGGGAGGCTACATGGCGGAGGTCGGCCACGCCGGTCGCAATGTGGTCGAGATGTTCGAGCACAACTGCCCGATCATGGCCGTCGCGGAGACCTATCCGGAAGCCTGCCGAGTCGAACGGGAGATGTTCCAGAATCTGCTTGGCGCGGATGTAGAGACGTCCCACCGGGTCGTCGCTGGCGATCCCGTCTGCCGATTCTTGGTCCGCGGGCGATCTCGGTCGCGCGCCTGAGGCGCCGACTCCACACCGGCCCATGGGGCCCCCGCCGCGTTCATGCCCCAATCCTTTTTTCTCCGTGCCGCGTGCCGGCTCGCATGGATTGGAGCGCGTGGAGGGACGAGTTCCCGACGTTCCGGACGATGACGTACCTGAACACGTGCTCCCTCGCACCCCTCGCCTCCCGGGTTCGGGCCGCCCAAGAGCGATTCCTGGACGAATGGGAAGCCCTGGGGGCGTCCGCCTGGTACGAACTGTGGGTCGACGCCCTGGACTCCTTACGCGGAAAAGTCGCCCGCGTCCTCGGCGCCCGACGCGAGGAGATCGCCCTCGCCCCGAGCGTGTCCGTCGCGTTGTCCGCCGTCGCGAGTGCCCTGGACTACGCCGAACGTCCCCGGGTCGTCCTCTCGGATCTGGAATTCCCGACGCTCTCGTATCAATGGGCGGTGAAGCCCGCCGCGGAGCGTATCTTCGTGCCGTCCACGGATGGGATTCGCGTGTCGCCGAATCTCTTCGAATCGGCCGCGGACGACCGCACCGCCCTCGTCGCGACCTCTCATGTCTATTACACGAGCGGCGCGATCCAAGACATCCGCGCGATCGCGAAGGTCGCCCACGGTCACGGAGCCCTCGCCCTGATCGATGCCTACCAGGCCACCGGCCAATTGCCGACCGACGCGCACGCGGCGGACATCGACGTTCTCGTGACGGGCGGGCTCAAGTGGCTCCTCGGCGGGACCGGGATCGCGTTCCTCTACGTCCGGGGGTCCCTGGCGGAGACGCTTCGGCCGACGATCGCCGGTTGGTTCGGAAACGCCCGCATGTTCGACTTCGATCCGAAGGTGTTCGAGTTCCACGACGGTGCCCGCCGGTTCGAGCTCGGGACGACGGCGAATGCGGCCGTATACGCGGCAAATACGGGCCTGGACATCGTCCTCGAGATTGGAGTGGACCGGCTTCGGAAGAGGACCTCGGAGCTCGTGACGGACGTCATCGAGCGCCTTTCCGACGCAGGGTATGTACTCAAGACGCCCGACTCGCCTGCCGAGCGGGCGGGAATCGTGGCGATCCAGATGCGGGACCCACCGCAGGCCGTGAGGGCTCTGGCCTCGAAGAAGTTCATCGTCGACTATCGCCACGATCGGCTCCGGGTGTCGCCGTACTTCTACAACAGCCCAGACGACAACGAGCGCTTCGTCCAGGCGCTGCGGGCCGTTACGCCGCCGGTCACGTGAGGAAGTAGGGGCGGGCGCGAATCGTGACGATCAGTCCGATCAATCCGATGAGGGATCCTTCGACGTAAAAGAACCCGAGGGTCGCCAAGGAGAAGATCGCGCACACCAGGGTGAGTTTCCAATTCATCCGTTGGAAGGCCATCACCCCGCCGAGGAAGGCGAGCCCCTGAGACCAGATCGAGATGAGACCGCAGATCTGGAGGAGGGCGACGGTCGTAGGGGAGTTGCCCTGCGTGAAGTTCGTATATTCGGCCACGGAAGGCAAGGTGACCGCATTGTAGATGGCCCCCGACATGCCAACGACCGCGGAGACGATGAGGAGGACCCCCGCGATCTTCGGCAGATTGGAGGGAGCCCGCGGCGCACCGGCCGGGGGCGGGGCCCATGAAGTGGGTCGCTGGTATTCCTCCGGACGCGGCACCCAGGCGGCCGGAAGTTGGTCCCTGGGAGGCAGAGGCCCCTGCGTCTCCCCGGGTTTCAAGAACTCGACCGGCGGAGGTGACGGACGTTTCTTCTGCTCTTCCTCGCCGGGTTCGTCGGCCATTCCGTCGATCGGCGCTAAGCGGCCGAGCCTACTTAACGGTGCCGTGATGACGTCCCCGAAGGCGGCGTCCGTGGTGCCGTTTTAAGTATGGGGCGCGGGTTCGTTTCGGCGGTGTCTCGGTGATCCGTACGTACGGGTTGACACACATCGGGCTGGCCGTCGCCAATGCGGACCGTTCCTTCCAATTCTACGAGCGAGTTCTGGGCGTCCGGGCGACGTACCGCGAACCCGGAATGATTCAAGCACAGACGCCCGGTAGCTACGACGTGATCGTGTTCGAGGAGAACGGACGGAAGGTCGGCAAGATGGAAGGCGTCACCCATTTCGGGTTCCGTCTCATGGATCCGGAAGACATCGAAGCTGCCGCGGAAGCCGTTCGGCAAGCGGGGGGTTCGGTCCTCGAAAGCGGCGAGTTCGTCCCTGGAGAACCCTATCTGTTCGCCCGAGATCTCGACGGATACCGGATCGAAATCTGGTTCGAGAAGTCCGAATCCTAGGATGGGGACGGCCCGCGTCCGCCGGAACGCGCACTCGGTCCAATCCGGACGAGCGTTGGCCCGGATCCGGTGCGGAACATCTAATGAACCCCGCGACCTTCCGCCTCCTGAGGCTTCGGAATGGAGGAGGTCGCGGTTGGGTCGAAGCACTTCGCGGACTACCGTTCAATCATCGAGCCGGCGGCCTACGAGGAACTCCAATCCCTTTCGAAATCGTTGAGAGGGAAACGGATTGCACATGTGAATGCGACCTCCTACGGCGGAGGTGTCGCCGAACTCCTGCACAGCATCATCCCTCTCATGAAGGACCTTGGATTGGACGTACACTGGTACGTCCTCTCCGGAACGAATCCTTTCTTCGATGCCACGAAGGCGATTCACAACGCGCTCCAAGGCGCGCCCGCGGGCCTGACTCCCGAGATGGAATCGGCTTATCGCAAGGTAAACGAGGCGAATGCCGCCGACTTCCACGACGATTTCGACGTCGTCGTCATCCACGATCCGCAACCGGCCCCACTCGTAAACCTCGTCAAACACAAGTCTCCATGGATTTGGCGGTGCCATATCGATCTCACGACCCCGAATCGATCCGTTTTGCGACTCCTGCAGCCGTATCTGGAGAAATATGACGCTGCAATCTTCAGTGCCACAAGCTACGCACCGGCCGAGGTAAGATTCCGCAAGTTGGTTGTGGCGCCGCCCGCGATCGATCCGCTGAGTCCGAAGAATCGAGACGTCAGTGAGAGTGAACGGAAGGCGATCCTCTCTCGGTTCGAGTTCGACCCGACCCGGCCGGTGATCAGTCAGGTGGGCCGCTTCGATCCGTGGAAGGACCCGCTCGGGGTCATCGACGCGTATCGCTTGGTAAAGCGATCCCTCCCTGAGGTCCAGCTGTTGATGATTGGCTCCATGGCCAAAGACGACCCCGAAGGCTGGTTGTGGTTCGAGCGGACGGCACGTCATGCGGGCGACGATCCCGACATCCACTTCCTCACGGACTTGCGCGGGGTCGGCGCGCTTGAGGTGAATGTGCTTCAGCGCGAGACGGACGTGGCCCTCGCGAAGTCCCTCCGAGAGGGATTTGGGCTAATTGTAAGCGAATCCCTCTGGAAAGGGGTCCCGGTCGTCGGAGGAGACGTGGGAGGAATCCGCATTCAGATTGAAAATGGTCAGCACGGGTTCCTCGTGTCCTCTGTGCCGGACGCTGCCGGACGGACGGTCGAGCTCCTGAAGGACCCGACACGCCGTGGGGAAATGGGGCGGGCGGGTCGGGAAAAGGTACGGCGTGAGTTCCTGATCACACGGTATTTGCGAGACCACCTACGGCTCTACGCGAACCTGGCGCTCCCGGGATAGCGAATCACTCTGCCGATGTGACAAGGTCCGCGGCCGATGTCATCCGCTCTCACGCCGAGCAAGGAAAAAGGCTATACCGGATGACCGCTTTCCGCGGCGCGGGGTGTGAGGAGTGGGGCAACCGAGTCAACCCTCGAGTGGAGCCGCGGACTATGTCCCGAAACGTGCCGGGACGTCCTGGATGATCGCTATCGTGCTTCTCATCGTCGGCCTTTTGGCCGGGAGCGGGATTGGATACCTCGCAGCGCCGAGGCCGGCAGCCCAAGAGACCTTGGCGGTAATCGGTCCCTGGGCGGGCGCGGAGATGCAGGCGTTCCTGCCCATATTGGATAAGTTCCAGAAAAATACGGGAATCACCGTGTCCTATTCGAACGTTAGACAGGAAGACCTGCGGCCTCTCCTTTTGACCCAATTCCCGGCGCACCGGGCTCCCGCTGATCTCATCTTCATGGTTTCTTCCTTCATCCGGGAGCACGGGCCAACCGGTGACGCCGTCGACGTCACGGATCTCGTCAATCCCGCGAACTTCGCCGTCGGAGCGACTCAGGGCACGCAGCTTCTGAGCCCGGTGACCAACGCGTCGAAGATCTATGGCGGAATTTACACCGGAAAGGTGAAGCCCGGTTTCTGGTACCGGCAGTCCTTCTTCACCCAACACAGTCTCTCCCCGCCGACGACCTGGGCGCAATTCCAATCCTTGCTGAGCGACATCGGGAACATCAGCGGCGTCAGTGCGCCGATCGTCAGCGGCGATGGTGTTGGCTGGCCACTCTCCGATGTCACGGAGCACTTCATCGCGACGTATGGCGGCGCCGCGATGCACCGCGGCCTCACGAACAAGACGATTCGGTGGGATGCCACGGGATCCGGAACGGTCAGGGATATCCTGGCCACTCGTCTCGTTCCCCTGCTGGCCGCAGGACGGTTCTCGGAACCCCTCGCCGCCGATTCCACCGCGCTCACACGGTGGTGGAACGGTCAATACGGACTGTATTTCATGGGGAGTTGGATCGGGAACTGGATCAAGGCGCTTCAGCTGAATCCGGCTCCTGACCTGAACGACTTGCGGGTCTTCCCGCTTCCCGCGCAATCCGGCGTGACGCCAGGGGTCGTCTTTGCGGCGGACTACATGTTCATCCCGACGTATACGACGCACCTCGGAGCTGCCAAGCAGCTGTTCAGCTACCTGACCAGCGTGGAGGGTCAGTCGGCCCAGGTCGCACAGGGAGGTCATCTCGCGACGAGAATCGGGGTACCGGACAGCGCCTACCCTCCAGGCGATCTGGACGTCGCGAAGTCCCTGGCTGGGAAGGAAATTCTCCCCGACCTCGATGACACGATCGGCGGGCACTTCCAGACGACCTTCTGGAATGAACTCATCGGGCTTTGGACGAGCACGGACCCGGCCGCAGCATTGGGCCCGGCATTGACTGCAATCCAGGCCGCTGTGCCGCCGTGATGGGGAAGGATGGGTGGCTATACTCTCGTTACGAGGATTCGGCACATCCCCTCCAAGATTTTGTTGCCCCTCCTGAGCCGGATCTCTAGGCACGGCCTTCGACCTCACGCAGGCCGAGCGCTCTTTTTCACCCCCGCCCTCGTTCTCCTCGTCCTCCTCGTCATCTACCCGGTTCTCCAGACGATTTTCCTCGGATTCTATCTGGAGCTGCCCGGTGGCCAACGTCAATTCACCGGTCTGGACAATTATCGGGCCGTCTTGACGGACCCTGCCACGATAAATGTCGGAAACCTTCCTTGGCCTCCGCCCCTCGGTACCCTGATCCATAACGCCCTATGGATTGTCATTCACCTTCCGATCTCGCTATTCGCCGGTCTTTGGTTGGCTCTCCTGCTCCAAGAGACGAAGGGCGCATCCGTGGTCAAGTCCTGTATTTTTCTGGGGATGGTCACGCCCATGATTGTCGGAGGCGTGATTCTCCGATTCTTGCTTGAGGCGGGGGTCGGTGTAGTCCCGTCCTTCTTCGGCGTCATCGGCGTGCGATCGCTCGCGGTGAACTGGATGGTCCATCGCGAACTCCTCCTCCTCGGCTTGATCCTCGGTTCCGTGTGGCTTTGGACCGGATTCAGCCTGATCGTCTATTCCGCGGGTTTGACAACGATCCCGAAGGACTACTTTGAGGCCGCCCGCGTCGACGGGACTCCTCCCGGTCGAATGTTCTTCCGGATCACATTTCCGCTTCTGAAGCCACTCACCCTGGTCATCGTGGTGATGACGATTTTATGGGAACTCAAGATCTTCGATATCGTCGTCGCCGCCACGAATTTCGGGGGTGGGGTCGGCGCTGATACTCTCGCGCTACAAGTGTACCGATTCTTCTTTTACGATTCCAACGCTGGCAAAGCCGCCGTTGTCGCGAGCCTTCTGACCTTGTTGACCCTCATCTCCACATCGTTGATCCTTCGACGGATGGCGAAATGATGAAGTGGTCCTTTCGAAAACTTCGATTGAGGACAATCGCGGTGCATTTGATCGCATGGTCGATCGCCCTGGCCTGGCTTGTCCCCTTCCTCGGGGTGTTCAGTACGGCCGTCCGTCCGGTTTCCGAGATCACGAACGGATGGTGGAACTTCGACCGGCTTAACCCAAGCCTGAATAACTTTATCGCGGCCTTCACAAATCCTGTCTTGCCCCTGTCGAGGGCCTACGCCAATTCGTTCCTGATCGCCATTCCTGCGACTCTCATTCCGATTTTTGTTGCAACCCTGGCGGGCTATGGCTTCGCTCGCTTTCGGTTCCCCATGCGCGACTACCTCTTCCTCTCGATCGTCCTGCTCATGTCGATTCCGCAACAGATGATCGCGATTCCCGTGTTCAAGATCATGCTCGACCTGAACCTCTACGACAACTTGCTCTCCATCATCCTGATCCACTCCGCGTGGGGCCTACCGTGGATCATTCTCTTCATGCGCAATTTCACGCGGGCCCTTCCCCTTGAGGTCGAGGAGGCGGCACGTGTGGATGGCGCCGGGGACTTCAAGATTTTTTCGAAAATCGTGATCCCCATGGCGGTCCCCGCGCTCGCCTCCGCTGCCGTTTTGCAGTTCATGTGGGCCTGGAATGATTACTTCTTCGCGCTGATCCTCCTGCCCACTCAAGCAAACTGGCCCGTCACGAGGGTGGTCACGAGCATTGGGAGCGGCGCCCTCACAACGGATTGGGGCATCTTGTCGGCCGCGTCGATTCTGACGATGCTGGTCCCTCTCGTGCTCTACGTGGTCACGCAACGTTACTACATCCGCGGCATGATCGGTTGGACGATCAAGGGCTGAACCGAATCAGCGATCTGCGAGCATGTCAAGGAGCGCCGCGGACGACCATGCCTGCAGCGGATTCGAAGGCATGGGGCTCCCGGAACCCGAAAGGTCCTCCAGGCTTCCGTCAACGACGGCCCAGAGTTCCGGGATCCTGCCGAGCTCTTTCCAGACCCGGAGCATCGCCGACCGAATGCGGTTCGCCTCGACCTTTCGCCCGTGGCGCAGGAGCCCCTTGTAGATGAACCAGTTGTCGTGGGGCCAGACGGTCCCGGTATGATACCCATACGGATCGAAATCTGGTTCCGAGGCCGCGTGGTTCCGGATACCGTAGGGCGTGAACATGTCGTCGGCAAGAAGTCGTTTCACGAGTTGTCCGATTCGATCGGAAGCAACAGCGTCGACGAGCAAAAGGTGCCCTGGATTCGAGGTAATCGCTTTTCGTTGTCGTCTCGATCCATCCAAGGCGAGAGCGAAGAACTGTGCATCGGGCATCCAGAAGTCTCGGTTCAGAGTGTCGCGCAGCTTCGCCGCCGTGCGCTCAGCCGCGGCAGCTGCATCCGTGGTTCCCCGACGACGAGCGAGTCGGGCATAGGCCCGGTATGCGGCCACCGCGTAACCCTGGACCTCCACCATGGCCACGGGCGGTGTGATGCGAAGGTGATCCTTCGACCCATCCTTCCAAGCCTGGTGGTAGAGCCCGTGCGGGTTCTTTCGGATGTATTCGAGGTATCCGTCCCCACCTCGGTCGCCAAACGCGAGCATCCACTTGTGAGCTGCTTCGATCGCGTGCCATAGTTCGTCCACAATCCCTACGTTTCCCGTCGATTCGACGTAGGCATCGGCCACGACGAGGTAGAGAGGCGTGCTATCGATGCTTCCGTAGTATGGGAAGCTCCAATCAGGTAGCTCCTTCCTTGAGTCCAATTCGAAACGGTGTTCGTGAAGAATCTTTCCTGGCTCCTCCTCGGACTTCGGATCGAGTCGCTTTCCTTGTAACGAGGCGAGGACGCGGAGCGTCGCGGCTGCGATCGCCGGATCGATGGATAGCGTCTGCCACGCCGAGATGAGGGAATCGCGGCCAAAGAGGTTCGCAAACCGAGGCGCGCCCGCACGAAGATAGCCTTCGGGGGCCATGAGCTGTTTCAGATCTTCGCGCAACCGACGGCGAATGCTGCTCCCGTCCACGCGGATTCGCCGTCCGTCTACTCGATCGCCCGACCCGAAGTACGGTCGAAGAGATGAATCCGTTCCGGCGGGAAGCGGATGACCACTTGGGTGCCCGCGTCGCCTTCGAACGTCGCTCCCACGAGCGCCTTCAGGAGCATGGCGCCAACTTTCAGGTCGAGGATGGTCGCGTCACCCAGCGGTTCCGTCGTGTAGATTTCGGCCGGGACGGAGGAGGACGGGAATCGCTGAAGGACCTCCCCTTCTGTGCCCGACGAATCCCCCGCGCTGACCGTGAGGTCTTGCGGGCGAATGCCCAAGAGGACCCGTTCGCACGCGGTCCGCTTGAGCGGACCTGCGAATTGATTCGGCACCGGGATCTGGAATTCTCCCGCGTCCAGGGTGCCTCCGTCCTGCAGATCACATGGGACGAGGTTGATCGGCGGGCTACCGATGAAACCCGCGACGAATTCGTTCGAGGGTCGATCATAAATCGTCCGCGGACCGTCGTATTGCTGCAGCACTCCTTTGCTCATCAGAGCCACGCGGTCCGCCATCGTCATCGCCTCGACCTGGTCGTGCGTGACGTAGATCGTCGTCACCCCGATGTCCTTCTGTAGCCTCTTCAATTCGGCCCGCATGTGCACTCGGAGCTGGGCGTCGAGGTTGCTGAGAGGTTCGTCCATGAGGAAGACCGTCGGCTCGCGGACGATGGCCCGGCCCAAGGCGACCCGCTGTCGCTGTCCTCCGCTCAGTTGGGCGGGCTTTCGGCTCAGCAGGCCCTCGATCTGGAGGAGACGAGCCGTCCGATTCACCCGCTCGACAATTTCGCGTTCTGCTACCTTGGCATTCTCAAGCGGGAAGGCCATGTTCTGGTACACGCTCATGTGCGGATAGAGCGCGTAGCTTTGGAACACCATCGCGATGTTGCGGTCCCTCGGACTCATGTCGTTCACGAGCCGGTCCCCGATGTGGATCTCGCCATCGTCCACGTCCTCGAGCCCGGCAATACAACGGAGCGTTGTCGTCTTTCCGCACCCGGAAGGTCCCAGCAACACCACGAACTCCTTGTCCTTCACATTTAGGTCGAGCCCTTCCACAGCTACGGCCCCGTCATACTCCTTCCTCAACCCCTTCAATTCGACGCGCGCCATGGTGGTGGGACGTTATCCCCGCCATCCGTAATAGACTTTAACGTGGGGCCACTGAGGCCGTTCATTTCCAGGCCTGGGACGATAGCCAAGGCCTCGTTCCCACCTGTGCCGGCCGAAACACGGCGGCACCTTACTCCGTTCCACCTTCACCCGAATTGGGCGATGGCATGTCCACCGCCGAATCGCCCCCGGCGTACCTCGCCACCTCATCCGCGAGACGGATCGCCCTCGCGTAATCTTTGGACTTCAAAGCCCGGGCGCTTTGCTTCACCAGCGGACGCGCGGGCTTCACGTCGACACCTCGGCGTTTCGCTTGTTTCAACAACTTCAAGGCCGCCGCGATTCGCTTGAGAGCCTCCAGCATCATCGGATCCGGGACCACAGGGCAGTACCCAAGGGAGGAAGTCTGCGAACTCCTTTCAAGTTTATGCGGCAGCCTCCGGCGGCGGGCTGCCTTCCCCGGCTCCCGTGACCTGCCGAGCACCCACTCGAGGGCTCGTATCCAGCCCCGAAGCGCGTCCTTCGCGATCGCGAAGACTATGAGATCGGGTGTGCCCCACTGCAAAGCTGATCGCATAGCTGTTCGAGCCGGGTCAGAATCGTCTTCTCGTCCCTCAGTGGAGGAGCATTGTGAGCGGTCAGGGCGTTCTATCGGGCGGAGAGGTCTGCGTAACTGTTCGGCTCCATCGTCGGTCATCCAACGACGGCTCAAGCATCCGCTCCCTTTTGCGCTACTCGTAATGGTAGGCCGGAAGGACTCCCGGGTCTACCGCGAAGTCGTCCGACGGCTGCCGATGCCGGACTGAATCAACGGAACGGCGATGAGGACCGAACCTGCGGCTCCCAACGCGAGTTGGATGGGGACGTACGCCTTTTGGGTCGCGATTACAAGATTCCCGATGGCCGCCACCGTGTAGTTCGAACAGGGAGGGGTCGCCGGAGTCTCGCACAGGTCAAGGTGGACCCACAGGACATAGGTACCGTCCGCGGGTGCGAGATTCCCCGAGCCAAAATTGAACCCGGTGTAGGACGGGAGGGCGGACGGGGCGATGACCCACGCTGGAAGGATGCCGCTGCGCTCCACGACCGCGCCCGTGGAATTGTCCATCCAAACTACTGTGATTAGGGGGTTGAAGGCCTCGCCCTCGAGCGCAGAGAACGAGCGGGACATGAAGAAGGTCGCATAGGGTCCGACCCCGGGCACGGTCCGAAGTTGGAAATCGGATGCCGCGAACCCCAGAGTTCGCTCGGGCGACGGGGCGAGACTTATCACGGCCGCGATGACGATCAGCATGACGGCGGCGTAGGGGAAAAGCGAGCGCCCTAGTTGCGCATGCGACAATCGACCCTCGTCCTTCCCGGACCGCTCCTTGCGTGAAAGGACGGACCCTCCGACGGCGAGGACGACGCCAAAGATTCCCAAGTACACTCCTTCGGCAATCCGAAGCGTGAAGGCCTGGATGATACTCGGCGGGCCCAAATGGCTCCCGGGGCCCCCGAGGGAGAGCCATTCCGCGGACGTCGTCCCGACGAGCAAGAGCCCATATCCCGCGACCAAGACCCCGACAAACCATGCATTGGAGGATGCCCGCAAAGGGTCCTGCTCGCGAGTAGAGCGAGCGACCGTGGACGGCGCCGAAGGCGGGCCGTCAGCTTCCTCCACGTCCCGCGGATTGGAAATTCGATGCATAAAGGTCTAGCACTCTAGATGGAGGGAGTCCGCATCCGAAAGCGAGTTCCCCGGTTCCAGGATACCGCGCGCCGTGCCCGGGATCACGACGCTGAGGCCGCTGAACATGTCGGCCACGGGGGATTCAGGCGACGAGTTGGCGGGATACGGGTGACTCACATATGCCATCGCTTCTGTCAGTCTATGGAGAGAACGCATCTCAGTCGCCGCTCGCGGGCCTGCGGGGTCTTGACATATCCCGCATGCCGTCGCGCTTGTCCTCCATACAGACTGACAGAATAGGGCCAGGTGGCCGCCGTACGCCCCCTTCTGTTCTGACGGCATTGGACTGAGCGTCCTACCTGGCGCGTAGCGCCTGCTTGGACTTGCTCCGGTGGGGTGTCGCCGTCTCACCAGATCTCGCGTCAACGTCACCGCCGGGCGGATCATCCTCGGCGCGAGCTGTGTCGTTTCTGCGCCCTTGCCGGTCCTCTCGGGCCCCCCGCTTGCACGGGGCCACCGTTCCGAGGGAGGGGGGACGTTCCTCAGCGGCCCCGAAGGGCCACCGTCGGCCGTCCGCGGTCTCCTGGCCGCGCGCGCCATC